>Ga0182024_10013621_pt1 | contig 15840 bp, 14 predicted proteins | sample P32metaG_FD_120480 | JGI IMG/M metagenome (GOLD analysis project Ga0182024, IMG submission 120480) | Permafrost microbial communities from Stordalen Mire, Sweden - P3-2 metaG (Illumina Assembly) | ecosystem: Environmental > Terrestrial > Soil > Wetlands > Permafrost | place: Sweden: Stordalen... | reverse complement strand
CCATCCAGGGCGCGAATGGCTATAGCGTGAGCGGCCAGGCGATCTTTCAATACGGCGCAAGCTACGGAGAAAGCTACCCCAATGACTATCTGGCGCCGAGTAAAAGGGACTTTGTCTACGCCCAGTCCGACTACCGGATCAATCCGCATGTCGTCGCTCTGGGGGCGTTCAAATACGAAGATGAGCGCGGCTCGACGGTCAGCTCCGGCGGCACACCCACGGCCATCGAGCGCGGCAACTACAGCTATACAGTTCAGCTGGCGGGAGACATCGGCAACCGTCTCTATTACACAGTAGGCAGCGGCCTTGAGGATAACGGCCTCTTCGGTTTCGCGGCTACACCTCGCGCTTCCCTTGCCTATTATCTCGTTCGCCCATCGGCCGCCAGCTGGCTCAGTGGAACCAAGCTTAACTTCAGCTTCGGCAAAGGCATCAAAGAGCCGAGCATTTACTACCAGAGTATTTCGCTCTATGACATCCTGAACGCGCTGCCCGACGGTAGCGAGCTGATCAAGCAGTACCACGTCTCTCCTATTGGACCAGAAACCTCGCGTACCTACGATGGAGGAATCGATCAGCAACTCTGGAACGGCCGCGCTCGCGTCAGTTTGACGTATTTTCACAATGAATTTACCAATGGCGTGGAGTTCGTTCCGCAGTCGGCTTTGCTCGCTCTTGGCCTGCCGGCTGCCAGCGACTCGGCGGTGCAATATGGAGCGGCTGTCAACTCCCAGGCCTTCCGCGCCCAGGGGGCGGAGGTTGCCGCCGAGTATAAGATCGGCGGCAATCTTTTTGTCCGCGGCGGCTACACCTATCTCGATGCCGTCGTGCAACAGTCCTTCTCCAGTGAGTCGCTGCCTAGTTACAACCCAAGCTTTCCCAACGTTGCCATTGGCGCCTTTTCCCCCCTGGTGGGTGCGAGGCCATTCCGGCGCGCCCCTCACTCCGGCTACTTTGGACTTAACTACAACCGCTCACGGTGGTATGGATCCCTCACGGGCACGCTGGCCGGCCGCCGCGACGACAGCGACTTTCTTACGGATGCGGAGTTCGGCACCAGCCTGCTGCTGCCTAACCGCAATCTGCTCGGCGCCTACCAACGCCTTGAGCTCGGTGGCGGCTGTCAGGTCACACGGTCCTTTGCCGCTTACACTGATATTCAGAATCTGCTCAGCGAGCATTACAGTGAAGCGTTCGGCTTCCCTTCTCTGCCCCTGACTGTGCGGGCCGGCGTGAAGATCAGCTTTGGGGGCGAATCCTGGCGATGGAAATAGCCACGATAGACGAAGTAATCGAGGGGATCATCGCCCCACCCGCGGCCTATCTGGTCCAGGCGAGGGCTCACCTGGACAGCCTCACCAAGCCGCTGGGCAGCCTTGGACGCCTGGAAGATTTGGCTGCACAGTGGTTCGCCATCCGCCGCGGGAAAGTCGCCGGGCCTGTAAGCAAAGCCGTCTACGTCTTTGCCGCGGATCATGGCATCACGGCGGAAGCGGTAAGTGCTTATCCCGCGCAAGTAACGCAGCAGATGGTGCTCAACTTCCTTTCCGGAGGAGCAGCCATCAATGTTCTGGCACGGCTTAACCGGGCAGAAGTTAACATCGTCGACCTTGGCGTGGACGCAGACCTCAGCGGCCATGCAGGGCTCATGCAATACAAAGTACGCCGGGGCAGCAGGAATATGCTGCAGGAACCCGCGATGAGCGAGGAGGAGCTGGCCGCGGCGCTCTCGGCTGGTCTTACGCTGGCGGAGGCGGCCTTCGTCCAGGGAAACAATCTAATCGCGGTGGGCGAGATGGGCATTGGCAACACCACCGCCGCCAGCGTCATGACGGCCGCGCTTACTACCCATCCGGCCAGGCTGGTCACCGGCAGAGGCACGGGCCTCGACAGCGCGGCGCATGCGCACAAATGCCGCATCGTGGAGGCCATCCTGAGCCGCTACTTTGCAGAGCCGGCCGGCCCACGCGATATTCTTCGCTGTGTAGGGGGCCTGGAGATCGCCGCCATGACCGGCATGATGCTGGGCGCGGCACGGCACGAGATCGCCATCGTCATGGACGGCTTTATCTCCACCGCGGCCGCGGCCATCGCCTGCGGCCTCGCCCCAGCTGTGCGCAGCTATCTGTTCGCCGGGCATCAATCCGAAGAGCCCGGCCACCGGATGCTGCTTGCCCATCTGGACATCAAGCCCATTCTCGACTTGAATATGCGCCTGGGCGAAGGAACGGGCGCAGTTCTAGCCATGCCCATTCTCGAAGCAGCCATGCACCTCTATCAGGAGATGGCTACGTTCGCCTCCGCCGGCATCAGCGGAGCAACGGCATGAGCTTGCGTTCCCTGCCTCAGCAGCTCGCCGTCGATTTGGTGGTCGCCTTTCAATTTCTGACCCGGCTGCCGCTACCCCAGGTGGAGTTCGCACCCGACGGCCTTGCGCGCGCAGTCAAATTCTTCCCCGTGGTCGGGCTGGTGATTGGAACCGGTGGGGCGCTGCTACAGAGGATACTTGCGCCTCACCTTGGCCGGCCCGCTTCCGGCCTGGCAATTCTGCTATATCTCGTGCTCATTACTGGATGCTTGCATGAAGATGGTCTGGCTGATGCCGCCGATAGCCTGGGGGGCTGGAATCCGGAACAGCGGTTGAAGATTATGCATGACAGCCGCATTGGGAGCTACGGCGCGGCGGCCCTGGTGCTCTCGCTTATGGGCCGCGCGGTGCTGCTCGCTGGGCTGCCGCTCGAGCACTTCGCCGCGTATCTGGTAACGGCCCATGTGCTTTGCCGTTGGTCAACCTTGCCGCTCAGCTACTATCTTCCGCCCGCGCGCGAGAACGAGGGACAAGGTGCGCGAGTGGCTCGGTTGACCTCCACTTCCTCTTTGATCGTGGGATCTATCTTCACGCTGGCCACCGCGGTTGTGGCGCTGCGCAAGGCCGCGATTGCTCCGGTTCTGTCGGCAATCCTTGTTTCTCTTCTGAGCGGCTTCTTCTACATGCGCAAGCTTGGCGGGGTGACAGGCGATTGCTTTGGCGCAACCAATCAGCTCACGGAAATTGCCGTATATCTCTGCGGAGTGTGGCAGCCATGAGCCGCGTGCTTTTCATACGCCACGCGGAGACGGACATGGCCGGTCGCTTTTGCGGCCACTCCGACCCGGACTTGAACGACAAGGGCCGCATGCAGCTCACGGAGTTAGCCCACTTGCTTTCGACCGAGGCGATCGATGCGGTTTACAGCAGCGACCTGCGGCGCGCGAAGAGCACGGCGCAAGCGATTGCCGAGGCCAGGAAGATTCCGCTATCGCTGCGTCCAGCTCTACGCGAGATTGATTTCGGCCATTGGGAAGGCCTGAGCTGGGAGCAGATTGAGCAGAGAGATCCCGGCTACGCTCGCAAGTGGATGGCGGGCTATCCCCTCCTTCCCGCGCCTTGGGGAGAGAGCTTCCAGGTCTTCGAGGAACGTATCCTTCAAGAAGTGAATCAACTACTCGACAGCAGCCGTGGCCCGATGGCGGTGGTCACGCATGCGGGTGCGCTGCGTGTGGTGATGCGGCATCTCTGCGGCTGCTCTGACTCGGACGCATGGCGACAGACCCAGGCGTACTGCTCCGTCGTGCGCTACGAATCACGCAACCTGTCACGCAACCTCGAAGCAAAAGGAGAAAAACAATGAGTATCTCAACCAAACGCGGAGACGCAGGACAAACCGGGCTTGCCGGCGGGATTCGCATTTCAAAAGCTGACCTTCGCGTAGAGGCTTACGGCTCCGTGGACGAGCTGAACACCGTGCTGGGCTTTGCCCGCAGCATCTGCCACAACCAGGAGATCGCCGGCTGGACGGAGCAGATCCAGAAAACGCTCTTCCGGCTTGGCTCCTCGTTGGCAACGCCGCCCGAAAGCAAAAAGCCGCAAATTTACATCACTGCGGAAGATGTCGACTTCCTGACCCAGCTCGTCTACAAGATCGAAGCGACGGAAGGGATTCTTTCCGACTGGTCGCTGCCTGGCGCGCACACTGAGTCAGCAGCCTATGAGATGGCGCGCACCGTCTGCCGGCGCGCGGAGCGTAACACGGTCCGCCTGGCAGAGAGCGGGCCAGAGGTTAAGGCGGAGGTGCTGGCTTACCTCAATCGCCTCTCTGACGTGGTCTGGCTCTTCGGCAGGTTGATCGAGTTGAACGCCGGCATCGATGCGCGGCTTCGCGACGGAACCAAGGTTGGTCCGAAATGGTCGAGAGCCTGGTAGGAGGTCCATGAGGCAAGCACGCGCCATCATGGTTCTCGGCACAAGCTCCCATGTTGGCAAATCTCTGTTGACAGCGGCGCTTTGCCGCATCTTTGCCCAACAGGGTTACAGCGTCGCGCCCTTCAAGTCGCAGAACATGTCGCTCAACTCCGCCGCGACGATCGAGGGCCTGGAGATCGGCCGCGCCCAGGCGCTGCAGGCCGAAGCGGCCGGCATTGCTCCGTCGGTTCACATGAATCCGATCCTCATCAAGCCGTCGGGAGACAGCTCGTCGCAGGTGGTTGTTCGGGGGAAGATCTGGGGGCAGCTCACCGCTGCCGACTATCATCAGCGGCGGGTGGAAGAGCTGATGCCGGTGGTGCGCGAAAGCTACCAGGCGCTTGCGTCCAGCTTTCAGGTAATCGTTCTGGAAGGGGCTGGATCTCCCGCGGAGATCAACCTGAAACAGCATGACATTGCGAATATGCGCATGGCCGAAATGGCGGATGCCGCTTGCCTATTGGTGGGTGACATCGATCGTGGCGGAGTCTTCGCTTCCCTGCTCGGCACGGTCGAGCTTCTGGATCCCGATGAGCGTGATCGCATCCGCGGCTTCTGCATCAATAAGTTTCGTGGCGACCTGAGCCTGCTTGCACCCGGAGTTCGCATGATGGAAGAGCGTCTGGGCAAACCATGCATGGGCGTGGTGCCCTACCTGCCGGCTCTCATGCTGGAAGAAGAAGACAGTGTTGGCTTGCCGCCGGTCACGCGTTCCGGCTGGCCGCAAAAGGATGGTGCGCCGGACCGCGCCCTGCGCATCGCTGTCATAGCTCTGCCTTCGTTTTCCAACTTCACTGACTTCGACTCGCTGCGTGCCGAGCCTGCGATCGATTTGCTCTTCTGCCGTTCGGCGGAGTTTTTGCAGGACGCTGATATTGTGATCCTGCCAGGAAGCAAACAGACGATGAGCGACCTGGAGTGGATGCGGAAGAATGGCCTCGATCAGGCGGTCCGCTCGCACGCCAAGGCGGGTCTCGTCGTGGGTATCTGCGGCGGCATGCAGATGCTGGGCCAGGAGCTGGCCGACCCGGGCGGTATCGAGCGCCAGGGCTGCATTCCAGGGCTTGGCCTGCTTCCCATCAACACAACGATGCAGGCACAAAAGGTCACCCGCCTCTGCTCCGGCTTGCTAAACAGTGAGTCTCTTTTCGGCCAGCAGGTGCGGGGGGATCGCGTCTCCGGATATGAGATTCATGTTGGCAAGACCGTGTACCTGACGCATGCAGAGCCCTTCGCCACACTTAGCTCCGGAGAACAGGACGGATGCATCAGCGCGAACCGGCGCATACTCGGCACCTATTTGCATGGACTCTTTGATGACGACTGTTTCCGTCATCAGTTCTTGACCGCCGCACGCAGCTTTCACAAGCTGGCTTCTCCCAAGGTGCTCACTCCGTGGAAGGCGCAACGTGAGAATTCGCTCGATCGTCTTGCCGGCCAGGTGAGCAGGTCGCTTGACATGCCTCGCATCTTTGAGTGGGTAGGGTCGACGTACAAATGACCCGCGCTCAGACCATCACTGCCGCCTACCTGTTGGATTGGATCGCGGGGGATCCGGAGTGGCTCCCGCACCCGGTACGGCTTATGGGGCAATGCAGCCAGCGTGGAGAAGCGCTGCTGCGCAGGCCTGGCCAAGACGCAAATGATGAGCTGGTCGCTGGCGGGGCGCTCACATTCGCTATGGTTGGTGTCTTCTACGTCGGCACAGCGAGAGCGATTGAATGGGCATATCGGATCGGCTGTGGGACGGGTTTCGTAACCGAGCTCCTGCTGGGGTGGACCTGTCTTGCATCGCGCAGCCTGGTGGACGAGGCCAATGCGGTCATCCGGGCACTGGAGCAAGAAGACCTGCCCCGCGCCCGGCAGAGACTGGCGAGAATCGTCGGCCGCGATACGCAGGCTCTCAGCGCGACCGAGATTCATCGGGCCGTCATCGAGACGGTTGCCGAGAGCGCCTGCGATGGGATCGTCGCGCCCTTGTTTTACATGGCAATCGGCGGCGTGCCTTTGGCCATGGCTTACAAAACCATTAATACGCTGGACTCCATGATCGGCCACGCTGACCAGCGCTATTTTTACTTTGGCAAGGCGGCAGCGCGGCTGGATGACGTGGCCAACTATCTTCCATCGCGCCTGACCGCCCTGGCGATCGCGACAGCCGGCTGGATGGAAAGCAATGCGAGCGGCGCGTCCGCCCTGCGTACATGGAAGCGTGATGGCGGAAAACACAAGAGCCCCAACGCAGGCCAGCCCGAGAGCGCAATGGCCGGTGCCCTGCGCATCCGGTTGGGTGGGGAGAATACTTACGCGGGTGAGCGCATCGCCACGCCCCTTCTCGGGGCGGAGTTCGAGCAGCCGATGCTTCATCACGCGAAGCAAGCGATCCGGCTGGTCACGGCAGTCTCTCTGCTCAGTGCTGTTGCCGCCATCCTGGTTCGTAGCTTCAGGAAGTAAAACATTTCAATAGCGCCTGAAGGGGGCTCACGTTCGCCCCAGGTGGGATGAAGCGGCCTTGCCGTCATGGCCTCCGATGACGTTTTTAGAACTGAACCCCCTTTGGAATTTTAGTCCCGGAGGGACGGCATGAAAGTAGCCCAGGACGGCAGTCCTGGGTACACATTGGAACAAAACCAAAAGAGTCCCGAAGGGACGGCTGAAGGTTGTGTGCGATCAATTCAGCCGTCCTTGCGGGACTGGATTCATTCGTTAACCCCTACCCAGGACTGCGTCCTGGGCTACTTTCGCGCCGTCCCTTCGGGACTCCTGCGTGCTCCCGGCGAGGTGTCCAGCCTCACTGCCGATGGTCCTCGGTGAATGCTTCAGGTGCTGTCCAAATTGACAGCTCCAGAAAGCTAATTTGGACAAACTCTGACTTTCAACCGTCCCGGCAGTGCCGGGACTCGTACGATCTCCGATTCCTGTGCAGATTAAGTCTTCGGCGCCCGGCCGGCGAGCCTTCGGCAACAGTTTTGACGACCCCCCCTTGACGAGCTAGGAGAAGTGGGCGTACCCTCCTAGCTCAGCTAGGAGAAGGCATGGGCGAACCGGTCGAATTACTTCAAGGCATACTCGAAGTCCTGGTCCTCAAAGCTGTGTCTCTAGGGCCTCTTCATGGATACGGGATCCTGCTCCGCATTCAGCAGATATCCGGCAATCGCCTGGAGATCCCGCAGGGCTCGTTCTATCCTGCACTCTATCGCCTGGAGCATCAGGGTTGGATTGAAGGCGAGTGGGGCGAGTCTGAAAACAATCGCAAGGCCAAGTTTTACCGGCTAACCGCCGCCGGCAAGCGGAGATTCAAATCCGAAACCGAGAAGTGGACGGAGATGACAGATGTCGTCGGTACGATTCTCGCGGCAACGTTGGCTAAGCCATGAGGATGATCGCGCGCTTTCGGTCCTGGTGGGACGCGATCGTCCACCGCGCACGCGTCGATAGCGATGTCGAAAATGAGCTTCAGTTCCACATGGATGCTTATACGCAGGATCTCGTCCATAGCGGCGTACCCCTGGAGGAAGCGGCAAGAAGGGCGAAGGTTGAGTTCGGGCAGGTCCACGTTCAAAAGGAGAAGTACCGGGCAGCCATCGGCCTCGAGCCGTGGCATGAACTTGGAGGCGATATTCGCTACGGCCTGCGCTCTCTTTGGAAGAATCCTGGTTTCTCAGCGGTCGCGATCCTCTCTTTAGCGCTCGGTATCGGGGCAACAACGGCAATGTTCAGCCTGGTCTATGCGGTCCTGATTCACCCCTTCCCATATGCCGGCGCAGATAGAATCATGAACCCGGTATTGGTCGACCAGGAGCGGCCACAGCAATACAGATGGTTCGCGATGACCGCCCCCCAGTTCCAGACGTTCAGCCGCGCGAAATCGCTTGATGGTTTGCTGGGCTTTACAAACGTCAACATGGAGATGACCGGCGATGAACTGCCTGAAGACGTAAGCCTGATCTACGTTACAGAGAACGCTCAGGCGTTTTTTGGTGTGCCCGCTCTACTTGGCCGTGGAATCCAGCCTTCCGATAGTGCTGAGGGAGTGAGTCAGTCTAACGTCGCGGTACTAAACTATGGTTTTTGGCGGCGGCACTATGGCGGCGACCCGGGCATCGTTGGACGCAATATCCAGCTGGATCACAAGAACTACAGCATCGTTGGTGTGATGCCACGCAGCTTTGCATTCACTGGCGCCATGGACAGCGGCGACATTTATCTTCCGCGGAGCTTACTTCGTGACGGCATCTCTCCCCAGGTTACCCGTCCCTGGACACCCTGGATCAAACTGAAACCTGGGATCAGCGTCGCGGCGGCGGACGCGGAACTGCAAGCGGTACTGAAGCAATTCGCCAAGGAGAAGTTCCCTCCGTACCCCAAACACTTCCATATTCAATTGCAACCAATCCTGCTAGCCAGGGCGCAGGGCTCCGGCTCAACCCTATTGCTATTGTTCTCGGCTGTGCTCGTGCTTCTGCTCGTAGGCTGTCTCAATTGTTCGATCCTATTGTTAGCCCGGGGAGAGGCTCGTGCGCATGAGCTGGCAGTGCGTAGCGCGATCGGTGCTAGCCGTTGGCGGATTCTTCGCCAGTTGCTCGTTGAGGCTCTTACCCTCTCGTTTTCGGGTGCGCTCCTGGGTGTGGCTCTTTCCTGGTGGCTGGTAAGACTCCCACTTAAGCTGGCTCCCGATTCCTTTCCTCCGCAGTCGTTCGTGTGGATCAATCTGCCCATCCTGGGATTCTCGATTGGAGTGGCCCTGCTTACCGGGTTGCTCTTTGGTCTGGGCCCGGCATTCCGGCTTTCCAGGCCGAATGTCTCCCGGACTATGCAGTCCAAGCTGCGAAGATTCGGCAGCGCTGCTGGGGGACGCACGCTCAATGCTCTTATCTCCAGCCAGATCGCATTGACGTTAGTGCTCCTGGCTGCGGCGGGGACAGCGGTCGGCGCATTCCTTCAAGTGATGAACATACCGCTTGGCTATGATCCTCACAACGTAATGGGTCTCGGTATTGTGATGCACTGGAATAACCCACGAGATTGGGACGGCATTAAGTCACAAAGGGATCGCGCGACATTTATTGAGCAGCTTCGGCAGAAGATCGTGTCGAGCCCAGGGGTTCTTTCGGTTTCGGTCGGCGTGGACGCGACGCCACCTTACAGCGGTGACGAATATGTATTCGAGACGCTGGGTAAGGGATCCGCCCAGGAGGAGCGGGCACGGATTCACCGGATCAGCCCAAACTATTTCTCGACGTTGAAGATCCCACTTCTCAGAGGCCGGCTGTGGGATCAGACAGAGAATATGCATGGCGATTCCGTGGCGATCATCAACCAGAGCATGGCCCGGCACTACTGGCCTAGCCAAAGCGCAATAGGGCAGCAGATTCGTATTCCAAGCCTCAAAAACAATTGGCCGCTCATAGCGACTTCTCCCGATAGCGGAGGTTGGCGGCAAGTGATCGGCGTGGTTGCGGATGCACGTGACGACGGCCTTGCTGGGCCGGTCGCACCCGCTATCTATGTGCCTTATCCAACCTTCATGGAACCGATCGCACAGTTTCAGATTCGTACGCAAGGGGAGCCGCTCGCTCTGCTGCACTCCGTGCGCACAGCAATTGCGTCCGTGAGCTCCGATCAACAAGTCTCGAATGGCGCATTCGACCTGGAGGATTCGCTCACCCGCGACCCCGACTGGAGCCGGCAGCGGCTGTTCTCTATTCTCTTCGCCTTCTTCTCCGGGGTGGCTCTCGTTCTTGCGCTGGTGGGGCTTTTCAGCGTCGTCTCGTATGTTGTGGTGCAAAGGACTACGGAGTTCGGTATCCGCATCGCGTTGGGTGCGCCACGCCGCCATATTCTGTGGATCTCTGCGCGGGCGGCCGCTTTGAGCGTTTCCATTGGTGTCGCTCTCGGATTGCTGATCAATCTATTTCTTGTGAAACTGCTCACTCGATGGATGAACAGCACGGGGCACACCTCCGGCGCCCTCCTCTACGTGACGCTCCTGCTCATCGTCTGCGCCTTCTTTGCCTGTCTGCTGCCAGCGCGCCGTGCTGTTTTCATCCACCCGATCGAGGCGCTGCGCTATGAGTGATACACGAGCGTGGTCGAATTTACAGCAACAGCCCCACCTCTACGTGTGGCCGTCGGCAGAATCCGCCGATGACAGATCGGCAACCACATTCACAGACCTGGATGAGGAGAACAGCTCAGCGTGGCCGCCGGTCGTCGTTGGTCTGCTCGCAGCAACCACTCTCGCGTGTTCGCTGTGCCGGCTCCCGCCGCAGCACTCGCTGTCATGGGTGGCGCTCTTGTTGACCGCGACAGGCTATGTGACGGCAGCCGTTCTTGCTGGAGCGGTTGGAGTGTGGTCGGTGTGGTGGGTCCTTCCTGTGAAGCCCTCCCTCCCCCGCGCCTCTCTTGTGCTAATCATCAGCGTGGGATCCGTTTGGCTTCCTGCGCTCACCTTGCTGTACCGCGAAAACTCCTTCTGGTTAATGATTGCGATGGCTCTAGCTTTCGCCATCACGGCACAATGCCTATGGGCGGATGTCTTCTCTCCATTGCATCCTCTGCCTCTGCCAAAACCCGAGACCACTCCACGCGAGGTGCTGACCCTTGTTGAAACCCATCCGCCCGGATTCAAATTATGGTTTCCGTTAAATGTCTCGATCTGCATGCAGGCCGCAGCGCTGTCATGGCTCGCTGGGCACAGACTGCTCGCGAGCGGTCTGCTCGCGTCTTGCTCGTCATTGCTGGTATGGCGTTGGAGCTATCGATCCGTGAAGGGCAAGCGAAGCAAAAGGTTCCTTGTCTTCCGTGCGGCTCTGGTTGGAGCCGTTGCCATTCTCCTCACATCTGCTGTACTCGCACCTTCTTTGAGCGGCGGCTATTTTTCCGCACGATCACGCGCATATCTTGGCATGCAGGCGGCTGCTAAACGACAAATTGCCGCAAAGGTAACGGACAATTCTTATCGTGGAATCGTCCTGTGGACCATCCCGCCAAAGAAGAAAGAACTTGTCCCTCCATCCCCCCGCGAGAACTCGCTTGGGATTGGCCGAATTGCAAAGCCACTGATTATTCCTTTTGACGGGGTTTACTGGTATTTCAAAAAGCCCGACACGCAACCACATCACGACGCTCACGTGGTACACGGGGACCCGATGAGAGTGGATATTCACTCTACAGATTGGCACCCGCTCATCATGGAAGCACACCAGAAGCTCGGCACTTCCCTTCTTCTTACCTGCTGCAGCGATCTTCAGGTCGCCATTAAGAATGGAGACAATCGGCCCGGCGAAATCGCGATAGGAGTCATACTCACGGATTCAGCGTCTCCAGGTAGGCCGTCTGAATATCTCGGCAGAAAGGTCGTGGTTTCGAGTGAAACCGGCCATTTTTCTCTCAATCGTTCGCCGGTGAGCGAAATGCTGACATTTGCCATACCGGCGCATGCGAGCCTTCGCGAGTTTGATGAGATTACCGTTGTATTTTTACCTGCCCGGGAGCGGTCGTTGGGCGGCGAACAGATCGCAATCCTATGCTTCACGCTTGTCCCGTCAAGGCGCTAGCGAGCGCCATCAGCCATCGCGCGCTCCTGGCTTCATTTACGCGTGATTCAGGCGGCCTGGGCTCGCGGCCTCTTCCACGCTTATTTCCGGGAAAAGATCGTTTTATTCCACCGCCAAATTGAGCCATTCAGACAGCAGAGTCGCCAAGGCGAGCAGGGGAGCCACGACAAGGGGAAAAGCCATCCCGTAACCAACGACGAAAAAAGGACTCGCATCTACCCCGATGCTTTCCAACATGAATCGACCGGATCCTCGGTAAATCCACGGGATCGAGGCCAAACCCAATCCGGCGACGAGCGCACTGGCCAGAGGTGCGGTTGCCAACTTGGATTCTGGCATCTTAATCGCGGCAGCAGCGACCGATCCGCAGGCTCTTGCGAACACGTCCCATATAGTACAGGCTAAGGCAAGACGCGCAATTGTCATGACTCGACTCTGACCGTTAGCCTGCAACCAACCTGGGCTATCGCCGGTACAGAAGAAGAGCGTTCCAAACGAGATGATGAAGTAGATAAAGGACAGTCCAACGCGAACCAATTTTGCTCTCGGCCGCATTGCGCAATAGTAGTCCGATGCGATCAGGCGGGAAATTGAAAAACCGGCCTTTCTTAAGAGCACACCCGGAACCCCTGCTCGGAGCGGCGTCGTAGCCGGTGATTCACGAGTTTCGCGGGGGCCATTTTTGGACGTTCCGGGACTTGGGGGGTATGGGAACCATTTGGCGAGCGTGCTTCATCGCGGCAACCAGTCCGGCAAGCCGCTGCCGTGACTGTGGATGAAGAGGCCTAAGGCGAACAGGGCGAAGGCTAAGAGCACGAGCAGCAGCCTTTTTTCCATGGAGTTTCTCCGGGGGCGGAGCGGGGCAGAGGAACGATCCATTCCCCTGCGAGCTGTACATTGGAGCGGTAAGGAGACTCCTGGGGTTGTATGCCATCGGTTCGCGAGGCTTTTCAGGTCACCGGTATCGCTTTCCCCGGCATAACTGCAGCAGTTGCTGCAGATTGGCCGCCTCGCATGGCAAGTGGGAAATCAGGGTTTTATCCGTTGCATCTCTTCCGCACCTTGTTCCACCAGCCGCTTTCTGGCTATAAAACCAGGAGCGATATACAGAATTAGATAAGTAGCGGCCCCGTCAGGGTACTGAGATCTTCTAGCATGATTTTCTCCATGATGTGGTGGTTGAAGTTGAAGGCGTCGCGCGGTGAAGATTTTTTGGAGGGGCCCTGCGGAAATGGAAAAACGGGGAACATTTTCTCCTCGGAAAATGCTCCCCGTATCCGATACAGTCAATTAGCCATCCCTCCCCCGAGGTTGGTTCATTGGACTGCGTTACAACTTCAAGTAGCAATTCTCCGTCCAAATCGAGTAAAGCCAACGAAAGCATTGAATTCAGTAGGTTAGGGCCCTGTTCATCCTGACTAGTGTGCACGGCTGTTTACAGGTGGGGTCGCAGAGTAAAACGGCGTAGACATGCAAAGCGTCTTTTTCCACGAAGCCTAACACCCGGGCCATGCTCGATGGCGACGAGAGCGTCGAGGGCTATCGATTGACTCCGGATGGGAAACCATTCTCAGCCCACGGCTCGCTCCCAACCGTGTTCTCCGGCTTCCCGCCAGGCAACGGAAATCCCAACCGGAACTCCTGGGAATGCTTCACCACGGTGAGGACGTAGAGGTATTCGTCGATTGGATGGTCTACGACGCAGTCCGCACTTGTAAACATAGCATCGCAATATTTCGTGGCCAACCTGGGGGTGCGGCTGTCCTGGTCCACGATCTGGCGCTCTCCGGTGGACCCGGCTCGAGCATCCGCTTCTTCCAGCCGCCGGATCCCAAGGTCGCTCCCACGGCAATCACTAACATCATGGGTGAAACAACCTGGAGCACGGCATATCTCCTTGCGCCCCGTCGCAGATCCGCCGAGAAGCTTTTTACTGCCTACGACTATGAGTTTGCCGATCTCGACAGCGACGGCGTCTACGAGTTGATTGCGTGGAATCGCCGGCCCTTTGACATACGCTGTGGCTTTGCCATCGCCGACGTCCGCTTTTATCCCGAGGTTTTTGTCCCCTCCGGATCTGGTTATCAAAGAGCGTGGCCGCCCCCAGACTGGCCGCCAGCCTATGGAGGTCTGGAGGGTCGCTTCAAGGACCACGAAAAGGAAGGTGTGCCCTGGGATGCGAATATCCAGATCGTGGCTGGCTTTGCCGATCGCTTGCTATCTATAAGTTGAATAAAACGGCCTTCGTCCCTGTGGCGCAAGTCTTATTCCCGGCGCAACACATCGCGTTCCTGCTGGAGCGTTTCCGGCAAAGAGATCCTGGTGCGGACGGCGACGCGCGCCAAATGTACCAATGGCGGCGACTTTACCGGCTCCGGCACCTACCAGGCCGGATACATGCTGCACGAAGGTGAGCTGCAGCCGGCTGGCTCGGGGCGAGAACACTGACGGATACCACGAATCGCGATACCGATCGTCGCGTATCCCACCCTTTGCCAAGAACGCAAAGGACCCCGGATTCCTGCCACGCAGCGCTGGACAAGACCGCGTGTGCGCCTTTCTCTAAGGAAAGGCGCATGAAGTTCGTGGAACCCAGTAAGCTCAACAGGAATCCGGGGGGATGGGGCACCCGGCTTTTCGTGGTGTCCTGCCGGTCGAAACACGAACCGCGGCTTATCGAGAACTTGTTTCTTATCAGAAAGTAAAGGCAAAGCCAACCGTCAAGCGCTGTTGCAGATAGCTCGCAGGCGGGGTCGTGTTCGTCACCGTGACAAGGTAAGGTCCGGCCTCCGGGGGGGTCTCAGGGACATAGCTCTCGTAACTACTCCTGATCATTTTCGGGTTCCTGCTCCAATTCTCGCGGACATCGGCGCGCATCGTGAGCCGTGGGAGCACACGATACTTAATGCCACCGCCATACTGCAGTCCGGGCTGGAAAATACCACCGCCGTCGAGAGGCGGTACGCCGCCGAAATTGAAGGCCGCTTGAAGAATTCCTATGTTGGAAAGTCCGAGCCTGAAGTAGCCGCTGGGCCCCTTCAGCGGCGCGGCTGCAAGTTTGATCAGCTGCAAATTCGGACCAACAGCGAAATAGGGGCGAAACCGTGAACCGCGAGGACGCGCGTTAAACAGCATGTTGTACTCGGACTGACGCGTTGAGAGGCCCACCGGCGATGTATCCGTTGGCTGCGGTGGGTTCTCAACTCCGGTGAGGACGGTGGTGAATAGCTTGTATTTTGTCTGTTGTTGCGTATAGGCGAGCTCGTTCGAAATCCACTTCCACGAATTGAGCGTCAGGGAGACGCCTGCGGCCCAACCGTCAGAGGAAGTATCCGCGAGTCCAAGGAAGTACGTATAGCTGTCAGGCTTCGTGCGATCCACGGGGTTAAGCAGGATCATGACATTTTCCAGGTTGGTGTTGACGAACCGCGAATATCCTCCCTGGATCGCGATTTCATAGTGCGGGGGATCCCAGCGGTGAGATTGGACACGCGCTTGCGCGTCGGGATCGAGTTGCTTCTCACCCTCGCTCGCACTAGCCCAGGGCGGCTGGCGCTGCAAAAGGTTCGGCGCCGCCCCAGCCACCCTATACCTGGTTCCGGATGCGTCGCTCTTTTGCCAGTGGCCGGCGTCCTCCGGAAGCTCCCCCTGCGTGGCCAGGAACTGGTGTACCTTTATCCATCCTGAGATGCCCTGATACACAACGTTGCCGCGGTATAACTGGTCTTTGATGGTGAGGACGGTGTTGCGCTCGCTGCGCTCCAGAAGTCCTGCACGGACAGCGGGAGTCGCGGGTGTGGTGCGAGGGGCGGCGCAATCGTTGAGAAACAACACCGCCGCCGCGCCATCCGTACGCAAACGATCACCGGTCGAGTTATAGGCGTCCTGCGGCACCCATGGCCGGGAAATCAAGCCGACATGATCCACGCAACCGGTGAAATCCAAATCGTCGACGACCTTTGACCGTTCGTTGTCAAGGTACTGGTCGATAACGTGAAT
>Ga0182024_10013620_pt1 | contig 15840 bp, 13 predicted proteins | sample P32metaG_FD_120480 | JGI IMG/M metagenome (GOLD analysis project Ga0182024, IMG submission 120480) | Permafrost microbial communities from Stordalen Mire, Sweden - P3-2 metaG (Illumina Assembly) | ecosystem: Environmental > Terrestrial > Soil > Wetlands > Permafrost | place: Sweden: Stordalen... | reverse complement strand
GTGGCTGTTGGTGCCGAGCGACGCGGCGATGATCGACGATTCCTGGAAGAACGTGTAGATCGCGCCGACGGCGATGAAGCCGATGGCAACGACGATGCCCTGGTAGAGGCCGAAGCGGCCGGCAAGTCGTGCCGCGAGCCAGCCACCGAGAATCACCGCCAGGAGGGTCGACACTCCGACCACGCCACCGTCGATGTTGCCGTTGGACGTGGATCCGAAGGCCACGTTGGTGGCGATGAGACCGACATTGCTGATCACGAGCAGGGCGACCTCGCCGACCGCGAGACCGATCAGGCAGTGCCGCCAGGAAATCGTGCGACCGGAGGTGGCCGCGACCGGAGCCGCCGTCTGCCTCGAACCGGTGCTCGCTGAGGTCTGACGACGCTTGGGAGACCGGGTGTCCGTGGCCATCGCGTGGAGTATACGAATCTGTCGCCAGCCGGCCGCGAACGGTTTTCGCGGCCGTGAGGCACCTACGCTGCGCTCGCATGGCAACCCTGATCCGCGCCGCTGAACCGGCGGCGGCGCCAGAGACGCCCGACACGCGCGGCCGGGTCATCGCCTGGCTCTCGGACCCCCGCCGCGCGCTGCTCGCCGCAGTGCTCGTCCTCACCGGCGGCGTCGGGCTCGACGCGCTCAGCGACCCGGACGTCTGGTGGCACATCCGCCTCGGCGATTGGATCATCGCCCACCATCAGATCCCTGCCGGAGAGCTCTTCGCCTACACCGCGTTCGGCAATCCGCTGGTCGCCCACGAATGGTTGTCGGAGACGATCTTCGCCGCGCTCGCCGCGGTTGGCGGCCTCTTCCTGGTGACGGCGCTGATGGGACTGGTCGCATGGAGCGCCATGCTCGCGATCGTGCTGCGTGGCAGCCTTCGCGGCGCCGGCCCCATCGTTCTCGCGGTGGGACTGGCGCTCGGCGCGCGTGCGGCCGAGCCCGTCCTCGGAACGCGGCCGCAGGTCTTCACATTCGCACTCGTCTGCTGGACGCTGTGGATCGCCGAGTCGTATCTGCGCTCCGGTGGCAGGCGGGTGTGGTTGCTGCCTCCGCTCTTCCTCCTCTGGGCGAACCTGCATGCCGGGTTCATCGCTGGCATCGGCTTCCTCGTGATCGTGGTTGTCGTGGAGGCGATCAAGCACCGATGGGCGCTCGGCGCCGTCGCTCCTGCGCGGCGCGTCAAGGGCCTCGCGGTCGCGGTTGGCGCATCGGTGCTCGCCGCCTGCCTGAACCCCTACGGGCCGTCGCTGTTCGTGTTCGCCGCGACCACCGGTGCCACCGAGCGGCAGAAGGGCATCATCGAGTGGCAGTCACCGAACTTTGCGGATCCGGCGATGTGGGTTCTCCTGGCACTGCTGCTCTCATTCGCAGCGCTCACCGTGACGGTGCTCGCACGGCCCTCACTGCGGCGTCACTTCGAACTTCGCGACCTCGCGCTCGCGGCCGTGGGGGCGGTGCTCGCGCTCACGTCGGTGCGCAACACCGCCATCTGCGTCGCGGTCATGGTGCCCCCGTGGATGACGATGGCCGCAGGTGTGGTGGAGTCGCTCAGTGCACGGCGCGGACGGCCCCGGGCCGTCGCGCGACCGGGGCGGCAGCCGCGAATCTTTGGGATCGCGCTCCTCACCGTCAGCGTCCTCGGACTCGGGGTTGTCGGCACGCGGGTCGCGCAGAGCGCGTCACCGCAGGGCATCGCCTCCTCGTACCCGACCTGCGCGACCGCGCTGCTCGCGCGCAGCCCGACGACACAGCGGGTCTTCACCGCCTATGGCACCGGTGGATACGTCATCTACCGGCTCTGGCCGCGCGCGTCCGTGTACGAATACGGCGAGTCCATCTCGCTCGGCACATCGGTCTTTGCCGGCTACCAGCGCATCGCCGCCGGTGCCCTCACCACTCCGACCGCACTGCAACTCCTCGACTCGAGCGACACCACCGCGGTGCTGTACAGCGGCGGCCCGCTGACCGACGAGCTCAATGGGTCACCGCAGTGGACGGAGATCATCGACAATCGAGACCACGGCATGCTCCTGTTCCTTCGCGGCAACGCGTCCTGGGCGGCGGGCGGCTCGTGCGCGGGCCCCGCCGGCAGCTGACCGCCGTTGGGAGCCGGCGCTGGGGTACCGTCCGGGACGATGCGACTGATCGGCGTCACCGGGGGAATCGCAACCGGCAAGAGCACCGTCGATCGCATGCTCGAGGCTCACGGCGCGGCGGTCATCGACGCCGACCAGCTTGCCCGCGAGGTCGTGGGCCGCGGTGAGCCGGCATTGCAGGAGGTCGCCGCGCGATTCGGATTAGAGGTGATCCAACCCGACGGCAGCCTTGACCGCGAACGTCTCGGTTCGATCGTCTTTGCCGATCCCGAGGCGAGGCGCGATCTCGATCAGATCACGCACCCTCGGATCGCCGAGCTCACCCGCGATCGCATTGCGGCTGCACTCGCGGGCACTGCGCCCCTGGTCGCAGTCGATATCCCGCTGCTCTTCGAGAATGGGCGCGAGTCGACATTCGAGGGAGTGCTGCTCGTGTACGCGCCCCGCGAGGTTCAGATCCGGCGGCTCCGCGAGCGAAACGGGCTCGACGAGGCGGCCGCGCTGCAGCGGCTCGCCGCGCAGCTGCCGATCGACGAGAAACGCGATCGCGCAACCTGGATCATCGACAACACGCAGGGGCTCGACGCGACGGCGCGCGCCGTCGATGACTGGTGGGAGACCACGATCAGGTAGGCGGCCGCGGCGCGAGCCCGTCGAGGAGCACCTCGAGCATCTGCGTTTCGTCGCCCGCGAATGCTGACGGCTCGTCACGGCGCAACGTCCCCATCACGTAGCCGGTGAGCACCATCTCGGCGGCACCGAAGACCACGTAGCTGGCCAGCTGCGGATCGACGCTGCTCGCGACCTCACCTCGGTCCCGAGCCCTCCGGATGATCTGTTCAACGGCTTCGAAGGCCACCATCACGGTACCGATATCGTGCGATTCGAGGAACTCATAGGAGCGCGTGACCTCGTTGATCATCACGGTCATCAGATCCGGCTCGCGCCGGTAAACCTCGACCCAGAAATGGACGAGCCTGCGCATCTGCTCGCGGAAGCCGACGTCCATGTCGCCGACCTCGTGCAGGTACGTGACGTACTGCGCCCAGCGCTCGGTGAAGATCGCGGCGAGGATGTCCTCCTTGTTGTGAAAGTAGTGGTAGACGAGCCCGTAGGCGATGCCGGCCTGCTCGGCGATATCCGCGACCTTCGCGCCGTGAAACCCGGAGCGCGCAAAGACCTCGGTGGCTGCGGCGATGATGCGTTCACGGGTCTGCGCGCTGCGGGTGGTGCGCGGAGCGTGCCGCGGGGTCTGGGTCGCCTCGCCGGCGTGGCTCACGCGATCGCCCCTGCGGTGCGCAGCACGGCGAGTTGCTCGCTGCCATAGCCCGCCTCGGTGAGCACTTCGTCGGTGTGCTCGCCATATCGAGGCGCGGGCCGGCGATAGCCGGCCGGAGATCCCATGAGCCGGATGGGAAATCCGGTCTGCGCCGTTGGTCTGCCGTCACCGGCGTCGAGACGCATGCCCCGGCTCCGCGGCTGCGGATGCTCGAAGGTTTCGCCGATATCCAGCACCGGCTCGACGCACACGTCATGCCCGGCGAGCGCCTGCTCCCACTCGGCGCGCGTCCGCGTGCGCAGCACGGCCTCCACCGCCGCCACCGTGCGCCGTCCCTCCTCCCCGTCGACGAGGCCGTTGCCCGCCAGCTCGGGCAGACCGATCACCTCGACGAGCTCGCGCCAGAACTTGGGCTCGAGCGCACCGACTGAGAGGTGGCCGTCGGCGCACGGATAGATCCGGTAGCACGGATAGCGCCCCGTCAACATGCCACCTCCCGGTTCCGGCGGCTCACCGGTGGCGAAGAGCTGTGAGGCGTGCACGCCCGCCCAGCTGATCAGGCCATCGACCATGGACACGTCGCAGTGCTGTCCCTGACCGGTGCGAGCGGCATGGTGCAGCGCGATCATGATCGCGAGCGCGGCGTCCATGGCTCCGCCGCCGAGGTCGCCAACCTGCAGGCCGGGCATCGGCGGAGCGCTTTCGGCACTCCCGCCGAGCAGGAGCACACCGGCGACCGCTGCGTAGTTGAGGTCATGGCCCGCACGGTCGCGAAACGGTCCATCCTGGCCATAACCGCTGATGCTGCAGAGCACGAGCCGTGGATTCACCTCGCGCAGCGCGGCGAACCCGATCCCGAGGCGATCCATCACTCCGGGCCGGAAGCTCTCGACGACCACGTCGGCGGTGGTGGCCAGGCGGAGAAACGCCTCACGCCCCAAGGGGTTCTTGAGATCGACCGCAAGCGAGCGCTTGTTGCGGTTGAGCGGGTGGAACATCGCCGAGTACTCATCGACAAGCGGCGGCATCCAGCGCATGTAATCGCCGCCCGCGGTGTCCTCGACCTTGATGACGTCGGCGCCGAAGTCGGCAAGGAGCACTGTGCAGAACGGTCCGGGGAGCAACCTGGTCAGGTCGAGGACTCGAACGTCGTCGAGTGCCAGCATGGTCGCGCGAGTGTATCAATCACTCGACGCCCTCGATTCGCACAAGCGCTGTGTTAGATTCGCGCACAGGGTTGACGTGATGAGCACCGTGACCGTCCTGTTGAGTGAGGCTCGCTGATGGACGAGCTCGTCATCAAGGTGCCCGCGCCATTCAGTGGCATCGAGGATCTGGGATTCTCCGCGCGCTACCCGGCGCAGGAGCGCAGTGAGCCGCTCCGTGATATCCCGCTCTTCGTTGAGGGACCTGCCGGTCCGATGCAACTGCTCGTCGAGCGACTCGTGCTCTTCAGCGACAAGGATCGGATCGTGGGCTCGATGGCCGACGACGACCAGTACTCGTGGACCGCACCGGTGCAGCTCACCGATCAGGTCTGCGTGCTTGCCTTCCAGGACCGGAGCATGCGTGCCGGTGAAACCGTCCTGGAGTCGGCGGAGACCGCGCAGGCGGTCCGCGGCTACATCTGGAACCTGGTGCGCCCCATGGCATTCACCTTCCTTCGGGATTGCGTCCGCATCGGTGGCCTGCGCCTCTCGGAGAGCATTGCAGTGGTGATCGAGACCGGGCATCCGCCGTCGGTGGACATCGAGATGCAGCGCTCGTCGATCACCCCCGTGAACGGCAGCAGGCTGCTCTTCGCCCTCTGAAGGTCGGCGCGGCTCAGCCGGACGAGGCTGTCGGGGTCGGGGTCGCGGTGGGCAGCGGCGTGGAGTTCGGCGGTGTGGTCGGGACCGGCGTCGGGGTCGCTGTCTGCGACGGCGTCGGGGTCGCGCCAACGGCGGTCGGCCTCGTCTTGGGCGTCGGCGTCGGAGGAGCACTCGGCGGAAGTGGCGCCGTCGGGCAGCCCTGCAGCTCCGGGTTGAACGGGGTCGGGCTCGCCGTCGGCGTGGGGACCGGGGTCTGCGTCGGCGTCGCCGTCGGGGTTGCCTTTCCACTTGTGGTTGGCTTCGGCGTCGCGGTCGGCGCCGGCGTCGCCGTGACCACGTAGGGGGTGTACGTCGGGCAGGGGGGTGGTGACGCCAAGGGGGTGCCGTGGGCCGCGGAGACCCCCAGGGAGATCGCCACGGCGACGGCGCCGACCAGGATGGTCACGACGAAGGTGACCGCGCCCCACTCACGGCGAAGTGCGTTCACGCGTCACCGGCGTCGATGCTCGCGAAAGCGCTTTGGAATTCCGGATGCCCGCGCCCGAGCCGCATGTTCGTCGCCAGCCAGCCCGCCGGCGTTCCGACATCGAGGAGCTCGCCTTCGAACTCCACGCCCCAGACCTCGCCGGTCGCGAGCAGACGGCCGATCGCGTCGGTGAGCTGGATCTCGCCGAGCGCTCCGGGCGCCGTCTCCCGCAGCGCGGGAAAGATCGCCGGAGTCAGCACGTACCTGCCCATCACGGCGAGGTCGCTCTTGGCCTCAGCGGCCGGCGGCTTCTCGACAACACCACTCACCCGGTGCAGCTTGCCACGCGACTCGGCGATCTCGGCACACCCGTACCTGGAGATCTGGTCGCTGGGCACACGCATCAAGGCAAGGATGGGCGTCCCGAGCCGCTCATGCGCGTCCCACAGCTGGCGGAGCACGGGCGGCTCGGCGAGCGAGAGGTCGTCGGGAAGCATGCAGAGGAACGTCCGGTCCCCCACCGCGCCGGCGGCGCAGAGCACGGCATCGCCGAGGCCGCGGGGCGACGCCTGACGGGCGACGGTGATCCGGCAGAGGTTCCCGGCGCGGCGCACCGCCTCGAGCTCGGCGGTCTTGCCGCGCTCCTCGAGCAGCCGCTCCAGCGCAGGATCTGGGCGCAGATGGGCCGCCAGCGCCTCCTTGCCCTCGGCGAGGACGAGGACGATCTCGTCGGCCCCGGATGCCACGGCCTCCTCGGCCGCCCACTGGATCACCGGGCGATCGAGAACCGGGAGCAGCTCTTTGGGAAGCTCCTTGGTGGCAGGGAGAAAGCGCGTCCCCAGGCCCGCGGCCGGGATCACGCATGGTCGCGAGTCCACGGCGGCGCATTGTCGCCCGTCGGGACGCGGGCGTGCTCCCCGTTACCCTTGCGCGATATGGCCGACACCAGGACGCTGCTCGTCGAAGCCGTCCGGCACGCCCTCGACGCCATGGACGTCGCCCCCTCCTTCGAAGTCGTGGTCGAGCGTTCGGCTCGTCCCGAGTTCGGCGACTGGTCGTCGCCCGCACCACTCGGCCTCGCCAGGGTGCTGCGCCGCGCGCCGGCGAAGATTGCCGCGGAGCTCGCCGAGCACCTCGTGGCCGCTCAGGTACCCCGGGTACGGACGTGGACGGTGACGCCCCCCGGGTACGTCAACGCCCACCTCGACGACCACGCCTGGGCCGGGGCGGTGCTCGCCGGCGCCACCGTCCTCGAGACGACCGGCAGAGTTGACTTGCCCACCGAGGCGGCCGCAGCCGCCGGCAAGACGCTCGTCGAGCACACCGCCACCAACCCCAACAAGGCGGCACACGTCGGACACCTGCGCAACGCCTGCATCGGAGACACGGTTGCCCGCGTGCTCCGGCGCACCGGCCACACCGTCGAGGTGAACAACTACATCGACGACACCGGGGTCCAGGTCGCCGACGTGGTGGTCGGCATCCGCCAGCTTGGCATCGAGCCGATGCCGAGCGAGCCCTTCGATCAGTACTGCTCGCGGGTGTACATCGCAGTGTCCGCGCGCTACGACACTGACCCCGACCTGCTCGAGCAGCGTCGCGCCGTGCTGCGCGAGATCGAGGAGGGCGGGAACGAGACGGCGGTGTTCGTCAAGGACGTTGCGCGCCGCATCGTGAACGCGCACCTCGCCACCATGCGGCGGTTCGACATCGCCTACGACCTGCTCACCTGGGAGTCGGACATCATCGGCCTTGGTTTCTGGCGCCAGGCCTTCGAGCTGTTGCGCGAGTCGGGCGCGATCGTCCTTGCCGAGACCGGCAGGCTCGCCGGGTGCTGGGTCATGCCGGCCGAGGGCGCCGATGACGACGGGGACGACGACACCAAGGTTCTGGTGAAATCTGACGGTATCGCCACCTATACCGCGAAGGATATCGCTTACCAGCTCTGGAAGTTCGGCCTGCTGGGGCGCGACTTCTCGTACGTGCCATGGGAGGGTGACCCGACCCTCATGACCACGTCGTCGGTGCCGCAGCCGGATGCGCCACCGGCTCATTTCGGACGCGCGCAGCGCGTGATCAACGTCATCGACGCACGCCAGGCGTATCCGCAGCGGGTCGTGCAGCGCGCCCTGCGCCGGCTGCACCACGAGCGCGAAGCCGACAACTCGATTCACCTGAGCTACGAGGTGGTCGCGCTGACACCGGCCGCTGCGGCCGAGCTCGGCGTGGAGATCGAGGAGGGCCGCGACAGCGTGGCGTTGAGCGGGCGACGCGGCATCGAGGTGCGCGCCGACGACCTGCTCGACCGTGCCATCGCGCGGCTCACCGCCAACGCTCGCGACGCGGCCGGCGCAACGCTGGTCGCCGCCGGCGCGGTGCGCTACTACCTGCTCAAGTTCTCGCTCAACCAGATCATCGCGTTCGATTTCGACGAGGCGTTGCGCGTCACCGGTGATACCGGCGTGTACCTGCAGTACGCCCATGCGCGCGCCGCCGGCATCCTCCGGAAGGTCAGCGACGACGGTGCGGCCATCCAGGTTCCACACGAGCTGCACCCGGCGGAGCGAGAGCTCCTCCACGGCATCGAGGCGTACTCGCGAGCGCTGACCGAGACCGCGCTGGCGCTGTCGCCGTCGCTGCTCACCACCTACGCATTCGGTCTTGCGTCAGCGTTCAGCGACTTCTATGAGCACACCCCGGCGATCGTCCGCGAAGAGGACGCCTCGGTACGGCGATTCCGCCGCGGCCTGGTGGCGGCGACGCGCGCCACGCTCGCCGATGCGCTGCACACGCTCGGTATGGCGGCGCCCGACCAGGTCTGAGCCGTCTCCGGGCGCTGGTATGATCCGGGGCCTTCGGGCCCCGTTCGTCTAGTGGCCCAGGACACCGCCCTCTCAAGGCGGAGACCATCGGTTCGAATCCGATACGGGGTACGACTTTTCGTATACAATTTTGGCCGATGGCGCGCAACTTGTGGCTCCGCCCCGGCGGAAATGTTGCCCAAATGTTGCCGGACTGGCCAACCCGGCACGGCACGAAGCGTCACTTTGCGGTACGCGCCGGATGAGCCGGATCCACCGCAGGTCGCGAGGAACGTGGGAGGTCGTTCTCGAGCAGGGGCATGACCCGCGGACCGGAAAGAGGGTGCGCCGCACCTTCACGGTGCGTGGCACAAAGAAGGACGCTGAGCGCGAAGCGGCTGTCCAAGTGAGCGCACTGACGAGCGGGACCTATGTCGATCCGAGCAAGGAGACGGTGGGCGAGTTCCTGGAGCGATGGCTGCGCGACTATGTCGAGCCGTCGCTCGCTCTGCGGACACAGCTCCGCTACCGCGACGTTGTGCGCAACGATCTCACTCCCAACCTCGGCAGCATTCCGATCCAGCGGCTCCGTCCGACTCACATCCTCGCCGCCGAACAGGCTCTTCGAGCGACCGGTAACCGGAAAACGGGCGGCCCGCTCGCGCCGGCAACGGTCACGAAGATTCACAACGTGCTGCACCGGGCGCTCAGCCACGCAGTGGCCTGGCAATCGATCCCGCTCAACCCCGCAGATGCGGTCGACCGCCCGAGCATTCCGGCGTCGACGCCTCGTGTGCTCAGTCCCGATCAGGCCCGGACGCTGCTCGCCGCACTCGGTGACCACCGCTTCGGCCTGCCCCTTCGCACCGCTCTGCTGTGCGGCCTGCGCCTCAGCGAGCTCCTCGCATTGCGGTGGGCCGACATCGACTGGAACGGCGGTCGCATGCTGGTGCTGCAGTCCCTCGACTCGCGTCACGACGGCGCGATCCGGTTCAAAGCCACGAAGACACACCGCTCGGCGCGACCCGTGTCTGTCCCGCCGCGGCTGCTCGAAGCACTGCGAGAGCATCGCGCGGATCAGGTCAGGTGTCGGCTCGTGGCGGGCCAGCTTTGGCACGACTTCGATCTCGTGTTCGCTAACGCCACCGGCCAACCCATCACCTCAGGCTGGATCCGCAAGTCGTTCTACCGCCTTCTTGACGACATCGGATTGCCGCGCCTCCCGCTCCATGGACTCCGGCACACCATGGCCACACTCATGCTCGCAGCGGGTGAGCACCCCAAAGTCGTGAGCGAGCGCCTCGGCCACAGCAACCCCAGCTTCACGCTGACGGTGTACGGCCACGTGGTGCCCGGCATGCACGCGGGAGCGTCCCGAAGGCTCGAGGAGACGTTGCTGCCGAAGGCGTGATCGCGCGGTCCACGTTCGAGCCCGGGCCGCATGAGCGTGCGGGATCACGTTGTGTGCGCGTCGATCCACTGCAGGAGCGCATCGCGTGGCACGCGAACCACCCGCCCGATACGAATGACCGGAATCTCGTCGCAGCGAAGCAGCTCGTGGGTTCTGGTGCGCCCAAGCTGAAGTTGCTGTTCGACGTCGCGGACGGTCAGCAGCAGCGGAGCTTCTTCCGCTGGCCCGAAAACACCGCCCCGGGCGTCTGCATCGCCCTCTGTGGGCACCGGGGTCACTCCGTCCTTTGTCGTTGGTCGCCGGATATGACCGTTGGTGCGGCGTAGTGGCGTTCTCAGCTCGGCGTTCGCCTGGGGGCCGTCCAGCGGCAGCTGCGTCTGCTGCATCTGCGCCATCATAACGGGCTCGGCCCACCGATTCCCGGTGACAGCTTTTCAGCGAGCTCGTGGTCGAGGTCGTAACCAGGATCGAGGCCATCATGGTCCACGGGCAGCGCATGGGCGGGCGACGTCGTCGGCCCGGGCTCACGGTGACGGAGCCCGAGCAGGTGCCCCTGCTCTCGGTGTCGTAGGTCGCGCTCCCATGCCTTGCGCGTCCTGTCCGCAGCTTCGTCGATGCGCTCGTAATCGAGAGTGGAGTCCGAGGCTCCGCTCCGTTCCCAGGATCGCTCAAGCCGCTCCGCGAGCTCATCGGGGCGTTCTTCGTGGAGGTGCCTGCCGTGCTCGTCCGGGACTGGGGGACCGTCCGGCGTGTAGTAGAGATTCTCCTCGCGGCCTCGTGACATCGCGGTGTAGGTCCACTCTCTCCCCTCGTCGCCGCGGGCCAGCACCAGGCTCACGTCGACGCTGAGCCCTTGAGCCTTGTGGACGGCCATGGCGTAGCCGTAGTCGAGGGCGTCGTAATGGCGCACGTCGACGGTCACCTCGCGGTTGTCCGGTGTGCGTAGCGTCACGATGTGCATCTCGGGGTCGACGCCGAGCAGCTGGACGCGCATGCCGTTCGTGAGCCCGAGGTCGCGGTCGTTCTCCAGGCACACGACGCGCTCGCCGGCACGGAACTCCTTGGGCATGGCCACCGACCCGTCGCTGCGGATATGGAGTTCCCCGACGGTGATGTCAGGGCCTTCGAGCCTGCGACTGTCAGCCGCCTGGCGGTGGGCGTGGCGGTTGAGCGTGTCCACGTCTGCGCGGCGGTGGGTGAGCATGACCGCGTCCCGCCCCTGCTCGACTGCGATCCCGTAGTCGACGAGGATGTCGAACCGCACTTCGAAGTCCTTCCCGGTCTTCACGGCGTCGTGGCCGATGTACGCCGAGACGGCCTCGGCGATACGTCCCTCGCGCAAATCGGTGAGCGCTCGCCGCTCCCACTCATCGACCTGGCGCACGTTCTCAGCCATCTTCACGCTGCCGAGGTGATCGCCCAGGGCGCGGAAGGCGGCGCCGCCATCGATGGCGTGGAGCTGATGGGGGTCGCCGACGAGGACGAGTTTGGCCGCGTCGCGTGCGGCGTAGTCCACCAGCTGGGCCACCTGGCGGCTGCCCACCATGGCCGCCTCGTCAATGATCAGGACGGTGTTGCTCGCCTCGGGTGTACTTGCGAGGCGGTTGAGCAGGCTGTGCACCGTGCTCGTCTCGATACCCGCCTCCTGGCTCAGCTTGAAGGCGGCATTTGCTGAGAGCGCGGCGCCGATGACCCGGTGCCCGGAGGCATCGAGCACCTCCCGGCAGGCGGCGAGCGCCGTGGTCTTGCCGCTGCCCGCGGAGCCGTTCACCAGGGTCACCGCCTCACCCCGGCGGCAGATGGCGTGGATCATGGTCTGCTGCCCCCCGGTGAGGGTTCGGCGCGACGCGATCGCCTCGTCGACAAGGTCTGCGCTGGCGAGTCCTCGCCCCGACAGGCGACCGGCGCGCGCGGTGTCGAGCATGCGCTCCTCGATGGAGACCATCTCCGGCGTGGAGTACCGCCGGTCCTCCTCCATGTACTCCCGGAACGACGTCGGGAGCTGACGGGCTGCGTCCTCATTGAGGGCGCCGAGCCGGACGATGTTGCTGCGGTCGGCGAGGACGGCATCGACCATGCGCTCCAGCTCACGCAACGGAAGGCCAAGCGGTGCGTGTGCGGCGACAGCTCGGACGACGTCGCGCCGGGTGAAGGTCGCCGCCTCCGCGGTCAGGCCGCGCTCGCCGACGAGCTGGCGGACGTCGGTGACATCGAGGCCGCGTTCCGGTGTCCACTCTCGCCCGAACAGCGTCGCGATCCGTTCGCGGTCGAGCCCGACAGCCGCCGCTCGCTCGCGCCACTCGGCGACGACATCGCGACCGACGGGGACCTCGTGCTTGCCCTCGCGCGAGGCGAGCACGGCGAGCTTGTGCCCGTACCAGCTGTCCACGCCGAAGGCGGCGTCCATGGCCGCCACCTGACGCGTGCGTCGGCTGAACTCCTGACGCATCGCCCGGGTGATGCCGACCACCTCGAAGGTGCCGTTGCGTGCCACCGAGACATGGACGCCGAGCTCGCGCACCAGGGCGTCACGCAGCACCGCCTGACCTACGGCGCCAGCGGACGATGCGTGGCGATACAGGGCGACACCGTGCAGTTGTCCCCAGGTGCCGTCGTCGCGCAGCACGTAGTTGGGGATCGGGATGTGGGTGTGGAGCTGCGGGTCGACGGCGACCGCGCCCGTGGCCGCGTCGGTGACCGGTCGCGATGTACGGTGCAGGAATTGGGGCAGAGCGAGCTGAGCGCGCACCGGGATGGTCTCCTCGGACTCGCGGTCGTAGCGGCGTCCCCAACCGGCGTGCGCCTGAAGGTACTCGCACACCGCGTCCACCGCCTCCTGGTGAGCGCGCAGCACCGCAGCGCGCGTCGGTTCATCACCCACCGCACAGAGCAGCGAGACGCTCTTGGGTGCGCTGAAGGTGACGTCGTAGGCGACCACCGACTGTCGCGCCCAGCGTCGCTCCATGAGGTCGGTGCCGGTGCGAGGGTTGCGACCGTTCAGCAGTGACCGCAGCTGTTCGCGGGTGACCGTGCCGTGCAAGCCGAGCTGCTCGGCAGCGCGTCCCATCCAGCGACCCGGCGTCTCGTCGCGTGTGACGTAGTACTCGACCTGCGCGTCCGTGGCCGCCTCAACCAAATATCGAACAACCTGCTCTGGGTCGACCAATTTCCCGATCGAGATCATCGACCTCAAGCATGACGGCAAAGCGCTCTCAAAACGCTTGCAGTTTCCGAATTCGGACGACGAATTCGGACGAGGTGGCCCGTCACATCGAAGGTGCAGATGTCGCAACCTAACGACCGTGCCTGAGACGCAGCGACTGATGACGAAGACCCGTCCAGCGCTTGTGTCGTTGCGTGTCGGTGAGTGCGAGCCTCTGCCACATACTGCCCACGCGATGACTTGCCGCGCGTGCTGATCTCGGCCACGGTCGCGTATCTTTGCACCACGTTTAAGGGCCTGCATCGCGATGCAACTGTCTGGACCTTGATTGGGATGCTGCGGTAGAGCGGGTGGAGGATGTGGTGGTGTAGGGGAGGTGGCCGCGCTGGTGGGATGCGATGGTGTATGGGGAAGTCGCTAGCGAGAGAAGTGGTGTGCATCTCTGTGGAGCGAGCCGGCCACGGCGTGTCGCGAGGTGCCGTGATCGGCCGCGTGGCAGGAGATCGCCGATGGCGCTGCGGAGTGCGCTCGGTTGCGGGCACCCGGATTTCGTCGACGAGGGTGCAGGAAGACGCGGAGCACCTGATGACTCCTCCGCACTTGACTCGCGCCGACTACATCCGTACCCTCCCCACCGCTTCCCGCCGCATGCATCGCACTCATTTCGCGACTCGAACCTCACAGTTTGCACTGGGACGCCGGAGGACGGCCGAAGCCGGGCCGTTCCGCATTCAAATCAGCGGGACGAGGCTCGAAGTCGGGAATCTGACCTCGGCCGATGCAGCAGATGCTCGACTTCGGCGCGTCGACGGACGACGTTGCGCCGCGATTCGCGACCAGCCGCGACACGATCGACCGCTGGCGCGCTGTGCTGGCGTTGTCTGCACCGCTGCTCACCCTGGTGCGCGAGGGCACCATCGACGTCAGCGACTGTCGCGAAGTGGCCCGCCGATCGCGAGGTCAGTGACACCTCGTCACGCGGCTTCTCTTCGGGACTCGCCGTCTTGCCCCGGTAACGCTAGGCGATCAGCTTTGCCTGTTGAGACCAGATCGTCCCCGACGGCACGAACACGTAAGCCGCCCCAACGTCCGAGTTCATAAACGGGGCGCCCACGACGGCGGTCGTGCCCGAGATCGCCACCGACAAGCCGAAGCCGAGGGCCGCCTCGCTATCCGAGGCGGTCAGCTCTGATTGCTGGGACCAATGCGTCCCCGAGCGTCCAAACACGTAAGCCGGTCTGGTCTTGAACGTCCCTAGGTTGGGGGCGCCGACCGCGGCGCTGATGCCCGAGATCGCCACCGAGTACCCGAACTGGTCGCCCATGGCTCCGTCGGAAGCGATCAGCTCCGCTTGCTGGGACCAGTGCGTCCCCGAGCGCACGAATGCATAGGCAACGCCGGTGTTCGACTTCCGTTGGGGGGCGCCCACTAGGGCGCTGTTCCCCGAGATCGCCACCGACCAGCCGAACTCGTCGGGGGTGACTCCGTCGGAAGCGGTCAGCTCCGCTTGCTGGGACCAGTGCGTCCCCGAGCGCACGAATACGTAGGCCACGCCGGTGAACGCGTTCCTTTGGGGGGCGCCGATCAGTGCGCTGTTCCCCGAGATCGCCACCGACCAACCGAAGAGTGCATAGTGCACGCCGTCGGAGGCGGTCAGCTTTGCCTGGCGGAACCAGGTCGCGCCCGAGCGCACGAACACGTAGGCCGCCCCGGTCTGCTGGTTCTTGAAGTAGGCGCCCACCAGGGCGGTGGCGCCCGAGATCGCCACCGACCAGCCGAACACGTTGCGGATCGCACCGTCATACGCGGTCAGCTCCGCTTGCTGGGACCAGTGCGTCCCGGAGCGCACGAATACATAAGCCGCGCCGGTGAACGAGTTCCTTCCGGGGGCGCCGACCAGCGCGCTGGTGCCTGAGATCGCCACCGAGAACCCGAAATGGTCGCCTGCCACCCCATCCGAGGCGGTCAGCTTCGCCTGCCGGGACCACTGTGTCCCCGAGCGCACGAATACGTAAGCCTCCCCAGCGTCCGCCCCAGCGTCGACCCCCACCACGGCGGTGGCGCCGGAGATCGCTACTGAGGTGCCGAACTCGTCGGCCACCGCGCCGCCGGTCGTGATCGGCGCCGCCTGCTGAAGGGGGCTGTCCCCGTGTGCTGGCGACCCCCCGAGCGCCGCCCGCACCGCCGCCCTCAGCCCTGCTGGCGCTTCGGCCAGGCTCGTCCGGGAGATGGACGTCGCAGGCGCCAAGCCTGCCGCTGCGAGAGGGATCCGGCCTGAGGCCGATGCCGTAACAGAGGAGGTCAGGAAGAGGCTTGCCAAGATTCCCAGCGCGGCGGTTGTCGACAGCACCAGCCGCCAGAAAGGAACCGGATGCGCGGCCGCGTCGCAGTTGGTTGCCGGTCTGTTCATCCAATCGCCCCCAATCCCCTTGGCCTGAGAATGTTACCAGAGATGCGGAGCCGTGTAGGGCACAGAGTTAGGAGGCGGCTGACGGCAGCGTCTTGGCTGACGGAGTATCGGCGTCTGCTCTGCGCGATCACCTGATCGACCCAATCAACCGTCTCGAGTGATCGATAGATATTGTCGCCGACGAGAGACGAAGCACCTATGAGAATTGCTCCGGATACCGCGTTGCAGAAATCCTCGTCCTCTCTGCGGCGCCGCTGTTGAGCCCTAGGAGATTGAGGAGGACTGGGTGAATTCAATCGGTCGTCGCAACACCTCGTCTATGGAGGTGAACATGGGACGGCCAGCAGGATGGATGAAAGCGTTGACGGGACGCTCGGCGATGAAGTCGCCGGGCGCGCCGTCG
>Ga0182024_10013619_pt1 | contig 15840 bp, 15 predicted proteins | sample P32metaG_FD_120480 | JGI IMG/M metagenome (GOLD analysis project Ga0182024, IMG submission 120480) | Permafrost microbial communities from Stordalen Mire, Sweden - P3-2 metaG (Illumina Assembly) | ecosystem: Environmental > Terrestrial > Soil > Wetlands > Permafrost | place: Sweden: Stordalen... | reverse complement strand
CCCCAGTGAAAAATAAATCCAAACCTGCGGGGTAGGTACAATGGCGCGTGGGGAGAGTCCGACCAAGAAAAAAGTGATTCTGGAAATCGCGCGCGAACTTGCCGTACCACGATTCACTCCGGCGGAGGTGGAGCAAATCCGGCGGCAACTGGTCGCGCGTCTCGGAGCCGCAGGCAGAACTTCCGCTGAATACATCGCAGGCGTGCTGGAAACCGCGGGGATGCACCTTGTATGGTCCACAAAAGCGGATACGCAAGGCCAGTACGAAGAAGAATTTCACGATCTGCTGCATTTCGCGACTCTCGCGGACGCGGAATTGTGCATCATGCGCCTCGATGAGCTGTACCGGAAATTTCACGAAGAAAAAGAACGCGCCGCTACCGAACGTGTGCTGGAAGTGGCGCGGCTGGGCCGCAGGCGCGCGGAAATGATTGCGCGTAATCACAAGGTAGAACCGGAAAAGCGTGCGGAAAAGGAAGAGATCATGCAATGGTTCCAAGTTTGGCTGGAAACACCGGTGGTATTTTTCGATTGGCTGGAAGCGCGCAAAGCCACACCGGATTTTAAGAAGCGTTTTGCCAAGAGCGCTTCGGCGGACGCATAGACCGATGGTGGACCAATGGTGAAAGATCCTCTTTATGTGATGGAAGTCGAGCCGCTCGATCTCGGTGCGGACGTGAAGGCCGTCGGCCTCGACCTCATGGAGATCGAAAGCCGCGAACCGTTGCGCGGCGTGGACGCGGCGAAGCTGTGGGCCGCAACACTCGCTGCGCTGCCAGGAACAGAGCCTTGGGGATTCGATTTTTTCTCTCACCTCGATCGCGTTCGCGAGTATTGCCGCCTGCACGCCATAGCATTCGAGGAAAAAGTTTCCGGCCGTTCCATTGTCATTCCCTCGCCATCGGGTGAGGCGCTGGTTGAACTCGTCGAACGATTCGCGGGAGAAACTTTTGGTATTCGCGCGGGCGCGTTACTGGCCGCAGGCGATCCCGCGGTCGAAACCGAATTGGCCAAGCGCGGCGTGGACGCGTATCACAACACGTATCGAAATTATCTATTTTGCGCGGTCTGCGATTTTGAAAATGGTTTTTTAACGCTACTCACTGAAAAACTTTGGACCAGCGAAGTCCTGCGCAGAATCAAACCCGCCATCGCGGGCATGCCCGTGGAAGTCGCCCGCCCGCAGTGACCTGTAGGACAGGCTTCAGCCCGTCTTCTTTTGAATTTTGGTGAATTTAGCAGAAGTCAAAACAAGACAGGCTGAAGCCTGTCCTACCAGAATCACGGCAAATAAAAGCGCGGGACGCGTTTTCCGAGCGCACAGAGCAGATCCGCGCTCGCGGTGTTGGCAATCTTTGCCACATCCGGAACGGATTGCGTTGTGCCGCCCTCCGTGCCGTAAATCGTGGCGATGTCCCCGACGCGCGCGGAAGCAATGCCCGTGACGTCAGCCGTGGTGAGGTCCATCGAAACCGTTCCGACAATCGGAGCAATTTCGCCGCGAACAATCACGCGTCCTTTATTGGAAAGCCCGCGCACAAATCCATCCGCATATCCAGCGGCAAGCACGGCAACTCGTGAAGGTTTCGAGGCTGTCCACCGCGCGTTGTATCCAACACGTGCGCCCGCGGGCAAATCCTTGATGGAAATGATGCGCGCGCGAAAAGACAGAACAGGACGCACAGGAAGTTTCGCTTCCATTTCGCGATTCAATTCGGACGGTTCAAAAAATTGGTGATAGCCATAGAGAATAGCGCCGGGTCGAACCATGTCGCGCCAGGTGGAGGGACGTGCAACAATCGCCGCGCTATTAGCCATATGCACGATGCCGGGATCGAGGCCAAGGGAACGCATGCAGGCCAGCGCAGAATCAAAAGCTTTTTCCTGCTCGATGGTTTGCTCGGTCGTAAAAACTTCCGACGACGCAATGTGCGTGAACGTGCCGGCCAGCCGCAGGTGCGGGCAATCCGCCAGCACACGCGCGAACGCCGGAATTTCTATTGGCGGAATTCCCAGGCGATTCATTCCAGAATCGATCTTGAGATGAAAATCAACGGGCTTCTTGCGCGTCTTGCGTTGGCGCGCGGCCGCTTTTTCCAGCAGGCGCAACTGGTCGGCTCGCATAATGGTCGGCGTTAGGTGATGGTCCAGAATGCGCTGTTCTTCGCCGGCCCAGAATCCTGTAAGAATCAGGATGGGTTCGCGAATGCCGCTATCGCGCAGTTCGGCGCCCTCGGCGGAACACGTCACGCCGAACCAATCCGCATGCACCTTCGATAGCGCGCGCGCCACCGGCACAATTCCGTGGCCGTACGCGTTGCTTTTGATGACGGCGAGAACTTTCCGGCGCGGGCCGCGAGCGCCTTCCGGATTGACGTGTTTGCGGATCGCGCGCAGGTTATGCGTCAGCGCTCCCAGACTTACTTCCGCCCAGATAGGGCGTCCATCAAATTTTACGGTTCGTGTCATTGGAGTCCTCAAGAATAACCGATCCACGCAAATAAAAAAATTTGCCGATGTCCACATGCACACCGCTTAGTAACTAGGCTTCCGTAGGACAGGCTTCAGCCTGTCTTGTTTTGACTTCTGCTAACTCCACGAAAATTCAAAAGAAGACAGGCTGAAGCCTGTCCTACTAAAGGCGCTATCCAAACTTTCATGAGTGGAGTTGCAAGTATCGTGCCGCGGAACACCACTGCGGGACAGGCAGTGGGATAAGCTTATGTAATAGAAAAGGTTGAACCTGTTGGGGAGCTAGTGAAAACTCTCAGGGGCGGTTACTGTTTCAACCTGACTCACGCCGCACACAACTGTGTGGGTTTTAGGACGCCTACTCTTGATCCGTCCAGGCATCGGGCGCTCTTTGTTCGAACCGCGTGAATCCGCCCTGGAAGATGAATCGGACCGTATCGGTCGGGCCGTTTCTTTGCTTGGCGATAATCAAGTCCGTCTCGCCGCGCTCTTCCATGCTGACTTCGCTCGATTTCTTGAAGAAATTCGGCCTGTGAATAAACATTACGACGTCGGCGTCCTGCTCGATGGCGCCCGATTCGCGCAAGTCCGCAAGACGCGGTTCGCGATCTTCGCGTTCCGGCGCGCGCGTCAGCTGCGAGAGGACGAGCATCGGAACTTTCAGTTCCTTGGCCATGGCCTTCATGCCGCGAGAGATGCTGGAAATTTCTTCGTTGCGGTTGCCGAACTTCCCGCGCGCGGAAACCAGTTGCAGGTAGTCCACAATCACGAGGTCAAGCCCTTTGTCGCGTTTCATGCGGCGCAGTTTCGCGCCCATTTCCACAACGGTTGCAGCGCCGCTATCGTCGATCCACAGGGGAGCCTGCGAAAGGTGGGCCAGCGAGCGGGGGATTCTGGCCTTATCCTCCGCGTTCAAGTGACCCGTCCGAAATTTGTGCGAGTCAATCTTTGCATCAGCGGAAAGCAGGCGCAGCAGCAGTGATTCCTTGGACATTTCCAGGCTGAAAATTGCCACGCGCTTATTTCCACGCACGCCCACATTTTCCGCGATATTCAGGGCAAAAGCTGTCTTTCCCATCGAAGGACGCGCCGCGAGAATAATTAATTCGGACGGCTGCAAGCCTGACGTCAAATTGTCGAGCATGTCGTAGCCGGTCGAGAGGCCCGTGATGCGCTGGCCGCCTTCGTAAATTCGAGAGATGCGTTCCTGGCTCTCAGTGACAACGTCATGCATACCCACGAGGCCCAAACGCACGCGGTCTTCGGCAAGTTGAAAGATGGAAGATTCGGCGCGATCCAGAATGGCGTCGGCGTCTTCTTCGGCTTCGAGGGCCTGCTGTTGAATCGCGCTCGTGGCGTGGATCAGGCCGCGCAGCAGCGATTTTTCCTTCACGATGCGCGCGTAGTGCTCGACGTTCGTGATGTGCGGCACGCCGTCCATCAACTGCGAAACGTAGGCCGCGCCACCGACGGATTCCAGTTCCCCGCCGCGCTGCAACTGCTCGGTCAGCGTTACGAGGTCAATGGCTTGCTGCGCTTCGCCCAGCGTAATCATCTGCTGATAAATACGCCGGTGATGATCGTGGAAAAAGTCTTCGGGTTTCAGCTTCTCAACGGCAGCGTTGATGGCATTGTTGTCGAGGAGAATGGCGCCGAGAATACTGCGCTCCGCCTCGACGTTATGAGGCATGGGACGTTCAATCGATGAGCTTGCGGTGGCCATTGTTTATTCGCCTTATTTTCGCCTAAACATCGGCTTCCGGCAAGCTAAACCATTCAGGAAGTGGCGCCCCAATCGGAAAGCACCCATATTTCAGTGAAGTGCTTGTGCTTACGATCATGCCCGTGGTCCGCGGCGAGCATTTGCCGTAACTTTTTCGGGAGTTCGTTCTCCGACCCTGCGCCGTCCGGGTGGTGCTTGCATGCTTGGTGGTATCCGATGCCGAATCGCATCCCGCAGCAGTCGCAGAGCTCAAAGGTTTCGATCGTATATGTAGGATACTTTGCAATTTCCTTGTCCAAAATAGCTACGGGACTATTCAAATCGTTTGTCATGTCATCCTCCGCTGGGTTGAGGATTCCCTGGCTTATCTAATCGTCATTTTTCGAGTTGGATTCCCACTGGAATCCAAATTCGTGGCGCAGCGCGTCGCGGGGCGGTGCCAAGACCTAGTATGGTCGACCGGGGAAAGTCTATCTCGAAAAGCAAAAATGCGCCCTGTGGAATTCGTGTGGACCTGTGCATAACTTTTCGAAGGCGCTGCGCGGCTTTTTCTCAAGGAATGCCAAGGATGGTTCGACGTTTGGGTTTGAGGCTTGCAGCGATGCCCGCCGGAAGGCGGGCACTACACGAAATGCGATCAGGAAAAATAATTTCATGCGCGGACAAGCCTTGCGTTTGCCACTAGTTGGCTGAATAGTGCGCACGCTAGGGGATCTTCCGGCATTCTTTCCGGGTGCCATTGCACGCCTAATACCCAGTTGGAGTTGTCGGTCCACTCAACGGCCTCGACCACGCCATCTGAGGCGCGAGCGGTGACGCGGAGGCCGTGCGCCGGATCGAGTATGGATTGATGATGCCACGAGTTGACTTCGGCGCTGGCGGTTTTCGATAGATCGAAGAGATGACCGGGATCAATGCTGACGAAATGCATTGCATCGGGAGCTTCGCTGCCGTCAGGCAACTCGTCTTCTTCCGGACTATGGATAATTTTCTTGCCAATTTCGGTTGGAATATCCTGGATCAAGCTGCCACCCAAAAACACGTTCAGGGATTGAATGCCGTAGCAGATGGCCAGCAGGGGCTTGGCGGAGATCAGCGCGTGCTCGAGCAGGGCGAAGTCGGTGCGTTCGCGCGCGGCATCGGCGGCGTCAGTTGCGGGGTGGCGCGTCGCTCCATAGTGAGTTGGATCCAGATCGGCGGGGCTACCCGTGAGGACAAAGCCGTCCAGGCCCGCGGCTTCAAGCTTCAAATTATCGGCGCTTGAGGCGAGAGACAGCAGCACAGCTTCACCGCCCGCTCTTTCCACAGCTTGAAGATAATTGTCAATCTTCGTTCGCTTGTTGGCCGCTTCTTCCGCGGCCATGCGCCACGGTACGCCAATGCGCGGGCGGGAATCGTTGTGCTGAGGCATAAGAGCAGCCATCGTAGCATTGGCGTCGAAACCCAGCAATACGGACGCAGCAATTGTGGCGCCGGCGCCACAAAAATTTCGCGACCAAATATTGGGATTTGAATTTAGAAAATTGCGGAAGCAGTCCTGCTAACTTGAAACTGGCGCGGAAGCCTCAGCAGGAACTGGTTCCGGAATATTTTTTCGGCGCATTAATTCGACGATGTCTTCATAAAGTTTCCCACGCTGCTGGTGGCGTTCATTCGCGCGTGTCACATAGCGAATCAGAATTTCATACCCCGCGCTGGCTGGGCGAATGCTGATCGCGGGGCCTGCTGAAAACGGGCGTATGCCTCGCGCATTTCCCATATTTCCCCATTCTTTTTCCGCGAGCCGCGCATTCGCTTCCGTCTCTTTGTTTACAATTTTTTGAATTTCCGCGACGACGGGATAAGGGTCGCGATCCAAAGGAAGAGCCAGTTGCATTTCATCCCACAGCCATTGGCCGGACGTGGAAAAATTGAAGTAGTGCCCCTCGATGGCGTAACTATTCATCAATGTCACGCGGCGCCCGGTGGGATGCCCGGCATCATTCCAGTTCCCGGTTTCCAAGACCACGGTGTGGAACAAACCAATTTCAACCACCTCGCCGCTCACTCCGTTAATTTCAACCCAATCGCCGTGGCGAATTCCGTTTTTCCCCATCAGCACAAACCAGCCGAAAAATCCGACGATAAAATCCTTCATCGCCACGGTAAGGCCCGCGCCTGCCAAGGCAATGACAGTTGCTAACTGGCTCGGAATTCCAAAAATGATCAACAAAATCAAAATGGCGCCCACGGCGCGCGTGACGATGTGCGCAACCGAACGCACGGTCAGAAGCGTTTGCGGGTCAGAAACCAGGCGAGCAAACAACTTCTCCAGAATTTGAGATGACAGGAGGGTGGCAAGTCCTATGGCAATCATAAGCGCAATGGAAAGAAGCAGACTGTGCAGTAATTCGCGCCGCCGGGAAACAACTAAATCGCCCCACTGGCCGTAGATGGTCACGAGATCCTGCTCATTGCGAATGCGGCTATCGAGGCCAGACATTCTCTTCTGCAAGAGGGTCATCGATTTATAAGAAGATATGGCATCTGTGGTCTGGCTGGAAGGAGAAGAAGGAGGAGTCGCTGAGGGACTCCCACCAGTATTTGCCTGCGGCGCGGTACCCAGTTTTTGGGACTGCTGCGCTTTCCTCTGATTCAATTGTTGTTCGAGGTCGTCGTGCGTTTTGGAAAATGTGGCTATGGAATTGGCAGCTTGTTGCTGTTCGTCGCTGAGTTCGTCGACAATCGTGCGCAGCGCGAACCACGCCTGCGCGCGCGAAATAAAGGAGGAAGAAGCCGGTTGTGCCGAACCGCCTTTCTTGCCTACGATGCTAAGGTCCAGTTCTCCTCCGCTACTTTGTTCTGATGCATGATATTCGTCCACCATGCGCTGGACTTGCTTTTGAGGATCACCGCCGGCGCGTTCCAGGTCCTGGTGCGCGTCGTCGATTTCATCTTCAACCAGTTCCTGGCGGCTCTTGGCCAAATCCAGTTGTTGCGTAACGGCTTCTTTCTGGTCGTCTTTCGCGCTTGCCGCAAGCTTGGTAAGCCGAGCAACTTCCACTTCTATTTGCGCACCCTCCTGCTCGCCTTTTGAGATGCGGTCAAGAATTGACTTTATTGCGGGCGTGGAAGCAACAGTTTGAGCGGCAGCCTGGTACAGTGCCGAAGTAAACTCGAAATCCACTTCGTGGTCCGCCTTGCGCAGGGCGTCGCGCGCAAGATCCTGCTCCTGCGGGGTCGCGGCGAGCTGTGATAGCGATTGCGTATTGCGGAATTGCGAAAGATCGACGGGAGACTGAGAAACTTTTTGAGACGCGCGTGTAGACGAAACCGTGCGCGCGCCCCACTCCGTGGTCAGCACAATACCGGTTCCCGTAAGCCCAAGAATTGCAAGTAAACCAATTAAAATTGCACGCCGTTTAGATGGCATAGTTTGTTCCGATTCCCTTGCGCCGCCGCTTCCCCAGATTTCCCGGAAGAAGTTGCGCCACCTAATTTCAATTTTTATGCGCCGAGCCAGCGGCCTACCGGCTCCCATCCCTCTGAATGATCGCAGATCACTTTAATCGTCGCCGTGATCGGAATTGCCAGGATGAGTCCGACGGCTCCCCACAACCATCCCCAGAATAACAAGGCGACGGTAACGGCCAGGGCATTCAGATGGACACGCCTGCCCACAATGGCAGGCATTAAGACGTTCAAACCCATGATGTGTAGAAATGTGATCATGGCGGCAACCCCGAAATAGGGTCCAATCGTATTCCATTGCGCCATGCCGATTAAAAACGGAGGGAACCATGCAAGGACCGCACCCAAGTACGGTACCAGGTTCAATACTCCCGAGACGCAGCCTAACAGGAACGGATACTTCAAATGAATCAGGAGAAAGAATCCCCAGCTTAGAAGCATGAGGATGCCAGCGATGAGCGCATTCCCTACCACAAAGCTGCGCAACATTGTGCCAAGTTGATCGAGCGCATCGCGAACGCGGTCCTGATGCCCTTCCGGAAATAATTCAATAGTCGCTTTCCAAATGCGCGGTTTTGCAGCCAGCATAAAGAAAACGAGAAACGGCACGAAGGCCCCCACGACTAAAATCGAATATAAAGACCCAACGCCGCTAAGAAGCCATTCGCGAATGGGCGGCGGCTCAACAATGCGAGCGGGTGTGAGGGCCTTATCTGCAATTGGAGTAATCGCGTCTACACCTTTTTGCACGACAGCTAATTGCCGGTCGAAAGCCGTAGTCATGTGCCGCAGGACCCCGCTATAGCGGGGCCAATCGGCAAGGAATTGATCCGCACGGAGCACGATGAGATAGCCCAAGCCAACAAACATTGCCGTAACGGCCAGCAGCACGACGAGAGCGCCTAACGCGCGAGGAATGCGAATACGTTCAAGAAGGCCAACTACGGGATCGAGAAAATAGGCCAGCAAAACGGCGAGCAGCAAGGGAACCACAACTTCCGAGGTAAAATACAGCGCGGCAAACACAATTGCCACCGCAATAATGCGCTGAGAAGGGTTCGATCGCGCCGAAACTTTGACATCTTCGATCTGCATATCCCACCAAATTCACCTTAGCATACCGATACAGTGCGGGAAATCCCGCGAAACTCCGGCTTGCCCCAAGCAGCAAGGCTGGGATAACTTAGATGCACGATCATGCTCGCTGCCGCTTTGCCCGTGGCCTCACTCTCGCGCCTGGATTTGCGCGCCGCTCTGGACATTCTGATCATTGCTGTTTTTATTTATTTCTTATTGAAACTTTTGCGCGGCACTCGAGCCGTGCAAATGCTGGTGGGAATTGCGCTGCTTTTCGCTTTTTACCGTGGCGCGCAGTGGGCCCGCCTGGAGATGGTCGAATGGCTGCTGACAACCTTGCTGCCGTACATCGCCATCGCGCTTATCATTTTGTTCCAACCGGAAATTCGCAGGGCGCTGTCCAGAGTGGGGCGCAATCTTTCCATGATCAGTTTTGCCTCGCGCAATCCCAAGGGCACTTACGACGATATTGTCATGGCTGCCGAATATTTTTCTCAGAACCGCATTGGCGCGCTGATCGTCGTCGAACGGCAAGCGGGACTGCGCACGTATATTGAGAGCGGCATTCCGCTCGATGCCAAACTTTCCTACGATTTGCTGCTTTCCATTTTTCGGCCAGGCTCTCCGCTGCATGATGGCGCCGTCATCGTCGAAGGGTCGCGCGTGGCCGCGGCCGGCTGCTTCCTTCCCCTGTCGCTCAATCCCATGATTTCAAAACAGCTGGGCACACGGCACCGCGCCGCGATCGGGATCACCGAAGATAGCGATTGCCTGGTGGTGCTGGTTTCCGAAGAAACAGGCTTTATCTCCATTGCTTCCGCCGGATCGATCGAAACCAATCTTTCACCCGAAGATTTGAGTGACCGGCTGCGCGAAATGGTTTCGCGCCGTCGCACGACCATGGTCCTGCCACCCGCGGTTTCTCAGGCCAGAAGTCCAATTCGGAGATAAACTTTGCAATTTTTGCGCAAATACGTTTTCGCAAATGCGGGACTAAAACTTCTGGCTCTCGCCATTTCGTTTGCCATATGGGCTACGTACACTTCCGAGCCATACGCGGAAGTTGGCTTTCCAGTGCCGTTGGAGTTCACCACCATGCCGCCGCAACTTGAAATTACGGGAGATATCCCCAATGCCGTGCGAGTCCGCGTGCGGGGTCGATCTGCCCTTTTGCGCCGCATGATTGCGGCCGACCTGAGCCTGCGCCTGGATATGAAGGACGGCAAGCCGGGAACCACCGACCTGCAAATCACGCCAGAAATGGTGACCGCACCTTTTGGCGCCACTGTAGTGCAGGTTACGCCTGCGGAAATCCACGTTACTCTTGTGCCACGCCATTCCCTTCCGGCCCCTATCGAATGACCTTGCGCGTGTTAAACTCATAAATCCGAGAGCGAACGAAGTGCCCGGGCAATTTCAATTTCTGCAGCTCCAAGAAGAGACTGCACCCCTATCCACGATGACTAAGGAACTGTTCGGAACTGACGGTATTCGCGGGATTCCCGGCACCTATCCGCTGGACGACGCCACGCTCTATGGAGTCGCCCGGGCGCTGGGAAAATATTTACTGGAAGTTGAGCCCAAACCGCGTGTCTTGATCGGCATGGATACCCGCGAATCCGGGCCCCACATCGCCGGACAACTTGCTGCGGGACTTTCCGACGACGGTGTCGAGTTTCTTTCCGCCGGCGTGATAACCACCCCTGGCATAGCCTGTCTGGTTCGGCAGCGGAAATTCTCTGCCGGAATCGTTATCTCCGCATCGCATAACCCCTTTCATGACAATGGCGTAAAGCTATTTGCCGGAACAGGGATGAAATTCCCCGACGATGTCGAGGAGCATCTGGAAACCGAGATTAATCGGCATAAAGGCCGTGAAACTTCTCCCCATGGAATTCCTGTCCCAACCGATCTTTCGCTGGATGAAGAGTATTTGGCTTATTTGCGAAAATGCGTTATCCCCGGGGCCAATCTCAAAGGACTGAAACTGGTTTTGGATTGCGCCAATGGGGCCGCCAGCGTTTTGGGGCCTGCCTTGTTCCGCTCACTGGGTGCCGAGGTCGTCGTCATTCATTGTCAGCCGAACGGCCAAAATATTAACGATGGCTGCGGTTCTCTGCACCCGGAAAAGTTGCGGGAGAAAGTCCTGGAAACCAAATCGGCGTTGGGCATGGCCTTTGATGGCGATGCGGACCGAGCCATGTTCGTCAGCTCGAGCGGGCGTCATGTGGACGGCGACGGCGTTTTGCTGGCTGCCGCCAGATATTTTAAGTCTAAGGGGCAATTGCGCGGCGGCCGCGTGATTGGCACCACGATGGCCAACTTGGGGCTAGAGCGCATTCTGAACGCAGAGGGCCTTACATTGGCGCGCGTTCCTGTTGGCGATCGCTACGTACTGGAAGAAATGCTGCGTAGCGGTGCGAACCTGGGCGGCGAGCAATCCGGCCACATCATTTTTCTGGACGATGCGACAACCGGCGACGGTCTGTTGACCGCGCTCAAGATGGCCTGCCTGATTGCATTGCGCGGATCTCTTGATGAGCTTGTCACCGGTTTCAAAGTGTTTCCTCAAACTATTGTTAATGTGAAGGTTAAGTCTAAACCGCCTCTCGAATCCCTTCCTCTGGTTTCCGCAGCCATTGAGAAGGCCACCAAAGCGCTGGGGGCCGCAGGGCGCGTCGTTGTACGCTATTCAGGGACAGAACCGAAAGCCCGCGTGATGGTGGAAGCCGAACACCTGGAAGACGTTTCGCTATGGTCGGAGACCTTGGCCTCGGCGATTCGCACGGCTATCGGGGCTTAATATCCCAAAGACAGTAGTAGTCCAGCGTTAATATGTGAAAAACTGTAGATTTTAAAAGCCAGCCATGTACGGGCATGTGGAAACAGCCTCCTATATTGCTCATTGCATATAACTTACATAAATAATTAAATTTCGTTAAATATTGGCATCACGTTTGCACTTACTGTTGGCAAGTGGTTTTTGTTTTTCCCGGGGTGGTTGGATGTGTTCCGGCTTGTTCCGGAACGGGGTGAATGGGGTATTGCTGGAAGGGGGCTCGGAAACGAGCCCCCTTTGATTTTTTAGGTCGTTTTGGTGAAGGTCAAGCCATCTAGTTTTGACGCCCCTATACGCCTCGTCCAAATCTGTCATTATCTGTTCCGCACCTTGCGTTATGTAGCGCGTTGACCCTACGGACTAAGACCCATTAGCATCATCCTATGCGGGTTACATGGAATGGCTAGATCGATCGATGAAGATCTCGGCCAACTTGAACGAGACATCCGCCAGCTGAAGATTGAGTATGAACAATACTTCGGTGGCGGCAAGGCTCGTCCGCCTTCGGACATCGAATGGCGCATAGACACCTGCCTCAAGCGCTATAGCGACCGCGGCGCGGAAATGAATTATGGCCAGCGCTTCCGGTACGGCAATCTAACGCAGATGTACTCGAAATTTCGCGACGTATTCCGTAAACGCATGAAGCAAAAAGAAGAAGGCACTGTTCAGCGCCATTTTGGCGCGGCAGCGCGCGAAATTGAAGCAGAGCGCGCCCGCAAGCGAGCCGAACAAGAAAAAGCCGCAACCGAACAATTTCCATTCACTGTATCCTGGAGCGATCCGGATGCGGACACGAAAAAGGTGGAGCAACTTTTTGCCGCATTTGGACACGCCAAGGCAAAGGCGGGCGAAGATGCCAAGTCTTTGACCATGGAAGCCTTCCAGAGATTCGTGCGTCAGAAAACCGCACAGCTCAAGAAACAGCAAAACGCCCACGAAGTGGAATACGTCGTCACGCTCGAAGGCAATCAGGCCCGGCTCAAAGCCCGCGTAAAATCCTGAAAATTCCCTCTCTCGAATTTTAGCTTTAGAAATGAAGCAAGGCTTCAGGCCTTGATATACCAGGGCACGTTAATCAGCACAATGTTGCGGCTGCCTCTTATCAGCAGCAGCGCTTTTAGCAACTCCGCGCGCTGGTTGTGCAAGGGGTAGTGGTACCAGTGTCGCTCAACCAACTCCGGAACAACCACTGCGATCTGCCGGCCGGGATTTTTTGCCTCCATGCCGACCACATAGTCGAGAATGGGTTTGAGGGTCAGGCGGAACGGTGAATCGAGAATTTCGAGGGTCGGAGGAGTTCCTCCGGCTTTCGTCACCGGATCGGCAATCAGCCTTTGCCAATTATCTTTCAGATCGGTGGTTTCTTCTTCGGCTCCTACATGCACGGCGTGAATTTCCGGTGAAAGAGTGAGTGCGAATTGCATCGCGCGTTCTGAAACGGAAGACCAGGCTTGGATCGGCACAATGACGATCGGCGATCCAAGATTTTCGATTTGCAGCGGCGTAACCAGTTGAATTTCTTTTTCGACATTGGAGTAATGCCGGCGCACCCACAGCATGGTGGACATGATGCCGGCGATCAACAGTACGCTGACCCACGCTCCCGAAGTAAATTTTGCGAGGAGCACAACCACGAGGGTCGCGCCCGTGGTCACGGCACCGAGCCCATTAACGAACATGCTGCGCACGGCGCCACGGCCGGGATTCCGTTTCCAGTGGCCCACCATTCCCGCCTGCGAAAGCGTGAACGCCAGAAACGCGCCGATCGCAAAGAGCGGAATCAGCCGGTCCGTGACGCCCTGAAATATGACCAGCAAGATTGCCGCAAGCACGGCGAGCACATAAATTCCCTGCGAATAGACGAGCCGCCTGCCGCGATAACCGAACGAGTGCGGCAGAAAACCGTCATGCGCAACGGCGCGGCAGAGGCGGGGGAAATCGGCAAACGCAGTGTTCGCGGAAAGCGACAGGATCACGAGCACGGATCCAATGGTGAAATAATAAAATATTCCTCTGCCCACAACAGCGGCGACCAGCATGGATATCACGCTTTGATATCCAGGCAGGCCCGGATCCGTCGCTTGAATTCCATATGCGCGAATCAGATACGCGATGCCCGCGAGGAGAACTGCCAGCAGGCCGATAATTACGGTAAGCGTGCGCTGCGCGTTCGGAACGGTTGGCTCGCGAAAAGCCTTTACACCATTGCTTACCGCTTCGACTCCCGTCATGGCCGTGCAGCCGTTCGAGAAAACTTGCAGGAGCAGCCACATGCTCACAGCGACCGAGGCGGGACCTACGATGCTCGGAGGTGGAACGACCGGCATGGGATGTCCGCCCGCGAAAACTGTTTTCGTCACGCCAATCGCGATGGCGATGAGTAGAGAACCGAGAAACGCGTACGTGGGTACCATGAAAAGCAAACCCGCTTCGCGAACGCCGCGCAGATTTACGAGCGTGACCATCGCGAGAATGGCGAGGCACATCGCGAGCGTGTGCGGCTGCAATTGCGGCACGGCGGAAACCAGGGCACCCACTCCCGCGGAGATTCCCACAGCCGCTACCAAGATGTAATCAATCAGCAGCGCCGATGCGGCGAGAAGGCCTGGATACCTGCCCAAATTTTCCGAAGCAACGGTATAAGAACCGCCGCCGCCGGGATACGCCGCAATCGTCTGCCGGTAAGAAAAATACACAATCGCCAGCAGCGCAATAATGCTGAGGCTCACTGGCAAAATGTAGGCAACTCCCGCTGCGCCCAGCGGAATGAGCAGCGTCAGCGCCGCTTCAGGTCCGTACGCAGCCGAACTCAGCGCGTCGAGGCCGAAAATCGGGATGCCCGCGGAGGCGCCAATCTGTTCGGCGCGCTCATCCGAAGTCGCTAACGGTTTTCCCAGCAGTATGTCCATAACGGACATGAATCCTCCAAAGAATCGAGGATGAGTGTAGCGGTAGGCGCTTGCAATTGGAATGGACAACTCTCCAGCAACTTTTCCATTCCCGGAAAAATTCCGGACTCGCGATGTATCATCGCAGGCACTCGATTTTGCTCGGCCGGAATTGCAGCAGCTATTATCCAGTGGACGGTGGACATGAATTTTTTCGCTTATCCAACCGCAGCGGAACGGTACGCCAACGGGCGCCCGTTTTTTCATCCTCTAGCCATAAAGAAAATCCAGGCAATCTGCTGCGAACGTGGCCGAATCGGTATGGCGCTTGATGTGGGATGCGGGACGGGCCAATCCACTTTTGCGGTTCTGAAAGTTGCGGACAACATCGTGGGTGTGGATAGCTCCGCTGAAATGCTCTCGCATGCCAAACAACATGCGCGGATCCGCTTTGTTGAAGCTCGTGCAGAACAAATGCCGTTTACCGATACTACATTTGGACTGATCACTGTGGCACTTGCTATTCACTGGTTCGACCAGGAAAAGTTTTTTCGAGAGTCGAAACGGCTATTGCAGAGGGGCGGTTGGCTGGTCATCTACAACGACGGATTCACGGGCCGGATGGAAGGCAACGATAGTTACGAGAAATGGAATCGTGAGGAATACCTGGCGCGCTACCCCACACCCCCACGGAACAGCCGGCCCATGGACGAAATCGATGCATCCGAGTATGGGCTCGTCCCGTCCGACTCTGACGAATTCAATCACGAAGTAGAATTTACGCCGGAGCAGCTCGTCGGCTATCTTGTCACCCAAACCAATGTGATTTCCGCCGTCGAGACAGGCAAGGAAGATTTGCATTCTGTTATGAGTTGGCTTCTCAATTCCGTACGGCCACTGTTCACTCATGCGAAAGAACGGTTTTCTTTCACCTGTCAAATTCGGTTCCTCAAGCGTATTTAGAGCAGCTCCGCAGTGTTCAGTCCCGGCAAATGGGATTGTACGTAGAAAAGCGGCGCATCGCCGGACGATCAAATTAATTTGCGGCGTATTCCTTTCATCGTCTGGAGGTTCCGTGACTGGGCAACGCGCATTGGCGAATGTTTATGACAAAGCCGGGCTTACCGAATTTGTGCGGCGACTGGCCGCGCGCAAGATTGGAAGCGTGCCCACCGGCTATAGTGGAAACTATTTAGTTGACACTGTAAACTACAATATTTACACTTATAAAATGATCGGCGGGTTTCGCCATAAAGGGCTTCAAGAAATTCATCTTGCCGGGAAGACGCGCCGGATTGGCGCCGATCATTTCAGGAAGTGCGTGCGTATCCTGCAATTGCTGGAAGTGGCGGAGCGGCCCGAGGACATGAACATCGCGGGATTTCGCT
>Ga0182024_10013618_pt1 | contig 15840 bp, 14 predicted proteins | sample P32metaG_FD_120480 | JGI IMG/M metagenome (GOLD analysis project Ga0182024, IMG submission 120480) | Permafrost microbial communities from Stordalen Mire, Sweden - P3-2 metaG (Illumina Assembly) | ecosystem: Environmental > Terrestrial > Soil > Wetlands > Permafrost | place: Sweden: Stordalen... | reverse complement strand
CGATTATGAGCCGTGTGCTCTGACCAACTGAGCTACGCCGCCAGGGGCGAGCCCCCTGTCGGAATCGAACCGACGACACCAGCCTTACCATGGCTGTGCTCTGCCGACTGAGCTAAGGGGGCGGACACGGCAACTGCGCGCCGGAGGAGCATAGTCGCCACGTGCCCATTCTCCGGTGGGGTCGGGGGCTGCAGAGGCGTCGGGGCAGGGGCGAACCGGCCCCCGGTACGATCGCCCGATGGAGGTCCGGCTGGCACGCCAGGAGGACACCGAGGCGATCCGGGCCATCTACAACGAAGAAGTCATGGGCTCGACGGTCACCTTCGACATCAAACCCCGGACCGCCGAGGAGCAGCGTTCTTGGATCGCCCGCCACCAGGGCGCCCACCCCGCTGTCGTGGCCGTGGAAGGGCCCGCAGTCGTCGGGTTCGGGTCCCTGTCGCCGTTTCGAGACCGTGCCGCCTACGCCACCACGGTGGAGGACTCGCTCTACATCGATGCGGCGTGGCGGGGCCAGGGGGTGGGCCGGCTCGTGCTCGACGAGCTCGTGGCACTGGCGGTGGCCCGGGGGTTCCACACCGTCATCGCTCGCGTCTCGGGCGACAACGAGCCGTCGATCGCGCTGCACCGGAGGTGCGGCTTCGCGTTGGTCGGTGTCGAGCGGGAGGTGGGTCGCAAGTTCGGCCAATGGATCGACGTTGCGGTCCTGCAGAGGATGCTCTGAACAACACCCCGGTGTAACCGAGCGACAACGGGGCTCGACGACGCGGCGTGAGACCGAGGCGCGGCAAAAACGGTGGGCGGCGGATCAGGCCTCGGCGTAGCCGAGCGACACTGCGGGCTCCTCGAGCTCGGTCGGCGGCCCCCCGTCACCACGTCGGCGCCACCGGGCCAGGAGGCGCTCACGGTCGAAGGGCGACAGCGGCAGGGTCAGGATGGCGAGGCACACGAGCAGGGCCACTGCCACGGTCAGAGGGTCGGCCTTGAACAGGCCCGACACCAGCTGGCGCCCGGCCGGGAGGCCGATGAAGGCCGCCACGATCGACGAGCCCACGATGAGGGTCCGCACCTTGCCGGTCGCCACCGGGGCCAGCACCACGAGCCCCCACGACAGGTACCAAGGCTGGACCACCGGGCCCAGGGCCACGATGATGAGCATCGTCATACCCATGGCACGCAGGGCCCCGATCCGGTCGGACCGCAGCAGCAGCACCACACCGGCGGCGCAGGCGACGAGCACCCCGAGCCCGCGGGTCATCGACAGCGTGGTGTGCAGCGACACCCCGATACCGACCAGGTGGGCGACGTCGGTGACGAGGATCCCCGCCCCAGTGGCGGGGGCGACCCATGACCGGACCGTCCCCGGGGTGGACAGGTTCAACACCCAGCTCCATCCGAGACCGGTGATGATCGACAACGCACCCATCACTGCGGTCGCGATCAAGCCAGCGGTGACCACCGGACGTATCCGGGCGCGCACCGGTAGCCCGGTCCCCAACCAGTCCCAGCCGATGTAGATCACGCCCAGCGCGGCCGGGACCTTCACCGCCGCGGCCAGCGCGCACAGCACGATGCCCGCCACGGGTCTCCCTCGACGCGCCACGGCCAGGCCGGCCATGAGGAGGCCGAGCATGAGGGCATCGTTGTGGGCACCCCCCACGAGATGCAGGATCGTGACCGGATTGAGCACGGCCATGGTGAAGGCGTACGACGGATCTCGCCCCAGGCTCCTCGCCAGCGACGGGATGGACATGGCCATGAGCCCGACGCCCACCAGCGCCAGGAGGCGAAGCAGAGCGAGGTCGACGAGCTCGTTGTGCCCCGACGCGCTCGTCAGGAAGCCGTCGGTCTCCATGAACAGCGGTCCGTACGGCACCGGCGTGTTCTTCCAGAGAGGGTCGACCAACGTCTCCGAAGGGGTGGCGCCCAGAACGCCCGGGCCGTAGTGGTACGGGCTGATGTGGTGACTCATCATCTCGCCCTGGGCCGCGTAGCTGTAGATGTCCCGGCTGAACAGCGGCGGCGCCAGCAGCAGGGGAGCGATCCACAGGGCGAGCACCATCACGAGCTTTCTGACCGGCACCCCCTTCACCTGCGAGAGGGTGCGGATCAAGCCGTACCAGACCCGCATGAAGAGCACGAGGCCGCCGTACATCGCGACCAGCGCGAGGAAGTTGAGGGGAGCCTTGGTCGTCGTCCCGGCGGCCGGGACTCCGAAGAACCACGCGCCCGGCATTTTCAAGACGAACGGCGAGCCCTGGGGGACCGAACCGAGCATGATGGCGCTGACGGCGATGAACCCGAGGATGGCCGGCCGGACGAGCAGGCGCGACCCGTCGCCTTGGACCGCACCGGGCTCGAGGTCGGGACCGACGAGCGCGCTGAAGGGCCAGCGGCGGCGGACGGCCTCGTCCCAGATCGTCAAGCGGTCGAGCGTGCGGCCGACGACAGGGATCGCCGACGGGTCGAAGCCGCGTACCGATACGGCGGTCCTTCCCATTAGACCCATCGTGTCGACCCTCGCCCTGAGCTTGCTCGAACCCGCATCGTGCGTCTCGACCCGCTGCCGCTCCCCTTCCGCCCGGACGGGAGGATACGGATCAGACACATTCGTAACGGCATTGTAATGAACGGCGCCGCCCGGGCAAGTGCAGGGATCCCAACCCGCGCCCAACCCGGGGCTGACCTCCTCAGCCGTGTGCGTGGGAAAGCGGGGGCCGTGGTCCGACGACCATTTCTGCGCCCGCGACCCTCGTCCGATGCCGCCACCGGGGCGATGCGCTCGCCTCAGCACCACAAGCTCCATGGGGCTATCGGATCGTGGACCGTCGGAGGCGCTTCCACCGGCGCGAGACGTGCACGGCCAGGTACACGACGAGCACGACAGAGGAGGTCAGGTGCCACCTGTCGAAGGGCTGCGGGAGGGGGAGGAGCAAAGGAGCTCCCCGACCCCAGTCGAGGATCCCCGACACCACGACGTTGACCGTGACGAAGGTGAGGGTCGCATCCGACGCCAAGAGACGTACCTCGTGCTCGACCCGGGGGCGAACGCGCATGAGCTGCGCCAACATCCGAGCAATCCGGTGGCGACGCTGTGCCAGGTGCACAACGACGAGGGCGGCGAACGCAAGCCCCACGTCTGCATGGATGGCGTTTCGGATATGGAGGAGTTGCAGGGTCCCCAGCGCCGCCGCCAGCAAGGCCAGGAGACCAAGGTGCACGAGCCAGCGAGACCTGGCACGCCACGCGTTGCGCGATCGGGCCGGTCGTTCCGCGCTGGCGCCGACAGCACGCGCGTGCGCCGGTCCTGGGTTCTCGGTGTCCATGGACGTCACCTCTGAGTCTGGCTGTTCAAGGCCACGACCGCACCGCGCTCGCTTTGTTGGCAACGCCAGAGTCGTCAATGCCGTTGGTTCCTATGCGGGCGCCGGGGGCGGGCTCACGTATCCGGCCAAGACGGAATTCCCATTGCCGGCGTCGGCTATCGCTTGGTCGGTCCCGCGCTCGACGACGGAGAACCCGGTCCTATCCCCGTCCCCGTTCACCACGTCCGGGCCGGGCTGGCCGGGCGCGTCGTCGGTGACGATCGCCACGTGCACGGCCGACGGGTCTGCCCCGAGCGAGAGACCGTAGACCGCCACGTCGCCAGGCGAAGCGACGTATCCGCTCGTCGCCGGGTGCCACTCGCCGTTGGCGACGCCCCACACGTAGAAGCTGACGGCGCCGCCGTTGATATCTCCTGGGCCATAGCCGTAGGTGAATTGGACTCCGGCCTTCTGCCAGGCCCAGGCGGCGAAGTCGGCGCACCACTCTTCGGCCTTGTCGCCGCTCGTGCAATCCGCCATGCCGGCATTCCAGTAGGCGCTGAACTTGTTGCAGTAGGAGTTTGACGGCTGGGTGCTGTACCCGGCCTGGCTCTCGGAGATGGCCACGATGCGCTGGGGCACGCTCAAACCCGCAAGGGTGGCCTCGCTCGGCACCGGGAAGGAGTCAGTGTTCTCGAACACCCTGTGCAAGGTCGCCCCCAGGATGATCACGACCGCACCAGTCCCGAGGATGAGCCCGAACCGGCGCAGTGACTTGCCTGGCCGGCGCGAGCGCACCGCGCTGCTCTTACGCATCTCGGCGGTGGGAGGGTGTGCCTCCGCCGTGCGCGTCCGCTGCGGCCCACGCACCGGGTACGCCGAATCGAGCCCACGGGATGATCGGCCGCGTTGCGACGCCATCGGGCGCCGAAGGAGCGATGGGTCCGCGCGTTCTTGGACCGGTCGCCGGGTCCGCCTGGTCGTCAAACGACGTCCGTCGTCCCGGTCGAGCTGTTGTCGACCCACTCGGGCTCGGCTCACAACGTTCAGACGACGCGGCGCCGAACCAGCCACATGGTCACGGCGATGAGCAGAACCGACAAGGCGAGCAGCCAGCCGCCCTCGATCCACTGGAACGCCCAGAACCGGCTGGCCGGCTGATAGGTGGTCCACTGCGTGTAGCCGTGCTGGACGAGGTACTGCCACACGGTGACGGACTTCGGAACCCCGCCCTTCCCAAACAGCTGTCCTGGTGCGCCCTGGAGGACCTGGCTGAGCGCGGACTGGCTCGCCGGTCGGCCGCTTTTGGTAAACCACTGTTGGGTCATGACCCACGCGGAATCGGGAATGTTCAGCTTGCTGGTGACCAGCGGCGTCAGGTAGTGCAGGCGAAGCCACCCCCCGGTCGCGCCAGCGAGCCCGGCGTAGGCGGCCAGGGTGGCGACGATGGCGGGGACGACCCTGCGGATCAGCGTGCCGGCGAGTCCGCCGATCGCGAAGGCGGCAAGGGTCCATGCGGCGAACGCGACCCCGCGCAGGTCAAATAGGCCGGGAGCGAGCGGATTCAACGTGGTGAGGGACAGGGACTGGTTGCCCGTAGCGAAGTACGGCTGGTAGTACCAGGACGTCAGCATGCTGAGCGCTCCCGCCGCGACGGCCACCACGACCCCGAGCGCCACCAGCGTGGCGAGCGTCCAACGCAACCGCCCGAAGCCTTGGGTCCAGGCGTAGCGGACGGTGCCGTTCTCGAGCTCTCGGGCCAGCACCGGTGCCCCGAGGAACGCCCCGATCAGTGCGGGCACCACCTGCAGAATGCCGCCGTTGACGAGAAAGCCGCCAGTGCGATTGAAGGTATTGATCAGGGCCCCGCAGGCAACTGAGCCTGCCGGGCGGCAGGCGGTCGCGGCGGCGTAGGCGTGGTGCAGCTGAAGGCCGACGATCCACAGCAACACCGCCAGCCCGGCGAGCAACGCAGCCACGCCCGTCAGCGCGGTGCGGTGCTGGCGCCAGGTGACCCAGGCCATCCGCCGCCACGGCACCGGCCGCAGGGTCGCGTTCTCCTCCGGACGGACGGACACGTCCAGCGCAGTCAGCGCGGTCATTTCGTCACCTCCGACATTTCGACATCCCGACCACGCACCGGGCCAGGTAGCGCCGCGGCTCCGGCCTCGCGCAGGTAGCCAAGGGCGAGTTCTTCGAGTCCGACCGGATGCGCCTCCCAGCCCCGCGGCACCGGATCGTCCGCGCTGGCCCGGACGAGGAGGTGCGCCTGTGCCTCGCCACTTCGGACATGCACCACTGGCCGTTCGGCATACGTCGCGGCCTCGGCGGCAGGACCGGTGAGCATGCGGTGGCTGGCCAGCAGGTCGTCGACCTCGCCCGCCACCTGGACCCGGCCCAATGACATCAGGATCAGGTAATCGGCCACCCGCTCGAGCTCGGCGAGCACGTGCGATGACAGGACCACCGACACGCCGTCGTCGGCCGCCGCTGTCAGCACGGTAGCCATGAAGTCGTGCCGGGCAATCGGGTCGAGCATCGCCACCGGCTCGTCGAGCACGAGCAGCCGCGGATGTCGGGCCAACGCCAAGGTCAGCGCGAGCTGGGACTGCTGGCCACCCGACAGCTTGCCCGCCTTGCGCTTGAGTGGGATCCCTAGCTCGGCAAGCCGGGTCTCTGCGTAGGCCTGGTCGAAGTGTCGGTTCAGGTTGCGGGTCAGGTGCAGCATGTCCGCGGCCGACAAGTTCTTGTAGAGCGGCGTGTCCTGGGCGACGAACGCGACGCCGTCCAGTGCGGCGGGCGACCCGGCCGGGTGTCCGCCGAGCACGGTGAGATCGCCCTGGGACGGAGCCAAAAGGCCAACCGCCAGGTTCAACAGGGTGGTCTTGCCGGCGCCGTTCGGTCCGACCAGGGCGGCCACGTGACCGGCGGGGATCGCGAGCGAGCACTCGCGCAGCGCCCAGGTGCGGCCGTACCGCTTGCTCACACCGCGTGCTTCGACGACGTTCATGCCACGCCCTCCGCTTCGCCGCTCGCCGCGCCACGACGATCACCGGAGCCGCCGCGACGCTCACGAAAATCCCGCACCACGCTGGCGAACAGCGCCACGATCCCGTCCTCGTCCAAGCCCGCCGTGTCGGCGGTGGTCAGCCAGGCGAGCAGGGAGCGGCGCAACCCGGTCAGCTCGGGGAGCGCGACCTGACTGACCGTCGCCTGGATGAATGTCCCCTGGCCCGGTCGGCCGGTCGTCAGGCCCTTCGTCTCCAGCTCCCGGTAGGCCTTGAGCACCGTGTTCGGGTTGATGGCCAGCGACGCGACCACATCTCGGACCTTGGGAACCTGGTCGCCCGGCTTCAGGTAGCCGAGCCGGAGCGCGTGCTCGACCTGCTGGACCAGTTGCAGGTAGGTCGGCACACCAGAAGAAGGATCGAGCCGGAACTCGATCGGGGACCTCAGCCCGCGTGCGGTGGCCGCGCCATCGCCACCGGCAGCATCACCCGGAGCACGGCCGGCCTTACTGTTCGGGGAGCTACTCTCTTTACCTACTGTCATAGTACAAGATTACAGCAGAGTGGAATGGAGCCGTCAACGGCATCGCCGGGCCGCGGCACGACCCGGTCGACCCGAAAGAGCCCTGAACTAGGAAGTTTGGATTGCAAAGAAAGAATTTCGAAGAAGCCCGAGACTTCGCCGGCGGATCGAGGTCTCACTCCGCCCCGGGCACGTCGAAGCGGTTTACAGGGGCTTACAAGGGGCCGTTCGACTTGCTCTTTTCTTCGCCGAGATTCGAATACGGCGATGTGGTGGGCCGGGAAGGATTCGAACCTTCGTAGGCTGTGCCGGCAGATTTACAGTCTGCTCCCTTTGGCCGCTCGGGCACCGACCCGCGAGGCGAGACCATATCGCGAGGCCTCTGCGGCCCCGAGACGACAGAGCCTCTGCGGCCCCGAGACGACCGAGCCTCTGGAGCGGTCCCGAGACGGCGACAGCACGCGCACCCGCACCGGAGCGACACCGACCGGCCGGGTGGGCCCAGCACTATCGTGTCGGCATGCCCACGTTCGACGTGGTCTCGCAGGTCGACATGCAAGAGGTCCGCAACGCCGTGGACCAAGCCAACCGCGAGGCCGGAACCCGCTTCGACTTCAAAGGAACCGAGTCGAGCATCGAGCTCGGTGAGAACGACATGGTCCTGCGGTCCTCGACCGAGGATCGGCTCCGTGCACTGCACCAGGTGCTCCAGGAGAAGATCGTCCGCCGTGAGGTGTCGCTCAAAGCCCTCGACGACGGGAAGATCGAAGAGGCCACCAAGGGCACGGTCCGCCAGCGCATCTCCATCAAGGCCGGCATCTCCGCCGATCACGCCAAACGCCTGAACAAATTCATCAAGGACATGAACCTGAAGGGCGTGTCGTCACAGGCTCAGGGCGATCAATTGCGGGTGACGGGGAAGAAGCGCGACGACCTGCAGGGCATCATCAAGGCGCTCAAGGAGCAGGACTTCGGGATTCCCTTGCAGTTCCAGAACTTCAGGGACTGACCGGGTACATCAGCAGGGGAAGGGTTTCAGGGTCCCAGGCAAACCGGGCCGGTTCACCGACCGGTGTCAGGGCTCGGCCCCTTCCACCTCCACCACGGACTCCAAGAACAACTCGGCGTCCGCGTGTGCCACGGGGTCGACGTGGAACAGCCGGTTGAAGACGAGGAACTTGACGATCCACAGCAGCGCGAAGGCGCCGGTGTTCGCCCCCTCGACCACGACGGTCCGACCGAAGTGGTGGAGGTTGTAGACGTTGCTGAGGTGATGGGCCAGCGACGCCGTCCCGATCGACATCGTGATCCCGATGGCGGTCATGGTCCAGAAGGGCACGACCTCTTTGAACACGTGCGACCGGCCGCTCTTGCCCCAGGACCAGGTGCGGTTGAGGTAGTAGGCCGGCACGCTGGCCACGAGGTTGGCGAAGACGGTGCTCGGCACCTCCGTCCACACCCGGAACACGCCGAAGACGAGCCCGAGCACGCTGAAGGACACGATGGTCGAGATGACCGACACCGTGGCGTACCGGAACATCTTCTTCCCGGTAGGGGTGTGGTACAGGCGCCACAGGCGCTTCACGGTGGCGACCATCGGGCGAATTTAGCCGCCACCGGAGGCTTATACCCAGCCGGGGCACCACCGAAGCCCCCTCAAGGCAGGGCGTTGGCCCTCGCCACGTCGCCGAACCACCGGGCGCTGGGCTTGGGACGGCGCTCGAACGTGGCGTGGTCGACCTCGACCAGACCGAAGGTGGGCCCGTAGCCGAGGACCCATTCGAAGTTGTCGAGCAGGCTCCAGTAGAAGTAGCCCCGGACGTGAATGGCGTCCCCCAGGCAACGCTGCACGCCGGTGAGGGCGTCCGACACGTAGGCGATCCGCTGGGCGTCGTCGGCGGTCCCGATCCCGTTCTCGGTCACGAGGACGGGCGTGCCTCCGGTGACCTCCCAGGCCCGGCGCACGGTGGCTTCGAGGGCGGCGGGCCAGAATTCGTAGCCCATCTGGGTGGTCGCCACACCCTCCTCGGCCCCGAGCACCCCGTCGGGCCCCACCCGCATGCGGGTGTAGCACTGCACCCCCACGAAGTCGTCTCCCGCGGTGGCCTCGAGAAAGACGTCCTCGGTCGGGCGCCGGATCCGTTCCAGCCGCTCCTCGCCCCCGGGCATGACCTGGTAGTCGGCCATGGACAGGGTGAGCCCGACAGGGAAGTTCCCCGGGCCGGCACGCAGGGCCTCGACACCCAGGACATGGGCCCGGCACAACGAGGCGTTGACGGCCTGGCGCCGGGCCGAGTCGCGCACCGCCGGGGGGAACACGGCGAAGAGATAGCCCATCGTGGCCACGACGTTGGGCTCGTTCAGCGTGCACGCCCAGCCGACGAGGTCTCCCAGGTGCTCCGCCACCCGCGCGCAGAACCGCGCGAACCGCTCCGGCGCGTCGGCGGCCTCCCATCCGCCGCGCTCGGAGAGCCAACGGGGAATGGTGAAGTGGTTGAGCGTCACCACCGGGGAGAGGCCGAGCTCATGGCACCGGGCGCACTGACGCCGGTAGTGCTCGAGCGCGGCGCGCGACCACTCCCCCTCGGCGGGCTCGATCCGGCTCCATTCCACCGAGAACCGGTAGGCCCCGAGCCCGAGGCCCGCCACGAGGTCGAGGTCCTCGGGCCACAACCGCCACGAGTCGCACGCGTCGCCGCTCGACTCGAGACACGGCGTCCCCGACGCATGCTCGAAGGCCCACCAGTCGTTGTTGGTGTTGCCTCCTTCGATCTGGTGGGCGGCGGTGGCGGTCCCCCACAGGAACCCCTCGGGGAAGTCGGCGTTCGGCACAGCGACACCGTAGCGGCGGGGCCTGCCAGGATGTGGTGGTGAGCGACGCGTTGGACTTTCTCGTCAAACTGCTCGACATCGAGCCCATCGAGGTGAACATCTTCCGAGGTGTGAGCCCCGACGAGCACCGTCAACGCGTCTTCGGCGGCCAGGTGGCGGCGCAGGCCCTCATGGCGGCGGGACGCACCGTCGAGCGCGGCCGCGTGCACTCCCTGCACGCGTACTTCCTGCGCCCGGGGGACCCCAACGTTCCCATCCTGTACGAGGTCGACCGGATTCGCGACGGCCGCTCCTTTACGACCCGGCGCGTGGTGGCCATCCAGCACGGCCAGGCCATCTTCAACGTGGCGGCGTCGTTCCACGTCTACGAGGAGGGGGCCTTCGTCCATCAGGCGCCCATGCCCGACGTGCCCGATCCCGAGACGCTGCCGTCCCTGCACGACCGGCTCGAGCCGCTGCGCGACGAGCTCGCCGACTGGTTCGCCCGCCCCCACCCCATCGACCAGCGTCACGTGGGCGAGCTGCCGTGGATGCAACACGAGGCGCGAGACCCCGTCCAGCGGGTGTGGATCCGAGCCGACGGCACCCTCCCCGACGATCCCCTTCTGCACGCGTGCGTGGCGGCCTACGCGTCGGACATGTCGCTGTTCGACACCATGCTCGCCCCCCACGAGGCCCGGTGGGAGGACGCCGAATTCATGGGCGCGAGCCTGGACCACTGCATGTGGTTCCACCGGCCCTTCCGGGCCGACGAGTGGCTCCTCTACGACATGGACAGCCCCAACGCCTACGGCGCCCGCGGCCTGGCGCGTGGCTTTCTGTTCTCACGCGACGGGACCCTCGTGGTGTCGATGGTCCAGGAGGGCCTCATGCGCCTTGTCCCCAAGGTCACGCCCTAACCGGAGAGCTCCTAGCGCTGGGCGATGGGGACGTACGGGCGGGGCTCCTCGCCGATGTAGAGCTGGCGGGGACGGGCGATCTTGGAGTCCTGGTCGAGCATCTCCTCCCAGTGCGCCAACCACCCTGCGGTGCGCGGGATGGCGAAAAGCACCGGGAACATCTCGAGCGGGAACCCCATGGCCTGGTAGATGAGGCCGGAGTAGAAGTCGACGTTGGGATACAGACGGCGGGACGTGAAGTACTCGTCGGAGAGGGCGATCTCCTCGAGCTTCAAGGCGATGTCGAGCAACGGGTTCTTGCCGGTGATGGCGAACACCTCGTCGGCGGTCTGCTTGATGATGCGGGCCCGGGGGTCGTAGTTCTTGTAGACGCGGTGGCCGAAGCCCTGGAGCCGCCCCCCGTCGCCCTGCTTGACCGATTCGATGAAGGCGGGCACGTTCTCGATCGAGCCGATCTCGGTGAGCATGCGGATGACCATCTCGTTGGCCCCTCCGTGGCGGGGCCCGTAGAGCGCGGCGCACGCGGCCGCGCAGCACGAGTAGGGATCGGCGTGCGAGGACCCGACCACGCGCATGGCGGTCGTCGAGCAGTTCTGCTCGTGATCGGCGTGGAGGATGAACAAGATGTCGAGCGCACGGGCCAGCGTGGGGTTGGCGTCGAACCGGGGCTCGGCCACCTTCCACATCATCGACAGGAAATTCCCGGCGAAGTCGAGGGAATTGTCGGGGTAGACGAAGGGCATCCCCACCGAGAACCGGTGGGCGGCGGCGGCCAGCGTGGGCATCTTGGCAATGAGCCGGATGACCTGGCGGCGTCTCGCCTCGTCGTTGAAGATGTCCTTGGCGTCGGCGTAGAACGTCGACAGCGCCGCCACCGCCGAAACGAGCATCCCCATGGGATGGGCGTCGTAATGGAACCCCTCGAGGAACCGCTTGCGTACGTTCTCGTGGATGTAGGTGTGGTACGTGATCTCGTGGCGCCATCCGTCGAATTCGGCTGCCGTGGGCAGGTTCCCGTGCAGCAGGAGATAGGCGACCTCGAGGTAGTTGGAGTTCTCGGCCAGCTCGGCGATCTCGTAGCCGCGGTAGCGCAGGATCCCGGCATCGCCGTCGACGAACGACACCGAGCTCTCGCACGCGGCGGTGGCGGTGAACCCCGGGTCGTAGAACCAGATGCCGGGGAGGAGCTTGCTCCACTCGCCCGCCTCGACACCCCCGTTGCGGATGGGGATCTCGAGCTGATTGCCCGTCCGGTTGTCGATGATGGTGATGCTCTCTGCCACGACGTTCGGACCCTCCTGTGACGTCCCACCCGAATCCTAAGGCGCCGCGGTCGCTTGGGTCATCTCAGCGGGCCCCGACGGGCGCTCAGTTGTCCACCTTGAGGGTGATGGCGGGCGACAACGACCCCGCGTCGCGCGCGTCGCCGGAGTACGCGGCGGTAATGGAGTGCGCCGAGGCGACTGGGTAGGTCACCGAGCACGTGGCCTGTCCGGTCCGCACGGGCCGGGCCCCGCAGCCCGAGATCGTGGCGCCGGCGTCCTGGAAGGCCACGGTGCCGGTGGGGGGCCCGGCGGTCGACAGCGACGACGCCACGTCCGCGATCAGGGTCACGCTCTGGCCCCGGACGGCGATGAGGGGTAACGACGTCACCGAGGTCAAGGTGGCGGTCGGCTGCACCTGGACCTCCACCGATCGTGACGCCAGCGCACCGGTGCCGGGGGCGTGGGGCGACTCCGCCACGACCTGCAAGGTGTAGGAGGAGCCGGGCTCCACCTTCAGCGCGGGGAGCAGCATCGTCGTCGACCGCCCCGCGGCCAGGTCGACCGTGCGCTGCACCACCACGGGGCTCGCCGTCGCCCCCAGCACCGTCATCTCCCCGCCGAGCTCCACACCGACTTCGTCCACGTTGCCCTGGTTGGCCAGCACCACCTGCGCGACGATGGTCGTGGCCGCCGGCGTCACGAGCGTCGACCCGCTCGCGACGGCAGCAGGGTCGGTGACGACGTCGAGCACGACGATGTGGTGGACCGGCGCGAGCGAATGCGAGCCCACGAGGGCGGCGACGAGGTTGCCGGCGCCGGCGAAGACGGCCTGATCTCGGACCCACGTCGAGGTGGGGACCACCGCCGACCCCGGCGCGCGCCGCAGGGCGCGCCGGCATGTCGCCCATGACACATCCGCGGAATGCAGCTCCGCCCCGGCTGAGCCCACCGCCGCGGTGGCGGCGGCCTCGTCGACGGAGCCGAGCCCGGTGCTGCCCCCGAGGACACGCTCCAGCGCGGCGCGCAGCGACGAGACCGTGGACGCCCGCGTCGTGATCGCTTCGCTGCACCCCGAGGCCGACAAGGGATCGGGCGGAGTGATGGCCGCGTACTGCCGCTGCAGCGACGACGCGTCAGCGGCGAAGGAGTCGAGCTCGGAGAAGAATTCGAGACGACCGAGCGAGCTGGCGTGGCGCAAGAACGAGAGCAGAGCGACCCCCGAGGCGTTGCTCTGCGCCACGAGCGGTTGGGCCAGCGCGGCGTAGCCGCGATCCACGGTCCGCCGGTACGGGCCCGAGGTGTGGCCGATCTGAGCCACCGAGCTCACCGCCAGGATCACCACGACGGCCGACAGCACCATGGGGACGGCCAACCGCACCAAGGCTCTCGCCCGCGCTCGCCGTCGCCCGAGCCGACGTCGATCGCCGGGCGTCGGTCGACGTCGCTCCCCGACCATCGCTGCGACCCTACTGGCCCCGGGCACCGGCCCCCTGGCCCGACGTGGTCCTGTGGTCCTGACGTCGTCCTGAGACATCGTGGGGCGCCCGTGACCCGGGGCGGGGCGGAGCCCCAGCCGGCGGTGCATGACGAAGTCGGGCGGTACCCCGCCGCTACACTCGCCTTCCTTGCCTGAAAGCACCCCCCCGGCACCGCCGCCCGTATTCGGGCGCGCCGACATCCGCAAGAAGACCCGCAACCGAGCCTCGAAGCGCCTCCTCCGGGTGGGCATCGTGGTGATCGCGCTGATCGTGGTGATCGCCGGTACCGCCATCGGCTACGCGGAGTACCGCACCCACCAGATCCATCGCGTCGTCGTCGGAGGCCTGGTCGCCCAGCCACCGTCGGGAGTCGAGAACATCGTGCTCGTGGGGTCGACCTCGCGCTGCGCGCTCAAACAGCAGAACAAGGCCTTCGGGCTGTGCTCCGAGGGCGTCACCGGCGTGAACAGCGACGTGGTGATGATCCTCCACGTCGACCCGAACACGAAGACCGCCGCCATCCTGTCCATCCCCCGTGACCTGTTCGTCCCCAACGCGCGCGCAGATGGTGCCAACAAGATCGACGCCGCCCTGGCCGAAGGGCCCCAGCAACTCGTCAGTGCGATCGAGGAGGACTTCGGGATTCCCATCCACCACTACGTGGAGCTCAATTTCGACAGCTTCCAGGGCGTGGTGAACGCGCTGGGCGGGATCAAGATGTACTTCCCCGAGCCGGTCTTCGACGCCTATTCGGGGCTGAACGTGCCCACGGCGGGGTGCCGCCCACTGAACGGGTTCCAGGCGCTCGAGGTGGTGCGGGCCCGGCACCTCGTCTACAAGGGGCCCGGTGTCACCACCAACGACCACGCTGATTGGACCCCGGACCCCGAGAGCGACCTGAGCAGGATCCGGCGCGACCATGAATTCCTACGGGTGCTGGCTGCGGCGGTGGACAAGAAGGGGCTCGGTAACCCCATCACCGACAACGACCTGCTCGGCGCGGTGGCACCCCAGCTCCAGGTGGACTCGGGGTTGTCGCTGTCCGCCATGTTCGGCCTCGTAACCACGTTCCACGGCATCAACATCAACAAGACCCCGCAACAGACACTGCCCGTGATCGTGCTGTCGAGCCTGAACTACTACTACCAGGGCTACGACTACGGGAACGTGGAGCTGACGAGTCAGCCCAACGACCTGCACGCCATCACGGGCTTCCTCGGGATCGGGGCCGACGACAACACGATGACGGGCAAGCCGCTCCCGTCCCCCGGGAGTGTCACCGTGTCGGTCCTCAACGGGACAGGACAGACCGGTCAGGCGGGTCAGACCGCGACGGCGCTCTCGGCCCTAGGTTTCAACACCGTCGGCCAGGGGGACTCCCCGGCGAGCGGCTCGCTGTCAGAGACCTACGTGTACTACTCGTCCTCGAGCCATCTGGCCCAGGCCGAACAGGTGCTGCACTCGCTGTCGGGAGCGGCCACCCTGGCCAAGGGCCCCACGACCGACGGCGCGGATGTCACCGTCGTCACCGGCACGAACTTCTCCGTGAACGCACCCTCGCACGCGACGTCCCCGGGCTCTTCGAGCACGACGACCCCGCCGCCGGCTTCGTCGCCATCGCTGCAACCGCCCACGGCGCCGACCCAGGCATTGGCGCAGTTCGACCCCCGGTCCTGCACCGCCTCGGGCGGCGAGGGGCCCTGACACCCGAAGAGCCCTGACCCGAAGAGCCCTGACCCGAAGAGCCCTTACCCGAAGAGCTCTGACACCCGGAGCCTTGACGCCAAGGCCCCGAGGAACCCCGAGGGCCGCCACGGCCCCGAGGGAATGGTCGGTCCTTAGCGGTCAGTCCTTGATGAGCCCCGCCGAGGTCGGCAGGGTGCTGGCCGTTTTGCGCCACTGCACGGTGGGGGCGATGGCCTGGAGGTCGACGCGGTCGCGGTGACGGTCGACGACGGCCAGCAGCGAGTGGATGGTGGCGGGCCCGAGCAGATGCGGCACCAGCCCGAGGTCGAGGAGCTTGGTGTGCGCCGCGCGGTAGTAGTGCTCCTGCTTCTCCACCCGGGGGTCTTCGACGTGGTCGATGCGGGTGGCGCCGGGGTAGGCGTCGGCCACCATCTCGGCCATCTGGAGCACCGAGAAGGACTCGGTGAACTGGTTGAAGACCCGGTACTCGCCGTCGGCGGCGGGATTGAGCAGGGCCAGCTCCACACAGGCCAGGGTGTCTCTGATGTCGAGCATGCCCCGGGTCTGGCCCCCCTTGCCGTACACCGACAGGGGATGGCCCACCACGGCCTGGACGCAGAAGCGGTTGAGCACGGTCCCGAACACGGCGTCGTAGTCGAAGCGCGTGGCGAGGTCGGGGTGCATGGTGGTCTCGTCGGTCTCCTGGCCGTAGACCACGCCCTGGTTGAGGTCGGTGACCCGCAGTCCCCAGATGCGACAGGCGAAGTGCAGGTTGTGGCTGTCGTGCACCTTGGACAGGTGGTAGAAGGACCCGGGCTGCTTGGGGTAGGGCAGGATGTCGGTG
>Ga0182024_10013617_pt1 | contig 15841 bp, 10 predicted proteins | sample P32metaG_FD_120480 | JGI IMG/M metagenome (GOLD analysis project Ga0182024, IMG submission 120480) | Permafrost microbial communities from Stordalen Mire, Sweden - P3-2 metaG (Illumina Assembly) | ecosystem: Environmental > Terrestrial > Soil > Wetlands > Permafrost | place: Sweden: Stordalen... | reverse complement strand
GCCCTGATTTCGCGCGGGATGCTAACCCCCTCACCCCAACCCTCTCCCCCGGAGTACCGGGGGAGAGGGGGCCGAACCCCGAATGTTCCGAACGAAAATCGTTCACGGCGTTGCCCTTCGGGGTCGAAATCTACTTCAACCAGCGCCCGAGCCACTCATACGCCACCTTGCGCTCCTCCGGCGGAAAGTCGTGCTTGCAGTCCGGATAGTGGGCCGACAACCGTTCGCGCACGCCGAGCAGTTCATATACCGGTGCCGCGGCGGCGATGCAGTCCTTGACGCCGGACACTTCGAAGTTGTCGTCGTGCAAGGGACTGACGGCCAGGAACGCTCGCGGCGCCAACGCGGCCACGACCTCGGGGAAGTCGAACGGCACCTTCTTCACGTCGAGATCGTAAACCGTGGCCAGGCGCGGCATGTAGCGGTCGCTGGTCCAGCCCTTGATCTTGCCGCCATAGTACTTCGGGAAGCTGTTGAAACCGCAGTTGGAGACGAGGGCCTTGATGCGCGTGTCGAACACGGCGGTGAACATGGTGTTGTGGCCGCCGAGCGAATGGCCGATGCAGCCGATCTTGTCGCCATCTACCTGGGGCAACGATTGCAAAAGGTCGATGGCGCACATGTTGTTCCAGATCGCCTTCATGCTGCCGCTCTTGAAAGGGCTCTTTTTGAAGTCGTACGGATATTCGCCGAAGCTCGGATAATCGGGGGCGAGGGTGACGTAGCCCAGTTCCGCCAGGTGCAGGCCGTAGAAGAGGTTCGGGTTGCCGCCCAGGCCCGCGGGCGATTTGCCGCCGAGGGCGCCGTTGGTCTGATGCAGGCACAGCACGGCCGGCAGCTTGCCGTCCTTCGGCTCGCGCGGCAGCAGGAGATAGGCGGGCACGCGCTCACCCGCGGCGACGGCGAAGGAAAGCTTCTTGCGAATGACCTTGGGCAGCACTTCTTCCTTGCCGTATTGCACGTCGAGCGGCACCTTCGATTTGGCGTCGGGCAATGGGCCCATGGCTTCCTGCATGTTGAGCAGAATGTGCGCACGGCGTTTGGCCCAATCGGCGGCGGCGGCGATCGGGTGGTCCTTGCCGGCGTCGTCCTTGTAAATCAGCAGCTTCGCCTTGTCGGGGTAGAAGGGCGGCTCGGCCTGCAGACATGTGGACAGGAAAAAGATGGAGGTCGCGGCGATTCGCATGGGTGCCTCGCGATGGTTTGTGGATTCATGGCGTCAACCAGTCGTCCAGACGCAGTCCAGGGATGTTCTCGTAATCCGCGGTGTTATGGGTGACCATCGTCAGATCGTAGACCAGGGCCACCGAAGCAATCATCAGGTCCACAGTCGGCACTTCGATTCCCCGGCGCCGCAATTCCATCCGCACCCGTCCAAATTCCTTCGCGCAATCGTTGTCATAAGCGACGATGGCTACTTCATGGAACAACATTGTGTCGATGGCCACCAATGCCGCCGTTGGATCGGGGCGACGGTAGGCCCAGACGTACAATTCGGCCAGGGCAATGCTCGGCGTGTTCAGACGCCCGGAATACTGGAAAAATCGGTGGGCAAGCCCTGATGGACGCCGCAAGTGGGCCGATAAGTGATCGGTGTCGAGCAGGAAACTCATTCGGGGACCTCCCGGCGAGCCTCCTTTTTCCGTTCGCGATGAATTTCCTCAAGAATCCGGTCGTCGTCCTCCGTCCAGCATGAGGACATCATTCCGGCAGCGGTTTCCTTGCTCCCCGGATTCCAGCCGGGGGGCGGTCCAGGCGGCTCTTTCGCCAATAGGGTGACTTCTACCCTACGGCCGTCCTCCAAACCCGCGTCGTCTTCCAGCTCAATCGTTTTTCCGTGAATCACGCCGCGCAGCAGCTTGGTCATGACTTACCTCCGTTTCGTCCCCCCACGAATCAACCCGCCTTCTTCGCCCCATTCCGCGCCGATGCGCGGATCTGGTTGCGCAGATACTCCACCGCCAAATCAAGCTGGCGATCGTGGAAGTCCACCTTGGCGTCCGGATTGGGCCGTGGGTTGGGCCCGCGTATTATCTCTTGATCGCGCAAGTGGACCTGCAGGTCGTTCACCTCCTTTTTCCCGATATCGAGCAGGAAACCGGGGTCGGGGGTGACGCCCCATTCGTCCTCATCGCGGCCCTGAGTGCTGGACTTGTTGAGGTTACGGCCGGAGGGACGCCAGAACGTGGCCGTGGTCAGCTTGAGGGTGCCACCGGTGTCGAACGGATGAATCGTCTGTACGCTGCCCTTGCCGTAGCTGCGCGAGCCGACGATGATCGCCCGGTGATGATCCTGCAGACAGGCCGAGACGATTTCGCTGGCCGAGGCGCTGCCGCCGTTGACCAGGCACACCATGGGGAAGGCGACATAGCTGCCGTCCGCCCGGCCGATGTAGGACGTCTCGGGGCCGTTGCGGGGCCGAATGCTCACGATCAGGCCATCGTCGATGAACAGGTCGGAAATCTTGACCGCGCTGTCGAGCAAGCCGCCCGGATTGAACCGCAGGTCGAGCACAAAACCCTTGATGCCTGCCTGGCTCAGCTTCTTCATCACGTTCGACAGGTCGCGGGCGGTGTTCGAAGAAAACTGCGTCAGGCGAACGTAGCAGATCTTGTTATCCGGATCGACGACGTAGTTCCAGCTGTCATCGGAATTGCGTTTATGGCCCAGAACGCTTTCGACTTCGACCTTGCCGCGGATCAGGTTGAACTCGATCGGCTCCTTGGAGCCTTCGCGTTCGACGAGGACCTTGATCTGGGTGCCTTCCCGGCCGACGATCTTCTTGACGGCCTCTTCCGTGGTCATGCCCTTGGTGGTCAGCACTTCCTTTTCGGGCAGCTTGTTGCCTTCGGAATCGTACTCGCGGATGATGGTCGTGATGATGTCGCCTGCCTGCATCTTGGCCTTGTACGCCGGGCTGCCGACGATGGGCGTGACGACCTGCAGCATGTCCTTGACGCTGTTCTTGCGAATCTGCACGCCGATGCCGAAGAAATGGCCGCGAATGTCGTCGCGCATCTTGGCGGCGGTCTCGGGATCGACGTAATCGGTGTGCTTGTCGAGTTTGCCGAGCATCGAATGCAGCGAGAAGGTGATGTCCTTGCCGTTGGCCAGGTCTTCGCGCTTGCCGAGGTGCAGGCGGGCGTCGGCCAGCAGCTTGATCAGTTCCTGGTCCTTGAGCGACTTGATTTCGTCGAGCCGCTCGAGGATGTCTGACGGCAGCTTCTCGTTGACAAGGCGATAGAGCCCGCGCACGGAGCCATCGAGAAGCTGGGCCTGGTTCACATCCTTGAAGTATTGCTGCTTGACGAGGCGAACGGCCCGCATGACCATCTTCGCGTAATCATCGGCCTCGCGTTCGCTGATCAAGGTCGAGTCGATGATGCTCTTGCGCTCGGCGCTGAACTTGGCCAGGTCGATATCGCCATCGGCCAGATGCTGATAAACCTTGCGGAGCGATTGCTTGGCTTCGAGCTTGGGCATCCGCTTGAGCAGCGAACTGCCTTCCTCGATCAGGTCCTTGGCCAGGTTCTTGTCCTTGGCGATCTGGTCGAATTTGCCGAGCCGTTCGACCGACTTCTTGTTGACGTCGGGATTGAGAACGACGATGAAGTCATTGTTCTGATAATCCAGAACGCCAGGGTTTTGGCCCTTTTCCTCGTCGGTCTTGCCGTTCTGGCGGGCGAGGTTGGGCAGCTCCTGGCGAACGAACTTGATCAGCTCGGCAATGGTGATGTTGCCGTCGGCCTGGTAGCCTTCGGTGTCGGCCTTGCCGCTGAAGGCGTCGAGGAGGACCTGGGTGAAGATGCCGTGCTTGTCCAGGTTGAGGGACGGCTTGACGCCGCTATTGGCGAGCAGGATGACCCGGCTCGGATTGGAGTCCTTGAGCTCCTCGTTGCCGAGAAATTCGCGATAGTAGTTGTTGAGGTCCGGATCGGGCGGCGTCTCCTTGCCCTTCATCTCGAAGCCCATGAAGTTGACGTCGATCAGGGCCAGGAAGCGCTGGCTCTTGAGATGATCCAGACGCGATTCGATGTCCAGGGCGGCGACGGCGTCCTTGTCGCGGTTCTTGAAGCTCGAATCGACGGCAAAATAGCAGGAGCGATCCTTGAGCGGGGCCCCTTCGCCGATGAACGCGAAGATGACCAGATCGTTCTTGCCGGCCGTCTTTTCCAGCCAGGTCACGGCACTCAGGATGTTCGCTTTGGTCGCCGGTTCGCTAGCGCGTTTCTTGTCCGGCGAGCCGAGCAGGAGCTTGATGTTCTTCGGATCGACGCCGAGATGGCCCTTGGACGTAAAGAGATCGAAGAGGGCCTTGACGTCGGCCTCGGCGTGCTTGCGCGGCTTGATCTGACCGTCGGCATATTGATCGATTCCCACCAGGACAACGTACGGCTTCGAGGCCTCATCCTGGGCACGGGCGCTAGAACCCGCAAGGCCTGCCAAGACCACCACGACCAGCAAGAGTTTGCAACTGGCTTTCAACATGCGAACGGTCCTTTCGGCTCGGTTCAGGTAGTGGAACATCCCCTGTTCATTGTGACCGATGTTCGGGGGCAGTCAAATCTAAATTGCCTTGCCTCATCGTATCGTAGGTTGCCGATTTTGACAAAGGATCTTTTGGTACGGCGTTTAGCCGCGACGCGACGTACTCGGAGCGGAGCGCGGGCCGACGGAGAGGTGAGAACAGCGCCGTAAAAAAAAGAGGGCCGACTGCGGCGAATCCTTGCCGAGCCGGCCGTCCTTGGTCGATTGCGTCCATGCCGAATGACCAGCTTTTCCGAGCCGTGCCGTCCTCGTCGATCCTTGACGCCTTAAGGGCACATCCGTGGCCCTGGACGGACACTGCTCAGAAAACTGCAACTTGGCTCCCGTAGGTCCGACGCGCGCACCGCGTACGCCGAACAATACGATCCCCCAATAGTCTTGCAGCAGCTAGCGATTGACTTACGTGATTGGCCTCTGAGAAAGTCAGCATCTTTGCCAGAGGCCGGAAACGAATCCTGAGAACGAGCGAACCATCGAAACAAACATCGTCCCAAATTGGGACTCGGTGAAGAGCAACGTTGGGCAAATCAGGTTGTCAAATCGGCTCAACGAAGAATGGTTGAGTTACACAGCCACGTCATTGACGAAGAGAGAAGATAAGCTTCGCCAGCTGCAAAGTCAAGGCTTCTCCCCAGGCATTTTTGCGGATGAACGTAACTCGTTGCAGGTAAACGAAAAAGCTAACTCCTGGTTTGCCTTTTTTTTGCTCGGCGCGGCAGTCTGGCGATAACCGCCAGATGTCCGTCGCCGCCCGGCTTTCCGCAACCTTTTTCACACAAGGCTGTTGAGACGTTAACGGATTCCTAATGTCAGACGTTGTCGAATTGGCGAGGCAAAAAATAATTCGCGATTTCTTCGCTTGGCAATCGCAGGATGCCGCAAACGCTAAACGAAGCAATCGGCTTAGTACCTCAATTCAGAAAAGGGGGTCTCAATTCGTGGGGCAGGTTGCCAACCTGCCGTTTGCCAGGCACGTTGGCAACCTGCCCCACGAATTCGGACCCCCAATTTTGAAGTGCTGTACTTAGCTTAGGACGCCTTGCCCACTTGCGGCGCCGGCAGCAACGGAATCGCCGGCGGCACCTGCGGAGCGACCCAGTCCAGGATCTTCGGCATCATGCGAATGCCGGTCTCCTCATTGTGCCGGCCGAAGGGGTCGAGATCCGTGGTAACCTTCAGGCCTCGCTGCCTGGCCCGAAACAGAAAGCTCTCGACCTGCGTGTCGATGTTGAACTCGTCGCAGGCGGCGTAGGCGATGTACATCGACAGCTCGCCATCCTTGAGGTCGGAACGGTCGAGGATCTCGATCGGATTGATGCAGCTCATCATGGCAATCGCGTCAGCACCATTGCCGACCACGGGCCGATACATTTGCCCCGCGTGCACCTTCTGCAGCACTCCGAAATTGGCGACCACTTCGAGCGGTTTGAGCTGATTGCGCCAGCCCCAGTTGTTCGGATCGAACTTGCTCCGGTAATGGCCGCGGCAATCGACCCAGCGCAGGTTCACCGCCGGCATGATGCCGATCACCACCTTGTAGCGGTCCTTGTACTTGATCGCCTGGCCAAACGCCCCCGTTCCACCCGCCGAGATGCCCATCAAGGCGTGAGCATCTCGCTCGGGACGGATCGGAAACGTCTCGGTCACGAACTTCCACACATCTTGCTGCAGATAGTCTTCAAAATTGCCCGATACGCCGTTGACGAAAAAGCTGGCGCTGCGGAGCAAGCTCGGCCTGCCCTGCAAACTTCCGTCCGGCGCCGCGATGATAACCGGCGGCAGCTTCCCAGCCACAATGGCCTGATCGAAACGCTCGGCCAGGTTCTGCAAGAAGAATTGCTCATCCTGCGTCGCCCCGTGCAGAATCGTCACCAGCGGATAAGCCTTCTTCGCATCGAATCCTGGCGGCACGTACACATACAAATCCCGCTTCTGGCACAGCGCCGGCGACCAGATTCGCTTGTCGCAGCCATGGTTGGCCGTGAAGTCGAGCACCTGGCCCTTGAGCCTGGCGTTGACGCATGTGATGTCATTGCAACGGCCGCAGGGGCAATTTGCTTCAGCATACAGCCCACAAGCGGCGAACACGACGAGAACGGCAAGCCAACGCATGGATGGACTCCAAGCTTCCTAAATTATCCAGATAGCCAAGTCCATTTGATTTATGGAGCGGGATGAGAATGGCCAGAGAGAAATGCTTGGGACATTTGAAGGGCGAGACCAAGAAGTTCGTAGCCGCAGGCTTTAGCCTGTGGAGTGTCGGCGCAGCCGACGAACCGCGACGAAACTCCGCAGGCTAAAGCGCGCCTGTGGGTCAGGATTCCGATCCTGACCGGATAGGTCACCCGGTCAGGATCGGAATCCTGACCCACGTCCAAATAGGCTAAAGCCTGCGGCTATGAGTCCAAATCATAAGCAGCGAATTTCCTGCCGCTGGTTAACTTACCGCCGGCCGCCGGCTCCCGGCTTCGACAAGATCACCTGGGCCGCGGTATCCTTCGAGCCATCCACCAGAAGAACCTGAGCCATGAGGCCATCCGTCAAACGTGCCTCATTCGGCCCCACGTTGAAGTAGCTGATCCGCGTCTGCGGCGTCACCTTGATGATGATCGTGATTGGTTCGCCGCCGCGTTCCTTGGCCGGTTGGGAGATGGTGATTGTGGTGCCTTCCTTGGACACGTTGCTGATCGGCCCGGCGACGACCGGCGTACGATCAATGACGGCTCCGGTGACCATGATTTTGTCGGCCGTGTCCTTCGAGCCGGCCGCCAGCCAGATGCCCGCCTGACTGCCGACGGCCAGCTTGGCGCCATCGACGCCGACGTTGTTGAACACGATGGTCGCCTTGTCACTCACCTTCACCTCGGTCGTGATGTCCTCGTCGCCGCGATTCTTACCGGCGCCGGAGAGCGTGAAGGATTTGCCGTCGGCGGAGACGGCACTGATCTTGCCCATCAGTTCGGGGCCCGGTTCGCCGCGATTGACCAGCGGCGGCTCGGTGCCGCGCACTTGCATCTTGGCAACCACGTTCCCCTTCACGCCGGGAGCCAGCCAAACCTGGGCGCCCAGTCCCTCGGCCAGCTTGGCGCCGCCCTTGCCGATGGAGGAGAAAATCAACGTGGTGCGCTCGTTGAGCTGCAGCTCGATCTTTTGTACGGCTTCGTTGCGTTCCCTACGGTCACCGCCGACTTCGAGCGTGACCGCGTTGCCGTTGACCGCCACGATCTTGCCGGTGTGGTCCGGATTGCGGCCCGCTCTCTCCGATCCGTGGAAGGTGACGCTCACCGGCACATCCTTCTCCATGCTCACCTGGACCGCGTAGCCTTCCGTGGGCACGGCCCCGCCGGTGGTCACGCCGGAGTAGCTGACGGTCGTCTTGGGACCGATGGTGACGGCAACCTTCTTCGCCTCGTCCCCTCCCCTGCCCTGGGCCGTTTCGACGACGAAGCCCTTGCCGTCCTTGGCCACGCTGACCACCTTGCCGGCCACGGTCGTGGCGTTGGGATTGGGATTCTCGCGCGGCCGTTCCTGGGCGACGAGCTGGTCCGGCTGTCGCGGATCCTCGATCGTTGGGTCCACGAAATACGACTCCTGAGCGACCGGTTGCGATTCCTGGGCGACTGGCTGCACCGATTGCTGGGGGCGATTTTGCGCGACCGTTTGTGGCCCGGTCGCGGAACGGGCCGAGGCCCAATGCGCGATCGAGCCGGCGCCGGTTCCCAGAATCGCCAGGGTGAGAACGGCGGCCGCGACCAGTTTTATTTTGGTTATGAACATGGCGTGTAATACTCCTTCGGTTAGTGTGGCGACGGACGTGGACACGAGCCCCGCCGCCGTGTTGCCGGCCAAAAAGGGAATCGCGGCCTGGACCGTGGTCCCGACCAGCGCCGACGGCACCGCTGCCGACGCCGCGCTCACCGAGAGCTGCGTGGCCAACCAGGCCGCCGATAGCACCACGCCCCGCCGGGTCAGCCGCGATCGCAGCTTGTCGCGTCCACGGGAGAGCCGCGAAAGGATGGTGCCCTTGGGACAGCCGAGCAGCTCCGCCGCCTCTTCGTTCGTATGCCCTTCGAGATAGCAGAGCACAAACGGGGCCCGATAGCGTTCCGGCAAGCGATTGATCTCTTCATCGAGCACCGGCCTCAGATCGCGCCAGAGCACGTCGTCGGCCGCATCGGGCGCCGGCAGGTTGTCGGGCGATTCATGGCGTGGCTGCTTCGCCGACCTGGCCGCCGCCCGATAGGCGACCCGGCAAGCCACCTTGTAGAGCCAGCTGCCGATCGCCTCGGCCTTGCCGATCGACCCCGCCTTGCGCACGAAAACCAGAAACGTGGCCTGAAAAGCGTCCTCGGCCTCGTGAATGTCATGGAGGATGCGCTTGCACAGGTTAAAGACCATGGTGCCATGCCGCCAGACGAGCACCTCGAACGCCGTCTCGTCGTTGTGCTTGACGAAGGCATCCAGGAGCTGAGCATCCGTCAAGCTCGCGCCCCCCTGCGAGCCGACGATGCGCCGCAGCTGACCGATGACCGCACGCAGTTGACCGTCTGGCATGATGGCGCCTGTTGGTTGGGAGAAATTCTTCTCTAATTGATAGAGCCGGGCAAGCGGCAAACGCTTCCAGATATTTTCGCAAATGGCCCTTGATTTTTGAAGCTCAGATGGATCATGCACGTGGAACCGCGGTGTAGCCAAATCTCTGGGGGCTGAGTGCTTGCTGAAAAGCCTGGACGGAACAAGTGCGCCACTGCGCCATTAGACTTAGCGACCATGGCACGGTGGTAGACGTTTTAAATCGAATGCCCGAAGGGCTTTAGCGATTCGTCTACCGAAATATCACGTTTTCGATGTGGTACCCCTGACAATCGTCAACGCCAAGCCCCCCCAGAGAATCTGGTTCCCGTGGAACCGGCATGTCTCATGATCACCCGCGAACATCACAGTCTCCAGCTTTCAACTTGCCCAGGAGTCGATTACTCTCCCCACTTATCGATGCCGTTTTCGAACTCTTGATCCGAGACGACCGTGAATCGAACACTCGGCAGCAAGGCTTTCAGCCGTTCCACACCGGATTGCGTCACGCGCGTCGCAGTTAACACAAACATACTCAAGTCGCCGCAGAGTTTCGCCACATCAGGCACTTCTTCTGTTAGGTCTACATACCGATCCGTGAATTCATGGCCAAACCAGTTGACGGCCACCACCTTGTCATCCTCAATGCGCATCGAGTCATGCGGCGTGAGTCCCGCCTTGTGAAACAAATGCTCAAAGAGCTCCTTTGCCGTCGCAAAATCGCTTTTTGGCGGACGGTTCCCCCACAGGAACTCCCAGCGATCCCGAATCGGCGTATCTCCTTCATCCACGCAGAAGACTGCGAAAGAAGTCCGGCGCTTCAAACCTGCGAACTGCGCCTTGAGTCGAGGATCGCCGATTGCAGATTTCAGAGCGCGGAGTTGGTTCTTGTGAAGACGATCATACGCCTTGCTGAATTTCGATTCGTCGTCGTCCGGGTCCGGTAAGGCCTCGTAGGCTTTGCTCCAAACCTCAACCGAAAACCCTACATCAAAAGCTGCGTCGTGGAAATCGCTGGCATTCTTACGAGCCGGGAAGATCACAACCATTCCACACTGGGTAATCAACTGGCAGATCAGAATGTCCCACGCATTTTCGTTGCAGCGTGCCGCGAGTTCCACGAGCGTTTTGTGCCAGACTTCCACGAGGGCAGAATGAACAGCATCGGCGTTGCCTCCAGCTTGTGCATGAAAGGAAGCACGATCTTTCTTGTCAGGGATAGTCTTCCATTGGAGCATGAAGCAGCACCAAGCCTTGACGCCAAATTATGCCGAACGACTGCGGACAAGGAAGATCCCAAATCTGGTTACGAACCCTGCTCCACCCCAGAAATCGGGGTGGGGGCCTGATTCTTGCCACGCCATTTCCAGAAGAAATACACCGGAATCCCCGCCAACGTCAAAATCAACCCCGGCCAGGTGTTCTCCGGCTTGACGATGAGCAGCACCACGCAAATGGTCGCACACGCCAGCACGTAGAGCCCCGGCAAGATCGGGTAGCCGAGCGCCCGGTAAGGCCGTTCCGCGTTGGGCTGCCGGAAACGCAAGATGAACATCCCGACCACGGTCAGCACGTAGAACAGGATCACCGTGAACATGACGAAGTCGAGCAATTCGCCGTAGGAGCCGGAGAAGACGAGCACAATGGCCCACAATCCTTGCACGATCAAGCCAATCGCGGGCACTCCCCGGCTATTGAGCAGTCCGGCGCCGCGGAAGAAAAGCTGATCGCGGGCCATGGCGTAGTAGAGCCTGGCACCCATGAGGATCATGCCGTTGACGCAGCCGAAGGTCGAGATCATGATCGCCGCCGCCATGAAGCTGACGCCGAACCTGGGCGACACCTTCTCAATCACGGCCGTGCCCACCCGGTCGTCATCGGCGAAGGCCACGCCGCGCTGATAGGTCGAGCTTTGCTTGAGCAGGGCTTCCTTCTCACTATCGATCGCATCGGCCTCGTCGCTCACCGCCTTGGACAATCCGAATGCGGCGAGCGAGGAGACCGGGTCTCCGTTCTTCGCGAACTTGGCCGCATCTCTCGCCAGTTTGGCCGCGCCTTCCCTGAGCGACGCGGCCCGCTGCTCCATGGACTGGATCTTGTTGTAGAGATCGCCGTCGCCCCGTGCCGGCAGCACCGCCAGGTACGCAAGGTTTGCCAGCAGGTAAAGAACGATGACCGACCCGGTGCCAAGGGCCAGCGACAGGGGCAGCGTGCGCCGTGGATTCTTGATTTCGCCCGCGGCAAAGGTGATGTTGTTCCAGGCGTCCGCGGCGAACATCGAGCCGGTCATGGCCGCGGCTGCCACCATGAGCATGACCAGCCATTCCGTGCTCGGCTCGTCGCCAACTTGCTTCTGAACATTCTGGAAACGAGCCGAGTTTTCCATGCCTTCCCATGGGTGGGCCGTGTTCGCGTCAATCGCTTGCTGATCGACCGCCAGGGTCAGGCCCAGCACAATGAGCAAGGCAAGCGCCAGGGACTTGGTAACCGTCATGATGTTTTGCACCCATTTGCCTTCGCGCACACCCAGGCAATTGAGCACACTCAGAAAAATGATCACCGCCACGGCGACGAGCTGGCCGGCCGTGATGGCGAAGGTGTCTCGTTTGAAAATGATCAAGGGCGTGTCGAGCCAGGGCAAGGGCAGCGGGACTCTCCAGTTTACCCTCCATTCGCGGAGAATGTAGTTCGTTCCCGGCTCGGGCAAGAACTCTCCCAGGTACTTGGCAAATACCACCGCCACCGCCGCGATGGAGCCGGTCTGGATGACGAGGAAGCAGGTCCAGCCATACAGGAACCCCGGCAGCGGACTGTACGCCTCGCGCAGGAAGACGTACTGCCCGCCGGCGTGCGGCATCATGCCGGCAAGCTCCGCGTAGCTGAGCGCCCCGATGACCGTCATCACGCCGGTGGCGACCCACACAGCCATGAGCCAACCGCTGCACCCGACGTCGCGGGCGATTTCCGCCGAGACGACGAAGATGCCCGAGCCGATCATCGTGCCGACGATGAGCATGGTGGCGTCGAACAGGCCCAGCCGCTGCTGAAAGCCGGTGTGATCGTGATTCGATGCAACGGGAGTGCTCATGCGGGCGAGCCTCCCTCGGGCTTGGGTCCGTCCAGCGGCATTCCAGCGGGCGAAACGCCATGGGTGTTGAGCTCGCCGCGCAGTTCCTTGCCGAGATGGCTGTGATGCCGGCTATAGCCGAAGTAAATGCACATGCCGACAGCCAGCCAGCCGAAGAGCCGGGCCCAGTTTTCCCAGCCGAGGTAGATCATCATGGTCAGGCACATGACGATGCCGGCCGGAGCAACCAGGAACAGCACGGGCGCCCTGAATGGACGCGGCATATCGGGATGCGTGTGCCTCATGATCCACACTGCCGTGCAGACGACAACGAACGCGAAAAGCGTACCGATGCTGACCATGTGTCCGAGCGCCTCGAGGGGAAGCAGCGATGCGGTTAAGGCCGAAAAAACTCCAGTGAGAATCGTCGATTTGTGAGGCGTGCGAAAACGCGGGTGGACCGCGCCAAAGAAGCTTTCGGGCAAGAGCCCATCCCGCGCCATGGCCAGCAGCACCCGTGGCTGGCTGAGCAGCATGACCAGCAGCACGCTAGTGATCCCCGTCAACGCGCCGACAGTGATGATGCCCGCGGCCACGTTCAGATCCTTTTGCATGAACGCATTGGAAATCGGCGCGTCCAGCGAAAGATCGGTGTAGCGGACCATGCCGGTGATGACGGCCGTCACCGCGATGTAGAGCACGGTGCAGATCGCCAACGAGCTGATGATACCGATCGGCACATCGCGACTCGGGTTCTTGGCCTCCTCCGCATGGGTCGAAACCGAGTCGAAACCGATGTAGGCGAAGAATATCACGCCGGCAGCGCCAAAGACTCCCGTGTAGCCGAAGGGAAGAAATGGGCTCCAGTTGTCCGTATCCACATACTTGTAGCCCGCCACGATCACAAATATCACGGCCGCGACTTTGACCAGCACCATGGCGGCGTTGAATCCCGCACTCTCGCGTATACCGACGACGAGGACGATGGTGATGAACGCCACAATAAGTACGGCGATAAGATTGAAAGTGAGATGAAAACTGCCAAATTTCAGGGGCGTCTCGTCGTAGGCTTCGAATCCCTTGCTATTGCTCCCGACCACGTCCTCGGAGAGCTTCTTATGCGGATCTTTCTTGGCATCGTATTGCAGAGCGCTTTCAAGGGCGTCCTTCACGCGTTTGATGCTTCCCGCAGCCTGCGCGGCGCCGCCATGCAGTTCCTCAACTGCCTTCAACGACTCCGGGGTGAACTTCACGGCGACGCTCTTCACGACGTGCACGTCCACCGGCAAATCCTGGACGGTCCCCTTTTCGTCGAGCATGGTAGCTTTTGCCGAAGCGACGACGAGGCTCTTCGCTGTCAAATAGTCCGTGTGCTGTTCCGAGACCGTGACCGGATCCATCGATAGCCAGAGGGGGATGGTCATCAGGGGTTTGCCGGCGCCGTCCTTGAACAATTTCAGGAAATCGAGGAAGTACTTCGACCAGCCCGCGGCCACCGTCGCCGATCCCATCGCATATTCGAGCACGAGGTCCCAGCCGATGATCCAGGCCATCAACTCGCCCAGGGTGGTATAGGCGTACGTGTAAGCGCTCCCGGCGACCGGCGCCATCGAGGCAAACTCCGCGTAACACAGAGCGGCGAAGGCACATGCCAGACCCGCAACAACATAGGAGAGAATCAAACCGGGCCCGGCGTAGTTGCGTGCCGCGAAGCCTGTCATGACGAAAATGCCTGTACCGATAATCGCGCCGATTCCGAGGGCTGATAGCGTCACTGGTCCGAGCACGCGTCGCAAACGATGTTCGCCTGCCATCTCGTCAAGTAACCGCGTCAGACTCTTCTTCGCAAATAACTGATTGGCCATCGATCACTCCGAGGGACAATAACGTAGGTCAGGCTTTCCAGCCTGACGTTAATGTCAGGCTGGAAAGCCTGACCTACATTCGGACCGGTTACAAACCGGTCCCCACGAAACTCGATTTGAAAAGGCTACCATGCCGGATCGCCTGTGCAAAGCTTTATTTGCTGTCCACCAGCAAAGTCACCGGGCCGTCGTTGACCAGCTCAACCTGCATCATGGCTCCGAATCGGCCCGTCTCGGTCGGAATGCCCAGGGCTTTCAGGCCGTTGATGAACGCCTCATACATCGGAATCGCCAACTCCGGGGCGGCGGCATCGACGAAGCTTGGCCGGCGGCCCTTGCGGCAATCGCCGTAGAGCGTGAACTGGCTCACCACCAAAACGCCGCCGCCGGCCTCGCGGACGTCGCGGTTCATCTTGCCATCGTCGTCGGCGAAGATGCGCAGCCCGGCCACTTTCTCCGCCAGCCATTCGGCCTGGGCGAGGTTGTCGCCATGCGTGACGCCCAGCAGCACGAGCAGGCCATGACCGATTTCGCCGACGGTTGCGCCGTCGATCACGACTCGGGCCCGGGTCACTCGCTGGATGAGCGAACGCATGAGTACAGTGTAGTCCTCACGCTCCGCGTGAGGAAAGGGCGCAGCCCTCAATAATCCGAATGCCGTTCCGGAAATCTTGATTATTTCGGTTGCCCGTCGATCTCTGGATTCCCGCTGAAAGTGCGCTCAACGGGAAAGGATGCGGGTTATTGAGGGCTGCGCCCTTTCCTCACGCGGAGCGTGAGGACTACACTAATACCATGCCAAAATGCATCCTCCCTTTGCTTCTCGCCCTGGCCACCTGGAGCATCAACCAGGCGGCGCAGACAACCGAGCCTTTCAAGCCGGGCAAGCTCACGGCCCAGGAAATCGCCAAGCTGCAGCCGGGCCTGACGCTGCGGTTCTTCAAGGACATCGACGCCATCGGCAAGGCCTCCCTCGATGCTCGCCGCGCGCGTCTCGCGGCCCTGTACGTTCCCGCGGGATCGCCGCCGTCGCCGTGGTTGCCGGCCGGGCCGTTTGCGGCGTCGTTCACGGGATACATCAAGGTGCCCGAGAAAGGCGACTACACCGTGCGGGCCGTCGTCAATGGCAGCGTCAACCTCCATGTGAATGGCAAGGAGACGCTCAAGGCGGCCGATGGCACGAAGGAGGCGGAAGTTAGCCTGGCCCGCGGCTATAACCGGCTGGAAATCGCGTATGCCAGCCCGGCCCAGGGAATCGCGTCGCTCCGCCTGTACTGGGCCGGCGAGGGTTTCGCATCGGAACCGTTGCCGCCGGACATGCTCTTTTCGTCCAACGAAGATGCCGACTTGACTCGTGGCCTGGAAATGCGCGAGGGGCGCGTGCTGATTGCCACGCTCGGTTGCGTTCGCTGTCACGCCTTGCCTGGCAATCTGAAACGAAATGAGTGTGTGCTGCCGGAACTGGATCAGCGGGCTCCGTCGCTGATCGGCGTCGGTGATCGGCTCGAGGAAGGCTGGATGAGCAAGTGGATCCTGGAGCCGCAAACGCTGCGGCCGGAAGCGACCATGCCTCAGATGCTGCATGGTGAGGACGCCAAGAAGCAGGCGAGCGATTTGGCCGCGTATTTGGCGACGCTCAAAGTTGGCAAAAAGTCTTCCATGAAAAAGGCTGATCCATTGCTTCCAGTGCGTTCGACGTTGTGCCTGGTGCCGTTTCCAATCGGCGAAGTTGGCGTATCCGGCCCCCTCTCCCCCGTACTCGGGGGAGAGGGTTGGGGTGAGGGGGAAG
>Ga0182024_10013616_pt1 | contig 15841 bp, 9 predicted proteins | sample P32metaG_FD_120480 | JGI IMG/M metagenome (GOLD analysis project Ga0182024, IMG submission 120480) | Permafrost microbial communities from Stordalen Mire, Sweden - P3-2 metaG (Illumina Assembly) | ecosystem: Environmental > Terrestrial > Soil > Wetlands > Permafrost | place: Sweden: Stordalen... | reverse complement strand
GGACAGAATCAAGCGCCTATACTCGCCTCCGCTGCGCCTGTGGCGGAATTGGTAGACGCGCAAGGTTGAGGGCCTTGTGAGCGCTTAGCTCGTGGAGGTTCGAGTCCTCTCGGGCGCATCGGAAAAGCCCTGCTTTGCGGGGCTTTTCCACGTTTCGAGCTAGGGCGTCGCCCTGACCGTATCGTTGTCAACGACAACGTCCGAACATTTTTCCGAACACTTTGGACCGCAGTTTTCGGACGAACTAGGAGGCGGCATGAGCTGCAGCGCGGCTAGCGCGGCTGGGAGGTGCAGTGGCGTAATTCGACCGGCCGGCCGCCAGCGCTCGCGGCGATTCGCTTCCGAGGAGGCAGCCTGTGAGTTGGACGGATCGATGGCACGAGCACAAGCGCGTCGGAGCGACGTGATCGCCACGGCCGTTGCGCAAGCTGTACTGGCGAAAGTGCCGGCGAACAGACAGCCAGCGCTGCCAGCCGGCTGAGGTCCGCAGTTCTTCCACGGCGCGCTCGACGGGCTCGCGCTCCGCAGCGCAGCGCGATCTGTCCCGCGGTCTCGCCGCCCGCGAGATACTCGCGCGCCTTCGCGACCGCCTGCGGCCGCTCGAGGTAAATGCGCTTGGCCTTGCCTGCGCGCTTTGTCTCCTGCGCCACCCAGCCGGGGAACCCGTAGCGCGCGCCGCGCATCGCCAGGCCGTCGAGCTCGCCGTCCACGTCGACGGCGGTCAGGACCTTGACACAACCCGTGCGTCGATCTTCACGGTCGAGAGCGCCTTCACGATCGCCGCACCAAGCCGGTCGTTGGAGGCCTCCGCGCACGCCGCGCGCGTGCGGTTGACATGCCCGATCTTCTGCAAAGGACGATCAGCGGCCGCGAGCCAACGGACCAGCCACTGGGGTGTCGTCAGCGCGTAAGACCCAGCGAGCTGACCAAGTCGCAGTTCTGGCGTTCGATGCCACCGCGCTCGCGAGCCGAGCTCGATCAGTCGACGCGATCGAGGGCGGCGAGGATCTGCGAGACCTCGGTGCGACTGGTGTAGTCCGCTTGGACGTCGACGAATCGGACGGTGCGTTCGGAGTCGACGATGAGCACGGTTGGCATTGGAAGCTCGGGGGAGCCGTCGGCGTTGCCGTCGCGGATGTCGAGTCCGAGGGCGCGCTGCGCCTCGAGCACGTCTTGCGCGGGCTCGAAGGCGATGCCGAGCGCCCGTGCGACGCGGGCGCCGGAGTCAGAGAGAACGGCGAACTGGAGGCTGTGCTTCTCAGCGGTGCTCAGCGACTCGTCGGGCTTCTGCGGGCTGATGGCGGCGAGCGTCGCACCGTAGCTTGGGAGCTGCGGGACGAGTTCGGACTGGTATTGATGGAGCGCGAGGTTGCAGTAGGGGCACCAGCCGCCGCGGTAGAAGACCAGGACCGCCGGTCCACCGGTGACCAGCTCCGACAGCGACACGTCGCGCCCGGTCGCGTCGGGGAGGGTGAAGTCGTTCAGCACGTCACCGACGGCGACCGCATCGGTGGGCCGGCCCTTGGCACGCCAGGCCGCCTGGTCGCGCGTGAAGGTCTCAAGGACCGCGGCCGGGAGGCGTTGTGCAGAGGCAGCCTTCAGTGCGTCGGACTGCTCTTGGATGGTCGTACTCATGCGGCGCTCCTCGCGGTCAGGCTGACTGGACTGATCAGTCCACTTGCCCTGAACCAAAGCAGGCATGGAGTGGACTGTCAAGTCCACTCCCGCTAGAGTCGGCTCCATGCCCGTTTCCGAGCCGGCGACCGAGAAGGGACGCACGACGCGCGCGCGGATCATCCGGGCGGCCGCGGAGCTGGTCGCCGAGCGCGGGGCGGCGGAGATGAGTCTCGACGAGGTGGGTGCCCGCGCGCACGCCAGTCGCAGCCAGCTGTACCACTACTTCGAAGACCGAGACGACCTGATCCGGGCAGTCGTCGGTGCCACGACCAGCACGGTCCTCGCCGCGCAGGACGCGCTCCTGGATGACCTTGACAGCTGGACCGGCATCGACCGCTGGTTCGCCGCGCTCGAGGCGATCCAGCGCGAGCGCGAAGCTCGCGGAGGATGCCCGCTCGGGTCACTCGTCGGGCAGCTCGCCGAGCGCGACCCGCTCGCCCGCGCCGCACTGGCCGCGGGCTTCGACCGCTGGGAGCGCCGTCTGCGGGACGGTCTTGAGCGGATGCGCACCAGCGGAAAGCTCGCCGCGAACACCGACCCCAACCGACTGGCTACGGCAACGATGGCCCTGCTCCAGGGAGGCCTGCTCCTCGCGCAAGTCCGGCGCGACCCCGATCAGCTGACCATCGCCCTCGACGCCGCAAGGACCCTGCTGCGCACAGCATCACGCTGACCCGGCGGCCATCCCCGATCGCTTGCGCACCGGCCGGATTCTCGAATCCGCGCTTCTTCGGAGCTGTTCGTGTCCGTGGAGGCGGAGTGACGTGCACGGGCGGGATTGATGCGTTGCGGGGTGGTGCTTGGAACTGGGTCGTGGGATCGTGGGCGGCGCCACGCCCGATGCTCCTGATGAGCCATGCCGACGCAGCACCCGAGATTCCGCGCGGGCGGACCACGGGGCACCGCCATCGCTGTCGCTCGCGACGCAGGCGCGGCGGGGATTCGCCGCGTGCTCTTGCTCAAGAGCCGGGCCGGATATTCCGATGCGCGTCTGGTGTTGAGCCTGCGCGGAGCCGCAGAGCCATTGACCTCTCGGTGGGCGAGACACAGCGTTCGTGTTCGGTCGCGTCGAACAAGACGCTCAACACGCGAGGGCCATCAACTACCACCGGCTGCGGGTGTCGAGCGATTGTGCGCGCCATCTACATGCCGCGTGGCGCCAGCTCACGCTCCGCGGCCTGCTCCGTACCCTGGTGAGGCTCCCGATCCTTGATCAGGTTCCTTTACGCGCTGCCGCGGACCGACGTGGGTCTCTCGGATAGTCCTACTGGCTTGGCGATCGCGGAGCACCTTTCGCTCAATCGCTGGGGTATTCCCAGATTCCGCCTCGCCCAGGGAGTCTTGTACCTGCCGTCGGACTTCGCGGCCTATCTGCGTGGACGTCGACGACAGGCGGTACGCACGAATATCCGCAGGGCACGCGACCTGGGGATTGACTGTCACAGCAGGACGCTCGCGGAGTGGACGCGCCCTGACGAGAAGCTCATGCGCCGCGCCGGTGGAGCACTGGTGGGCCACGGGTCGCGACGGAGCGACCCTGGGCGAGGCTTGGCTGACAATTGACGACGAGTGCGCACTGCTGCACAGCATGGTATGTAGCGAGCGCTATGCGCGGTGGCTGTTGCACACCGCGATCGTCGAGCGACTTTGTGCCGCGCGGTGCCGGCTCCTGCTCACGAACTCGTTCGACGTGCCGCTGATGTCGCCCGGGCAGCAGTACTTCCAACGCCTCCTCGGGTACTCGATCGAGCGCGTGCGCCCGCGCTCAAACGCCGCCGCGCGAGCGACGCCACGTCGCACGCCGGTCGCGGTTCTGTCGATCGTGGCCGTAGCTGTGATTGTCGGCCAGCAGATGCTCACCAGTCCACTGAACCTGGCCGGACATCGTGCCATGGTCTGGCTCGCCGCGCTGGTCGCTGTCAGGGTTGCCGCGAACCGTGCGGGCTGGGCCACAATCGTTGGCGCCGCCGCGGCGCTGGGAACCACCCTGACCGGCGCTATGCCCACCGTATCGCTCGCGTACCTTCTGTGCGGCTTTGCGCTGGACGCTCTGTTCGCACTGTTTCCGGGCCTCGCACGCAACGCCTTCGCGATGGCCTGCGCCGGCCCGGCCGTGATGTTCATGACCCTGGTCGCGCCCGCGTTCCCAACCCTAGGCCATCACTCAGCGGGCATGCCGTGGCCAATCCCGCCCGCCCTGGGTGCGATCCTCTTCGGGGCCCTCGCCGCAACCCTCGGCAACCACCTCGGCCGGCGCTTCCAGCACTCAGCGAGCACTGCAGTGCTCGCCCCCGCTTGAGCATCTTGCGGTGTCGCGTCGAGCAGCTCGACCCGCCGGACGTCAGCGGCCAGTCTTGCGTCAAGCTTTTCGTCAAGCAGCGGGCGCCGTTCGCGAGCGGCGCGGATCACGGTGGGGGGCGCAGCGGGTCTCGTCCGGTCTGGCTGGATGTCTGGCCGCCTTCGCCGAGTCGCTTTCGGTAGGCGGCGAGCAGCTGTCGGTGTGTGAGCCATCCGACGACGTGGTTGCCGTCGTGGTCGAGGATGGGTAGTCCCTCGTCGTCGGTGCTTCCGAGCCGCCAGATGGCCTCCTCGAGCGTTTGGTCGACGCGCAGCTCCGGGGTTTCGTGGATGAGCGTGCGGGCGGTCGTGTCGCCGGGGGAGTTGGCGAGCGCTTGTTCGACATCACCGGCTGAGACGACGCCGAGCAGCGTTCCGCTGGCGTCGATCACGGGGAGCGCGTTGGTGCGCTCGGCCGCGAAGCGGTCAAGAACCTCACGCAACGGTTGGTCGGGGTCCAGCGGCCGCGGTGGCTCACCGAGTGCTTCGCCGACCGTGATGTGTGCCATCAGGCTTGACGGGGCGGGTGCGTCGATGTCGATGCCGCGTCGGCGCAGCTTCAGCGTGTAGATCGTGTCGCGTGTAGCCGCGTTTGCGATCGCGGTGGCGACGACGACGGCGATCATCAGCGGCAGGATCACGCGATAGTCGCCGGTCAGCTCGAAGATGATCAGAACCGCCGTGATCGGCGCCCGCGCCGAAGCAGCGAAGACGGCGCCCATTCCGACCAGCCCGTAAGCGCCCGCTGCAGCTGCGAGGTGCGGTAGCGCGTCGTGGGCGATCGCGCCGTAGGCGCTGCCGAGCATCGCGCCCATAAACAGCGACGGCGCGAACACCCCGCCCGAGCCGCCGATCCACATCGTCAGGCTCGTCGCCAGCACCTTCGCCGCCAACAGGCCGACCAGCACGGCGATCACGTAGTGCCCGGCGACAGCGTGCTCGAGCACCGGGTAGCCGACCCCGTACATCTCCGGCACGACGAGCAGCAGCAGGCCCAGCAGGATGCCGCCCACGGCCGGGCGCAGCCAGTCCGGGCCGCGCCACAACCGGTCGGCAATGTCCTCGCCCGCGTAGAGCACGCGCACGAACCCCAGGCCGACGCCGCTCGCCAACACACCCAAGCCGGCGTAGAGGATCAGCTCGACCGGCGAGCTGAAATTGAACCCTGGAAGCGTGAGGAACGGGTGGCTCCCGAACGCCGCGCGGCCGACCGCGTCCGCGGTGACGGAGCTGAGCACGACGAGCCCGAACGACCGTGTCTCGAAGTTGCGCAAGATCAGCTCCAGCGCGAAGAACACGCCGGCGATCGGCGCGTTGAACGTCGCCGCGATTCCGCCCGCGGCGCCGCACGCAACGAGCAGGCGCAGCTGCGACTCAGAGACCCGCACCAACTGGCCGAGCACCGATCCCAGCGCCGATCCGATCTGCACGATCGGCCCTTCGCGTCCGACCGAGCCGCCCGAGCCGATGCAAAGCGCCGACGCCAACGATTTCACGATCGGCACCTGCGGGCGCATCCGGCCCCCCATCCGGTTGACCGCGAACATCACCTCCGGCACACCATGCCCACGCGCCTCCGGCGCGAACCGGCTCACCAGCGGCCCATAGATCAAGCCGCCAACTACCGGCGCAGCGACGACGAACCAGCCGCCCAACCCGAGCAGCGGATTGCCCGCACGACCCACCAAGCTGTAGTCGCGATGGCCGGTGAACAGATACGTGACCCCCAGGATCATGTAGCGAAACGCAATCGCGCCCGCCCCCGCACCCGCCCCCGTCAACAACGCCAACAACATCAACCCGCCGCCACCACCAGCTACCGAGCGCTCAAGCCGAGCCCGCCAAGCGGGGCCAACAGCGATCCGCCATCCGCGCGCGCCAGGCCCCACCGCAACCTCACCCCCAGCCGAACCATCAGGGCGAGTGGCGCCTTGCGGGACACGAGACAATCCGCCCGCAGCGCATCCGGTGCGAGTCGCGGCGCGCTCGAAAGGCTGTTCAGACGGATCGATCACAAGTTGACCCTACGGCTACCGCGCGTCGCGACGACATCCCCCGCGACCAAGCAGCAACGGTCCGTCGGCATTCTCCCAAGACGCACCAGACCACGACCCGCCCCCGTAGTTGACGTCGATACGTCGTCGAGCCCGCTCAAGGCTGCTGGTGGAGGGAGCGCCGAGGAGGCGACCGGGGATCGCCGCCCCGGCGCCGTGCCGAGCCGATGCCGGGAACGCGAGGCGCCATTTGAGTTCTTCGGCCCTGCCTGCCCCGTCGAGCGCAGCTGCCGGCCGTGATCGTTGCGCGCGACGGGTGGCCGACCCTCGTCCCGCACCGGCCAGCCGACGGCGCTGCAACCGCCCGGACCGCCCGGTCGGGCAGGATCCTCCGACGGGATCCGTCACGTGGCGGCGATCACCCCGGCCCATGCGGGGACCGGCGGACGGAGGGCCTGGTCTCCGCCCGTGCGACACGCCACCCACGCGCTGGTGCCGCATGACTGGGGCTTCTACGAACGGCGTCTGGGCTCGCTGCGGACCCCGTGCCAGCCGGTTTGGCCCACAAGGTTGGATAGTGTCGCCACGATGCGATACCGCATAGTCATCACCGAGACGAACATCGACGAGTCAGCCCATCCGGAGGCCTTTCGGTTCGTGGTGGACGCTGCAGCGGAAGCCGACGCGGTCGCGGCAGGCCGGGCCACGTTCACCGAACAGACGGGCGAGAGCCTGCGCCCCGCGCGACGATCGACATCGAGTCGATCCAGTAGCTGTCCGCTGCCCTCCGGGGCCGAGAGTCCCGCGCTCCCGCCGCCACGACACAGGCTGACTCCCGCTCCCCCGTCCCGTCGCGACTCGGAAGCTTCCGCGTAGACCTCCGCCGGCCGACGCCACGCCGAGCGCGCCCGTGCTCACGTCAGGGTTGGGCCTGGAGCGCGTTCCGTTCCACTGGTGGCTCTCGGCGGCTGCGCCGTCGACGCACCGCACGGACGCATCCTCGATTCGCCGCCGCGCCCGGTACCTCGCGACAATCGCTGCTCGGTGAGAGGAGCGCCGGGCGCAAGCCCCTCGCCGGGAGGGTGGTCTGAGAGGCTACGCGCGTGACGTCGTTTCAGACCGCCGTTGGCGTGCTGGGCCTGCTGCTTGTGGCCGGTGCACTCCTTTCGGGGCTCGCGAAGCGAAGCATTCTGTCGCTCGCGGCGCTGTTTGTCGTAGCGGGGTTCGCCCTCGGGAACGGCGCGACTGGAGTGCTCCGGTTCGATGCGAGGTCGGGCTTTGTCTCGGACCTCGCGACGGTTGTGCTGGTCGTGATCCTCTTCGGTGACGGCCTCGAGGTTGAAGGCGAGTTCCTGCGGACGCAATGGCGCCTGCCGTTGCGCAAACTTGTCGTGGGCATGCCGATCACGGCGGCGATCGTTGCGGTCGTCGCGCACCTTGCGGTCGGTTTGTCGTGGGTCGAAGCGTTCCTTCTCGGCGCGCTGCTGTCGCCGACCGATCCTGTCTTGTCCTCCGGCGTGGTGACAGACACGCGTGTGCCCGCCGTCATCCGCCACTCGCTCAACCTCGAGTCCGGGCTAAACGACGGCCTCGCACTGCCCGCGGTCCTCGCTCTCGCCAGCGCCCTCGACACCGCCGGCGGCCAGCACTTCGTGTGGTGGCACTTCGTGCTGCAAGACATCGGCCTCGGCGTCGTCTACGGCATTGGATGTGGACTGATCGGGTCGGTTCTGATGCCCCGGTCCGGCCGAGACCGCTCGCGCACGGACGTCCCCGACCATCAAAAGGCGCTCTACGGCCTGGGGATCGCTTTCGCGACCTACAGCGTGACCGTGCTGCCTCCGCACGGCAACGGCTTGATCGCTGTGTTCGTCGCGGCGATCGTGCTGGGAATTCGACGGCCCGACCTGCGACACCAATTCGCTGAGGGCATCGGCGAGATCGCCGAGATCGCGAAGCTGAGCATCTTCGCCGTGTTCGGCTCGCTCCTGACGCTCCACGGCCTCCTCACGGACGGATGGGCAGCGGTGGCCGTCGTCGCCGCCACCTTTCTGCTCGCCCGCCCAATCGCAGTCTGGGTCGCACTCGCGGGCACGCGACTGGACTGGGCAACCAAGGCGTTTATGGCGTGGTTCGGACCGAGGGGCGTCGCGACGATCGCGTTCTCACTACTGATCCTTAGTCGCCACATCGCCGACGGGGCAAGGATCTTCAACATCGCCGCACTCGTCGTCTTTTCCTCGATCGTCCTGCACGGCCTCACCGACACCCCGGGAGCAAACTGGATCGCTCGACGCAACCCTCTGCAGTCCGGCGACTTCGAACAGGCGCAGTACGTCGACGCGTCGTGAGCGCGACTTCGCGGCCGCCGAAGCACACCAGCGGAATGTGCGCCGACAGCGACGGTGCATGCATCTTCCGGGCCTGAAGCAGCGCTATTCGGCAGCCTTTTCGGCGTGTCCGCCGAATTGGCTGCGCATCGCCGACAGCGTCTGGTCGGCGAAGTGGTCGAGGTCTCGCGAGTCAAAGCGGGAGAACAGCGCGGCCGAGAGCACGGGGGCTGGTACTCCTTCTTCGATTGCGGCAATTGCCGTCCAGCGGCCTTCTCCCGAGTCCGATACCCGGCCCGAAAAGCCCTCGAGCGTGGGTGACGCCAGCAGCGATGCGGCGGTGAGGTCCAGCAGCCACGACGCGATTACGCTGCCGCGGCGCCAGACTTCGGTGACGGCGGTGAGGTCGAGGTCGTAGGGGTAGTCCTCGGGGTGCTCGAGCGGCGCGGTCTCAGCGTCGTCCGCGCGGGTCACCGTGCCGGCGTTGGCGTGCTTGAGAATGTTCAGCCCCTCGGCGTAGGCGGCCATCGCGCCGTACTCGATGCCGTTGTGGACCATCTTGACGAAGTGTCCGGCGCCGTTTGGCCCGCAGTGCAGGTAGCCGTGCTCTTCGCTGGCGGGTTCGCCGCTGCGGCCCGGCGTGCGCGGCGCCGCGTCGACCCCGGGCGCGATCGCGGCGAACAACGGCGCGAGGCGCTCGACGACGTCGCCCTCGCCGCCGATCATCAGCGAGTAGCCGCGCTCCAGGCCCCACACCCCGCCGCTGGTGCCGACGTCGACGTAGTGGATGCCCTTGTTGGAGAGCGTCTTGGCGCGGGCGATGTCGTCGCGGTAGTAGGAGTTGCCTCCGTCGATGATCACGTCGCCGGCGTCCACGAGCGCGCCGAGCTCGCTGACGGTCTGCTCGGTGATCTGCCCGGACGGGACCATCACCCACACCGCCCGGGGCTTATCCAGCAGCTGCACGAGCTCCGCCAACGAACCAGCGGGTGTCACTCCTTCCACCGACAGGGCCTTGACGCTATCAGTGTTCACATCGTAGACGACGCACTCATGCCCCGCCGGGAGGAGGCGCCGCACAATGTTTGAACCCATTCGGCCCAGCCCGACCATTCCCAGTTGCATTCGCGTGAATCCTCTCGCTCGCGGTAGTTAGCCTCGTAAATCAGCATTGAATCTTTCCCAAGCGACTCGAAGTCCTTCGTGCGTGGGATCGCGGCCGGTCGACGCAGCAGGCTGACCTAGTGACATAGGGGCGGCGATGCGCGCCACGTCTGCTATTGCCTGGCGCAGTGGCTGCACCGTTCGCGTCCGCCGGTCCCGTCCTGTCGATGGGACGGGTTGATTTCGCTGCCGTAGGGGCAGGCGTCGTCGGTGTGGTAGACGTTGCGGTGACTCGGCGGGTACTCGCGTGAGGTTGTGTGGTAGGCGTGCGCCGGGGCCGCGCCATTACTCGACACATCTGGGGGATCGGCGCCCTTGTCGGGCGCGGTGGCGCTCGCGTCGGGCGTGGTCGAGCTCGTTGTCCTCATGGTATTGCTGTCGACCGGGTCGAGAATCCGGTAGGCAAATAGCTTTACGCGGTCGGTGATCAGGAACCAGGCGATCGCGTAGCCCCAGACAACGAGTGCCCAATACCAGGGCAGTGGGGTGACGAGGATTCCTCCAACTGCGATGATGGTGGCGATTGCCTGCGCGCCGATCACGGCGATCACGAGGATCCGTGCGGGGCGGATCGACCAGAACGGGCCACGGGTGCGGGTCAGGAAGATCGTGAGATGGCCGGCGACGGAGAGCATCAGGTACATCAGCGTTTGCAGCTCCGGTCCCCCGAGCGTGAAGACGTTGTCGGCGACGTAGAACAGGCCGAACGCGGCTACGGGTCCGACGAAGCCGAGCACCGAGGCCATTCCGAGGACGAGGCGCATGTTCCACGTCTCGGGTCGGTCGGAATAGCGGACGTTGTCGTAGGCGATGGACAGGATCGCGCCGTCGTTGAGTAGCGCCAGCAGCACGATCATGATGGCGGTGACGGGAAAGAAGTTGTAAAGGAGGATGACCAGGGTCACAAGCCCGAGCACGCGCAGCGTCTCGGCGATACGGTAGATCGCGTAGCTGTTCATCCGCTGAACGATCCGGCGGCTTTCTTTGATCGCGTCGATGATCACCGACAGCCCCGGTGTCATGAGCACGATCGACGCGGCGGCGCGGGCGGCGTCGGTCGCGCCTGAGACAGCGATGCCGCAGTCGGCCTTCTTCAGCGCCGGAGCGTCGTTGACGCCGTCGCCGGTCATGCCGACGATGTGGCCGTGCTGCTGCAGCACGTCGACGATGTGGAACTTGTGCTCCGGGAAGACCTGTGCGAACCCGTCGGCGTGCTCAATCGCCGCTGCCACCGCCTTGGTCTCTTGACGTTTTGAGTCGCCGAGGCCGGCGGCGTCGAGGATGTCGGTGGCGTCGAGGATGTCGGTGGCCAACCCGAGCTTCTCGGCTGTTTCCTGCGCAATCGCGAGCGCGTCGCCGGTGACCATCTTGATCTGCACGCCCAAGTGTTGCGCCGTTGCGATCGTCGCCTTTGCGTCTTCTCGCGGCGGGTCGAACAAGGGGAGGATGCCGACAAGTTTCCACGAGCCCTCGCCGTCCGCCCGGGCCACGCCCAGCGACCTAAAGCCGCGCGCTGCGAATTCGTTGACTGCTTTGTTGGCGTCAGCCTTTGCCGTGCCGGTGGTGGCGGCGAGCGCGAGGATGACTTGCGGCGCGCCCTTTGTGACCTTGAACCCGGTGTGGCCTTTCGCGGTGACGGCTGCCTCGGTGCGCTTGTGGACCGGGTCAAAGGGCTGGAAATGGCTGACCGTGTAGCCGTGGAGCGATTTGGGGTCTTTCAGGCCGTGGAGGATGGCGAGGTCGATCGTGTCGTCGTCGTCGGCTCGTGACGCCAACGCGGCATCGAGGATCACCTCGTCTGCCGTGACGCCCGCCACGGCGAACGGGTCGCCGAGCGTTAGCTTGTTCTGCGTCAGGGTGCCGGTCTTGTCCGAGCACAGCACGTCCACGCCGGCGAGCTCCTCGATCGCGACGAGCCGACTGACGATCGCCTGCTTCTTGGCGAGCAGGCGTGCACCGACCGCCATCGTCACCGAGAGCACCGTCGGCATCGCGACCGGGATCGCCGCGACCGTCAGCACCAACGCGAACTGCAGCGTCGTCAAGAACGGGTCGCCGCGCAGCAACGAGATAGCAATAATCACCGCAACGAGCGCGAGCGCGAGGACGATCAGATAGGTGCCGATCTTCAGCACCGCGCGCTGGAAGTGGCTGACGCTGTGCGCGTCCTGGACGAGCTGTGCGGTCTTGCCGAAGTAGGTGTTCGCGCCGGTCGCGTAGACCAATGCGCCGATCTCGCCCTGGCGGACGATCGAACCGGAGAACACCGCCTCACCAGACTTCTTCTCGGCCGGCAGCGACTCGCCGGTCAACGCGGACTGATCCACCTCCACCGGGTCACCGTCCAACAGCCGTGCATCGGCAGGGACGATGTCGCCCATGCGCATGCGGATCACATCACCCGGCACCAGCTCGCCCGCCGGCGGAGTGATCCACTTCCCGTCGCGCAAGACGCGCGCCTTGATCGCCAACTGCGCCTTCAGCGCAGCGATCGCCTTGCCCGCTTGGTGCTCCTCGGAGAACCCGACCGCCGCGTTGGCCACCAGCAGCACCAGGATGATGAAGAAGTCCGCCCAATGCCCGAGCGCCGCCGACAGAATCACCGCCACCTCGATCATCCACGGGATCGGACCCCAGAAATACGCGAGCAGCGCCCGCAGCGAACTCGTCGTTTCCTCCTCGATCTCGTTCGGCCCGTACTGGGCCAAGCGCTTCTTCGCCTCGACCGCAGTGAGCCCGTCCGGCGACGAATCAAGCTGCTTCTCCACCTCCGCCAGCGGCAGCTCTTTCAGATCCATGCTCGCATCAGAGCCAGATCCGCCGCCCGCGTCAGGACCCTCGGCCCGGAGTATCGCGGTGCGCGACTGCGCGCGGCCGTGGCGCCGTCCACCAGAGGCGGCCTTCCTGCGGTTCGTTGCGCTCATCCTGCCGTCCTCCCTACCGCAGTGTTCTCATCACCGCCGCGGAGCAGCTCGTCGCGTCTCGCACGATGGCGCACGGCCTGCGGGGCCGCCGTCACCTCGGCGTCCGCGCCACGGCGGATCGCATGCGTCCGGCTGTCGGGTCGTGTGGGCGAACGCGCCGTCATTCGCTCTGGCCCCATTTCCAGTCGCGGATCTCGGGCATGTCCTGGCCGTGCACGTCGATGTACTGGTTGTGCTCGACGAGCTTGTCTTGCATCGTCTGCTTCAGGTAGCTGCCGGCCGCGCCCAGCCCTGGGATGCGGTCGACCACGTCTTGGACGAGATGGAAGCGGTCGAGGTCGTTTTGGACGCGCATGTCGAACGCGGTCGTGATCGTCCCCTCCTCGTTATAGCCGCGCACGTGCAGGTCGCGGTTTCGGCGACGGTAGGTCAGGCGGTGGATCAGCGAGGGGTAGCCGTGGAAGGCGAAGATGATGTGCTTGTCCTTGGTGAACAGCGAGTCGTAGTCGCTGTCGCTGAGCCCGTGCGGATGCTCGCTGGCGGATTGCAGCTTCATCAGATCGACAACGTTGATCACCCTGACCTTCAAATCTGGCAGCTCGTCGCGCAAGATCGACACCGCCGCCAGGACTTCGAGAGTCGGCGTGTCGCCACAGCACGCCATCACGACATCCGGTTCGCCGCCGTGGTCGCTACTGGCCCATGGCCAGATGCCGATGCCCTCGGTGCAGTGCACGACCGCCTCGTCCATCGTCAGCCACTGCGGCATCGCGTGCTTCCCGGCGACGATCACGTTCACATAGTCGCGGGTGTTCAGGCAGTGGTTGGCGACCGACAGCAGACAGTTCGCGTCCGGCGGCAGGTACACCCGCACGATGTCGGCCTTCTTGTTGACGACGTGATCGAGAAACCCGGGATCCTGGTGGGTGAAGCCGTTGTGATCCTGCTGCCAGACATGCGAGGAGAGCAAATAGTTCAAGGACGCGATCGGCCGCCGCCACGGAAGCTGCTTGGTGACCTTCAACCACTTGGCGTGCTGGTTGAACATCGAGTCGACGATGTGAATGAACGCCTCGTAGCAGTTGAACAGCCCGTGACGCCCAGTGAGCAGGTAGCCCTCGAGCCAGCCCTGGCACTGGTGCTCGCTGAGCATCGAGTCCAACACGCGGCCATCGCGGGCGAGAAACTCGTCGTTGGCGCTGAAGCGTCCTTCCCATTGGCGCGAGGTCACCTCGAAGACCGCTCCCAGCAGGTTTGAGAGCGTCTCATCAGGACCGAACAGACGAAAGTTGCGCTGATCCTCGTTGAGCGCGACAACGTCGCGCAGGAAGCTCCCCAGCACGAGCGTGTCCTGCACGTCTACAGCACCCGGCGCGGGGACGTCCACCGCGTGCGCGTGGAAATCCGGCATGCGCAGGTCGCCCAGCAGCAGGCCACCGTTGGCGTGCGCATTGGCGCCCATCCGCAGGGCGCCCTTCGGCGCCAGCTCAGCAAGCTCGGGCATCAGTCGACCCGCCTCATCGAACAGCTCCTCCGCGTGATAGCTCCGCATCCATGCTTCGAGCGCCTCCACGTGTTCGGGGTGATCCTCGTCGACCAGCAGCGGCACCTGGTGCGCGCGGAACGTACCCTCGACCTGCTGTCCGTCGACGACCTTCGGTCCGGTCCAGCCCTTCGGTGAGCGCAGCACGATCATCGGCCACCGCGGACGGGCGGTCTCGTCGCTTTCGCGCGCGGCACGCTGGATCTGGCGGATCTCCCCGATCACGCGATCCATCGTGGACGCCATCAGCTGGTGCATCGCGGCCGGCTCGTGCCCTTCGACGAAGTGCGGTGTCCAGCCGCAGCCGCGGAGGAACTGGTCCAGTTCGTCGTGCTCGATGCGGTCGAGCACCGTCGGGTTGCTGATCTTGTAGCCGTTCAGATGCAGGATCGGCAGCACCGCGCCGTCGCTGACCGGGTTCAAGAACTTGTTGGAGTGCCACGCGGTGGCCAGCGGGCCCGTTTCCGCCTCGCCGTCGCCGATCACGCACGCCACGATCAGCTCGGGGTTATCGAACGCGGCACCGAACGCGTGGCTGAGCGAGTAGCCCAGCTCGCCGCCCTCGTGAATCGACCCCGGTGTCGTCGGGGCGACATGGCTCGAGATGCCACCCGGAAAGGAGAACTGCGTGAACAGCCGCTTCATCCCGGCCTCGTCCTGGCTGATGTTCGGGTAGGTCTCGCTGTAGCTGCCCTCGAGATAGGTGTTCCCGACCAGTGCCGGACCGCCGTGCCCCGGCCCGGCGACGTAGAACATGTCGAGCTCGTACTCGGTGATCGCCCGATTCAGGTGCGCGTAGATGAAGTTCTGACCAGGTGTCGTGCCCCAATGCCCGACCACCAGCGGCTTCACGTGCGAGAGTTTCAACGGCTCCTTGAGCAGCGGGTTGTCGTACAGGTAGATCTGGCCGACCGACACATAGTTCGCCGCCCGCCAATACCGGTCGATCCTCGCGAGCAGATCCGCGGAAAGGGGCTCTGCAGTCGGCGCGGCCGGCAGATCCGCTCTGAGGTCCGACGCCAGATCAACCAACGGATTCGCTCGCCGCCGACGGCAGCGCAAGGGAAGGGATCGGGCTCGCGGCCGGATCGAGAACAACAAACGAGCGGGGCATAGCGCCCTCCGGGATCGTGAACAGAAGCCTCGAAAAGTCAGGCGGCGTTGCCCGCCCACGCAGAGTGGGCCGACCTCACGTAATGCCCTTCGCGACCGACTCTACTCCGAGCGCCAACGCGGCTAGGCACCCGTCGCCTGGCGCGGACGCCAGCCTCGTCGCGTGCCCCGTCAACCCGAGGAGATGGGCGGTTCGCCGCGTGGCATTTCCTCATGGTCGACGAGGTCGGTGGGTGCGAGGATGAAGACCTCGCACATCATGTCGGGGTGCTGCTGGTTGCCGCTCATGAAGCCGATCACACGGCGGCCGGTCGCGCGCTCGATGACCTCTTCGAAGCGCTGGCGCATCAGCTCCTGGAACTCCATGCGCTACCGGATCACGGCCGCCCGCGACCGTCCGCGAGCAGCGTCTCCTCAACGGGAGAGAATCCACCCCGCAGCACGCATACAACGAGAAGCCAGCTGGTAGGACCTGCTGCCCGCGATCGACAGAAACCACGGTTGCCGAGCGACGCAGCCGGTCGCGCCGTGACAACACTTTGACAACGTCCACCCCGTCCAATGCGTCCAATGCGTCCAGGGAACCGCGCAATTTGGACGATTCAGACGCTCCTGGACGCATCTACACCCCGTGTTCAAGGTTGAGGGCCTTGTGAGCGCTTAGCTCGTGGAGGTTCGAGTCCTCTCGGGCGCATGGTTGGACGACGTTCGAACCGCGGCCCCGGCGAGAGTCGGGGCCGCGTGTTGTAGTGGCGCGAT
>Ga0182024_10013615_pt1 | contig 15845 bp, 12 predicted proteins | sample P32metaG_FD_120480 | JGI IMG/M metagenome (GOLD analysis project Ga0182024, IMG submission 120480) | Permafrost microbial communities from Stordalen Mire, Sweden - P3-2 metaG (Illumina Assembly) | ecosystem: Environmental > Terrestrial > Soil > Wetlands > Permafrost | place: Sweden: Stordalen... | reverse complement strand
CCCATCGAGCTTCCCAAATAGTTTATCGAAACTGGAATCTTGACTTTGCAGTGACCAGTGACGGTGACGTAGGGGGATCCTGTTGCGGGTGCAGGCCTCAAAGCAGGCCAGTTATTAGCGATGTCATTGGTGTCATATACAAAGCTACCATCCGTTGGTGGGGTCGCGCCGCCTGGTGCTGCACTGTTATCCAGGCTTACGTGTGTGACGAAAATGCCATCGGTAACATGCAGCGTTGCCGCTGATTTTGCAGCCGCCCAGGCATTGGTTGGATTGCTTTGACTGCCGGCTGCCCGGGCCGCATCGCGTGCTGCTGAGTCGAGTTCCGTAACACCCCATAAAACCATGAAGGTATCAAACGCCAGGATGGCAAAGACAACCATCAGCACTGCTGTAATCAACGCTTCAATCGATACAACTTGAGCCAGTTGGGCGCGTAATCTCTTGTTCACGATCATGTCCTTTCTGAATAGTTACTGGATCACGCACAGGGATCTGGCTACACTTTGGAAGGCGGTGTTGAGAGTCCCGAGGGTAGCAGGGAAATATTGGGACTGGATGGCTCCGGCAGCTCTGGCGTGCTCTGCAATTCCATTAAGTCCCATACTTCCATTGAACTTGTCAGCAGCATTACCATCACCGAGGACCTCGTCTTCATAGGGTTCAATTGCAGCATTGGTCGCAAGACCAATTGTGTAAATTGGAATATTCGCTGCTCCAATGTTGGTTGCCGTGGTGTTAGCGGCTGTCCGACCGCCGTTGAAACTCGGTTGATCGGGAACTCCATCGGTAAATAGAATGATCGCTCTATTTGTCGCGTTTGTGCGGAAATGCCCAGCTGTGGTGATATCAGTCCAGGCAGAACTCAACGCAGCATTAATGTCAGTTCCACCCAGAGCGATCAAGCACGGAGTGTTGCCACCGCCGTTTTGGCCGAACTGAGGGCTGACGTTGCTGTCCGTTACTGTGGTGCCGCTAACGGTGGCCTCAGCGGGGCTGCCGAAGATCGACAGCGGAACTGGATTACCGGAAGAGCCATCTCCCCAGTTGTCGGTCCCTGAATTGATGTTCACCCCGGGCACGAGGAAATGTCCTGCCGCGAACCCTCCATTAGTTCCTCCGGCGTCATTACCCACGAGATAGAGCCCGTCAATGTTAGCAACGTAGTTGTCGTCGCCAGGAGGACAAGGAGTAACGGCTGGCAAATTTCCGCTACCGCCGGGTGCGGTCCAGAGATACGATGCCGGTACCGGTGCGGTGTCAGAGAAGCAGACCAAGCCGAAATGGCTGTTAGCGCTGATGTGCATTGTGTTAAAGAACTCGTATGCAGCTACGCGTGCAGTGGCAATCGGTTCAGCGTAATTGGCGACAAAAGCCCAATAATCGCGATAGGCATTGGTGCCGACCGCCGCGGTCAGGTATGCTGGCGGTACCGGTTGTCCAACAATAGGGGCATAGGGAGCAGTAGGTTGACGATACCCGATTGCTCTGCCCAACATCTTTACGTCTTCGAGATTGCCACGTGCGGCTTCGCAAAGCAGTGCCGCGCTCTTAGCAGGAGTTGTCGCTCCAGCAAGGAACGCCGGCATCGTGGGCGTCGGCAGAACTGAACCTCCCGGATTTAACGCGGCCCAGTTGTTGACGATCGTTGGAATATCCATCACAAGGTCCGTGTACAGCCTATAAATAGATAATGACGAAGGATCACTCAATCCATTGCCTGTAGTGAGAGTAAGGTTATTCTTGTCAAAGTTGCCCGGTGGCAGTCCCTGTTCATAGGCTGTTGCAGGGCTGGGGCTGGCAATGGCAGTATAGGCGCCGACGGGCGCAGGCACTCCGGAAGTGCAGTTATAGCTAGAGCGAAGTCCGTTAACTCCTCCGAACGTACCTCCAAAATTGTTTTCAGACCACAGATAATATTGCGAGTTACCGGTTTGACTGGGAGCGCTGCCGGATTGCCCGAACGAGGACTGTTGCAGATTCTGGGGAGGCGAAATGTTGACTGGCGTACCTGTGATATTTGGGCCGAGCACGTTATAGAGGTTGCTGATTGTGCCTGGCGGGCTGCTAACTGGGCTGACCTGCGTATAGGTAACGGTTCTTATACCTGCAGTGCCATTGTATGCACGGTTGACGAACATGACCGGACTTTGGTCATCCATCGAGCCGGAACAATCAAAACAAAGATCCAAATCGATAATTGGCAGACCGGCTCTCGATATCGCGACAACGGTAAACTGCCCAAGCGGAAGAATATCCGATGCGAAGGACGCTTTATCCGTGTAATAGGCAATCACGCCGACCTGAACCGCAGCATTAATCCCAGGAGTTCCGCCGCCAGTGTCGTCTGTCATCTTTCCGGTATTGTCGATTAAGACGATGTCCAATTTTGCTTGACGCAAAGTCGGATTTCCGCCCTGGGGACCGGGCGCACCCGCGGTTGGTACCACTCCTGTATCAGCCCCGGCAGTAGGATCTCCGCCAGTATAAAGTGGATTGCCACTGGTTGCCCCAAAAAGCGTAATATTACCGTTTGGACAGGCGGTGGACATCTGACTGCTGAGAACAGAATTTTGCTGGAACGTATAGCCTGCTACGTACATCGCCCAATCTTCGCGATCTGAGTAGGTTAGTGCGGTGTTGGAGCTAGCTATGGCAGCGCTACCGGCAAGGGCTGCGGCATCGGCTGCACCGCGAAGCATTTGATTGGTCAAAAGGAATCTGGAAACCTCAAACCCCAACAAACCGAGAGGTAAGATGACAAAGAAGGCAAGCACAAGCGTCAGTGCGATGGTAGTAGCGCCTCGCTGATCCCTGTTGCGAAATCTCATTCTTCTCTCCTCACTAATCTAGGCAGGTGCGGCGCGACTAAATAGCCAGTCCGTTCGGATTTTCTACATAAACCTGATAATTCATGCTTACTTCTTGAGGTGACGTAAACCCGGGAATGGTTAGTCCGATCCATTTCCAACCGCTGATAAGGGGTGGTATTTTCGCCAGTACCTTTACTCTCATGAAGTACAATTTGGTGCCATCTATTGGCGTTGGGAGCGGACCAGATAGGGCACTGGCGGACCCGTATCCGCCGCCGACAGTTTGTTTCATCACGTTGAGATTTGGATAACCTCCTACCGTCCAACTGGCGGCGTTGAACGCAGCCATATCCCTCGTATACGTGTTGGTCATACTAGTGACAGCACCGGGACCGGTTGTTGTATCGTCCCATGTGGCTGCCTTCGCGGCCGCATAACAGGCGTCGCGGGTGCTCCAATAGACGAGGACAATCTTTAACCCCCAGGTGGCGATAAACAAAAGGGGAAGCAAAAAACCCACTAAAAGCAACCAGAGCCCGACTGGAACTTCTGCGATCGCCCCGCCACGAATTCGTCTTCGGCTTGTTTTAGGCATACTGTTTTACTACGCGCATTTGCCACCCTATTTTCTACATGATGAATGAGGTACGTGAAAAGTGCGTGTGGCGAAACCGTAAAATCAAAGTGTGATTGATCGGAGTTTGGTAGCAAAGTCCACTGATCATAAAGCCAGTGGCTTAGAGTGCGTTAGCAAACAACTCCGACATGCCACGCAGCTCCTTGAGGGCCAGTCACGGTTCTAGCATTGGAAAGCTTGGTCAGCCAGTCCTATTAATTTGGAAATTCAGTACTAGGTGGCGGCGCTCCCCTGCGCCTATCACTTTTGCCTGAGTTGACTACAGTTGGATGATAATAAGTCATTTCTTCGGTGCCGAACAATATATGATCGATCGCTTCAACGCCCTGCATGAACGAGTGATCTTGATTCGAAACCTCGTACTTCCATGCGCCAAAGCGACCTCTGCTAAATATGTCCGCCGCTGCGAGCCTTTTGTTAATGGGCTCCAGCACCTCATCTCTGCCTAAAAATGGCGTCGGATAGCCGTGCTCTAAACGAGTCTGCCAAAGGCTGACTATTGTGTCCTGTTTCGAAATCAGTCCTATACCCTTTAAAGCATCGATTGTCTGATCTGCAATGCGATTCTGCTGCACAAATTTTTCCGGCGATTCGCTGACCTCACACAACAGGGACCATTGTTGTCCTGGTTTGGGTACGTTGTGACTTGAGTAATTTGAGAATACGGTGCATCGATAAAACGGAAATTCGTCCTCGACGAAGTACATCCAACAGTTGGTTTTCAATGCGGGCGGCGGTGCGCCTGCCAAACCGATCCCAATTAAGTTGGTACTGGAATAGAGGAATTTATCGCAATAGCCGGACAGATCCGCGATGCCTGAGAGCTTAGTCAAGAGTTGGTTGAGCGGCATGCTCGTAACCAAGAAGTCGTATGCAACGGTGGATCCATTGCTTAATTCGACCCGTTTATTTTGCGAATCGATGGCAACCACCTCTGCCCCCATCGTGATTCGCTCCTGCGGAAGCATTTCTACCAAACGTTTCCAAATTGCACCCGTGCCGCCGCGTAGTGGAAAGCGAAAGGTCGAATTCGGACCCCAGCCAACGTCGTCTTGGCGCAAAACGAGATTGCGCAGAATGCGACTGAGATCGACGGTGGCGACTCGCTCTTGAATCCAACAAGCGGACATGCGGTCGGGAGGATACGCCCAGACCTTGTAATTGTATGGCAGAAAAAACACATCCGCCAAACCGGCTCCAAAGTTTCTGAAAATCCAATCTTCGAAACTATCCGAACGCAGAGGCGTAGCCGGCTTATTGTGCACTGAAAGCAGCCCGTCAAGACAACGCATCAACTCCGCTGCAGGCAAACGCCAAATATTATTTTGCAGAGGGTAAGGCACAAACAGTCCGCGGAGCCAAACCGACGCCTCCCTCTGATGGTGCACCCAGTCCTTGCCCATGCATCGATCTACAACTTGGTCGAAATATCCATAATGGGACATAAGCACGTGACCGCCGAGATCCCATGTAAAACCATTCTGATCGACAACAGAGCTGGCCAGACCGCCTGGGATATTACTGCGCTCCAGGATCAACCATTCGTCTTTTTTGAGTTCGTTCAGCCGCCAGGCGGCGCCCAAACCGGTCGGTCCGGCGCCGATGATTAGAAATTTCACGTGCTTGCCGGTCATAAGATTTTATTTCTCAATTGCATCAGCTGCTTGAATGCAACCCAACAAAAGCAAATTAACTTGTTCAATCTAAGAGAACCCACTCCACGTTGTCTGGCTCGATGGCTGACCGGGATCTTGATGATTTTTAGGTTTTGCCGTTCAGCGTAAATGGCAATCATCAAAGATGGTGCAAGCGGCTTCAGCTCGTTGATTCGATTGTAGAGTTGCGTCCAAACTTGTCGTCTGAAGAGTTTGCAAGGTGCGTTGCCATCAATAAGAGTAACGTTAAACATGGCACTCAATGTCGCGGATATGAATTTCGAAAGAACAAGTCGCAAGAGTGGATCCTGCCGGTGTTGACGAATACCGAAAATGCCGTCTGCACCAGGCTCCTTTGCTAGCTGCCAGAACTTGTCGAAACAATCAAGAGGGATCTGCATGTCACTATCGACCAAAAAAACAAATGTGCTGTCAGCCTCGTTTAGCGCTGTGGCAATGGCCGGGCCGTGCCCACTGTTAGCAGTATGAATCGCTCGAATGCGCTTATCTTTTTCCGCCAGCTGGTCCAGAATGGTCCCGGTACTATCCGTACTGCCATCATCGACAACGATCAAGAACGCACCAGGGACTTTGTTCAGCACTTCGCGGCAGATTTCCTGTACTGCAGATTCGATGTTCTCCGCTTCGTTGTACGCAGGCATCAACACTGAAAGAGAGTGCACGTTATCTTGTCCGGGGCCTGGTTGTCCGCCCATCTCATTGTGTGCGTCAGGTTCTTCCGGATGGACACCCCCATTTGCCACTCGAAATCCTCCGTCCGCTGGTTCCGTGTCTCGTCAAATAAGTATATCCTCAGTCTCCGAAGATTTTGGAGGAAAGCTGATACTGACCAAACAAGAATGGCTGTCAACACGGGATCTTGCGCACCCAGAGAAACCAGGATTGTACGCGCCCACGGCTTTAACTTCCTCGGTTGAGCGCGAGACGTCGTGCAGAGCGCTAATGTGGGGCGGGCCCGACTGTGAGGTTGATCATTCTGGCATCTGGATTGTCAGCGATCTGAACTTTCAAAATTTGAGTCGAGTTGCTCGCTTCTATTGTTGTTCCGTCAGCATTGGCTGTGGTGGAAGAGACTTTCCAACCGCGCTTCGGCAGTTCGGCTTTGTAGAAATCAATAATTTTTTCGGAACCGTCCTGCGACTGCAGAATGACCGTCACATCTTCATTAGACTTAGTCATATCAGCTGGACCATACACGATCTTCGCTATGCTCTCTGGATAAATCGGTGCCGAAAATCCTGATGGAACTTGAACTGCTCCTGTTGCACTCGGTTGGAGCGTTGCGTGAGTTGCTTCATGCGGCGGTTGGCTGTTGCAACTTGCAAGAACAGAAATCGCGAGAATGAGAAGGGACGATTTTAAATACTTGATCACGTGATTCTCTTTAATTGGTAACGTTTCAACGCCGAATAATAGCAGAGAAAGCGTCATGTTTGCTGGCTTCTCTGCTGTTAGTTGTGCAGTCCAATCCGCGCCGATGGTGCAGGGATCGAAACAAAATCCAGGCAGAGAGAATCAACTTCACTCTGCCTGGAACGTGAGCAATCTTGATCGGTTTAGAATTTGTGCTCAGGAAGTCCTGTTTTCGGCTCTCGGCTTGATTCAGCCAGGTAGTGTCCAAGACCTGGCGACTGCGGCTGTGGCTGCCGCGGAACTTCGAGTTTCATCACCGGTTCTGATTTGAAAGGCAGTCGTCCCGGCAATAACGCATTGCTATCGCCATCGACGAAGCGCTGCATTGCTTCCTGTCCCGGGCGATTACCAAGCTGTTCAACCACGGGCTCTACGGCATTGACTGAACCCTTAGCCAGCGCTGCAGCCATTCCTGCTCCACCAATTGCCCCGCAGGTTGTATCCAGCACGAGGTGAAACCCGTCACTGCCCAGAGCCTTCGCAACGCTATTTTCGCATTGGTTCAGTCTCTTCTGATCGTGATGGTTCCACGTATAGTTGAAATCATCTGCTAATTCTTTGTTTCGCTTTGCGTGGTTAGGACCAAGCTGATCCCAGGCGACGTATCCGAGCCCGATGATTCCTGCACCTAGTGCTAACTCAGGCAGGGCTACTGCAGCGGCAGCACAACCGAGTCCAGTAGCGGCCGCAATCGCTCCTTCTTTTGCAACACCAAGCGGATCTTTTGTCACTCTTTGCACTCCCGCATCCCATGTTCCCTTCACAATGCCGCCACCAAAAACTTGCGCTTCTCGAAGGCAACTTTGAAAATTCTCGGTCGCTTGCTGCTGCAGGTGATGGAATTGATCTTGAGGCGAATTACTTTCGTGCTGACGATCCGTCGCCTTGTGCACTGCTGTTTGCTGTTTGTCAGACATACCGCACCTCATTAAAATCTGGAATTGCACCGAAGTTAGCAGAACACTGGCATTTGCGCAGTGTTCAATTACACAGTCTTGTCGCCAACTGAACTGCAGCGCTGCATTCGCTGCTCAACTTTGCCCATACTTTAGCGAATCAATTCTGTATTTTTCCTGAGTGGGCGACATGAGGCAGACATGAAAGGGTTTAACCCCCGAGATGCACCATTCTCGTCCTCGCGTAAAAGCAGTCATTGACTGTGCCCGCCACGGTCGTACGTACCGCCCGCGCCCCCAGGAACGCTGTGCCGAAGCACCCTCGCAGGTTCAATTTACTTAAGCTTGTCGGATCAAATACCAGGAAACAAGTACCAGAGGGGATTTCCGCACGGCGGCATGCTTCTTGACAGCCCGCCGTATGCGTGGAAAGATGCAGAATGGGGCTAGTTAGATTCGGTCCCAAACCCATCCACCAGCGCCAGGAGTGGCACTGATACCAGGGTTTGGCCATTCAAGCTTGGCGAAACTTAGTAATCTGAGTGCACCGCATTCGGTGCGAGATGGCGCCCGTGTGCCGTTTCGCAGATCGGTGCGCTATCCGAATGCGTTCTGGAGGGAAGCATGAACGACTCTAAATACATGAACTTGCTGCAGGAACAGTTCGACATCGATCTGTCGATTCCGCAGCAACACGCCCTTCAGGGTTATTTGGACGGCAATGCGCAAGCCGCGCAATTATCAAAACAGATCAGATCGATCGTCGATATCAGCGAGGATCTCGAGGTTCCTGCCGCATATCTGCCGCGAGATCCGCAAGCCTTGCACAAAGCGATCATCGGTGGGCTTGATGCCCGCAAGTACGAGCTGCCACCAGTTCTAAAATGGATTGTATTGCTTTTCAAGAAAGATGTCCGTTCCGCACCTGAAGCACCACCGATCGATCGTTTGAAGAAACTGCTTGGCACCAGACATGTGCCAGAGGAATCGATTCTCGAAAGAGCCAGGGCCAAATCGCCAAAGCCCGCGGAACTCCAGAACGAAAGCCTTGCACAACTGATCCGCAAACGTCGCGAAGAAGGACGCCGGCTCGATGCATTGGAAGGTATGGCGATACCGGATACGATGCCGACGCCGGACACGGTGGCAGCGCCGGACATGGTGGCAGCTCCGGATATGGTGCCAACTCTAGATATGATGGCAACGCCCGATGTGATGCCAACGCCGTTTAACATGCTAACACCGGATATGGCAACACCGGATATGGCAACGCCAAGTGTGCTCTCAGTTCCGGGTATGGTTTCAGCACCAGACAACACGGCGATGCAGTCACCCCAGACGCAACTAGCCATACCGGGAACTGCTCCCTCGAATGCCGCAACCAATTCCCCGAGGCCGCCATGGATATTGCCGGAATGGCCCAGCGTCGCTGCAGGGTTTCAGCCGCCCATCGCGGAACCCGATCAGCCGCCCATCGCAGAGCCCGAACAGCAGTCCTTCGCAAGTTCCTCAGCCGATCATCCAGCAGATCGAGTAGACCAAGTTCGGCATTTCTCATATGCAGCTCTGCTCTCGTCGCCGGCTGCGCGCGCGCCACAGACTGCGGAGCAACCTCCCGCCGAGCAACCCAATGAGTTACAACTTTCAATGGTCATCCCAGTTAAAGAGATCTCGGACTTCATCGACATAATTTTCAGTGAACCGACGCCGCGCACTCCTTTTGTTGAGCCTGTCGTGCCGCCGCCCAACGCAGTAGCCGATCTGAATCAAGATCGGCTCGACCGCCAGAGATCGACTTTCGCCAAGCTGAACATGATCGAAAATCCACCAGGCAATGGACAAATCACATCCCTTGGCAGATTTCTGCTCGATCCAAAATGCGAAAAAATGCTTGAATCCATAATTTCCGGCGCAAATCGAAAAGTGACAACCAGAGTCTTGACCGAACAGGAATCGGCCGACTTGAAGGAATGTCTCCAGCCAATTGGCGATCAGGAAGGTGTCGCTGGATGTGTAGTTATGGGATACGACGGATTCGTAATCGCCAACACATTGCCGGCTACTTGCGATCTTGACGTGTTTTCCGCCTGGGCTCTTGTCACCTACATTAGTTCCAATAATGCGATCGAATTCATGGGTCATCGTCAAGTGCATCAGATCGTGTCCCGCACTCTCGGGGGCATCGTGCTGCTGGCGGACTTCGGACAGGGGCTGCTTGTAGCAGTCAGCAACGAGACATCGACAGATGCCGTGCTGCCTCTGATTCGCTGCGCCAGAAAAATCACAGCCGCCTGAACTTGCCCGAATAGGCGTTCCCCGGAGCGCAGTATCCCTGGGAGCGCCGCCATCTTGGCGGCATTTGGTCGCTTCCGGATCTGCTGAAGCTGGCTAGAAACCTACTAAAAGCCGGCTGGAAGGCGGCGCTCCCAGGCACCGAATATAGTGGCATCACCACTAAGCGACAACAATTCAATCCGAATCGTTCATATCCCCGGATCCGACTTTGTAGTTCCTTTTAATAGAAGTGATCGAATTATGCACCAGGTTGTTTGCTAATGCATAATTGCATTGCAGCGAGGAATCGGCGGTGAAAGTTCATTCAGACCACAAATCGGCATTGATCCACGTGCTGCATATGGCTTATTCAGGTGAAAAGGCTGCAGCATATGCATACAATGCGCACTGGAAGTCGCTCAAAAATCCCGATCAGCGCGCTGGCATTCAAAAAATCGAGAATGAAGAATTAGAGCACCGAGAGATTGTCGGAAAGATGCTTTCGTTTCTATCGGCTAAGCCTCAGCCCTGGCGGGAGTTGATGATGGCGGTGATTGGGCGCACCGTGGGGTTTGCATGCTTTATCATCGGCTGGTTCCTGCCGATGTATTTCGCAGGGCGGCTTGAAAGCAGTAATGTTAAAGAATACGACGTTGCGGCAGAACACGCACAAGCACTCGGGTTGGATGATTTCGCCATCGAGTTGCGGCGGTTGTCCAGCGTGGAAAGCACTCACGAGCTGTTCTTTTTGGAAAAAGTAAAGGGGCATCGATTGTTACCGTTGCTCGCCGGCGTATACGGCTGGGGCTTGGGGAAATCTGAGACAAGTGCTTCTAACAAACAAATTTGAGCAAGATACAATATCTGTCTGTGATTATGGATTGGTTTAGGAAGCACTATGAGCAGCAACCCTTCAAACGCCCCGCGCCTTCCCGTTCTCGTAAACTTGACTACCGATGAAAGGTATACCCTCGACGGTCCTTCCATCAGCCTGGGCCGCGCCCCGGAGAACACCGTCATCCTACCTGACGATGGTTACGCCTCAGGAAATCATGCCAGGATTTTCTGGGATCAGGGCCGGTGGTGGGTCGAAGATCTCATGAGCAGCAACGGAACCAGCGTCAATGACCAACTAATCACGACTCCCAGAGAATTGGCACCCCACGATGTCATCAAAGTCGGGCGCACTACATTCCGCATCGAGTGAGATCACTCGGGTCCCGCATATAAATGGATCTGCAGCACTAATCCTCAATGATTTAGCGCGATTGATTCGAACTAGGCGAATCGACGTCTGCGTTCTGCCCATTGGTGTACTGCCAGAATTGCCCGTTCTCATCAGGATCGGGAGCCGATTGCGTCTGTGTTTTGACCGGTCTAGGTACTTGCAAATGCGGCGGCGGCGGCAGATTTTTGCCTGCTTCGTAACGGAATGAACCATCGCTGCGCACTTGAACCTGCTGTAGATTACCTTTATCTGTGCTGGTAGCCGTTCCTGTTGAATTGGTTTTGCCTGTGGCGACAGGCTTAGGCGGTGGTGGCGCAGGCGGCATCAAGACCATCGAGGCAACCAAGGTGACCACCAGCAGCACAGTGCCAAATATGATCAGCATCAATTGCTTTTTTCTCTTCAGCTGAACCGGACAGTCGACGGTCATGAACTTACCGTCGGCTCGTTCGTAAAGCGTGTATTTTTTGATGTTTTGGCGCACCAGTATGATCGCATCTACTTCTTGACGATTCATCCCAGCAAGGTTGTAGATGTGCGCCTGGCATTGTTCGCAGTAGCGAAATTTATCCTTCGAATTATCGTCGCCCCAGGTCCATGCGCAAGGGGACGCCATTTTGTCGCCCTTAATCGGCTCAATCACTGGTTCCTTCGCCTGCACAATCGCTAACTCAACCGCTTTCTGTTCGACCTTTTGCGCAGACTTACTCACCTCCTTATATAAAGCCTGGTGGTCAAGCAAAGTTCTGGCAACGATATGGTATTGCCGAGTCGGACGTCCCTTGACGCCGCTGACCGACGCGGGAATCGCAAGATCGGCGGACACATTCAATGATTCGCAAAGCGGATCCTCAAGATTTTTGATCGAAAACTCATGCAGCGTTTTCGCCAGACTCTGACTCGAGATACGAGTCCTCCGCAAAAGCAGGGACGATATCGATTTGCGTCCGCTCGAGTCTGCGGTCGGACCCTGGTCATGGTCGGTGACCTGATCGATCGAATATGTGGACTGAACGGAGTCGTCGAAAGTGAGCTTCTCGATCGAGTCCGCAGACTGGACGTGCTCGCGTAATGTGAGGTGGTCCGTGGACTGGGGCTCGTCGAAATTGAGCCTGTCGATCGAGTCAGTGGACTGGACATGCTCCCGTAAAGCGAGCTGGTCGATCGAGTCCGTCGACTGGACATGCTCCCGTAAAGCGAGCTGGTCGATCGAGTTCGTGGTCTCGACGTGTTGCCCAGTGGACTCGGACATCGACGGTGTGGACGGAACGTGCTCACCCTCGGTCAATTGATCGATCCACGACGGAAGGTCTTGCTCCGCCAGCGTTTTTGTAAAAGGTTCATCCCGTTCCGACACTTCGCGCAAAGGCTTCGCGCTATTTGCACTTCTCTGATCGGTCTGGGGCATCGACTCCGGCTCTGACGCCGGTGCGACAGTCGGATCTTCAACTTCCGATGGCGGCACGGAAATTTCAAGCAGCGTCTTCGCGACCCTCGGACTTTCTTTTTCGATAGAAGGGATGGGCATCTCCAGCAACGTCTTGGCTATCTTCGGATTCTCGTCCGCCACCGAAGGCAAGTCCATCTCAAGCAACGTCTTGGCTATCTTCGGATTCTCATCTGAGTCTGAGACCGAAGGCACGTCCATCTCAAGCAGTGTCTTGGCTACTTTCGGATTCTCATCTTCGCCCGTGGGAAGAGGCTGCTCCGTCACGGTCGCCTGCTGCTGCACATTTTCAGGCAGTGAATGTTCAAGCATTGTCCTGGCGACCTTTCTGCTGCCCTCTTCCTTTTCAGGAACTTCGGCAGGCTGATCTGAATCGGATATTTCGGATATTAAGGACTCAATTGCCGGCGTCGACTGTTCGATCAACGTCTTTGCTACCTTTCGGCCTCGCGACTGCGGTGGCGTAGTTTGGGTTGGCGGTGGCGTAGTTTCATCTTTGTCGGCGTCTGGCGCGGCTTGCACTTGGTCTGCGCCCACCGTCACATCGATCATGGTCTTCGCCACTTTTCTGGGCGGCTTGCTTGCCGAGCCGGTCGCCTCTTGCTGTGAGGCATTCAGATTTTCTGGCGGAAAATCTGAATCCTGCAGTGGCGCTTCACCGGACGGCTGCGCGTCAGCCGGTTTCTTGTTGCTGTCATCCGAGCCCATTGAATGCATCTCCGTCCGCCATACCTCACATCATACCTGCATCAAAGTCCATAAAAGAATGTTGCGCTCCTGCTGGACAGGATAATCAGCCATATTACCGACTTTGCTAGGTATAATCGACCAACGCTAGTCTGCGAGCTTTTAAAAATTTTCCGGTACCTCCACTAAAAACTTGTGTTCGCAAGTATGTATGTAGGAATCGCAGGCAGAAGCGCACTACCATCAAAGGGATGGAGCAATGAAAGCAAACCAAATCCGAAGTGCGAGGCGCAGACGCAATAGCGGTTCTTCTCTGGCTGAATTTGGTCCAGCGCTGTTCGTGTTATTGGTATTTATGTTCTTTCCGCTGGTGGACATGATTTCGCTGGGTGTTTCTTACGGTTTGTGCTTGGTTCTCAATTACAACCAGGTGCACGAAGCATCTCTCTTGCCCTTTGCCGATGCGACCAATGCCAGCGGAACCGTGATGAAGGCGATTCCTGATCAGTGGAAAAGCGGCATGGGCAAGTTCGTCAAAATGACGGGCGATCCGCAAACGGTTGTTAGTTATCGGGCCGGTGAGACTGGCACAGACAATGTCACCGACAGACTAGTTGACGTTCAAACAACCGTGATCTGCAACCCCTGGCTGCAAATTCCGCTGCCATTACTGCAGATTCCAGGAATCAATGCCCCGATGACATTTGCAGTCACGGGAGAACGTCCAATGGAAAACCCCGATTACGCCAAGCCATGACACATCGCAGTCGCAAACGATTCATGAGGAAGAGTGATGAAAACTAAATCTCGACGTGGTTCAGGTTTGGTTGAGTGTGTAGTCGGCGCCATGGTGCTTGTTCCGATTGCCCTGTGTCTGGTGGATTTGACAGCAATCATTATGGCTAATTCGGTCAATGACACATGCGTTAAGAATATGGCTCGAGCTGCAGCCAATCAAGAGGCTGCAGACGCATTTCCGGCTGCTCAGAACTCGCTGAGCTCTTTCAAGCCTTCCTCAATCATCACTTCGATTAAGATCGATGTTTTCGACTACCAAGCGGGCCAATCAGTCAAGGTCAGCACAAGAATGATTGTGCACTTGCCTGTGCCATTCCCCGGATATAGCGATCTGACTTACGTGGCAGAAGATGTCGAGCCAATCGTCGTGAAATAGCTCCGTATCCGTCAGCTTTTTTCTTCATTCAGGTTTCTCGTGTTCTCAATTGGAGGATTTATCAAATGAGCAGACCGCGCAGCAACAGAGGCGATATTTCGTTGACTACCTCGCTTGCTTTTGCATTCGTAATACTCGGCGTCGGCTTTCTATTTCTGTCGATGTATATGGGCGGTCAGCGAGAAACAAAGAACGCGGTTGATGCCGGAGCGCTCAACGTAGGCAAACAATCCTTAGATGCGGTGGCAGTCCAATTGACCCCCAGTCAGTTAGAACTCTATTCTGACTGCTGCACCGATGACACGGCGCCAACCCTATTAGGCGACGGCAAAATTACTTTGAGGCGAATCAACAGAGTCTGGGCAAAGGCGATGGTGATCGCGATCAACGCCGATGCTGCCGGCAGTGATGCCGGCACCGGCACCCAGAATGCGCAGGACGCATCTAGCACTGCCAAAGATATTAGCGATAGTCTGGCGGATAAGCTGACCACTCCATCGAATTTATATGGATCCTTTGACGATTTTGCGCAGGCCAATTCGGTGCGCATGGTGGGAATGGGAAACACGTCGAACGTCAAAAATCTGCCCGGCTCCGACTGGCAAACCTCGTTGTTGGAACGTAACGACGAGAGCAACATCGTCCTGCCTGGCAATCCCAACAACAACTTCAACTTACCGGCGAATTATAGTTTGCCTGATGGCATCACGACCCAATGCACAAGAACGCCGGTTCCTCAAGGTGGAGACCAACTCTGGTTTTTGAAAGGATATACACCATTAACGATCGGTGGGCAAACGTTCTGGCAGGTGCCGTTCCAATTCGATGAGAAACCGCATTTGGTATCAGAAACAACGTTCGCAGCAAACCAGCCGGCTACACAATCTATTGACTGGGACAAGCCGATTCCTAACAGTTTTTCAGTCGAAGGTCAGACAACGCCAAAATCCGGCGTCGGCGAAAAGGCGATGTCTTGGGTTCTGACAAACCCGCGCCAACCTTATACGTTGAGCGTGCCGCATTCGTTCATGCATATTCATGTAGACGACAACCAAGTGTACTATAACTTCTTTCCACTTCCGCCAATTCCGGTAGTAAATCCCTTACAGCCTAAGGCAACGTACGGTTACGTTCCGGAAGAAGGGAATGGCGTACCGATGCCGGGGGGTGGTCCTTTCTGCACCAGCGTTCAGCCTGACGAAGTAACACTCGGCCTCGATGTGGTCGGTCGACCGCTCGATCAAATTATCTTCGGCGTTCCCGAGGGCGATACCGGCGACCTTGAAACCAATATGGTAAATCGGATCAATGAAATGACCGGTGACAGCAAATCACCTAAATCCGCATCAGATTTGCACTCGCTCTTGAGCGACCCGAAGACAATCGCCTTCTTGATCGCCGGAGAACAGGACTTTTATGTCTTCAGTCCTGACGGTTCGAGTCTTGATGTGGAGCCGAAAGAGATTGCCTTGATCAGAGCGCCGTGGTTGCTTAACTTGATCGGCAATGATCCCGACGGCAACGAAACTGAGCCGGTGAGCGATGCCACTTCGCCTGCTCCAATGTTCTTCGTACCCATCGTAATTCCGGCTCCGTTTTG
>Ga0182024_10013614_pt1 | contig 15846 bp, 18 predicted proteins | sample P32metaG_FD_120480 | JGI IMG/M metagenome (GOLD analysis project Ga0182024, IMG submission 120480) | Permafrost microbial communities from Stordalen Mire, Sweden - P3-2 metaG (Illumina Assembly) | ecosystem: Environmental > Terrestrial > Soil > Wetlands > Permafrost | place: Sweden: Stordalen... | reverse complement strand
CCCACCGGCGCCGGCTGAACGCAACCGGAAGCCGCTGGAACCGCGTCTTATCGGCGGAGAGACGCTCGGCCTCGGTCTCGGCGACCCCGAACCGCCACAGCCGCGCGCCTTCGTCGTCGGCGACCGGGTGCGTCTGCCGTCGGCGGACGTGAACCAGGCCGCCCCGCTGCCGATCCTGGCGCAGCCGACGCCGGATCGCGCGTCGCTGGACGACCCGACCGGCGACGCCTCCGCCGCGGCGACGCTGGCGGCGTCGATGCCCTTCCGCACCAACCCGGTCCCGTACTTCCGGGTGACGCTGCCCGACCCGTTCGCCGACCGCCGGCCGCTTCGCCTGCCGGTGCCGGCGGAGGACGCCGGCCCGCGCACGGGGACGGTCCACCCGCCGACGCCGTAACAGAGACCTGTTCCCTACACCTTTCCCGCATAGAGCACCTCGCCGTCCGCGCGCCCGGGCGCGTAAAGAACCAGCCCGCCGTCCGAGCCGTTGACCACCGCCTGGCAGCCGGGTCGGCCCTCCGCGTGCCGCCGTAGGATCGCCTCCATCGCCTGCACCGTCGCCACCACCGGCCGGTCGGCCGACAGGTCGTTGTACGCCAGCCCGCTCATCCGCCGCAAGCGTTCCCCGCGGCCATCGGGCGGGCCGCCGAACTCGACATAGGCGGCCTCCTCGAAGAACCGGCGAATGACCTCCAAACCGTAGCCGCGTTGGCCGCGTTCGCCCCACGGCTCCACGAAGGCCGCGTTGTAGTGGTGGTTGGGCGTGTATTTGTATTCTCCCGGCGAACGGTCCTCGACCGTGACCTCGACGCCGCGCTTGCGCTGATGGGCGTTCCAGACGCCGTTGTCGAAGCGGAATTGCACTTCCTGTTCGACGTAACCGGGGAAGTCGTCGGGCGTCGCCCAGCTGGTATGAATGTCGAAGGCCGCCTCGCGGCCGTCGGGGTAGGCGTAGACCATTTGCAGCTGCACGGAGTCCCAGGTGGGGCCGTCGGCGGGGCCGACGAGGCCGCGCTGGCCGGTGGCGGCGACGCGGGCCAGGCGCCACCCGTCCTCCCCTCGCCCCTTTGGGGAGAGGGGTCGGGGGTGAGGGGCGAACGTGAAGTCGATGAGCTTGACGTAGTGGACGGCGACGTAGGTCCCCGGGTTGCGGCCGACGATCCACTCGGCGAACTGCTTGCCGCTGATCGATTTCGGCTCCAGTAAGGAGCAATAACCGTTGTTGACGTGCCGCAGGACGCCGTCCAGGACGTGGGTGCGCAGCTTCTTGTGGTCGGGGTCGGCGAGCTTGTGATAGACGACCTTCGCCAGCACCCGATGCCTCTCCGCGAGGGCGTTAAGCGCGTCCAGCTCCTGAAGGCTCAACACCGACGGCTTCTCGATGAGGACGTGTTTGCCGGCGGACAGCGCTTGGCGGGCGGCGTCGAAATGCCGGTCGTCCGGCGTGGCGACGCAAACCACGTCCACGCCCTGCGCGAGCAGTTGTGGGAGGGCGTCCGGCCCGGCGCAGCTGACGAACGGCCCGACGCGGCCGGCGGCGGCCTGGCGGTAGCGTTCGGCGCGGGCGCCGATGCGGCTGGCCACGGCGGTTAATTCCACCTCGACGGGACCGAAATCGCGGCGGTAAAGGCCGTCGGCGTGCAGTTGCTCGAAGACGGGGCGGTAGGTTTCGTCGAAGATCATGCCCAGGCCGGCCATGCCGACCCGGAGACGACGGGAGTGTTGTGGCGCGTCCATCGACGCATCTTACCCGGAAGACGTTTCAAAATAACCAGCCCGGAGCGCAAGCGACGGGTTCATTGCCCCGTCGCTTGCGCTCCGGGCTGGTGTTGAAGCCGCTTTTATCCTGGCGGCGGGGTCGCCGCCCTGGTGCCCTCAAGCAGGTAACGCCGAATCCCTGGCACGAAGCACAACAGCGCGAACGCGGCATAGCATAGCAACACGCCGTCGAGCGGCAGGCGCGGCCCCGACAACATCTCCGCGTGGCTCAGGATGTACGGCAACGGAATCCAGATCATCGCCAGCACGGCCGGCATCGACTCCGCCCGCCAGCCGTAGGACCAGCGCCAGCCCAGCGCCGCCAACACGGCGACGCCGAACACCGTCCAGCCGAAGATCACCCCGTAACTGGACGCCACCAATTCCGGCATCGGGGCCGGCTTGGGCGTTGGCGCGGGTGGGGGCGGTTCCACGCCGCCGCCCACCGCCGGCGTGCCCGCGGCGACGTGATCCAACACCGCGGCCGGCGGCGGCGCCGTGGCCACGTCCACCACACGATGCTCCGGCCCCAGCAGCTGCCGGCCGAAGTAGAAGGCGAGGCCGGATTGCAGCCAGTGTCGCGGCACGGCCGGCGGGTCGCGGAGCATTTCGTCCCACACGACCGGGCCGAGGCGGGCGTAACGCTCCGGCTGCTTTTTGATCTCCTTCAACTCCTGGACCTTCTCCGGCGTCAGCACGTCATCGACGGCCACCGGGCCGCCGTCGGCCTTGGGGTCGTTGCCCATCAACAGGTGCAGATAGGCGGAATCGACAATGGGCGTCGGTTCGCCGTAGACCTGCCAGTTGCGGATGGCCCACGGGGCGACGCCGATGACGAAGCCGAGGAACGCCAGCAGGGCGCCGAGCCAGCCGCTCGGCTGCCGCCGGCTCCGCAGCAGGAACCAGGCGAGGCCGATAAAGGCGAACGGCAACAGCGCCGCCCGCACCAGGGCCATGCCCGCCAGGCTGAGGCCGTAGAGCAGGCTGGCGAAGGGGGCGCCGGTCTGACCCGCCCGCGCCCCGGTGAACAGCACCATGCCGACGAGGAAACTGGCCAGCGTGCCGTCGTTGATCGCGGCCGCGTCCACGACCCAGAACGGGTGCAGGCCGCACAGCATTCCGGCCAGCACGCCGACCGCCAGGCTACGGAAGGCCCGCCGGGCGAACAGGTAGTAAAGGCCCGCCGTCAGGGCGCCGAGGCCGCACTGAATCCAGCGGACGGTGGAATCGAACTGGTCCGTCGAAACGTAGTGGGCGAGCATCCCCAGCACCCAGGGGTAGCCGGGCGAGGCGTGGGCCGTTTCCTCCGGGCCGTCGGACAGCGGGGCGGCGCTTTTGAAGGAGTTATTGTCCTTGACGTTGTGGTAGAGGTCCGAGATGTCGGATTCGCCGGCCTGGTCCTGAACAATTAACGGCCCCGGATTGTGGGCGTTGTCGGCGCACAGCGCCAGGTAGCCGGCGCGCACGCCGCCGGCCAGGAGCACGACGTAGAGAAACAGTACGAAATCGACGGCGCCGAAACGGCGGATCGGAGTCATGATGGCGGCCTCCCAACCGGGTGTTCCCTGTGGAGGAATCATACCCCATCCGCATCAGGGACGCTATCTCGGACGGCCTTCGTTGCCGCGGGGGACCAGCCACGACACCGGCGCGTTCGCCTGCGACTGCCTGGAGGACTGGTGGCGGTGTTCACGATTCTTCGCCGACCCGCACCCGATTGTTGAAGGCCAGTCGCCAGGCCTCGGGCAGAGTTTCCCCCGCGCGCACGCCAGCCGCGATCAACGCCTCCAGAGAGTCGGCGACCTGTTCCGGCCGACGGGCGTCCAGGTGGCGCGTCACGAACTCCGCCCGGTCAATGGCGTGTTGCAACGCGAAATCGTCGGCGTCGGCAAAAGGCATGGCCCCCTCCTTCCGGCGTCCGTCCCGCGGGCGCCGTCATTTACCGGCGCACGGCTGGATGCGGACGGCGACGATGAGCAGCTCGTTGTCTTTGTTGCGGAACGGCGTGACGACGGGGAAGAACTTGCCGCAGGTGGTGGAGTAGGTGATGTCGCCCATCCGCGGCGGCGTGATTTTCATCTGAAAGCGACCCTCTTCGTCGCTCTTTTGTTCCACGGCGACGCGGAGCGTCTGGTCGTCGCCGAGGTCGAACTCGCCCTTGCCCCCCAGCGGCAGCGATTTACAGGTCATCTTGGCGATGCGGAAGCCGGTCCACTTGGGGTCGATCTTTTGCACCTCTTTGGCGATACACTCTAATTTCGGGTCTATTTTATCGTTTTGATCGGTGGCCAGGACGGCCACGACGCTGACGCGGACGTCGCCGTCGTCGCAAGAGGGCGCGGCGCCCGGCAGACAAAAAAAGACGGCGACGAAGGCGGCCGACATTGGCGACATGGTTCTTCACCTCGGCGCCCGCGGTCGTCGCGGGCGGTCCCACACTTCAAGGCCCCCGTCCGGCGGGGGCCATCGACGCGGCGACGATCATCGGCACTTCCCCTTCGCCGATGCGGGGGACCAGGCCGTCGTCGTCGCGGTACGATTTCACGTCCATGACCGAGACGTCGTCCTGACCGGCCAGGACGATCGGTTCCTGCACCGGCGGGGCGGCGACGACCAGCCCGGGGGCGTCCGGCGCGTCCATGCTGATAATGGTCACGTCGCCGGGCGCGATGACCGGCAAGGGGGCGTCCGCGTCTTTCGGCGGGCCGCCCTGGAAAAGCCGGGTCAGGAACACGGCCGCGAAAACGGCGGCCGCGGCGCCGGCGCCCAGGCCCAGCGCGATCGGCCATTTCCGCCGCCGGGGCCGTGCGGCCGGCAGACTCGTCTCGACGCGCGATAGAACGGTCGTCCAGGCGGCCGGGCCGGGTTCGGGCGGCGGATTGGCCTGCCAAAGCCGGAGGACGCGCCGCTGCCCGTCTATTTCCTCGGCGGCCGCCGCATTGTCGGCGAGCCAGGCCTCGACGCGCGCGGCGGCCGCGGGGTCGAGTTCGCCGTCCAGGAAGGCGGTGAGCCGTTCCGGCGAAGACCCCGGATTGGCGCGATCATGCCTCATAGGGATGTCCGTTGGCTTAGAAACGCCCGGAGTTTCTGGCGGGCGTAAAAGAGCCGGCTCATGACAGTTCCAATCGATACGCTCATGGCGTCGGCCACTTCTCGGTAGCTGAGTCCGGCGTCGGCGTGCAGCACGAACGTCTGCCGTTGCGCTTCGGAGAGGGTGGCGAGCGCCTGGTCCAGAAGCGAACGCAGGTCGGCCCGTTCCAGCCCACGCGCCGCTTCGTCCGGCGTCAGCAGGTTGGCGTCGGCGGCGTCGGCGGCCCCGGCCGCGTCGAGGCTCAGGGTTTCGCGCCGTCCGCGCTGCCGCCCGAGATCGAGGGCGGCGTTGCTGACGACGCGGAGGAGCCAGGTCTTGAACGAACTGCGTCCTTGAAAGCCGCTCAGATGGGTCAGGGCCTTAACGAATCCTTCTTGCACCGCGTCCAGGGCGTCCGGCTCGTTGCCCAGGAGTCGGAACGCGACGCGATAGGCCGGCTGCCGGTAGCGGCGGAACAATTCTTCCAGGGCTGCCCGCTCGCCGGCCGCGAAGCGCTCCAGGAGCAACTCGTCGCTCGGGGCCGGCGGACTGGGTGCGGTGACGGCGGCCATGTTGCCTCGGAGACTCCTTCACGCCAGACGGCGGCGACCCCCTTCTTATTCATGGAATCTTATCGCGGCGCGCCGGGGCGTGCGAGGGGAAAGGGCGTCTTGCCATTTCCGGGCGGCCGGTTATGATTACTCGTACACGGTGGGTGTAGCTCAGTTGGTTAGAGCGTCAGACTGTGGCTCTGAATGTCGGGGGTTCGAGTCCCCTCACCCACCCTCTTAAAACCTTATCCAGCACTGACTTACGGCGACGGCGGATTCGGCAAAAAAGTTCCGGCAAAATCCGCGGCAAAAAAAGTGCGGCGGACGATACAACGCCGGAAGTTTTGCCGAGGATTTTGCCGAAAAGTTTTTTCACTTCGGGCCGCACCTTCCCGACGGCCTCAGAACGCACCAGGATGCACCAGGAACGAACCAGGGCCGTAGGGCCGATGTTCCGACCACTTGCGGCCCTGGAGTGCGTTTTGGCTACTACTATTCGTAATCGCCGGTCTTGTTGTCCCCAGGTTTCTTCCTCTTACGATACACCAATTGGATGTTTTCCGCACCTTCGGTCCCGCCAACGTACACCAAAACATCCGGCTCAAACCGGACTGACCGGAACCTGCCTGCCACCTGCTGGGGCGTAAGAGTCTCATCTACTGTCAAGCCCTTCACGTCATCTCTTTCCTTTTCCTTGTTGAAGCCGACTACCTGACGGCCCGGATCGCCCGCGACCGGACCCCGGATGATTTTCCTTGCCCGGCCCCCCGCGTCTGGTACACTGACCGGGGGCGTCAGACGGACGCTCGGCTTCTGACGCCCCGCCCGATCCCTCCTGTCTGATTCACCGCCCGTCGGCAACCCCGTTTGCCCCGACAAGGGCGCGGTCTCCTCCACAATGGGGGTGTGGCCCGATGTGCATCAAATCGCTGGCGCTGGTCGCGTCCGGCCTGTTGGCGCTGGGCCTTACCTGCGCCCGCGCCGACACGGAGCCGGAACACGGCTTTGTGGACCGCGTCTACAAGAGCCCCGACGGCGAGGAGTGTAAGTACGTTCTGTTCGTGCCGCATGACTACCAGGGGGACAAGCCCTACCCCCTGATCCTCTCCTTGCACGGGGACGGTGAAAAAGGGACCGACGGCAAGAGGCCGTCGCTCAAGGGCCTGGGGGCCGCGGTCCACAAGCAGGAAAAAACCTTCCCCTTCCTGACGCTCTTCCCGCAGGGGCGGAAGTCCGGGTGGTCGGCCGACTCCGAGGACGGCCGGCGCGTCATGGCCATCCTGGCCGACGTGGAACACGACTACGGCGTGGACCCCAAGCGGGTCTACGTCACCGGCATGTCCTCGGGGGGCGACGGCGTGTGGAGCTTTGCCGCCAGGTACCCCGAGCGCTGGGCCGCGATCGTGCCGGTCTGCGGCAACGGCGACCCCAAGGACGCCGGCAAGATCAAGGACGTCCCCTGCTGGTATTTCATGGGCGGCGCCGACAACAAGGCTTGGGTGGACAACGCCCGCGAGATGGTGAAGGCCCTCCGGGAGGCCGGCGGCAGCCCCACCTACACCGAATACCCGGGCATGGGCCACGGCATCTGGGGCAAGACCTACGGCACCCAGGAACTCTTCGACTGGCTCCTGAAGCAACACCGGGAATAACGGGCCGCCGTTCGGGCCGCACACCTCCCTGCCGGGCGGCGCCGACACCCGGACGCCGCGCTCAGGCGGCACGGCGCCGCCCGCCGTTGTTCTACCGGCCCGGCCGGGCCGACTACCGCAATTCCCCGCAGTTTTCCGCACCGCTTCGCACGACCTTGCAAACGGAGGGGGATTGGCGCAAAGTGTTCCCCGGCAATACTTCCGTGGGCTTTCGGCGTCAACGCATAAGCGCCTATGGCTCTGAATGTCGGGGGTTCGAGTCCCCTCACCCACCCCTTCATCCCTCCACTCCCATGTCCTACGAATATAGCCCCCGTATCACCTGTCTTTCCGGTCCTTGTCCGGTGCTTTGGGCGCATCCTCGCGCGCGATCGGCCGGAGCTTGATGTTCCGGAACGCCACCGAGCCGTGGTCGCCCTGGAGACCGATGAAGCCGCTGTCGGACTTGGCGAACCCCGGCATGTCCCGGAACTTGCTCTTGGCCACGCGCGCCTTGAAGTCGTCGCTGTTGTAGACGAAATCGTAATACTTCACGCCGTTGACGTCGACTTCGGACTTGGCGGGGGGAGGGGCGATGACGATGCGCATATGGTTCCACTCGCCGACGGGCTTGGTGGCGTCGATGGGCTTACCGGTCTTGGGGTCGTTCTCCGGCTGGTACAGCTGGTAAAGCCAGCCGCAGCGGATGGGGTCGGCGGCCTTGACGTTATCTTCGAGCTGGACTTCCGGGCCGGTGGCCCAGATGGCGTCGCCGTCGTTGGTGACGTGGAACATGACGCCGCTGTTGCCGCCCTCGGAGATGTTGTATTCGAGGGACAGCTCGAACCAGTCGTACTTGTCGGTGGTGGCCAGATCGCCCGCTTTGTGCGGGTCCACGCAGGCCAGTGTCCCGTCCTTGACCTGCCAGCCGGGGCGCACGCCGTCCTGCTTGAAGGTGTGCCAGCCGGCGAAGGATTTTCCGTCAAAGAGGAGCTTCCAATCGGCTTTTACCTCCGCATCCGAGAGCTTGTTGGCGGGAGGCGCGTCGGCGGGGGCCGCGGCCGAGCCGAAGCCGGCGGCCGCCAGGGCCGCCAGCAACAGGGTGATCAGAAGGGCCGGCGTTCGGAGCATGACTGTGTTCCTTGATTCGGGGTGAATGGGTCGTTGTTAAAACGGTTCGGCCGCCCGCCGTCTGGCAGGTGGTCTAGGTCGCAAGCGTCGGCCGCCGCGTGTGCCAGTCGGTGGCCCTCTCGTACATCCGGGCGATGCGCAGCAACTTCTCCTCTTCCAACGGCGCGGCCAGGATTTGCAGGCCGATCGGCAGGCCGGACGCCGTGAAGCCGCACGGGACGCTAACGCCGGCCAATCCGGCCAAGTTGGCGCCGATCGTGTAGACGTCCGAAAGATACATCGCCAGCGGGTCGTCCGCCTTCTCACCGATCTTAAACGCCGCCGTCGGCGTGGTCGGCCCCATCACCACGTCGCATTCGGCGAACGCTTTGTCGAAGTCGTCGCGGATCAGCCGGCGCACCTTCAACGCCCGCAGGTAAAAAGCATCCTTGTACCCGCTGGAAAGGGCGTAAGTGCCGAGCATGATGCGTCGCTTGACCTCGGCGCCGAAGCCCTCGCCGCGCGACCGCTTGTACATCTCGATGAGGTTGCCGCGCACGGCGCTGCGACGGCCGAAGTGAACGCCGTCGTAGCGGGCCAGGTTGCTCGACGCCTCCGCCGTGGCGACGAGGTAATACGTGGCGACGGCGTAGGGACTGTGCGGCAACGAAATCTCCCGGACCTTCGCCCCCAGGCCTTCGTATACCTTCAGCGCCTCGCGCACCGCTTTTTCGATTTCCGGATCGAGACCCTCCGTGAAATATTCGCGGGCCACGCCGATGGTAAGCGGCCGCACCGGCACCTCAACCGTCGTCGTGTAGGCCGGGACCGCCCGATCGACGCTGGTACTGTCGCGGCGGTCATGGCCGGCGATCGCTTCCAACAGCAGGGCGGCGTCGGCGACGGTGTGGGCGAAGGGGCCGACCTGATCGAGCGAACTGGCGTAGGCGACGAGTCCGAAGCGCGAGACGCGGCCGTAGGACGGCTTGAGGCCGACGACGCCGCACAGGGCCGCCGGCTGGCGGATGGAACCGCCGGTGTCGCTGCCGAGCGCCAGCGGCGCCTCGCAAGCCGCCACCGCCGCCGCCGAGCCGCCGCTGGAGCCGCCGGGAATGCGCTCCAGGTTCCACGGGTTGTGCGTGACTTGATAGGCGCTGTTCTCCGTGGAAGAGCCCATTGCGAACTCGTCCATGTTCGTTTTGCCGATCAGCACGGCGTCGGCGGCGCGCAGGCGCTCGATGACGTGGGCGTCGTAGGGCGGCCGGTAGCTTTTCAGGATTTTGCTGCCGCAGGTGGTCGGCTGCCCCTTGGTGCAGAGCACGTCCTTGACGGCGACGGGCAGGCCGGCCAGCGGGCCGAGGGGTTCGCCGCGTTGGCGTTTGGCGTCCACGGCGCGGGCCTGGGTCAGGGCGTCGGCCTCATCGACGTGAAGGAAGGCGCGGACTTGTGGCTCGCGCCGGCGGATCACTTGAAGGAATTGATCGGTCAGGGCTTCGGCGGACACGTCGCCCGCGGAAAGTGAGGCGGCCAAGTCGGCGGCGCCGCGGCCGGTCAGATCAACGCCTGGCGGCATCGTTATTTCTCCGCCGACGCTTTATCGTCGTCGGTTTCCTGTACGGCGGGGACGGCGTAAAAGTGTTCGCCCTTCGGCGTGGTGCGGTGGTCCGGGGCGTTGGCCAGCGCCTCGGCGACCGGCAGCGACGGGGCCGGTTCGTCCTCGCGGAAGACGTTCTTCACTTCCAGCGCATGCGCCATCGGCTCGACGCCCGCCACATCGAGCCGCTGTAGCTGAGCGACGTAATCCAGAATGGAACCGAGCTGACGGGTCATGGCCGCCTGCTCGTCGTCGGTCAAATCCAGCCGCGCCAGGTCGGCGACGTTCTTGACCTCGTCCCGCGTCAGCGACATGCGTGGCCCCGCCGTTACAGGGTGGTCGGCATCTGGAACGGCCGGCGCTTCTGCGGCCGCATCACCTTGCCGCTGCGGATGCACTGCACGCAGACGCGCATGCGCTGGACGGAGCCGCCGACCTGGCATTGGAGGCTTTGCAGGTTCGGCGAGAAGGTGCGCTTGCTGCACCCGCGGACCTTACGGCCGACGCCGCCCAGGTACTTGGCCTTGCCGCTGCGGACGTATTGATTGCCGACAGACGGTTTCTTGCCGCAGACGGCGCATTGCATGCCCATGACACGGAACTCCCAACGGGTCGCTTGGCGCTTGCCAAAAAGTCTATCATAGCGGAGCCGGCGGGCGTGACAAGGGCATCGGGGCGTCGTCAGATCACTCAAAAATCGAGAGGCGCAGCGTGGGCAGGAAAGTCATCTTCCCTCCCCGGCCATGGCGTCTATAATAACCATTTCTAGGCCGACTCGCCGGTTACCATGCCGGCCGGGGGCGCGGACCCGTGCGACGCGCCGGTTTCGTCGAAAGGAAATCGCTGTGAACATGGCGACCGTGCCGCTGTTTGCCGTCGGAGTGCCCGGCTGGGTGCCGCCCATCCTGGCCGTGGTGCTGCTCCTGCTGGGGCTGTTCCTGATCCTGCTGGTGCTCATTCAGCGCGGCAAGGGCGGCGGTCTGGCCGGCGCCTTCGGCGGGGCCGGCGGCTCCAGCGCCTTCGGCTCCCGCGCCGGAGACACCTTCACCCGCATCACCATCTACGTCGCCGCCGGCTGGATCCTGCTCATCATGATCCTTATCAAAACGACGCAACCCCCCGCCGAAGTCGCGGCCACCCCGGCCGTGTCCGCCCCATCGGGCACGAACGCCCCGCCGCCCCCGGCGGACAACACGCCCCCCGAAACGCCGCCCGGCCCGGCGAGCTGAGTCGGCGCGGCCCGCCTTCCCGACCACCGCATCCGCGACGGCCACCAGGAGCACCGCACCTGTGCTTTGCAGCATGACGGGTTACGGCGACGCCAGCCACCAGGGCGACGACCTTCAGGTGGCCGTCGAGCTGCGGGCGGTCAATAACCGCTATCTCAAGGTCGTGCTGCGCGCCTCCGAGCCGTACAACCTGCTGGAGGCCGAGTTCGAGAAGGTCGTGCGCAAGACCGTGCGCCGCGGCGCCCTCCAGATCCATTTGCGCTGCCAACGCAAAACGTCGCCGCAAGACTTCCAGATCAACGTCGTCGCCCTGCGCAGCTACCTCGATCAGCTGCTCCCGGTGTGCGAGGCGATGAGTTTGCCCGAGGGCGGCCAGGCGGTGCTGGCGCAGGTTTTGGCGCTGCCCGGCGTCGTACCCGACCCGGCCGTCGGCGGCTTCCGCATGGACGAGGAATGGCCGGTATTGGAGCGCGTCCTGGAGGAAGCCCTCCGGCGCCTTCAGGCCATGCGCCTCGAAGAAGGCCGGGCGATGGCCCAGGAACTCCTCCAGTATCGCGATCAGATCGCCGGCGAACTGGAGCAGATCCGCCGGCGGACGCCGCAGGTGTCGGTGGGGTATCGGGATCGCCTTTTGGAGCGGGTGCGCGGCCTCTTGTCCGAACTGGACGTGAAGATCGACCGTACCGACCTTATCAAGGAAGTGTCCGTGTTCGCGGAGCGCAGCGACGTGGCCGAGGAGGTAGTGCGGCTGGCCAGCCACCTCGACCAGTTTCAGGAGGTGTTCAAGGAACCCGAAAGCGCCGGGCGCAAGCTGGAGTTCCTGACCCAGGAAATGTTCCGCGAGACCAACACCATCGGCTCCAAGGCGAGCGACGTGGAAATCTCCCGCCGCGTCGTCGAAATCAAGAGCACGCTGGAAAAGATCCGGGAACTGGTGCAAAATATCGAGTAGCAAGAGGCTCCCATACCAACCCGAAGCGCAAGCGAGGGATTCGGTTCAAAGCATCGCTTGCGCTTCGGGTTGGTGTGGAAGCTCGAATGCCATGGCACAGGGACCGTTAATCATCCTGTCCGGCCCGAGCGGCGTCGGCAAATCCACCGTGATTCGCCGGCTGCTGGAAAACGACGGGCCGCCGCTGCGCCTGTCGGTGTCGGCCACGACGCGGGCGCCGCGGGAAGGGGAACGCGACGGCCTGGATTACTACTTTTGGACGCCGGAACAGTTCCAGCGGGAGATCGACCGCGGCGGCTTTCTGGAATGGGCCGAGGTCCACGGCCGGCGTTACGGCACGCTGCGGAGCGAGGTGGACGGCGAGCTGGCCCGCGGCGTGGGCGTGGTGCTGGACATCGACGTGCAGGGGGCGGAGCAGGTGCGGCGGAAGTGTCCGGGCGCCCTGTCGATCTTCCTGAAGTTGTCGGCGTGGCCGATGTACGAGGAGCGGCTGCGGAAGCGGCACACGGAAGACGAGACCACGATCGCCCGGCGACTGGCGACGGCCCGCCGCGAGTTGGACCGCGCCGGCGAGTACGAATTTCACGTGTTGAACGACGATCTGGAAACGGCGGTCGCCGCGGTGCGCGGCCTCATCGCCCGACGGTTTGAAAGGGGGACGCAATGCTCGACGACCTGAAGGAAGAAGCCATCGTCAACAAGGTGGGCGGGCGCTTCAAACTGTCCACGCTGATCCAGAAGCGCATGGTGGCGCTGAACAAGGGCGCCCGCCCGCTGGTCGACGTGCGCGGCCCCGACAAGATGGCCGTGGTGGTGCAGGAGATTTTGCAGGACAAAATCTATCTGGATGCGTCCGGGGCGGTGCAGGCCCGCGGCATGAGTCCGGGCGACATCGCCCGCCGCGCCATGCTCGGCGACGTCTCCGCCGACCTCAGCGGCGGAGACGATTGACCAATCTTTTTCGGCGAGCGGGGGGCGTCAGCCCCCTGATTTAGCATATTGTCGGCGACCACATAAAGAATCAGGGGGCTGACGCCCCCCGCTCGCCAAAGCATTTCCGAGGTGGCGTCATGGCCGAAACGACCGACCCGAACACGGCGGCCCCTCCCGACGAGGCGCCCAAGTCGTATGGCTCCCTGTCGCTGCTGGCGCTGGGCGGACTAGTCGTCGCCGTCGCCTACGCCGTGGTCGTGCTCGTCGGGGCCGCCGTCGCCCTGTTCAACCGCATGCCCTGGATTCTGCCTACGTGGTCGCTGGCGGTCCCCCTGGCCGCCGTCGTCCTTTGCTGGGCCGCCCGCGTCCAGATCCAGAACTCCGAGGGCGCCCTGACCGGCGCGCGTCTGACCGTCTGGGGTCTGTGGCTGAGCCTCACCGTCGGCCTGCTCTACGCCGCCTACTACTCCGCCTGCTACCTTTCGGTCACGCGAATGGCGACCGGCGTCGCCAATGAGTTCTTCGACGACCTGAAGAACGACCGGCTCGATAAGGCGTTCCTGCTCGGCCTGCCTCCGCCGCGGCCCGCCGACGACGCGGGCCTGCGCGCCCGGCTGGAACTGGAATACGACCGCGGCCGCGGGGGCGTCGGCCCGTTCACCATGTTCCGTCAGTCGGAACTCGTCCGCCAGATCCGGCAGGGAGGGGCCGCCGACCAGATCCAATGCCTCGGCGTCAAGGACTGGGGATCCACGGCCGGCGGCTATCAGGTCCAGCTCGCCTACCGCGTGTCCACGCCCTTCGCGGCTTCCGAAGTGCTCGCCACCGTCGTCGGCGTGGAAAACGCGGACGATTCCGGCCGCCAGTGGTACGTCAAGACCCCGCAGATGGCGGCGCCGCCCGTCCTCACCGAGGAGGGGCGGCGGGTGGCCGACCGAGGGGGCGCGGCCAATGTTTTTGCCGGCGCCTGGCTGGCGAAGGTCGCCGACTGGAATTGGGACCGAGCTTACCTCGACACGCTGCCGCCGAAGGAACGCAAAGGGGAGGTCAGCCAAAAGGGTCTCCAGGCCTTCCGAGCTGGCGCCTTGGTCCACGCCGAGCCGCCGACGTTCTGGGCGGGAGACCGGGACCGGGAAAAGATTATCGCCCGCGTGAAAAGCCTGTTCGGCCACGGCGGCGGCGGCCAGGATAAGATGTCGCCGGAGATGGCCATGCCGACGTACCGGCGGGATGGGGATCGGGTCTTCTACGGCTTCGACGTGATGATCGCGCTTCCGCCCGACTACGCGGTGCAAGGGCTCCTGACGGTCGCGGCGGACGTCCGGGAGGGCGACCCCGGCCCGGACGACTGGCAAATCGAGTATCTGGATCTGATTAGTGGCAAGAGCATGGGAGCCGAAGGCGGCGGCCCGCCGCCGCCGGGAATGCCGCCGATGGCGAAGCCGTGAGGATCGGCGGGCGGGGGCGTCAAATCGCCTCCGGCCCGTCGAGCAGGTGGCCGAGCTTTTCCTTCTTCGTCCGCAGGTAACGGCGGTTGTTCTGGTTGGGCGGAATCTGGATCGGCACGCGCTCCACGATGTGCAGACCGTAACCGTCCACGCCCACGACCTTCTTGGGGTTGTTCGTCAACAGCCGCATTTGCCGCACCCCCAGGTCGATCAGGATCTGGGCGCCGATGCCGTAGTGGCGCAGGTCGGCGCCGAAGCCGAGGCGCTGGTTGGCTTCCACGGTGTCCAGCCCCTCCTCCTGCTGCAACTTGTACGCCTGCAATTTCGACAGCAGGCCGATGCCGCGCCCCTCCTGGCGCATGTACAGGATCACGCCCTTGCCCGCCTCCGCCACCTGCTGCATGGCCTGGTGCAGCTGCGAGCCGCAATCGCACAATCGGCTCTCGAAAATGTCGCCGGTCAAACATTGACTGTGGATGCGCACCAGCACCGGCCCCGTCTGCACCGGCACGCTTCCGCCGACCTCCATGCCGACGCCGCCGACGCACAGCGCCAGGTGCGGCTCCGGGTCCACGACTGAAGTGTATGCGATCAGGTCGAAGTCGCCGAACTTCGTCGGCAGCTTCACCGTCGTCTCCCGCCGGATCAGCTTCTCGCGCTGGCGGCGGTATTTGATCAAATCCTCAATCGTACACATCTTCAAGCCGTGCTGGACGCAGAAGGCGCGCAGGTCGGGCAGCCGGGCCATGTGGCCGTCGGGGTTGACGACTTCGCAAATGACCGCCGCCTCTTTCATGCCGGCCAGGCGGGCGAGGTCCACGCTCCCCTCGGTGTGACCGGCCCGGACCAGGACGCCGCCCTCGCGCGCCCGCAAGCCGTCGACGTGGCCATAGCCTCGCTTGAGATCGGCGGGGGTGGAATTGTCGTCGATGGCGACCTGGACGGTGCGGGCGCGGTCGAAGGCCGAGATGCCGGTGGTGATGCCGGTGCGGGCGTCGATCTTGAGCGTGAGCGGCGTGGCCGACGGATCGACGTGGGCGCCGGGCATGATGTCGAGGTTGAGGCGGTCGCAGATGGCCGGGGACATCGCCAGGCAAAACATGCCGCATGCGTTGCGCATCATGAAGTTGATCGCTTCCGGGGTCGCCTTCTCCGCCGCCAGGACGAGGTCGCCCTCGTTCTCGCGGTTCTCGTCGTCGACGAGGACGATCATGCGGCCGGCGCGCAATTCCTCCAGGGCTTCTTCGACGGTGCAGAAACCTTCGGTCCCTGGTTGCATTGGTCTGCTCCGGTGATGGGGCGCCCCTTTCATTCTATCCAAAAGCATTTCACCGCAGAGAACGCAGAGAGCGCAGAGAAAGGGTAGGCGTTACATTTGTGGGTAGTTTTTTGCCTCACGCGGCCAGGGCGTAGCCCCAGAAGGCCTCCCACTGATCGGGGTCGCTGCGATACAACGCCCGCAAGTGCGCCACGGCGTCGGAGCCCTCCTCGCCCCAGCGCATCCCGCCCAGGCACAGGCGCTGGTTCACCACCGTCTTGCACGCCGACTCCACCGCCCCGCTGCCGATCT
>Ga0182024_10013613_pt1 | contig 15846 bp, 17 predicted proteins | sample P32metaG_FD_120480 | JGI IMG/M metagenome (GOLD analysis project Ga0182024, IMG submission 120480) | Permafrost microbial communities from Stordalen Mire, Sweden - P3-2 metaG (Illumina Assembly) | ecosystem: Environmental > Terrestrial > Soil > Wetlands > Permafrost | place: Sweden: Stordalen... | reverse complement strand
TCGGCATAGCAGAGCGCGGCGAAGAACGAGGTCAAGCCGGCCAACAAGTACGAGATGATGACGCCCGGACCCGCGCCTTTGACGCCGGTTCCGATCGTGGTGAAGATGCCGCCGCCGATCATCGTCCCGAGGCCGATCGCGACGAGATCCTTGGCGGTCAGCGCCCGCCGTAGCCTCTTACTCTTGGCGATCTCGCGCAGCTTGTCGACGGAGCTGGTAGCGAACAGCTGCGAGGCAAACGACATCCCGGGCGGGGTTCGCAGGACGCTCGCCGCGTCCCCCCGGAGCCTACGAGTGGCCGGGCCCTGCAGCGCTCCGCGGCGAACGGCGCGGCGATGCGCATCGTGATTCGAACCCCGATCATGGCCGAACGCCTCACCGCGGTCGCCGACCGTCACCACGTCGACGCCGTGGTCGCGAATGACGTCGGCGCGTTGCACGCCGAGCTCGCCGACGCCGACGCGCTCTGGCTCTGGCCTGCATTCTATGACGCGGCGCTCGCCGGTGTGCTCGAACAGCACGTTGCGCGGCTGCGCTGGCTGCAAGTATTGACAATGGGATACGACCCGATCGTCGCGTACGGCGCGCCGGCCGGTTTGACGATCACCAACGCCGGCGACTCGTACGCGCCGACGGTCGCCGAGCACGCTGTCGCGACGCTGCTCGCGCTGGTGCGGCGGCTCCCGGAGACGCAACGGAGCGCCGAAGCGACGAATTGGGATCAATCGGTCGCCGGCCGAATCGGAACCCTGAACGACGCGACGGTCGCGGTGCTCGGATTCGGCAACATCGGCAAGGAGATCGCGGTGCGGTTGCGTGCGCACGGGTCGCGCGTCATTGCCGTGACGCGCAGCGGTCGCAGCGACGCGCTCGCCGACGAGAGCGCGCCGCTCGCGCACCTGCACGAGGTGCTGGGGCGGGTCGATGCGCTCATCGTCGCCGTACCGCTCGATGCGACGACGCGCCACCTCATCGACGGGCCGGCCCTTGCCGCACTGCGCCCGCATGCGCTGCTGGTGAACATCGCGCGCGGCGGCATCGTCGACGGCGCCGCACTGCACGATGCGCTCGCGAACGGCCGGCTCGGCGGCGCAGCGCTCGATGTCACCGAGCCCGAGCCGCTGCCGGCCGACGATCCGCTCTGGAAACTCCCGAACGTCTTGATCACGCCGCACGTCGCCGGCTACGGCGGCGACGTGCCAGCCCGCCGCGTCATCGCGTTGCTCGACCGCAACCTCGGCCATTTCCTCAACGGCGAACCCCTCGAAGCGGCCGTTCAGGTCGCAGCCTCATCGGCCCCAATGTTCTAGGGTTTATCGAGACGTAAGTGCACGCCGCAGCGCTAGAGGCCGAGGGTTTTCCGGACGGCGGGGAGGTAGTTGCGGGAGACGGGGACTTCGCTGCGCGCTTTGTCGTCGACACGCAGCAGATAGGACCCACCGAAGAATGGTTCGACTTCGATCACCCGTTCGGGGTTGACGAGATACGCGCGGTGCACGCGCAGAAAGCCGGCCGGTTCCAAACGCGTGGCCGCGTCGGCGAGCGAGCCTTTCCAGCGCAGGTCGCCGTCGAACAATCGTGCGGTGACGAGATGTCCGTTCGCTTGCACGTAGCGGATCTCGGCGACGCGCGCGAGCCGCGTGCGCTCGCCGTCCTCCAGCGCGACGCGCGCGAGACTCGGCTGCGCTCCCTCGGCCGGTGCGTTGACGCCTTCGCGTGAGGCGCGTAGCCGTTCGATCGTGCGCGCCAGCCGTTCCGGCGAAACGGGCTTGACGACGTAGTCGAATGCCGCCAGCTCGAACGCGTCGACCGCGTGGGTGTCGTGCGCGGTGACGAATACCACCGGCGGCGCGGACGGCATCGCGTTGATGACGCGCGTCGCTTCCAGACCGCTCAGGCCCGGCAGGTTGATGTCGAGAAAGACCACGTCGTAGCGCGTGGCGGCGAGCTCGCGCAGCGCTTCGACCGCGTCGCCGACCTCCGCGACGGCGATCGCGCCCGCGATCTTCCCGAGCGCGTAGACCAGCTCGCTGCGCACCAGCGGTTCGTCGTCGACCACGAGCGCCCGCAGCGGCGCGATGCTCATCGAGCGGCCGCGGGCACGTTCGCCGGAACGCGAAACGCGACCGTCGCGCCGTTCCCCGGAGTGCTGGTGATCTGCAGCGCGCTGGCCGGACCGAACAGTTTGATCAGTCGCTGGTTGACGTTGTCCATCCCGATCCCGTTGCCGGTACTGCGCGGCCGGCGCTCGGGCACGAAGCCGACGCCGTCGTCGCTGATCGCGATGGTCGTGCCGTCGCCGTCAGGATGCGCCGCAACGCGCACCGTACCCGAACCCCCGCGCGGCGCCAGGCCGTGCATGATCGCGTTCTCGACCAGCGGCTGCACCGAGAGCACGGGAACCGTCGCCAGCCGCGCCCGCGGGTCCACCTCGAACGCAACGTTGAGGCGCTCGCCGAACCGCGCGTGCTCGAAGCGCAGGTACTGCTCGACGTGCTCGAGCTCTTCGTCGAGCGAAACGAACTCGGCATGCTGGACGAGCGAGTCGCGAAAATATTCGGCGAAATCGACGACCAGGTCGTGCGCGCGCTCCGGATCGGTCCGCGTGAGCGCTGCAATGGTCGTCAGCGTGTTGAACAGAAAGTGCGGCGAGACGCGGGCGCGGAGCGCATCGAGCTCGGCCTGCGTCACGAGCGCCGAGCGCGCATCGAGCTCGGCAGCTTCGAGCGAGACCGAGAACACGCGCGCCAGCCCGGCGGCGACCCGTTCGTCCTCTTCGGCGATCGGTGTACCGGCACGATAGAGCTTGAGTGCGCCGACGGCCGCGCCGCGCACGACGAACGGCGCGATCGCCACCGCAGTGAGCGGACAGCCCGGCACGGGGCAGTCGATCTCTTCGCGTGAGCGGGCGGTGAACGGCTGGCCGGTTGCGATCGCGCGATGGGTCAATCCGGTCAGCGCGGGTCCGCCGACGACGTGATGATCTTCACCCCGGCCGACATAGGCGAGAACGCGTTCGGTGTCGACGACCGCGCACGCATCGAGCTCGAGGTTGTCGTAGAGCAACCGTGCGGTAAACGTCGCCGAGTCCTCGCCCAAACCGCCGCGCAGATGGGGCAATGCCTGCACCACCAGATCGAGAACGTTTGCACTCGTGCCATCGCCGTTTCCCACGCCCAGACCAGCTTCGACGCGCGTCACGGAACGACTCCGAACACAGGCCGGTCGCCACCCGGCGGAGTACGCCCGAGACGGTGAACCGCTCGATCGACGTTTTGTTGGAGCCGCCGTGGCCGGCCGATGCCGTGCGCGACGCGCACGTGGCGGTCGTCGACGTCCTTCGCGCCACCACCACGATCGCCGTCGCGCTGGAAAGCGGTGCGGCCGGCGTCATTCCGGTCGCCGAACCTGCCGACGCGATCGCGCTGGGCCAGCGGCTCGGCCGGGACCGCGTCCTGTTCTGCGGCGAACGCGCCTCGGAACGGATCGAGGGTTTCGACCTCGACAACTCGCCGGACTCGTTCACCTCTGAGGTGGTTGCCGGAAAGACGCTGATCATGACGACGACCAATGGGACGCGCGCGTTGCGCGCGGTCGCGGTCGCGGCGTCGGTCCGAGCCGCCGCGCTCGTCAATCGCGCGGCCGTCGCCGCTGCGCTCGCGCGCGAAAGCGGCAACATCGTCGTCGTCTGCGCCGGTGAGGGCGCCCGCTTCGCCTTCGAGGATGCGATCGGTGCCGGCGCACTCGTCGATGCGCTCTTGACGTCGATCCCCGACGCCGATTTGCGTGACGGCGCGCGTGCCGCCGCGCTGCTCTATCGCAGCGTGGCGGCCCGTCTCGTGGAGGCAATCGCAAGCGCCGACCACGCCGAGCACCTCGCGCACAAGGGCTTCGCGCGCGACGTCACCCGCTGCGCCACCCTCGACACCATCGACGTCGTCCCGATCTTGCGCGACGGGATTCTGATCTCTACGCCAGCAGCTTCTCCGGCGTAATCGGCAGGTCACGCACGCGCTTGCCGGTGGCGTGGAAGACGGCATTGGCAATTGCCGCCGCGCTGCCGACGTTGCCGATCTCGCCGATCCCCTTGATGCCGAGCGGGTTCACGTTCTCGTCCTGCTCGTCGACCAGGATGATCTCGACCGCCGGAATGTCGGCGTTCACCGGCACGAGATAGTTCTCGAGACTGGCGTTCATGTAGCGGCCGGTGCGCTCGTCGACGCGTCCCTCCTCGTGCAACGCCATCGAGACGCCCCACACCGCGCCGCCGAGGAATTGGCTGCGCGCCGTGCGCGCGTTGACGATGCGCCCGGCGCCGAACGCGCTCACCATGCGCGCCATGCGCACCGTGCCGAGATCCGGATCGACGTGCACTTCGGCGAAGTGCGCACCGAACGCGTGCGAGGAGTATGGGCCTTTCACGCGCCGATCGTGCTGCACGTCGGCGCGGGCGGTGACCGACGACTCGCCGGTACGGTGCACGATGGCAACGTAGGTCTCGCCGACGGACGGACGGGTGCGCACGAAAACGCGACCGTCGTCGTAGCCGAGATCGGCGAGCGCGTGGCCGTGCAACGGCGAACCCGAATTGGCGATCGCCAGACGCGCGAGCTTCTCGCGCAGCGCGATGCCGGCGGCGTGTACGGCGTTTGCGACGCTGGCGGTCAGTTGCGAGCCGCCGGCCTGCGGCGCGGGCGGCATCGTGGTATCGCCCAAATCGAACCGCACGCGTGCGACCGGAACGCCGATCGCTTCGGCCGCAACTTGCGTAAACGCCGTGTACGCACCGGTGCCGATATCGCATCCGCCGCTGGTCGCGAGCACCGTTCCGTCGGCATGAATCGTGGCCGCGGCCGATGCCGACGAGCGGTTCGACGGATAGGTCGACGACGCCATGCCGTAGCCGACCAGCAAACCGTCGGGACTGCGCATCGAGCGCGGCGCCGGGTTGCGCTGCGCCCACCCGAACCGTTCCGCCGCCTGCGCGTAGCACTGGCGCAGCGACTTGGACGAGAACGGCTTCTGCTCGGAGAGATCGGTGTCGGCGTAGTTGATCAGCCGCAGTTGCAGCGGATCGACGCCGGTCGCGTAGGCCAACTCGTCCATCGCCGACTCGAGCGCAAACGAACCGCTCGACTCGCCCGGCGCGCGCATGTAGGTCGGCGTGACGACGTCGTAGCGCACGCCGCGGTGCGTGGTGATCTGGTTCGGCACCGCGTAGAGCATGCGGCTGATGACGGCCGCGTTCTCGATGAAGTCATCATAGCGCGAGCTCTGCGAACGGACCTCGTGCGCCATCGCGACCAGCTTCCCGCTCGCGTCGGCGCCGATACGGACGCGCTGTTCGGTACGTGGCCGGTTGCCGAAACCACCGAACATCTGCGGGCGCGTCAGCACGATCTTGACCGGCCGCCCGATCACCTTGGCGGCCAGCGCCGCGAGGATATGGTGCGGGTTCGTTCCACCCTTCGAGCCGAAGCCGCCGCCCACGAACTTGGAAACCACCCGCACGTTTGCGTCGGGAACACCGAGGATCTTGGCGATGCTCGCCTGCCGGCTGAAGACGCCTTGCGAAGCGTCGAACACGGTCAGCTGATCGCCCGACCACATCGCCAGCGTCGCGTGCGGCTCCATCGGGTTGTGGAACTCGGTCGGCGTCACGTAGGTGTTGTCGAGCTTGACCGCAGCCGCCGCGAACGCAGCGCCGAAGTCACCGCGCGTCGTGTCCGCCGGATTTTGATTCGCTTCCGGTGGCGCGTACGTCACCGCACCGGGCGAGCTCATCGTCGTCGCCGGCTGCTTTCGATCGTAGCTCACGCGAACGCGCGCCGCCGCGTCGGTCGCGCGTTCGAAGGTGTCGGCGACGACCAGCGCGACCGGCTGGCGGTCATAGAACACCGCTGGTCCTTGCAGCACCTGCAGTTTGCGATCGCCGGCATCGGCTTTGACGCGTGGCGCATTTTCGTGCGTGAGCACGAGCAGGACACCGGGTAGCGCCTGCGCTTCCTTCGCGTCGATCGCGGTGACGGTACCCGCTGCGATCGTGCTGGTGACCATCACGCCGTAGACGACGCCCTCCGCCGGCTCCTCATACGAATAGCGCGCGGCGCCGGTGACCTTGGCCACGCCGTCGACCCGGGCGAGCGGAGCGCCGATCATGCCGCACCTCCGATCGTGTTCAACGCGCGAATCATGGCGTTCTTGGCCAGCGCGATCTTGAAACGGTTGAGCCGCTGGGGTTCGGCGTTGCGCAGCTCGGCGTCGGCCGCCGCGGCGAACGTCGAGCGCGTCGCGGGCTTTCCGATCAGCGCCGCCTCGGCGACCCGCGCGCGCCACGGTGCATGCGCGACCCCACCCAGCGCGACGCGCGCGTCGTGAATGGTTCCGTCGCGCACGTCGAGGGCCGCCGCGACCGCGACGAGCGCGAACTCGTACGACGCGCGATCGCGAACCTTGACGTAGGTCGAGTTGCGCGTGAGCGCGGTCGGCGTGAAGCTCACAGCGGTGAGCAGTTCGCCGCGACCGATATTCGTATCGAGGGTTGGATCATCGGGCAGCCGGTGGAACCCGAGGAACGGCGTGGTGCGGTCGCCGGCCGGACCGCGCAGATGGATGGTCGCGTCGGTCGTGAGGATCGCGACCGAGAAATCCGACGGATTGGTCGCGATGCACCGCTCGTTCGCGCCGAAGATCGCCATCTTGCGATCGTCGCCGCCGATCGCGCTGCAGCCGCTACCGGCCCGGCGCTTGTTGCACGGCTGGTCGATGTCGCGAAAATACGCGCAGCGCGTGCGCTGCAGGACGTTGCCGCCGATCGAGGCCATGTTGCGCAGCTGCGCGGACGCGCTCAGGTTCAGCGCCATGGCGACGGCCGGCGCGCCGGTCCGCACGGCGGTATGGTCCGCGGTATCGCTCATGCGCGCCAAGGCGCCGATGCGAATGCTCCCGTCCGGCGCGACGTCGATCGCTGCGAGCGGCAGGCCGCCGATGTCGATGAGCGTCGCGGGTCGCGCGATGTCGAGTTTGATGAGGTCGACGATGTTGGTTCCGCCCGCCAAGAACGCGGCGTCGGGCCACTGCGCGATCGACGCAATGGCTTGGTCGGCAGTCTGCGCACGCGCATAGGCGAACGGCCGCATCAGGCGTGCCCCGCTGCCGCTTTGACGGCCGCGACGATATTGGTGTACGCCCCGCAGCGGCAGATGTTGCCGCTCATGTACTCGCGGATCTCCGCGTCGGAGCGCGTTCGGCCCTCGGCGATCAATCCGACCGCCGAGCAGATCTGTCCCGGCGTGCAATAGCCGCACTGGAACGCGTCGTACTCGATGAACGCCGCCTGCACCGGATGCAATTGGTCGCCTTGGGCCAAGCCCTCGACGGTCGTAATCTTCTTCCCCTCGGTCGCGATCGCGAGCGTGAGACACGCGTTCACGCGCCGGCCGTCGACGAGCACCGTGCAGGCGCCGCACTGCCCTTGATCGCAGCCCTTCTTCGTCCCGGTCAGCGCGAGCCGCTCGCGTAGCGCGTCGAGCAGCGTCACACGGGGTTCGATCTGCATCTTCGCCGGCCGGCCGTTGACTTCGAGCGTCACGTCGACGACGTTCGGCCCACGCGCCCGTAGGACGGTCACCGAAACCGCTGCGGCGGCAGCCGCACTCAACTGCGGCGCTTCCAGTCCGACCGTCAGCGCCAGCGTCGGCACGACCGTCCGCACGAGAAATCGTCGTCGCGATACCTTGTCCAAAGCCGTCTCCCGTAGATGCCTACCCGTTCCTACCCGCACGGCACCAAAAGAAAAGCCCGGCGTCTCGGCCGGGCTTGCTTGCGTCGTTCGATTATCGGTCTTATGGTTCGTCGTCGGCTGCGCCGGCGACAACGACGCCCGGCGTGCGCACGACGACGCGATCGTGGCGCGCATCGTAGCGCACCGACGAGCCGAATGCGCGCGCGATCGTCGCGCTCGAGACGAGCACGCGGCCGCGCACGGCGAACGGCGCGCGAGCAAGCGTGATGCGATGGCCGTCGAGGTTAGCGACGGTCGTGCCGATGTGCATCGCTAAGACTTCGGAACCGCGGCGAACGGTGATCTGGCCGGTTTGCGCATCGTACGTGGTGCGCGCACCGGCCGCATCGGAGACCGCGCGCAGCGGAAGGAACGCGCCGCCCGGCGTGGTCACCGGCGCGACTTCGGACGAAAGGCGTTGACCGTCGACGCTCACCGTTGCCGGTGTCGACAGCGCGAGCGCCAGCGACGCGACCAGGGCGGTCACGGCGGTGGCTACGAGCAGGCGTCCGTTCGGGACGAAGTCAGACAGCGGTCGGTTCACGATTGATCTCGTGGAGGTAGTCCGGATACTGGTCGGCGATGACTTTTTCGATCTCGAGCCGCAGCTGGCCGAGCAACTCGGCCTCCGGGAAGGTCCCCACTAACTCTCCCTTTCGGTAAATGGCGCCTTTGCCCTTACCGCCTGCGATCCCCACATCTGCCATTTTCGACTCGCCGGGCCCGTTGACGACACAGCCCATCACTGCGACCTTGACCGGTGCGGTGTACTCTTTGGCGATAGCCTCGACCATTCGAGCGAGCTCGACGACCTCGATCTCGGCCCGCCCACACGACGGGCACGCGGTGATGTCGAAACCCTTCTCCCGCAGCCCCAGCGCCTTGAGGATCCCCCAGGCGACCGGAACCTCTTCGACCGGGTCGGCCGCCAGCGAGACGCGCAGCGTGTCGCCGATCCCCTCGAACAGCAGGACGCCCAGCCCGATCGACGACTTGATCGTGCCCTCGCGAGGCAGCCCGGCTTCGGTCACGCCGAGATGCAGCGCATAGGGCGTGCCCCGTTCGTCGAGCTGCTTGGCGAGCAGCCGGTAGGAGTAGATCGTCGTCACCGAGTCGTGAGCCTTGACCGAGATGATGATGTCGGTGTGGCCGAGATCCTCGAGGATCTCGACGTGGCGCAGCGCAGAGGCGGCCAGCGCCTCGGGTGTGTGCCCGAGCTTCTCCTCGAGGTCGCGCGCCAGCGAGCCCATGTTCACGCCGATCCGAATCGGGGTCCCCCGCTCGACCGCCAGCCGCACCACCTCACGAGTCTTGACCGGGTCGGTGATGTTGCCTGGGTTGAGCCGGAGCTTTGCCACCCCGGCCTCGATCGCGGCCAGCGCCATGCGGTGGTCGAAGTGGACGTCGGCGACGATCGGGACCGGCGAGCGGGCGACGATCGCCGGCAAGCCGGCCGCGTCACGGACGTCCTGACAGGTGACCCGCACGACCTCGCAGCCGGCCATTGCCAAGCCGTAGACCTGCTCGAGCGTCTTGTCGACGTCGGCAGTGTCGGTCGTCGTCATCGACTGCACGACGATGGGATGATCGCCGCCGATCCAGACCTTTTTGGCGTCCTTCGACCAGCTCGATTTGTTCTCGAGCAACACGGGCTTGGTCTGGCGTCGCAACCGGATCATCGGCTTTATCCTGTCAGACCCGTCAGAAGACCGAGCGGCCGGAAATCGCAGCACTCACGTCGTGGAACGAGACCGCGATCATCAGCGCGATCAGCACGGCGAACCCGCCGACGTGAACGAGCGCCTCTTTCTCGGGGTCGACCGGCCGGCCGCGCAGCATCTCGATCAGGATGAAGACGCCCCGGCCGCCGTCGAGCGCGGGGAACGGCAGAAAATTGAAAATCCCGAGCGAGATCGAGATCATCGCCAACAGCGAGAGCGTGACGGCCGGCCCGAACTCTTGCGCCTGGGCCGACACGCGGGCCATTCCGATCGGACCCTGGACCTGGCCGGCCACCGATGAAGGATGCGTCACCAGCGTCCCGAGCACACCCAGCGTCTGCGTGATGATGCCGCTGAACTGCGACCACGAAGACTGCCAGGCCTGACCGACGCCGACGCGCTGCATCGCCGGTAGCGGACGGAATCCGAGGTAGCCGACGTGTTTGCCGTCGGGGCGCACGATCGGCGTCGCGAGCACCGTCGTATCGCGTCCGTTGCGCTCGTAGACGATGCGCAACGGCTTGCCGGGCGAGCGGTGGATGACGTCGACGAGGACGTTCCCGTCGGTCATCGGCTTGCCGTCGATCGAGACGATCCGATCGCCTTCGCGCATCCCGGCTTTCTGGGCGGGATAACCCGGGATCAACTGCACGATCTTGGTCGTCGGCATGCTGCCGGGAACGCCGAAGATCAGTGCACCGCCGAACAAGATCACCAGCGCAACAATGAAGTTCGCGACCGGTCCGGCGCACACGATCGACAAGCGTCGCAACGCGCTCTTGGCTTGAAAGTTGTCGTGCTCGAAGACTTCGCCGGTGCGGAACTCGCGCTGTTGCTCGGCCTCGGTCGACTTGCCGTCCTCACCCTTCATCTGGCAGTAGCCGCCGAGCGGCAAGAGGTTGAGGCGATAGTTCGTGCCGCTGCGCGGCGAGGTCCAACGCAGGATCGTCGGCCCAAAGCCGACCGCAAAGTCGGTCACCCGAACGCCGTTGAGCCGTGCCACGATAAAGTGCCCGTACTCGTGGAGCACGACCAGCGTGGAGAGCATCAAGAGGAAAACGACGATTTGTTGGGCGGTCATAGGCTCCGTGAGGTCCTGGCGATTCGGTCGGACGTGAACGCGCGGGCCTCGATACGAGCCAGGCGGTCGGCGTTGCGGACGGCCTCGAGGCTCACGTTATCGGTAGCGACCCGGCTTAGGGCGGTTTCGATGCAAACGGGAATCTCGCCGAAGCAGATTTCCCCTGCCGTGAATGCTGCCACGGCAACCTCATTGGCGGCTGAGAGAATCGCCGGCGCCGTTCCCCCGGCAGCCAAGGCCTCGTAGGCCAACCCCAGGCAAGGAAACCGGCGGAGATCGGGCCGCTCGAAGGCGAGCGCCGTCAGCGCCGCGCCGCGTTTGCCGCCCAATGCTTCGATCGGGTCGTCGCTCGGGCGCCCGTCGTCGAGGCGGTCGGGATAGGCGAGCGCGTACCCGATCGGCAGCCGCATGTCGGGGGCGGCCAGTTGCCCGACGACGTTGCCGTCGGTGAAGACGACGAAGCCGTGCGCGACCGACGTCCGGTGCACGACGACCTGAACGCGCTCGCCGCGGACGCCGAACCATTTCGCGGCCTCGATCACCTCGAGTCCCTTGTTCATGAGCGTCGCAGAGTCGATCGTGTTCTTCACGCCCATGCGCCAGGTCGGATGCGCGAGTGCGTCGTCGACCGTCGCGCGCTCCATCTGCTCGCGAGTGCGTTCCCAAAACGGACCGCCCGACGCGGTCAGGATCAACGCGGCGATCCGATCGCGCGGCGCACCCTGAAGCGCTTGAAAGATCGCCGAGTGTTCGCTGTCGACCGGCAGCAGCTGCGCGCCGCTGCGCGCGGCATGCTCGACCAGCAGCTCGCCTGCCGCCACGATCAGCTCCTTGTTCGCGACCGCGACGTCGATGCCGGCATCGACCGCCGCGAAGACTGCTTCGAACGCCACCGCGCCGTCGGTCGCGGCCAGCACGACGTCGGCACCGGATTCACAGGCGACCGCGCGCAGACCATCCGCACCGTCACGCGCGTCGGCGACGACCTGCGGACCAAACGTGCGCACCTGCTCTGCCAGCAGAGCGACGTTTCGCCCGGCCGCGAGCCCGACGACCGCGAACCGCTCGGGATGACGCGCGATGACGTCGAGCGCCTGCGTTCCGATGCTGCCGGTCGAGCCGAGAATGGCGACGCGCCGTTTCACGAGTTGACCAACCGGTATTCGGAGATGATGCCGATCAGATAGAGCGCGAAGTAGAACGCGATCCCGCCGAACAGATACGAGTCGAAGCGGTCGAGCACGCCGCCGTGACCGGCGATCAACGAACCGGCATCTTTGACCTGCGCGTCGCGCTTGAGCGCGCTCTCGACCAGATCGCCGGCTTGCGCGGCGATCGAGGTGATCGCCGCGACGATCATTCCTTGCCACCAGGCGAGGTGCACCCACGGCACCAGCGCGATCGCCGCGCCGGCGATCAGCGCGGCGACGAACCCGCCGACCGCGCCTTCGACGGTCTTCTTCGGCGAAAGCCGCGTGAGCTGATGCCGCCCGAAGACCGAGCCGACCAGCATCGCGAAGATGTCGGTCAACGCGATCAGCACGATGATCCAGACCGTCAATACGGCGCCGTGATCCAGCGCGCGAATCGCGATGAAGTAGGTCAGCAGCTTGCCGATGTAGAGGACGCCCAGCAGCGTGTAGCCGCTGCGCGCGAAATATCCCGAACTGGCGGTGAAGGTCGCCGTCGCCAGCGCGACGATGACGGTCGCGGCAAGCAGAATGCCTTCGTAGCGATGGATCGCACCGAGGAACGTGAGGATCGTGTAGGCCCACACCGCGAGCATCGCGACCGGGAGTTCGAGCGCCGGACCTTTGCGCGCCGAAAGTCCGGCGAACTCGTAGAGACAGCCCGTAGCAATCGCGAGCACGAGTAACGCAAAAGCGGGTGGCCACGCGACGGCGCCCAAACCGATCACCGCCAGCAGCAGGCCGATGACGACGCGGCGCATGCTCACCGCCGGGTGAGGCTTGGGTTCGGGCGCCGCCGTAGCCGCGGCGGGGGCCGCGGTCGTCATGCCCCGCTCAGCCGCCGCTGATATTCGGCGATCGCGTCCGCGAACGCATCGCGCGAGAAGTCGGGCCAGAACATATCGCGCAGCACGAGCTCGGCATGCGCAACCTGATAGAGCAAGAAGTTCGAGAGCCGCGACTCGCCACCGGGACGGATCAGCAGATCGGGATCCGGCATCCCGGCAGTGGTGAGATACGACGCGAGCGTCTCTTCCTCGATCGCGTCGGGCGTCAGCTTGCCGTCCTGCACGTCGCGCATCATGCGCGCCACCGCGTCACGGAGTTCCGTGCGCGCGCTGTAGTTCACCGCGAGATTGAGGATCAGCCCCGTGTTCTGCGCCGTGTTCGCGACGAGCCGGTCGAGCGCGTCTTTGGACGCCGCGGGCAACTGCTCGTAGCGGCCGATCACGTGCACGCGCACGTTGTTGCGGCAGAGCTCGGCGAGCTCGTTCTGGGCGAAGTACACGCACAGGTCGAGCAGCAACGAGATCTCGGTCGTGTCGCGCTTCCAGTTCTCGGTCGAAAAGCCGTACACGGTCAGCATCGGGATCCCCCAGTCGCTGCACGCGCGCGTGACCTCGCGCAACGCGACGATCCCGCGGCGGTGACCCTCGATCGCCGGCAGCCGGCGCTCCCGCGCCCAGCGGCGGTTGCCGTCCATGATGATCGCGACGTGGGCCGGGAGGCGAGTCGGATCGAGCGTGACGCCGCGCGGCGGCTTGAGCAGCGTCGCCACTAGTGTCGTACCACTAGAGCCGCTCGTACCGGTCGTAGCCCGCGACCAGCTCCCACGCACCGTCATGCTCGCCCGTCAGCGGTTCGACGCGCAATGCCCGGAGGGTGCCGATGCCGACCGCCGGATACGGGGGTGCCAGGAGACGAAAGCGGAGCGGCCGGTCGCCAAGTGACCGTCGCGCGGTCACCCAGGGCATCATCACGATATCTTCTTGACGCATGCTGCCGATCCCGGTTTCATCCATACTCACCATCGGCACGCAAACGCGCTCGTGGGATTCGCCCGAAGGGCGAGGTTTGAGCCGCTCGTTCAGAGCGGCTCAAACCTCCATGATTTCTTTTTCTTTGCCGTGGACGAGATCGTCGATCTGTTTGATGAACTTGTCGGTCAGCTTCTGCACCTGATCGGTGCCGCGCTTGATCTGATCGTCGGTGATCGTCCCGTCCTTGGCCAGCGTTTTGACGTCGTCGTTCGCTTTGTGACGAATGTTGCGCACCGCGACCTTGTGCTCTTCCGACTTCTTTTTGACCAGCTTGACAAGCTCTTTGCGCCGCTCTTCGGTGAGCGGCGGGATCGACAGGCGAATCGATGCGCCGTCGACGTTGGGGTTGAGCCCGAGATCGCTCGTTTCGATCGCCTTGCGGATCGAACCGACGACGCTCTTGTCGAACGCGGTGACCAGCAGCGAGCGCCCGTCGGGCGAGTTCACGCTCGCGACCTGCTTGAGCGGTACCGACGAACCATAGGCTTCGACGTGCAGCCGGTCGAGCAGTTGCGGCGAGGCGCGACCGGTGCGAATCGAGGCGAAATCGCTGCGGGTAGCCTCGAGCGCCTTGTTCATCCGCGACTCGGCGTCGCGGTAGATATCATCCAGCATGACCGACCTCTTCGCCGCGCAGCCGCGCCGCACTGCGTGACACGGTCGTACCGATCCGCTCGCCGTACGCGACCCGCCGGATGTTCCCCGGGACGTTCATGTCGAACACGATGATCGGCAGGTCGTTGTCCATGCACAGCGTGAGCGCGGTCGAATCCATCACCTCGAGTCCGAGCTCGAGCACGCGCAGATAGTCGAGCTGGGTGAAGCGCGTCGCCGTCGGATCCTTGAACGGATCGGCGCTGTAGACGCCGTCGACCTTGGTCGCCTTGAGGATGGCGCGCGCACCGACTTCGACCGCGCGCAGCGCGGCGGTCGTGTCGGTGGTGAAGTACGGGTTGCCGGTACCGGCCGCAAAGATCACGACCCGGCCTTTTTCGAGATGCCGCATCGCGCGGCGCCGGATGTACGGTTCGGCGATCGCGTTCATCGCGATCGCGGTCTGCACCCGCGACGGGACGCCGATTCGCTCGAGCGAGTCCTGCAGCGCGAGCGCGTTGATCACGGTCGCGAGCATCCCCATGTAGTCGGCCGTCGGCCGGTCCATCCCGGCCGCTTCGTGGGTCTTCCCCCGCCAGATGTTCCCGCCGCCGACGACGACCGCCAGCGAGACCCCGTCGGCGTGGACCTGGGCGATCTCGCGCGCCATCGCCGTCGTCGTATCGACGTCGACGCTGCCGCCCCGCCCGGCGAACGCCTCGCCCGAGAGCTTCAGCAGGACGCGGTCGTAGGCGGGTGTGGGCATGCCGGTTGGGTTCGGTCCGGGTCCGGCTTACTCTTCGCCCAGGGCGAACTTGACGTAGCGGCGGACGCGGATCTTCTCGCCGAGCACGCCCGAGACGCCGTTGACCAGCTCGCCGACCGTCTGCGCGTCGTCCTTCACGAAGGGCTGCTCGAGCAGCGTATGCTCCTCGTACCACTTGTTGAGCTTGCCAATGACGATCTTCTCGACGATCGCGGGCGGCTTGCCGGCTGGGACCGTCTTCTCGAGCTCGGCCTTCACCTCGGCCGCGACCTCGGCGGGGACGGCCTCGCGGTCGAGGTACTGCGGCGACATCGCGGCGACGTGCATCGCGACGTCGCGCACGAGATCTTTGAAGCGCTCGTTGCGCGCGACGAAGTCCGTCTCGCAGTTGATCTCGACCAGCACGCCGATCTTCCCGCCGGCGTGGATGTACGATCCGACCAGCCCTTCGTTCGCCGCGCGTTCGGCCTTCTTCTCCGCCTTCGCCTGGCCGAGCTCGCCGAGACGCGCCTTCGCGCGCTCGTGGTCGCCTGCGGCCCACAGCAGGGCGTTGCGCACGTCGGAGATCCCGGCGCCGCTCGCTTCGCGCAGGCGTTTGATCTCGTCGGCGCTCGGCTTATAGGTGGTGGTTTCCACGTCGTCCTTCGCTGGGCTTTAGACGCCGGCCGCCGCGGGCTCGGCCGCGATGTCGGCGTACTGGTCTTCGTAATCGGCCGCGTCGTAGGCGGACTCGGTCTCCGTCTTGCCCTCGATGATCGCGTTGGCGATCGTCGAGACCATCAGCCGCACGCTGCGGATCGCGTCGTCGTTGCCGGGGATCGCGTAGTTGATCTCGTCGGGATCGCAGTTCGTGTCGATCACGGCGATGATCGGGATGTGCAGCTTCTCGGC
>Ga0182024_10013612_pt1 | contig 15847 bp, 18 predicted proteins | sample P32metaG_FD_120480 | JGI IMG/M metagenome (GOLD analysis project Ga0182024, IMG submission 120480) | Permafrost microbial communities from Stordalen Mire, Sweden - P3-2 metaG (Illumina Assembly) | ecosystem: Environmental > Terrestrial > Soil > Wetlands > Permafrost | place: Sweden: Stordalen... | reverse complement strand
GCCCGCATCCTGAGCAGCCCGTTCGTGCGCTGCCGCCAGACCGTCGAGCCGCTCGGGGAGCGCCTCCATCTCCTGGTGGAGCCCTCCGACTCGCTCGCCGAGGGGGCGCCGCTCTCCGACGCGCTGCGCCTGGTCGAGAAGGTCGCCGACGAGGTGGTGGCGCTGTGCACCCACGGCGACGTCGTCGAGGAGCTGCTCGGGCATCTGCGCCGCACCGGCGTCCTCAACGGCGACGCCCGCCTCGAGAAGGCCTCGACATGGGTCCTGCATCTCGAGGGCGGCGAGGTCACCGGCGCGGAGTACGTCGCGCCGCCGAGCTGACCCGCCCGGGACAAGTGAACGTCGCGGGACCTGGTGGTGTCACCCCGACCCGATCCCGATGAACCTTTGGGGCCTGCCCTTGGCTGGCTCGGGCCGGGGCGCAGAATGAGGACCGTGCGCACCTCCTCGATGAGTTCCCGCCTCCGCGACTCCGCCGAGCTCCTCGCCACGCTCGAGGCCGGCGCCGACCTCGCCGACGACGAATCCGTCGATCTGCTCGCCCACTCGTTGCAGTGCGCGGCGATCCTGGAGGCCGCCGCTCCCGGCGACCGGGAGCTGCAGGTCGCGGGACTGGTCCACGACCTCGGCACGATCCTGGCCCCCCACCGGCCCGAGGCCCACGCCCGCGTGGGGGCGGCCGCGGTCCGGGGCCTGCTCGGCCCCCGGGTCTCTCATCTGGTCGGCCTCCACGACCAGGCCAAGCGCTACCTCGTGACCACCGACCCCAGCTACCGCCACCAGCTCAGCCCCCGCAGCCTGGAGACGCTCCGCCTCCAGGGGGGTCTGCTCGATCCCGACGAGCGAGCCGCGCTCGACGCCGAGCCGGACCTCGCCGCGTGCCTCGTCCTGCGCCGGGCCGACGACGGCGCCAAACGGCCCGGCGCGGCCGTCCCGGCCCTCGGGCACTGGCAGGACGTCCTCGACCGGCTCGCCCGCACCGCCGCCTGAGCCCGTCTCAGGCCCCGCAGAGGCCCGGGAACTCGACGATCGAGTCGAGCAGGTGCGTGTGGGGCGCGGCACCGAGCTGGTTCCGGTCGTGCGCACCGGTCAGGACTCCCGCCACCACCGACGCGCCGGCCCGGGTGCCGGCGAGGAGATCGTTCGCGGTGTCACCGACGACCGCGACGGATCGCACGTCGTCGATCTCGAGCGCCAGCACCGCGGCGAGAACCAAGTCCGGGTGGGGCCGGCCCCGGATCCCGGGGCGAGGCGAGAGCGCCAGGTCGACCCGGTCGCGCCAGCCCAGCGCGTCGAGCAGTGCGTCGAGGGTGCGCGGCGAGAAGCCGGTGCTGAGACACACCAGCACCCCCGCGTCGCGCAGGGCGGCCAGCGCCTCGGGTGCACCGTCGATCGGCTCCAGCGCGCCGGACGCTACGCCGGCGCCGTACGCGGCTTCGAAGGCGACGTTGGCCTGCTGGGCCCGCGCGTCGTCGCCGAGCAGCTCGCGGAACACCTCCAGCTTGGATCGACCCATCGCCACGCGCAGCGCGTTGAGCCGATCGGTGTAGTCGTCGGTCCCCGGTCCGGCGTCAACGTCGCGCAACGCGTCGACGAACGCCGCTTCGACCATGCCCTCGTCGCGCACGGTGGTCCCGGCCAAGTCGAGCACCGCGAGACGGATCCCGGTCATGGTGACCCGACCCGACCGATGGAGTCCCGGCCGTGACGGTTCGGACGAAGCCAGCGGCTACGGTCCGCCGTATGCGAATCCTGGTGACGAACGACGACGGGGTGGAGGCTCCGGGGCTGCGCGCGCTGGCTGGCGCGCTCGTGGACGCGGGCCATGACGTCATCGTGGTGGCCCCCGACGGGGAACGCAGCGGCGCGGGGGCCGGGATCGGCCGCCTCCACCGGTCGGGTCCGATCGGGTGGACGCTCGTCGAATGGCCCGAGCTGCCCGGCGTCGCGGTGCATGCGCTGGCCACCCTGCCCGCCGCGGCGGTGTACGCCGGAGCGCTGGGCGGGCTCGGGCCCCCACCGGATCTGGTGGCGTCCGGCGTGAACCGGGGTTTGAACACCGGGCATCTCGTGTTGCACTCGGGCACGGTAGGCGCGGCGCTGACCGCCGCGGTGCTCGGGCTGCCCGCGGTGGCGGTGAGCGTCGGGTGGGGCGACGACGAACACTGGGACACCGCCGCGGTGCTGGCGGCCGACGCCGTCCCGTGGCTGGCCGGGGCGCCCGGGCGGGTGCTGAACCTCAACGCACCGAACGTGCCCCTCGACGAGGTCCTCGGTGTGCGAGCGGCGCGCTTGGCCCCGTTCGCGGAGCGATGGACCACCGAGACCTCGCCCGGGGAGGTCGTGTTGGGCTACGACGGCCATATCCGCGAACCCGACGACGACACCGACCTCGGCGTCGTGCGAGCCGGGTACGCCAGTGTGACGCTGGTGTCGGGGCTGAGCGGCTCACCGGCCGACGACGCCGCCGCGGCGATGACCGCGGCCCGAGCGCACCCTGCTCCCCGCTGAGCCCACCGGCCTCCCCTCCACCGAGCGCCGCGCGGTCGCAGTTTCGAAACGCGGCACGGCGCCAGGGGCCGCCCCGATCGTGCGTCGCCGCCGGGCTGGTCCTCACCCGAGGGCGCGCTCGAGGGACACAACGCCCAGAATCGTCCGAACTTGGGACCCTGCTGGGTGAAGTGGGCCACCTGCTCGAAGCCGAATCGCGGGTGGAGGGCGAGCGAGCCGTCGTTGGGGAGGGCGACCCCGGCGTAGGCGCGGTGGAGATCCTGGGGCGCGATCGCCTCGAAGAGGGTGCGGTACAGGGCGGTGCCGATGCCTCGACCGGTCACGTCGGGCGCCAGGTGGACGGAGGTCTGGACCGATGTGTCATAGCCGCGCCGGGCGGCGTACGGGCTGCTCGTGGCGAAGCCGACGAGCCGGTCGTCAGCGCACGCGACGAACAACCGGTGGGAACCGGTCAGGGCATGGTCTTCGAACCACGCTCGGCGATCCTCGATGCTGATCGGCTCGAGGTCGAAGGTGACGTGCGTCGCACGGACGTAGTGGTCGTAGACGTCGTTCAGCGCGCGCAAGTCGGCTTCGACGCCAGGGCGGATGTCGAGACCCGCGTCCACGAGCGTCAGGGAATCGTGGTCAGCGCGGCCCGCGCTGACGTCGGCATGTCACTGCGGAGGCGATAGAAGGCCCACACGCCTCGCTTGAAGCTGTCGATGAACCCGGCCGCCTTCAGCCGGCCGAGATGGTGGCTGACCGTCGGCTGCCCGAGATCGAAGGCCGCGGTGAAATCGCAGACACAGACTGGGTCGGTCGCGGCCTTGAGCATGTGGATCATCTGGACCCGGGTCGGGTCGGCCAGCGCCTTGTAGACGATCGCCAGCTCGTCGACCTTCCGGCTCGCCAGGGGCGGCGCCAGGGGCACGCAGCACCCTCGCACGCGCTCGGGGGCTTCTGGGGCGCCAGCTGGCTTCGGCATCCGGAGATTGTACCGCCCAGGTATTGACATACGTCGATACCTTGGCGTACCGTGAGGCATCGACAGATCTCGATGTAAGGGAACTCTGCCATGTCCCGGGTCCAACTCGCCCTCAACGTCAGCGACCTCGCCACGTCGGTCGCGTTCTACTCGAAGCTCTTCGAGACCGAGCCCACGAAACTGCGCGCGGGATACGCGAACTTCGTCGTCGACTCCCCGCCGCTCAAGCTGGTCCTCGTCGAGGGTCACGGCACGCCGGGGACGTTGAACCATCTCGGGGTCGAGGTCCCCTCGAGCGAGGAGGTCGGTGCTGCCCAGCGCCGGCTGGCGAGTGCAGGCATGGCGACGGCCACCGAGGACCAGGTCGACTGTTGCTATGCGGTCCAGGACAAAGTGTGGGTCGACGCTCCCGACGGTGAGCCCTGGGAGATCTACACCGTGCTCGCCGACGTGGAGGCGCCCGCAGGCGCCCTGCGGACCGTCGAGCCGAGCTCGGACGTCCTGTGCTGCGCGTCGGCGCCCGAATCTGCCCAACGCTGCTGCTAGCCCGTCAATGGAGCGAGACGGGTGGCGGCGAGCGAGCGCCGAGGCGCTGGGCACCGCGTTCCTGGTGGCGATCGTCGTCGGCTCGGGCATCGCGGCCCAGCGGCTCTCCCCCAGCGATGTCGGCTTACAACTGCTCATCAACGCCACCGTGACCGGGGCGGGCCTCGCCGCGTTGATTCTTGCCCTCGGGCCCGTGTCGGGCGCGCACTTCAACCCGGTCGTCACGCTCGCAGATCGGATCCTTTGTGGGATCTCGTCTCGGGACGGGGCCGCGTACATAGCCGCCCAGCTGGTGGGGGGCTGCGTGGGTGCCATGGTGGCAAACCTGATGTTCAGCCTTCCCGCCGTCACGCTCTCGACCCATACCCGCGCGTCGAGTGGCCTGTGGCTGGGGGAGTTCGTGGCCACGTTCGGGCTCGTCATAGTCATCCTCGGCGCGGCCCGCTCGGGACGGTCCTCGGTCGCGGCGTTTGCCGTGGGCGGCTACATCGCCGCGGCGTACTGGTTCACCTCATCGACCAGCTTCGCCAACCCCGCCGTCACCATCGCACGGACGCTCACCGACACGTTCTCGGGCATCCGACCCTCGAGCGCTCCGATGTTCATCCTGATGCAGGTGGCCGGTGGCCTGACTGCCGCCGCAGTCGCCCGGTGGTTGTTTCCCACCCTGGCCGCCGATTCGGTCGTCGTGCCCCACGACTCGGCGACCCACCGATGAGAGGACACCGATGTCGGATCGCATGCTGATCACCGAGCAGCGGCTCGCGCTGCGTTCCGCCACGACCCGGTTGGCCGAGGATTTCGCGGGGGTCTTCGCCGCCGAGACCATCGAACGATTTCTCAACGCCAGCTGGGATCAGTTCTCCACGAATGCGACGACGTTGAGCTTTGTTCCAGTCCTGGCCGAGCGATTCGCCCGCCAACGCCTCCGAGCGCTCGCCCGGGTCGAAGGCAAGACCGACGACGGCCTACCAACGGTGCTCTTCTTGTGTGTCCACAACGCCGGTCGCAGTCAGATGGCGCTCGGCTGGTTCAATCAGCTCGCCGGCGATCGAGCCATCGCCTGGTCAGGGGGGTCGGAACCCACCGACGAGGTCAATCCGGTGGCCATCGCAGCCATGGCCGAAGTCGGCATCGACATCTCCAGCGAGTATCCAAAGCCCGGGACCGACGAGATCGTCCAGGCGGCCGACGTGGTCGTCACCATGGGCTGCGGGGACGCCTGCCCACTGTTCCCGGGTAAGCGCTACGAGGACTGGGAGCTCGACGACCCGGCTCGCCTCGACCTCGCCGCCGTCCGACCGATCCGTGACGAGATTGGCCAGCGTGTTCGCGCACTGCTCGACTCGCTCGGCGTCGTCACCACCTCAACCGCACGATCGCGCCGGTCGTGCACCACGTCGTCGACGACGACCCGTCGCAGGTGACTCCAGATGCCTCGGCGGCGCTGGCCCAGTCGTCGTGGCGCCCGAATCTCGCTCATCCGACCATCGGTGACGAGGTAGGCGTGGTACAGATGCCGACCGCTGATCCTCGGGTCGCTCGCCGGCGGTTCCACGGGTCGTCGATGGCCACGTAGGTGTAGTCGAACCCGAACCGGGTCCTGCGATGCAAACCTTGGCCGCGGCAGCCCAGCTTCCGCCTTCCACGGCCCCGTGTGGTATCGGTCAGCCGAAACGGCCGTTGACGTAGTCGAGCGTGCGCTGGTCGGTCGGCCTCTGGAAGAGAGTGGTAGTGGGCGCGGCCTCGATCAGTTGACCCGCTCGGTCCTCCCCCATGAGCAGGAACGCGCAGTAGTCAGCGATTCGGACCGCTTGCTGCATGTTGTGGGTCACGATGATCACGCTCAGTCGGTTCCTGAGTTCGCCGAGCAGTTCCTCGATGCGTTTGGTCGAGATGGGATCCAAGGAGGATGTTGGCTCGTCCATGAGGAGTACCTCGGGTTCCACTGCGAGCGCTCTGGCGATGCAAAGGCGCTGCTGTTCACCGCCCGAGAGTGTGCCGGCATGAGCCTTCAATCGGTCCTTCACGCTGTCCCAGAGTGCCGCGGCATCCAAAGCGGATTCAGCGGCCTCTTCGAGCAGGGCCTTCCGCCTTACTCCGTTGAACCGTAGGCCTGCGACGACGTTGTCGTAGATGCTCATTGACGGGAACGGGTTCGGACCCTGGAAGACCATGCCTACCCGCGAGCGTAGGAGCGCGGGCTTGACGCCGCTTCCATAGACGTCCGTTTCACCGAGGAGGACCTGACCAGTGACCTTGGCCGTTCGAACGAGGTCGTGCATCCGATTGAGCGATCGAAGCACCGTCGTTTTGCCCGATCCCGAGGGCCCGATGAGCGCGGTGATCTGTCCGCGGGGAAAGTCAAGCGTGACGTTGCGCACAGCAGTCCGATTAGCGAATGAGACGGCCAGATCGCGCACCTGCATGACCGGCGCATGGAGCGGGGGCGGCTCAAGCGCCTGCTCGGTGGCGACGTCGAGCGCATCGAGCGCCGTCACACTCGCACTGTCGGGGTCTGTCATCGTCTCGCCCTTCGGAGTCGTGCGGCAACCAGTCGACTGCCAATACTGAGAGTCAGGACCAAGAGCACGAGGAAGAACGCTGTACCCCAGGCTCTCGTCTGAAGATCTGAGTACGCCTGGATGCCGTCTTGGTACACGACCAACGGCAACGCCGCTATCGGCTTGACAGGTGACGTCGAGAAATACTCGCTGCCGATCGCCGTGAACAACAACGGCGCAGTCTCTCCGACGCCCCGAGATAGGGCGAGCAGTACACTGGTGATTAAACCAGGTAACGCTGCAGGGAGAACCACTCGGCGCGAGACGGCCGCGCGGCGTGCTCCCAACGCGAGGCCCGCTTCGCTCAGACTTCGGGGAACGCTTCGCAACGCCGTTTCGCTTGCCCGCATGATGATTGGGACCATGAGCACGCCAATAGCGAAGCTCGCTGCAATCGCTGAGAAGTGGCCCAGGGTCTTGACCAACGCGATATATGCGAAAATGCCAAGCACGATCGACGGCACGCCTGACATGACGTCGGCAGCGAAACGAATGCCGCCCGCAATGCGCCCATCCGATTCCGCGAGGAACAGTCCACCGAGAATCCCGAACGGAATGGCGCCCGCGACGGCCATGGCGTCGATGATCAGCGATCCGACGATGGCATTCCAAATGCCACCCCCCGGGATGCCAGTGGGGGTCGGCAACTTCGTGAAGAAGCTCACCGACCACGCCTGGAGCCCACGCTGCGCGGTGTAGGTGATGACTGACACCAAGGGAATGAGCGTCATGAGCAGGAACACGCCGCACACGGCGAGTGCAACTCTCGAATAGAGCTGCCGGCGACCGAATGACCTCGCGGCGATGCTCTGGATGTTCCGGCGCCGAGCTAGGACTGGGTCGCTCTCGGCTTGTGGGCTGGAGGTGGTCGTCATAGGACTGCCACCGAAGCGGCGGATCGGTCCCGGCCGAATGAGCCGACGAGCAGCCGCGCAGCGATATTCACGATCACTGCGATCACCAACAGGATCAGCGCCAGAGCCATCAGAGACGACAGATGAAAAGGCTCGGTGGCTTCGGTGAATTGGTTGGCGATCTGCGATGAGAGAGTGGCCGAGGGAGAAAAGAGCGAGTGAGCGATGGCTGTCGAGTTGCCGATCACCATCGTCACCGCAATCGTCTCGCCCAGCGCGCGACCCATCGACAGCGTGACGGCGCCAAGCAGTCCCGTCCGGGCACTTGGGAGGACGACCCGCCACAGCACTTGCCAGCGCGTGGCGCCGAGCGCAAAAGCCCCCTCGACCTGCTCGTCCGGCACTGCGGCGATCACGTCTCGCGAGATGGCGACCATCGTCGGAAGCACCATCACCACGAGCACGAGACCGGCCAGCAGCAACCCGATCCCGAGTTGAGGGCCGCCGAAGAGCCCAGTGCCACCCGTGATCGACGCCAGCGCGGGCTCGATGATCGTCCGCACCCACGGAGCAAGGACCAGTAAAGCCCACAGGCCGTAGACCACGCTGGGCACTGCAGCCAGGAGCTCCACCGCGGTGGACAGAACCGCGCGGATCCGCCCATGAATCCCATGAACCAAAAACATGGAGGTTCCGAGGCCGATCGGGACCGCGAGCACCATGGCGATTCCGGTCGTCTCAAGGGTCCCGATGATGAACGGCAGGGCACCGTAATGCGCATGGACCGGGTCCCACGTCGTTCCGACCAAAAATCCGAGCCCGAAGTGATTCAGGGCAGAAGCCGCCTGGAACGCCACGGTCACCACGAGGGCGGTGATCAGGACGCAGAACAGCGCAGCAATCGCCCCGAGACCTCCACGGTAAAGCCCATCGGGCACTGGGGGCAGGCGACCTTGTCTGCCCCCAGTGCCCGAACGGGCGTCTAGCGCCGTGGGAGACCGAGCCATGCGGAACGGGTGCTATTTCGTCGTTAGCAAGACGGTCTTGCCATCTGACGCCACCACCTGCAGCAGGGTGCTCCGGGCCAGGGCCTGGATGTTCGCAGGAAGCGGAACGTACGCGAGGGTTTTCGCTACGGCCTGGCCGGGTGCGTGCGTCAGCCAGTCCAGGACCTTCACCACGGCAGTGCCCTCGGTGGTGTTCTTCTGCAGTTGATAGACGAGCGCCCAGCTGTAGCCCGAGATTGGATAACTGCTGGCACCGGCCTGGTTCACGATTGAGAAGCTCACCGCCGTGATGTTTGGCCTCTGGGCTGCGTCGGCCGCGACGGTCTTGAGTGAAGGCAGGAGGAACTGGCCCGCCGAGTTCTGGATCGCGGCGTAGGTGAAGCTGTTCTGCAGCGCGTACGCCAACTCAACGTAGCCAACCGAATATGGGGTGTTCTTGACGATCCCAGCGACTCCTTCGTTGCCCTGCCCGCCGACCCCGTTCGGCCAGTTCACCGACTTCCCGGTGCCAGGCCCGGATGCCCAGGCCGGCGAGACCGTGCTCAGGTAGTCGGTGAAGATATACGTGGTCCCGCTCCCATCCGCGCGGTGCGCGGTGGTGATCGCGTTGCTGGGGAGCTTGACGCCAGGGTTGAGCTTCTTTAGCGCGGGGTCGTTCCACGTCTTGATCGTGCCGAGAAAGATGCCCGCCAGAACGCTCGGGGTCATCTTCAGCCCAGTCTTGACCCCGGGCAGGTTGTAGGAGATCGCCTCCCCACCGAGGGCCACCGGAACTTGAAGAACCTGCCCCCCCGTGGCCTTTGCGATATCGGCTGGCGTCATTGGGACATCCGACGCGCCAAAGTTCACGGTATTGGCTTGGAACTGCGCGATGCCGCCCCCGCTCCCGATCGACGCGTAGTTGACCGTCACACCGGAGTTCTGCTGGTTGTATTCGAAGAAGGCCTTTGTGAACAGAGGCTGGTCGAACGTCGAACCAGCGCCGGTTAACGCGCTGCCAGGCGCCTTGAGATCCGCGGCAATGTAGGGGTCGGTCGTCTTACCTGGTCCGCTCGCGGCGGCGACAGGGGCGCTCAACGCAGTGAGCGCCACGACCAGCGCCGACACCGCGACTGTGAGGAGCCGCCAAGCATGTCGACCCCTACCCTGCCTCACTTCGGCTGCTGCTTCTCTCACCGTTTGATTACCTCCGCTCGGGAACTTCGGGTTGGATTCGTGGCGGGCGGAACCTGTTCCAGCCGCCGGAGTGCTCGGTAACGGACCGCTTGGCAGGGTTCCGATCTGCGGAGCCCTAACGGGGCGTGGATGCGTTAACGAGTCCGCCTCCCAGGTATTCATCGCGGCCGTACGGTAGGGGCACTGGGTGAACCCATCGTGGCAGTCAGGTGACCCGCACGTGGTCAGCAGGTAAACGTCTCGTATCGCGTTGCGAGCGAACCGGCAGGATGCGCCGCTCGACACACCCGAGCTCACAAAGCACCGAGGAAAGCGCCAAGTGGCGGACAACATCGTGCTTCCTCGCAACGACCGTGACGTCTTCGCTCCCGTCTCTCATCCGTGCCCCATCCGGAGCGGGCTGCGCAGCCATGTCGCTGGTGTGCTGATCAGCTTGCTGGTGTCGGCGCCGCGTGCAGAGGGGAGGCGGATGCCGCGACGGAGTCGCGTCGCGATTGCCACCCAGTGTGGCGCTCGATTGCAGCGCGACCCCGTGACGCCCGCATCAGGTCGATGCTCGACGTGGCAGTGGGTCCGATAGGCGAGCCGGGCCTACACACAGGCCTATCGAGCAGCCAGGCGAGGGTGTCAGGGAGGGGCGGGCGGGGGAAAGACTCCGCCCCTCCCGTGACAGTCTGCTCAGCCAACCTTGGCCGTGTTGATCCGAGCCGGTGGCGCCTGGATAAAACCTGCCGCCTCCTGCTTCGAGGGCCTTCGCGAAACTCGAGCCCGATGCCGCACGAACGTGGCGCGATCACCTGCCCAACACGCTAAGCGCGCCGTATGGCTAGGAGCCGGCTAGAAGATTGCCAACCGGTAAAGCGGGAGCGAAGAACGCCGCCCGTCCCACAAACCCTTCCACTGGACGCCTCTCCTGGTAGAGCCGTTGGAGATCGACGTGCAGCGGCGTTCACAGTTCGGCTTCGTGCCAGTTCGCTGAAGGCCGCTGACACGTCCCTCGTTCACGGCTGAGGCGGGCACTGACGCCGTTCACTCTTGAGCGGCATCGCGGTATGAGGCTTACCGTCGATGACGGTTGCACCGCGATACAGACGCGGGTCTGCGGTTCGCTGCCTCGCGTTGTCAGCCGGCCTCGGCCCGACCAGCCGATCACCCGCTCTGGCCACCCGGATTCCTGGTGAGCGGGCCCTACGGCTTCTCGTAGCGATACCCCACCCCGCGAACGGTGACAATTCGGGTGGGGCTGGCGGAATCCGTCTCGAGCTTGGCCCGCAATCGCTTGATGTGCACGTCGAGAGTCTTGGTGTCGCCGTAATAGTTGGGCCCCCAGATCCGGTCGATGAGCACGTCGCGGGTCAGCACCCGGCCCGCGTTCAAGAGGAGCAGCTCGAGGAGCTCGAATTCCTTCAGGGGCAGCGGGACGAGCCCGTCGTGGATTGACACCTCGTGGCGGCCCGCGTCGAGCCTCACGTCGCCGATCTCGAGGATCTCGACTGTCGGTCCCGCGTCGTGGCGCAGAGGCGCCCGCCGCAGCGCGGCCCGGACCCGCGCGACGAGCTCCCGCAGCCGGAACGGCTTTGTCACGTAGTCGTCGGCGCCGACCTCGAGGCCGACGACCGCGTCGATTTCGGCGTTGCGCGCGGTGACCATGATGATGGGCACCTGCGAACGGGACCGCAGTTCCCGGCACACGTCGACGCCCGACATGTGGGGCAGCATGACGTCGAGGAGGATCAACGCGGGGCGCGAGGCGTCGAAGCGAGCGATCGCCTCGGGACCGTCTGCCGCGGTCTCGACCGTGAATCCTTCGCGTTGCAACGCCACGGATAGGGCGTCGCGGTAGGACTGCTCGTCATCGACGACCAGGATCGTGGGCGGCTCGACCATCACGAAGCCTCGGCCACACCGGTGTCGCGTTCGGCGAGCGGTAGGTAGAGCCGGAAGGTGGAGCCTTCACCCTCGGTCGAGTCGACGGTCACCTCGCCGCCGTGCGCCTCGGCGACGTGGCGCACGATCGCCAACCCGAGGCCGGTTCCGCCGGTGACGCGGCTGCGGGCCTTGTCGACCCGATAGAACCGCTCGAAGATCCGTTCGAGATCCCGGCTCGGGATCCCGATCCCGTGGTCCTGGACGACGAGCACGACCCGGTCCCCGCCCGTCTCGACGCGCACGTGCACCTCCTCGCCGGGTTCGGAGTACTTCACGGCGTTGTCGAGCAGGTTGGTGATCGCGCTGTCCAGCTGGACGGCGTCGCAGGCAACCGCCAGCTCCTCGGGGATCGGGTCGGCGCGGAGTGGAATCCCGCGGGCCAGGGCCAGCGGCCCAAGCCGCTCGACGGTCTCGTCCACGAGGATGTGGATCGGGGTCGGGTCGCGGATCGGCGCGGCTTGCGCTTCGATGAGGCTGAGGTCCAAGAGGTCATCGACGATGCGGCCGAGCCGTTCGGACTCGCGCACCAGCCGCTCGGCGAGTCGGCGCACCACCTCCACGTCGTCGGCGGACACGATCGTCTCGGCGAGCAGGCCGAGCGCGCCGATCGGCGTCTTGAGCTCGTGGCTGACGTTGGCGACGAAATCGCGCCGGACACTCTCGACCCGCCGGGCGTCGGTCGCGTCGTGGATCAAGGCGACGGCGCCGAGGACCTGGTCGTCGGCGACCAGGGGCAAGGCGCGCAGCTCGAGCACTTCACGGGGCGGGCCGAACAGCGGGAGCTCACGTTCGCCGTGCTGACCCCGACAGGCGCGCTCAAGCAGCTGCGCGACAGCGTGCTCGGCGAGCGCTTCGGAGTGGCGGGCGTCGCGGAACCGGTCCGCGGCCGCGTTGCGGAACTCCTCGCGGCCTTCGTGGTCGACGACGACGACCCCGTCGGGCACCGCGTCGAGCGCCCGGGTGAGGCGCGCGAATGCGTCGTCGTCCCAACTCGTCGCGTCGACGTCGGGGATGTCCCCCGGTGCGGAGGCTCGCTTCAACCGAACCGCCCGGTGATATACCCCTCGGTGCGCGAGTCGCTGGGCTGGGTGAAGAGCTGCTCGGTGTCGTCGAACTCGATGAGCCGGCCGACCCGCCGGCCCGCGTCGTCGATCTCGGAACTGAAAAAGGCAGTGCGGTCCGACGCTCGGGCCGCCTGCTGCATGTTGTGAGTGACGATCACGAGGGTGTAGTTGGCCTTGAGCTCCTGCATCAGGTCCTCGATGCGGGCCGTCGCGATCGGATCGAGGGCGGAGCAGGGCTCGTCCATGAGGACGACGTCGGGCTCGACGGCGAGCGCCCGGGCGATGCAAAGCCGCTGCTGCTGGCCGCCCGAGAGCCCCAGGGCGCTCTGCTTGAGCTTGTCCTTGACCTCGTCGAAGAGCGCGGCCTTGCGCAGTGCCTCCTCGACGAGGTCGCCGAGCTCGCCCCGCTTGCGGCCGTTGACGCGCGGCCCATAGGCGACGTTGTCGTGGATCGACTTAGGGAACGGGTTCGGCTTCTGGAACACCATCCCGATGCGCCGGCGGACTTCCGCGACGTCGACCTTCCTGCCGTAGAGATCCTCGCCGTGGTAGGTGACCGTGCCCTGCACGTGTGCCCCGGGGGTGATGTCGTGCATGCGGTTGAGCGTCCGCAGCACGGTGGTCTTCCCGCATCCGGACGGGCCGATGAACGCGGTGATCTCACGCGCCGCGACGCAGAGGTTGACATCCTGGACGGCGGTGACCCCCCCGTAGCGGACCTCGACGCCAGTGAGCTCGAAGACGATGTCGCGTTTGGCGGGGTCTGGCGCGGGCGTCCGGCCGGCAACCTCGGGCTCGGCCGGCGGCCGGGTGAGCACGGGACCGACTGTAGCGGTGCGATGGGAGGTGTCGCTCACAGTGATGATGTCCATGCCGGCTTCATTATGAGACCGAGGCTCGGGGGGGCGTGGATCGTGGCCACGAAACAGGCCACGGCGGTGCGGGCGAGGACAAGCGGGATCAGGAGCGACCGCCAGACCGCAGGCACAGGCGAAGGATTCGGTTGGCGTCTTTGGACAGTGGCCGCCCTGGCGACGCCGGCCGCGACGAGCAGGAGCGTCAGCGTCGAGGCGACGGATCGCCGTAGGAGCCGCCTACTCAGGATGATCAGAGGTCGTCCGCGTGAACGGTGGTGAACACGACGTGAGTGTACGGATCATGTCTGGCGCGTCACAGACGACGACGTGTCGAGCGAGTGAAGGACAGATGAACGTGCGGTAGCGGCGGCGGGCCTCCCATGCGTGCGTTTCCGGATCACGCCAAGATGCAAGGATGGACACGATGGCCACTGAACCGAGCCCCGAGGAGACCCGCAAGCTCTTCGGCGAGGAGCTCCAGGACCTCCGAGCGGACGTGATCCGGCTCGGCGCCCTCGTCACCGAGGCGATCGCGGGCGGCACCCAGGCGCTCCTCGACGCCGACCTCGGGGCCGCCGAGCGGGTCGTGGAGCAGGACGCGGCGATCGACGAGCTCGCGTACGCCATCGAGGACCACTGTTTCGTCCTCCTGGCCCGCCAGCAGCCGATGGCGGGCGACCTGCGCACGATCCTCGCCGTGCTGCGGATCGGTCACGAGCTCGAGCGCAGCGGCGACCTGATGAAGAGCGTCGTGAAGGCCACCCGCCAGCTGTATCCGCACAGCATCGACCCGAAGCTGCGGGGAACGATCGCCCGGATGGGCGAGCAGGCGGCCAACGAGATCCGCATCGCCATCGATTCGTTCGCCGATAGCGACCCGTCGCGGGCCGCCGCGCTGTTCGACATGGACGACCTGATGGACGACCTGACCAAGAGCCTGTTCCGCTACATCATGAACCGGGAGGGTCCCCACGACGAGGGCCGGCTCCTCGAATCGATCCAGCTCGCGCTGGTGGGACGCCACTACGAGCGGATCGCCGACCACGCGGTCAACGTGGCCGACCGGGTCGTGTTCATCGTGACCGGACTGCACGGGGCCGGCGACACCGAGGACTACAGCCCCGGCGCCGACTCCTGAGCCGGGCCCACTAGGTCGCGGGGTCGTCCTCGGGGTAGCCGAGGTCCCATTCGATCATGAGCCGCTCCCGCTCGGCGTCCCGGTTCACACGCTCACGGTTGCGCCGGAACTGCGGATCGTGGGGCGGCAAGAGCTGCAGTCGGGCCAAGGCCCGCTGGCGGAACTCGTCGATGATTCGGTTGTCGCCGAAGACTCCGTGCACCTCCCAGTGCGGAGCGACCGGGCCGAGATAGAGCAGCTTGACGTGCCCCTGGGGCGGCAGCTGTTCGAGGGGCTGGTCCATCGCCATGGGCTCACCCTACCCGCCGGTCGACCCGGCTCCGCTGGGCCGCGGCGGGCCCCGCGGGGTGGCGAGCGCACGTGCGCCCTCGCGAGCGCCGTACCCGATGATCACCGCACCGCCGACCAGGTCGGCCCACCACCACCCGAACGCGATGTTGAGGACGAGGCCGGTCAGGATCGCCGCCGCCAGGGAACCGTCGATCGCCGTCACCGTCGCTTCGGCCTGGAGCGTCGCGTGGTCGAGCTCGCGGCCGGTGCGCGCCTTCCCCGCGGCGAGGCTGAACATCACGACGGTGGTGGCGCCCAGCAGGCCGACCCCGAGCGGCGACGACTCGGGGCGAAGCCCGGCGGCCAGCGTCGCCGCGGTCTGCCCGACCAGGTAGAGCGCGAGACCGAAGAACGCGATGCCGATCAGGCGCACCGCCCGCTGCTCGCGTTCCGGCGTCGCCTCGCCGTTCAACTGCCAGACCACGACAACCGACGCGAAGATCTCGATGCCGGAGTCGAGTGCGAACCCGGCGAGCGCCACCGATCGAGCCGCAACGGCAGCCCCGACCAGGAACGCGATCGCGGCAACGTTCCAGCCGAGCGTCGCGTACTCGAGCCGCAGCCCACGACGCAGCAACACCCGATCGCGGCTGGTCGACGTGTCGGGCACGGTAGCCGGGGGGTCGGATGACCCCCACCCGGCTGGGCCCCTGCAGGGTCGGGGGGCCAGCGTCGGGGGCAGTGGGACCCTCGGCGCTACCTTCGTGAGCGATGATGGTGTCGTCCACGCAGCCCGGCCGACTCGACGGAAGTCCGGCGAGGGCCGCGGGCCGGGTCGGCGCCGCCGGCGGCCGGGCGAACCTGAGGGTGGTCTCAGGAATGGGCCCCCGCCCGGGAGCCGAGCCTCTAGCGTGGGTCGGGAACCCGGTCTAGCCGGGCTCCGTTTCACAACCATGGAAGAGCT
>Ga0182024_10013611_pt1 | contig 15848 bp, 10 predicted proteins | sample P32metaG_FD_120480 | JGI IMG/M metagenome (GOLD analysis project Ga0182024, IMG submission 120480) | Permafrost microbial communities from Stordalen Mire, Sweden - P3-2 metaG (Illumina Assembly) | ecosystem: Environmental > Terrestrial > Soil > Wetlands > Permafrost | place: Sweden: Stordalen... | reverse complement strand
TGGCGACTACAGCGCGGTGATCGCTGGCGAGGTTCCAGGATGGGGAGCGATAAACGTAGCTCTTGCTGGACTCCACGGCGGGGAACAGAGGACGGCTAACGAGGATGTAATCGATCCGGCTATAGACATCCGCCGCCGCCCAATCCTCGGTCCAGTGATCGCCGTCGCTGTCTTTGAGCCAGAGATCGTGCATCTCGCCGGGGGAGGACCGCGGGCCCATAATGTCCTTCATGCTGGGGGAGTTCTTTGTATCGTTGAAATCGCCGTAGACGACGAGATGGGATGCGTCCGGGGTGGTGAGGACTTGATCAATGTGCTGGCGGAGGAGATGGGCCTCGTTGCGGCGCAGCTCCTCTTCGTCCTCGTAAGTGTCCTTGACCTTGGATTTCAAGTGGACGCCAATGAAGCGGAGTTTGGTCTGGCCGACGGCGACGGTCACATCGAGGAAGCCGCGCGCGGCTTTCTCCTCGTGGCCATCAAGCTGATACGGGACATCGGGCATCGATTGGCGGGAGACGATGGGGAACCTGCTGAGAAAAGCGACGTGGCGTTCGGGGTCGGGGCCCTGGACGTACTCGGAGTCTGTGTAAACAAGGCCGGCGGCCTTCAGGCGACCCTGGAAATCGGCGAACTCATTGGGCGGGCCCATCTCGCAGACACCGATGATATCCGGGTGGATATCCTGGATGATGTGTATCTCCGCGGCGATGGCCTCCTCGGACTTGGAAACCTTCTCCCTGCCATCCGGAAAATCTGAGGCGTGGAAGAAGTCCTCGAGATTGTAGCCCGCGAAAACAATTTCGCCGGCGTCATCGGCGCGCGCCCACGGACGGGTGAGGGCGAGAACCGCCGCGACGAGCGCCGCTAACCATACGGTGGCCTTCAATCGCCGGGGGGAGTAGCGGATTTAAGCCTGGCCGGCGGGGGGTGTCTGCTCGACGGGAGCTTGAGCGACGGGTCCGGGGGCGGGTTGGGGCGTGGGAGTAACGGCGGGAGGAGGAGCGGTGGGCAGTTCAGCTACCCGTGGTTGCTGGACGGGAGCGGGCTGGACGGGCGGGGTGGGGGTGACGGTCAACTCGTGTTCGACCTCATGCTTGGCCTTGTTGAACTCGTCCATGGCCTGGCGCAAACCGCGCGCCAGTTCCGGCAGCTTCTTCGGGCCGAAGATCACGAGGACGACGATGAGGATGATCAGCGTGTCCATCCCGCCGAAGTTGAAAAGGGTCGCAACGATGTTCATGTCGACAGAGTAAATACCACGGTATCAGGTTGGTTGCAAAGAAAAGGGTGGGGTGATCGGGAGGGGGTGGGCCGGGGGGTTATCCACAGATTCACGCAGCCTTCGACGGGCTCAGGCCCTTGCGGGATTCACGCGGATTTCGGAACGGCGGTACTTGAACTTGCACTATAACTTGAACTTGAACTTCTCCCGGCGATTTCCGCCGGATTCCGGGGAGGTTCAAGTTCAAGTTAATGTGCAGGTTCATGTGGGCGCCTTGGGACACCCTTAGGGCGCCGGAGCGGGAAGGTTCCAGGATTGCCATTTTGCGGCGTATTCGGGCTGGGGCAGGAGGACGTACTCGGGGTTTTTCGCCTCGCGAAGCCAGACGATGATGCGGAGAAGGTTTGGCTCGGCCATGCTTGTGCAGCCGGAGGTGGGGCGGGTCTCGCCGCGGCGGATGTGCATGAAGATGGCACTCCCCTCCCCTGCCACGGCGGGATGCTCGTTGTGCTCGATCTCGATGAGCCAGTGGTAGGCGAAGTCGCCGGATTTCATCTTCTCCCGGCTGAACCAGGGCGGGAGGTTTTTGGGGTCGGCTACCACGTGCTGGTTGTATTGCGGGGAGCGCGGGTCATCCACCCATGCGTCGGCGTCGGTGACCTGATGGTAGGGGTAATCGCCGCCGGGCGGGAGAGCGGCTTCGTAGCCGAAGACCTGGCCCATCTTGAAGACGCCGGCGGGCGCGCGTTTGTCTTTCTCGACTTTATGGAGGCCTTTTTCATCCTGGCCCGCGACACCTCGGCCCCATGCGAGGCCGTTTTTACCAAACAACACGGGCCAGGGCTCGGTGACGGGGCGCCACGGGCCGCCGGGGTCGCGCTCGTAGAGGCGGAGCTGGCCGTGGCCGGTGTTCCAGTCGGGGGCGGTCGCGACGATTAGCTGAAGGGTGGCGGAGTCCACGCCGGCGGCGTAAAGAGGGGTGAAGGCAATGCAGGTGGCGAGAAGCAGCAAACGTCCTATCATCCGCGCAAAATGCACTGGCGGACGCGGGAGGGCAAGGAAGCGGGAAAGTTCAATGAACGGCAGGGCAAGGAGGGTGCTTTAGGGTTGCTGCCCGTCATCGACCTTCGCATGATCCATCGTTTGAAACAGAGGACCCTCTTTATCATCCTCATCGTGGCCGCGGCGTTCGCGGTGTATGCGCCATCGCTGCGCAACGGGTACGTGTGGGATGACTCGGCGTTGATCCAGCGGGACCCGTTCATCCGCTCATGGCGGCTGATCGCGGAGGGGTTTCGGCATTTCCTGTTTACGAATGCGACGGCTTCGGATTTTTACCGGCCGATCCAGCGGCTTACCTATACGTGGGATTATGCATGGAGCGGGTTCCAGCCGGAGCTGTACCATTTCACCAGCATCCTGATCCATGCGCTGGCGGCGGTGTTCCTGTTCCTGTTCATGGAGCGGCTGCTGACGCGGCTGGGGCAGTCGGATGCGACGCGGTGGGCGGGAGTGATCTCGGTGATTTGGGCGATCCATCCGCTCTGGACGTCGGCGGTGTGCTATATCTCGGGACGGGCCGATCCGCTGGCGGCGATGTTTGGCTTTTGCGGGCTCTGGCTGGCGCTGCGGCTTACGCGGACGGCGACGTCGCTGGCGGCGCTGATGTTTTTGCTGGCGATCCTTTCAAAGGAGAGCGGGGCGATATTTCTGGCGCTCTGCATCGTGCTGATGCTGCTATTGCGGCAGCCGAGGGAGGTGCTGATACGATGGGTGGTGCTGTGCGTTCTGGTGGCCGGGGCTTGCCTGGCGATGCGGCTCTCGGCAGAGCATCTCACGCCGCCCAGTTCGCCGCCCCTATCGGTGTGGACGCGGCCGATCATCGCGCTCCGGGCGTTCGCGGAGTACGCGGGGCTGTTTGTGGCGCCGGTGCGCCTGCATATGGAGCGTGACGTGCTCCCCTTTGGGCGCGGGGACCTGGGGATGACGATTGCGATCGCGCGGAACCGGGAATTCCAGACGCTGCTGGGGGCGATTCTGGTGGCGGGATTTGCGGTGTGGATGAGATGGGCGCGGCGGCGGGATGAGGCGGTGTTCGCGGGGCTGGTCTGTTTCCTGGTGGCGTATCTGCCGGTCTGCGGGCTGTTCTCGCTGAATGCGAGCGTGGCCGAGCATTGGATTTATGTCCCCGGGGCGTTCCTGCTGCTGGCGGCGCTGCTATCGGCGGCGCGGCTGCCGGTCTCGCGGCCGGCGGGCATGATCCTCCTCGGTCTGTGGGCGCTGTATCTGGGCGGCCGGACTTACCTGCGAAATCCAGACTGGCACGATCAACGGACGTTTCTTGAGAAAACGATCGCGGATGGGGGTGATAGCGCGCGGATGTATATCAATCTTGGCGACCTGGAGCTGACGGAGGGACATACGGCGCTGGCGATTGCCGATTTCCAGAAGGCGATGACGCTGACGCCGGACCAGCCGTTTGCGCTGATCAGTCTCGGGTCGGCGTATTTGCACGCCAAGCAATACGAGCTTGCGCGGCAGGAATTCATGAAGGCGCTGAAGGTCCCAATCACGGAAGCGGATGCGTACCAGGCGCTGGCCGTGCTCGAGTACCAGGAGAACCGCACGGATCGGCTGGACCTGCTCGAGAAGGCGGCGCGGCTTGCGCCGGAGGATTGGGATATACAAAAGCGGCTGATTCTGCACTTGGGGGAGATTGGGCAGGTTGACCATGCGATCGTGCTGCTGCGGTCGATCATCACGGCAGAGCCGTGGCGGGGGGATACATGGCGCGTGCTCGGCGATTTCTGGGCGCATGTGCGGCAGTGGGATTCCGCGGAGCGGGCATACCGGCGGGCGATAGCACTGGATGTGCACGATGACGAGACGCCGAAAAAGCTGGCCGCCATGGAAGATGAGAGGACGCAATGATGCATTGCAATCCGGGTGCATCCCGTGACTAATGAGGGGCCCACCCCATGAACTATCGTCGTAATATATTACCGGCCCTGATTTGTGTCCTGCTATTCGCCGGCCGGGCGAGTGGGCGCGTGGTGCAGGATTTTGACGCGGGGTGGTTGTTCAGCAGAGGAGATTTTGCAACGGCGATGATGCCGGCGTTTGATGACGGCGCGTGGCGTAAAGTGGAGGTGCCGCATGACTGGAGCATCGAAGGGCCATTCAGCGCGGATGACGGGAGCGGGAATGGTTACGTGCCGGGCGGCGTGGGGTGGTACCGGAAGCACTTCAAATTGGATTCGAAGCAGAAGGGGGAGGTGGTGACGATAGAATTTGACGGGGTCTATGATTACTCGGAGGTCTGGATCAATGGGCAGCTTGCGGGCGGGCGGCCCTATGGATATTCAAGTTTCCAGGTGGATGTTACGCCGTATGTGAAGTTTGGAGCGGACGATAATGTGCTGGCGGTGCGGGTGGATCATTCGCGGGTCGGGGACTCGCGATATTACACCGGATCGGGGATTTACCGGAATGTGCGATTGGTGATGACGGATAAGTTGCGGATTGCGCATTGGGGTACTTATGTGACGACACCGAGTATTAGTGTGAGCTCGGCGACTGTTCGGATCGAGACGACAGTCGAGAATGGATCTGCCTCTAACCGTAAGTTCTCCGTTGAGTCGGACATTATTGCACCCGAAGGGAATATTGCGGCGAGCGTTATCACACAGGGTTCGGCTCCCGGGGCGTCTGATAAAGGAATGATCCAGCAAGCCAGGATTTCGGAGCCCGAATTATGGACCACCGGTTCGCTGGCAAGTTACACTTCGATAAAAAGATTGAGTCCCAATTCAGACAGGGCGACTACTACGGTATGGTCAGAACGGCCTCCTTCACTTTACACGCTTAAGAGCATTGTCAAGGTGAGCGGGACTATTGTTGATGAAACGGAGACGCCGTTTGGAATCCGAACCGCGACCTTTGACCCCAATCGGGGATTTTTTCTCAACGGCGAGCAGGTGAAGCTCAAAGGTGTTTGCATTCATCATGACGCCGGTTCGCTCGGGGCTGCGGTACCGGAGCAGGTGCTGGAGCGGCGGTTGCTCAAGTTGAAGGACATTGGCGTGAATGCGATTCGCACCAGCCATAATCCACCGGACCCTGAGTTACTCGACTTATGCGACCGGCTTGGATTTTTGGTTATGGATGAAGCCTTCGATGAGTTCACTCCTTCCAAGAATAAGTGGGTCACCGGTTATAATCAGGGGATTCCCTCGCATTTTGGTTATGGCGAGATTTTCGACGATTGGTCTGTAAGAGACATACAGGACCTGGTGCGACGGGACCGGAATCATCCGAGCATCATTCTCTGGAGCATCGGGAATGAAGTCGATTACGCGAACGATCCGTTCTCGGACCCCGTGCTCGGCACGGGTTACAAGCCTGAGAATCCACCGGCTACGGACCTGCTGAAATGCGCGAAACCATTGATTGCGGCGGTGAAATCGCTGGATCGCACGCGGCCGGTCACGGCGGCGCTGGCGGCTGTCAAAATGTCAAATGTGGTGGGCCTTCCGGAATTGCTGGACGTTGTCGGATACAACTATCAGGAGGATCGGTACGCGGCGGACCACGCGGCGTTTCCGAAGCGGATCATTTACGGGAGCGAGAACAAGCACACCTACGCGGCGTGGCGGGCGGTGACGGCGAATCCATTCATAGCCGGGCAGTTTTTGTGGACTGGAATTGATTACCTGGGCGAGGCGGCGGTGTTCCCGGATCGCGGGACCAACCGGGGATTGCTGGATACGTGCGGATTCAAGAAGCCGCTTGGATGGTTCCGACAAAGCATGTGGAGCGATACCCCGATGGTTTATATTTGCGCGGCGCCCGGCGGCGGCGGCAACTTCGGTGCGAATTCAACGGACCGGGGACAAGGATTCGACGGGGCGGAGAGCTGGAACTGGCCGGCGAACTCAACGGTGACGGTCCATTGCTTTACTAATTGTCCTGAAGTTACCTTGACTTTGAACGGCAAGCTTATCGGGACCAAGAAACTATCCGAGGCGGTAGAGGGGGTATTGAACTGGCAGGTTCCATTCGAGTCCGGCACCCTCGAAGCGATTTGCGCCGCCGATGGCAAGACGGTGTGTGAGTATGCTCTGAAAACCGCGGGGCCGGCGAGCCGGATCGTGCTGCTGCCGGATAAGTTGAATTTCAGCGGCGATAAGAAGGATGTCTGCCAGGTGGAATACCGGATCGAGGATGAAAATGGGGTGATGGTCCCGAACGCGGATCAGGAGGTAAAGTTTGATGTGGCGGGGCCGGCGAGGATCCTCGGGATCGGGAACGGCGACTTGAGTAATATCGAGGATTGCAAAGGGAATGCGCAACGGGCTTTCCACGGGCGCGGGCTGGCGATTCTGGAAACGTCCGGGACATCCGGGAGTGTAACGGTGACGGCATCGGCTTCGGGATTGGTGTCGGGAAGTGTTGTTTTGCAGAGCCAATAGCGGGGCCATTAATTCGCGGGCTGGCCGTTGCATCCGGGGGAGGCAGCCGCTATCTTGGCCCATGAGTCGAGCAGGGCGGGTGCTGATGTGTGCGCCGGCGCACTACGGAGTTGAGTACGTAATCAACCCGTGGATGGCCGGGAACGTGCATCGGGTGACGCAGGCGAATGCGGCGAGACAATGGGAGGGGCTGCGAAATCGGCTCGAGGAGCTGGTGGATGTCGAATTGGTGGAACCGGCGCCCGGCCTGCCGGATATGGTTTTTACGGCAAATGCGGGGCTGGTGATTGAGAAAAAGGCGGTGGTAAGCCGTTTCCTATACCGGGAGCGGCGGAATGAGCGGGCGCATTTTAAGAAATGGTTTGAGCGGGCCGGGTACGAGATCACGGACCTGGCGGGAGATGCGCCGTTCGAAGGCGAAGGAGATGCGCTGCTGGACCGTGAGCGCGGGCTGCTGTGGGTGGGCTACGGGATGCGGACGGACCTGGATGTGCACCCGGCCCTCGCGGAGGCGCTGGATGTGCGGGTCGTGTCGCTGCGCCTGGCGGATGAGCGGTTCTATCATCTGGATACCTGTCTTTGCCCGCTGGAGCGCGGGTACCTGGTTTATTATCCGCGCGCATTCGATGCGGACTCGATCATCCAGATCGAGCAATTGGCGCCCGCGGAAAAGCGAATCGCCATAGGGGATGACGACGCGGCCGCCTTTGCCTGCAACATGGTCAATATCGGCGAGCACATCGTGCTCAACAGCGCGACCGCGGAATTGAAGGAGCGCCTGGCCCAGGCGGGGTTCAATGTGATCGAGACGCCGCTGGATGAGTTTATGAAAGCTGGCGGGGCGGCGAAATGCCTGGTGCTGCAACTGGCCAATCACGCGCCCGCGAACGGCGGGGCGGCGACGAGTGTCCGGGAGGGCTTGGTGACGCTCGAGGGGCATCTCTTGCACGCGGGATTGCTTGAGAAGGCGGTGGATGTCGCGGTGGAGAATGGGGGGACGTTCCAGGTCCTGAGTTTTGATTTGGGCAGGCAGCAGTCCAGCTTGTCGCGCGCGGAGATGCGCGTGGTGGCGCCGTCCGAGATGAGACTGAACGGCATCGTGAGCCAATTGCTGTCGCTCGGGGCTAAGCGGGTGGCGGGGGAGGAGAAGGATGCGGCGCTCTCGCCGGCGCCGATGGAAGGCGTGGCGCCCGATGATTTCTACGCCTCGACGATTTACCCGACAGAGGTATGTGTGGCGGGGAAATGGCTGACAGTGCGGAATCAGCGGATGGACGGGGTGCTGGTCGTGGAGGCCGGCGCGAAGCCGGTGGTGCGTTGCTCGCTGTTCCGGAACCTGCGGAAGGGGGACCTGGTAGTGACGGGGAGCGAGGGATTGCGGACGCGGCGGAAGACGCGCAAGCCGGCGTCAAACGGGGAGCACGAGTTTTCATTCATGGGCGCGGGAGTATCGAGCGAGCGGCGGGTGGACCTGGTGGTGGAGCGGATCGCATGGGAGATGCGCCGGTGGCGGGAGCAACGCGGGAAGATCGTGGTGGTGGGCGGGCCTGTGGTGATCCACACGGGCGGGGGGCAGCACCTGGCCAGCCTCATCCGGAATGGTTACGTGCAGGCGCTGCTGGGCGGCAATGCAATCGCAGTGCATGACATAGAGCAGGCGCTTTTGGGGACATCGCTGGGGGTGGACCTGGTGCGCGGCGCGCCCGTTGCGCATGGGCATCGGCATCACCTCGCGGCGATCAATACGATCCGGCGCTGCGGCGGCATACGGCAGGCCGTCGAGCAGGGGGTGCTCACGCGCGGAGTATTTTTTGAATGCGTGAAAGCGGGGGTCCCGTTCGCGCTGGCGGGGTCGATCCGCGACGACGGGCCGCTGCCGGATACGGAGATGAATTTGATCCAGGCGCAGGATGACTACACGCGGCTGGTGCGCGGGGCCGATATGATCCTGATGCTGGGATCGATGCTGCACTCCATCGGCGTGGGGAATATGACTCCCTCCGGCGTCCGGCTGGCGTGCATCGATATAAACCCGGCGGTGGTGACGAAACTGGCGGACCGCGGGTCGCTGGAATCGGTGGGCGTGGTGACTGACGTGGGGCTTTTCCTAAGTCTGCTATCGCAAAGATTGGGATCGTGAAAAGCGAACTCCGACCGCAAGCACTCGAGGATTTGATCGAAAAAAAGGGACGCGAAATCTTCGCGCGGATGGAAGGGGGAAAGCCGCGCCTCTTCAGCCACCGGAGTGTGACGGGCAAGCTGATGGAATGGTCAATGCGGCAGGAGGAGTTGAAGGTGCAGCTCTTCCGGCTGATCGATGTGCTGCCGGCGCTCGATGACCCGCGGGAGATCGCGCGCCATGCGCGGGATTACCTGGGCGGAGCGGATGGCGCATTGCCGTGGCTGATGCGGGCGGGGCTCGATGCGGGGGCGAAGGCGCCGGCGCTGCTGGCGCTTGCCGCGCGGATGGGGGTGAAGCAGATGGCGAATAACTTCATCCTCGCACCGAACGGAACGGCGGCCGTCCCGAAGCTGGAACGCCTGCGCGATAAGCGGCTGGCGTTTACGGCGGATATCCTGGGCGAGACCGTGCTCAGCGAAACGGAGGCCGGCAAATATCAGGAGCGCTATCTCCGCTTGATTACGGAACTGGCTGATGCGGCGCAGTATTGGACGGATGTCGATCTGCTCGATAACGACGATCGCGGGCCGATCCCGAAGGTGAATGTGTCGGTGAAGATTTCCGCGCTCTACTCGCAAATCCAGCCGGCGGCGCCGGAGGATGCGATCGAACATCTGAGCCGGCGGCTGCGGCCGATCCTGCGGCTGGCGAACGAGCGGGGCGTGTTCATCAATTTCGACATGGAGCATTACGCGCTCAAGGATGTGACGCTGGCGCTGTTCAAGCGGATGCTCGAGGAGCCGGAGTTTGCGGGGACGCGGCGCCTCGGCATCGCGATGCAGGCATACCTGCGCGACTGCGAGCGGGATGTGAGGGAGCTGATCGCGTGGGCCGCCGGGCACGGGCGGCGGGTGACGGTGCGGCTGGTGAAAGGGGCTTATTGGGATACGGAAACGCTGATGGCGAAACAGCGGGGATGGCCGGCGCCGGTGTACGGACTGAAGCACGACACGGACGCGAATTACGAGCGGATCGCCGGGCTTATGCTCGAGCATCCCGATCAGATCAGTTGCGCGTTTGGCACGCATAATGTGCGAAGCATGGCGGCGTGCATCGCGATGGCGGAGGCGCTGGGACGCCGGCCGGGGAGTTATGAAATCCAGATGCTTTACGGGATGGCGGAGCCGATCAAGCAGGCGCTGGTGGAAATGCGGCATCGCGTGCGCGAGTATTGCCCGATTGGGGAGATTTTGCCGGGGATGAGTTACCTGGTGAGGCGGTTGCTCGAGAATACTTCGAACGAAGGATTCTTGCGCGCGACCTTTGGCAAGGAGCGGCCTGTGGAGGAGCTCCTGGGCGATCCGCGCAAGGCGCCGCCATCCGAGCCGATGGCGTGGCCGGAGCCGCCGTTTCACAACGAGCCGCATACCGATTTCACGCGGGCGGGAGCGCGGGAGCGGATGCGGGAGGCAATCGAGGTGATGCGCGGAGAGCTCGGCAGGCATTACCCGCTGCTGATCGGGGAAAAGGAGGTGCGGACGGCGGAGGAAATGCGCTCACTGAATCCGGCGCGGCCATCGGAGGTGATAGGCGTGGTGGCGCAGGCCGGGGTGAAGGACGCTGACGATGCGATTGCGGAAGCGAAGGCGTCGTACGCGGCGTGGAGTGGGAGGCCGGCGGACGCGCGAGCGGCGATTATCGAGCGGGCGGGAGAGCTGATTGGCTCGCAGCGTTTCGATATTGCGGCGCTCGAGGTGTACGAGACCGGGAAGACCTGGGCGGAAGCGGATGCGGACGTGGCGGAGGCGATTGACTTTTGCAGGTATTACGCGGGCGAGATGCGGCGCATCGCATCGGAGATATACCCGGTGCCGGGCGAGTTGAATATCCATCATTACACGGCGCGCGGCGTCGCGGCGATCATCGCTCCGTGGAATTTTCCGCTGGCCATTCTCTGCGGGATGACGGCGGCGGCGCTGGTGGCGGGAAATTGCGCAATCATGAAACCGTCCGAGCAATCGGCGGTCATTGGGGCGCGGCTTGCGCGGCTGTTTCGCGATGCGGGCGTGCCGGCTGGAGCAGTCCAGCTTTTATCGGGGCCAGGGGAGACGGTCGGGGCTTGGCTCGTGGAGCATCCGGACGTGGCGGTGATCGCGTTTACGGGCTCGAGGGAGGTGGGACTAAAGATATGGGAGGCGGCCGCACGCACGCCGCCGCATCAAACGCAGCTAAAGAAGGTGGTGTGCGAGATGGGCGGGAAGAATGCGATCATTGTGGATGCCGATGCGGACCTGGACGAGGCGGTGCCGGGTATCCTGGCGTCGGCGTTTGGATACCAGGGGCAGAAATGCTCGGCCGCATCACGGCTCATTGTGCTGGAGCCGGTTTATGAGCGGGTGCTCGATCGGCTGGTGGACGGGGCGTCGAGTCTGCGAATCGGCCCGCCGGAAGAGCCGGCGAACGTCGTCGGGCCGGTGATCGATGGCGAGGCGTTTGAGCGAATCAGAGCCGTTATCGAATCGGCGAAGGGATATGCGACGCCTGCCTTTGCGGCGCCGGTGCAGGCCGGCGAAGGCTATTTTATTGGTCCGACGATTTTCCGTGATGTGCCGCCGGATTCGCCGCTCGCGCAGGAGGAGATTTTTGGCCCCGTGCTGGCGGTGATTCGGGCGCGGGATCTGGACGAAGCGCTGAAGATCGCGAATGGAACCCGGTTCGCGCTGACGGGAGGATTTTTTTCGCGCAGCCCAGGGAATATAGAGCGGGTGAAGCGGGAGTTTGATGTCGGGAATCTCTATATTAATCGAGGCATTACGGGAGCGCTGGTGGGGCGGCATCCGTTTGGCGGACATCGGATGTCCGGCGGTGGGACGAAGGCGGGCGGGCGCGATTATTTGCTGAACTTACTACTCCCGCGCGTGGTAACGGAAAATCTCATGCGCCGCGGCTTTGCCGGTTTGCGGGAAGAAAGAGTTTAACCGCGGATTTTCACGGATTAACGCAGATTCTTTTAAGGATTCGAGACGGCCATTCTCTCCTTTCATCCTTCATACTTCATCCTTCATACTTTCCCCCGAGATGGACTTCACCCATGCCCTGTTGGTGGCTTTGGCGGCGCTCTTTCCGCTGCTCAATCCGGTGGGCAATACGCCGATTTTTTTCGGCATCACCGCCAGCGACACGACTCAGTTTCGCCGCAGGCAGGCGCTGAAGATCGCGATCAATGTATTTGTGATTTTGTCGGTCTGCCTGCTCGGGGGGCGGTATATCCTGGCGATGTTTGGGCTTTCGGTTCCCATCTTGCGGCTGTCCGGGGGGCTGGTGGTGGCGCATGTGGGCTGGGGCCTGCTCCAGCAGAGCCCGCGGCTGGACGATGAGGCGAATGACGAGGCGCGCGATAAGATCGATGTATCGCTAAGTCCGATGGCGCTGCCGATCATCGCAAACCCGGGGGCGATGAGCGTGGCCATTTCGCTGGGGGCGAGCGGGATGAAGCTGGGTACCTGCGCGGGCAACCTGGCGGCACTGGCGCTGCTGACCATCCTTAATTACGTCTGCCTGCTGCTCGGGGAGCCACTCGTCAAGAAGCTGGGCCGTAACGGAATGGATGCGTTTAACAAGGTGCTCGGCTTTCTCGTGCTCGGGATAGGAGTGAACCTGGTCGTCTCCGGCATCTTGGAGCTGATGAAAACGCCGGGCGGATAGGGCCGCGATGAGTTGAGGAACCACTAGAGCTTTTTCGGTTTAGTTTGACGCAATGATATGGGAGCGCCGCGGGCTGGTGCGTGGTTTTTCAAGCGTAGCGCCTGTATTGGTTAATACAGGCCAAGCTTGAAAGGCCGCGCAACGGCTCGCGCCGCCCCAGAGCATGCGACAAACTAAATCGAAACAGCCCTAAGAACTCAGCGTCCGCCCATCGGACATCTCGTAATGCGGCCACATCCAAGCCTCTTCCCCCTTTGCGGCAAAGCCTCTTCGCCCCTACGACATCACCCCGTAATGATGGCAGAGATAAAGCACCACATTCGCCAGAAACAATATCGCAATCGCCAGCAGCACCAGGCCCTCCTTCCTCTCTTCCTCCTTGCTCCTCGGTATCACTCCCTTCCCCTCGCGGCGATTCTCCTCGGACCGATCACTGCCTGATTCTGGTTCTGGCTTCATGCTTGGGCACGGTTTGCTGCTTCGCGAATCATCGACGCGCCGCAACTGACAATTATTCAAAGAATAGAACATTTTTAAAATTATGTAGCCGCTGATCTGGGAGCGCCGAGGGCCGGTGCGGCCGGGCTTTGGGCGCGGCGCCTGTATGCAAACTTACTGGCCAAGCCCAAAACCGGATGCAGCGGCTGCAGAATTTTTTAAACTGCTCCAATGTTTGAAATGGCGGAGAATTGTTTTTCGGGAAATACTATCCTCCGTCGCCGATATTTCCATGAACTCATTCCACCGACCCGCCCTCGTCGCGCTGGCCACCGCTTGCATTCTCCTCTCCGGATGCGCATCGTCCAGCAATGAAGCCCCCGATGCCTCGAGCATACGCCCCTCGGATACTTCCCTGCCCCCGGCCAGCGCCGCATCCGAGTCGTCACCCACCTCCGGCGCCGCAAATGCCGACCCCCATGGCTTCACCCAGTAAACCGCTCCGCGGGCATCCCCTCCTCATCGCGACTCTGGTCGTTCCCATCCTCTTCCTGGCCGGCTGCATGATGACCCCGGAAGACAAAGCCTTCTATGGCCGGGGCTGGATCAACCCCGACGAACTCGACCAGGACCAACCACCTGCACCCGCTTTCAACAATCCCACCAACATCCAGCCTCACATGATGGGACCGGGCGAGTATTAGGGAACCACTGATTAAATACATCCGGCCCCGGCGCCAACGGCGAACATAACACTGGGTTAGGGTTCCCCCGGTGTTGGCCTTTTCCGGCTGCGCCGGGGGCTTTTTTTGTCAACGCAGAGAATTTTTTAACAGGCCCTAGTCCGCGCTTTCGCGCATGTGGGCACGAAACCTGCACCCTCCCCTACGTAGGGCCATAGGGAGTGCTGCTCTTCTTGCACTTCGGTGCGGAAGAGCAGCCATCCGGCGCCCGGCTCTCTGGGCTTGCATTTACGCGGTCGCTTTTTCGGCTCACCACTGCGGGATCGATTCCGAATCTTGAGTACTTTATGCCGCTTTTTGCCTCTCTTGCCCCGTAACCCTGCGTATTTTATATCGTATGCCCACCTTTTTTTATGCTTATGCTTGCATTATCTGAAATAAGGTTATATAAGTATGTTTACGTATCGTGAACACATTCGACTTCGAAACTCTCGCCACATTCCGCTATCAAATGCGGAAATTCCTACGCTTCAGCAAAGACCTCCTCAGCTCCGAAGACCTTACTCCAGACCAGTATCAGGCTCTTCTGGCAATCCGCGCCTGCTCCGGCAATGGCCACGGAAAGCTCTCGATTCGCGATCTCGCGGAGCAGTTGCAGGTCCGGCACCACAGCACCGTCGGCATCGTCGATCAGCTCGTCGCCCGCTCCGCGGTAGTCCGCGAAGTGGCCCCTGATGACCGCCGCAAGATCCTCCTTAACCTCACTCCGAAGGGCGACGAACTCGTCCAGCGCCTGGCCCCGCCGCACCGCGATGCGCTCAGCCAGCTCTGCCCGGAGATGATCGACACCCTCCACCGCATTTCCGCGGGGGCTTAGAGCACGCTTTATCGCATCCGCTCCACGCACCGGAGCAGATAAGGCAGGAGCTGTTTCTTCCGCGAGACGATCCCCTCCAGCTCCCACACGTGCGGCGCCCGCTGGGGAAAATCGATCTCCCGCAGGAAACCCTCCGCCCCCGCCGCCAGCAGCAGCGAGTTCTGCGTGTTGATGTCCGTCACCAGCAGCGCCATGAAGAGCAACCCCTCCGCGCGCACGCGCCGCTCCAGCGCATCGATCAGCGCCCCCTGCTTCTCCGGCAGATGCGTAAAGCTCAGCTCCTCGATCTGCGCCACCACGAACTCCCCCCGGTCGTGCTCGTACCGCTTCGAGTCCGCCTGAATCGTCTGCTCCGGGTCCATTGTCAGCAGCGGCGAGCCGACCGCAAATATCTCGGCCGCCAGCTCCCGCGCATCCACCCCAGCGACCTTGCACAGATGCTCGACTACCTCACGGTCCGTGGGCGTTGCCGTCGGTGACGTGAGGTTCAGCGTATCCGAGATGACCCCCGCCAGCAGCAGGCCGGCGATCTGCTTCGGGATCGGCACCGCCGCCTGCCGGTAGCATAGCCCCACTATCGTGCTCGTCGATCCCACCGGGTTGTTCCAAAATAATATCGGGCTGTCGCTGATCATCCCCCCGATCCGGTGATGATCCAGGATTTCAACGATCCGCGCTTTCTCCGCCCCGTGCACCGCCTGCGATAATTCATTGTGATCCACCAGGATCAGTTCGCGCGGGATCGGCTTCAGGAAATCACTCTTCGACAGCATCCCCACCAGCGCCCCGTTCTCATCCACGATTGGGAAGACGAAATGCCGCGACGATGCCGCCTTCTCGCGCGCTTCCTCGAGCAACGTCTCCGGCGTAAATGTGAAAAGCTCCGCGCTGATCATGCTCTCGACCCGCACCGCACCCCGCGCGAGGAACACCGTGGTCGCCGTATCATGCGCCGAGCTGATCACAATCACCCCGGCCTTATCCGCCTCCGCCAGGACACCAGGCGAAATCTCCAGCCCTCCGGTCACCACAATCGCTTTCACCCCGGCCTTGATCACCAGCCGGTGCACATCCTCCCGGTCACCGACAAATAGTATCACCTCGCCCGGCCGGTAAGAACCCAGCCGCGCCGAGAACGATTCCGTCCTCATCGCCGCCACCATCAGCAGATAACGGCGCACCTCGCAATCCAGCTTCCCCGCCACCACGGTCCCGCCAAAAATCTCCACCATGGTCGGCAGCGACGCCTGGATCGTCCGCGCCGTTGGCGCCCCGTCCCGGGCCGGAAATAGTTGCTGGCATACACGAAACGCCGAGAGCAACCCCATGC
>Ga0182024_10013610_pt1 | contig 15850 bp, 21 predicted proteins | sample P32metaG_FD_120480 | JGI IMG/M metagenome (GOLD analysis project Ga0182024, IMG submission 120480) | Permafrost microbial communities from Stordalen Mire, Sweden - P3-2 metaG (Illumina Assembly) | ecosystem: Environmental > Terrestrial > Soil > Wetlands > Permafrost | place: Sweden: Stordalen... | reverse complement strand
GAATTCACGGTGACCTATTCCGAAAGGTTCCGGCTGGTGCTTGAAAAACGCCCACGGCACACCAAAATGCACCGTGGGCGTCATCACTTACAACTCGATCGCTTCGACTTCGGCGACGAACCGACCCGGCTCGTCTCGCATGAACGCCGAGACAACCTTGAACACGGCATCGCTGAAACCGCCGATGTTCAGGATATCGCTCCGTTCCGGTGCTTGCGTGGTGCCGTACGGCTGGATGTTGATGCAAACCAGCTTCGGGCCGGCAAAGCCGCGATCGTGCAGCCGAACCTGGTTGGCCACGAACGCCTGCCATTCGGTCAACACGGCCGTCGAGCCCTGGCGGCCCGAACCGACCCAACTCTCCTGGTCGCTTACCAAAACGCAGCCTGCGAATCGCCGGTTGCGATATCGGCCGTTGGCCTCGACCAACGGCAGCGAACAGTTTGTTCCGCCACCGCCGAACTTGGCCAGCCGCTCGGCAACGCTTAGCACCGAATCGCTCGGGTCGATCTTCGCCTCGTAGGCAGCCGTATCGAACGGGATCACGACGCTATCCGGGTTGCGCCGCAGGATGGCCGCGGCGAACAGCGCCGCAACGTCCACGCAGCGCATCTTGCTCGTAGCGCCGCGGCAACGGTTGCCCGTCGCCGCCGAAGCCATCGAGCCCGACACGTCGAGTCCGATCACGGCCGGGCCTGGCAGTTCCGGCACGTTGCCGCAGGCGATCTCGGCCGCCGCGTGGAGCGAGGCCTTGATCTTGTGCGGCACACTGTCGTTGGCGTTCAGGTAGGCCGCCAAAAACTGGTACGGGAACTGCCGTGAGCGGCGGATTTCATCCGGATCAGCCAGCCGGTCTGCAATGTGGTCCACGACCGCGCGGTCGGCATCCTGTCCGATGACCCCATGACGAACGAGCGTGTTGAGGTTCATTCGCAGGGCTTGCGGACCCATCTTCCGCGCAATGGCAGCCCAGACCGCCGGACCCTTGGCCGAATCGGCCAGCAGGTCCCAGCGGGAGTGCAGATTGCCGAGGATCAGTATCTGGGCCTCGGCCGATTCCGCCTTGCGGAAAGCGGCCAGCGCCAATACCTCCTCCGGCAAATCGGCTTCCGTGGCCGGAGCCCACTTCTCAACCGGCTTGTCGGTCAGCCAGCCGAAAAGCGCTCGCCGTGCGTTATCGGTCGGCGTCGGCCGAGCCAAGCGCAGCACATCGCGCAAGCTCGGGTCGTTGCCGATCGATGCCGAGAGCAATCGCTCGACCGACGCGGCGTTCAACCATCGCTGAACGGCTCGCTGCAGCGCGTGCGACAAACTCTTGCGTCCGAACTGGCCTGACCGCACGAATTGAACCAGGGTGCGCAGCGTGCGGCCGTTGTCAACAATGCGAACAAACACCTGCCGAAACAGCCGGGTGTCGCGCTTCGACAGCGCCAACAACAATGCGACCGGCATGTCTTTCATCAGGGCTCGCTCGCGGCTGTAGACCGCCAGCTTGGCCAGGAATGCGTTGTCGTCGACCTGGTCGATGAGCGTCTTCAGCGTCGCGAGTTGGTCGGCGGCATCGGTGTAAAACGCGCCGTTGAAGCAGCCCGTGGCTGCAAGCTGCGCCAGAGCGTGCTTTGCCGGCAAGCTGTAAGCAACGCCGCCCGCTTCGTTGCGTGTGTCGGCGCGACGCAGCAAGCTCTTGACGCTCGAAAACAGCGACTTGTTGGCCATGATGGGCCTCCTTCCAAAAGACAATCCGACGAAGGTTGAGCAGAGCCGTCGTGCCTTGCGGCATTTGGAAGCTCCCGCTTCCTGACGAACGTGGTGGATGTACTCCGCTACGGCAGTCGGATTGTGTTGCTTAAAGTGCTCGACGAAGTGTTGGGCAGAGCCCCGGCCCGTGCGAACGAACACCAGCGGGCCGGTCAGGTGTCGAACCTGGTAAACCACGTACTCCACCGCGGCAGTCGAGCTTTGTTTAGGGACCGACGAAGTTGTGACCAGAGACTTTACGGCGCTCTGCCATTGAGCTACAGCGCGGCACGACGGTTGGTCGCAATCACGCTGGCGAGATTCGAACTCGCAACATCCGGCTCTTGAAGCATGTACTCCGAATCGGCAGTCGGTCTGTTTTGTTCAATGGCGACGAAGCGGAGACCAGAGGATAGCTAAGCTACCGCGAGTCGTGTCTGCACCGCGAATCTCACGTGCGGGGTTTGAACCCGCGACCTCGCGCCGCAATCGGCACGCGCTCTATCCTGTACTCCATTCCGCAGTCGCCAGTGTTTCGCGTATTTTCAAAATGCCCAACGAAGTTGTGCTGAGATTACGGCCGTCCGTGTCAGCAGGCTAAAGCCGCTGACCGTTGACTGACCCCTTCGTCTGCGAGAGACTCTGGCGCCATTCACTAGCCGGTCGCCCGGCATCGCTACCTTAGGACCGTCATGGATTCCCAGCGAGCAGTTGGGCTGTTCACAAAAGACCGTCCAACGAGGAAAAGGTTCAGATGCTTCATCGTTACAGGATGTAATCCGAACCGGCAGTTGGACTGTCTAAGACGCCGGTGGGAGTCGAACCCGCACGTCCGCCATGGCAAGGCAGTAGGCTACCGCTACATCATGGGTGCCAAGAATCCTGATCGAATTGTCAAAGAACCAGAGCACCGGGTGGGACTCGAACCCACGTAGCCGCGTTACGGGTGCGGAATCCTCGCCGCTGGATGACCAGTGCTTTTCAATCGACTTGTTTTTCTTTCAGTGGGATCAGAGGGACTCGAACCCTCACCGACCTGCTTAAGAGACAGGCATGCTGCCGCTAACACCTTGATCCCGGAGGAAGGCTACAGGCTTGAGGCTGCAGGCTTGAGTACGAGCAACGTCCGCTTGCGCGTACCTCAAGCCTGTAGCCTTCAGTCTCAAGCCTAACTGGGGCCGAAGGGAGTCGAACCCTTACCTATCCGCTTAAAAGGCGGAAGCGCTGCCGTTACGCCACGACCCCGAGGAATGGAGTGGGCGTATGCGTTTCAATCGAGATGGGCGTTGCATTGTTTTTCTCCCTGTTCCGCGTATTCAGTTCCGAGGTAGTCCGGGGTGGAGTCGAACCAACCGCCAACGACATATCAGATCGTCATGCTTCCGTTACAACACCGGACCGCAGTCGGGAAGGTGGGAGTCGAACCCACGCTCTCGTGCTCCCAAGGCACGCGGGCCGCCGTTGCCCTTCCTCCCGGAGTCGTACGTCGCTTCAGTAGCCCGTATGGGAGTCGAACCCATCTCTCCGTCTTGAATGGACGGAATCCTCAAACCGATAGACGAACGAGCCTCATGTTATTTCCACCAGTGGGTCGGGAGGCGCTCGAATCCTCGTCTGCGGCTTTTCAGGCCGCCGCTAAACCGTCTCAGCTACCAACCCGAGTTTTCCGACAAACCAACGAAAAAAGGCCCGGAGTCGCTGGGACACCGGGCCTTCAAGTTGTTCGCATACTTGGGTTTGGCCGAGCGTCACAGGCGCAGTGGGAATCGCGTATTATCCGCGGCGAGCGCGGAATAACCCGTCCCTATGCGTTCTTGGATCGAACTGGGCCGTGACCAAACCATGACAATCCCCACAATCTGAATGACCGCTATCATCCACGGCTGCCTACACATGCAGGCGGCCTGCTGGATATTCAACCACTTAGACGCCGCTGGGTGCCGGTTGGTTCACAGAAACTTTTTGCGAACGCTGCATTTAGTCCGCGGCTATCCGAGTCGACCACCGACGGTCGAGCGGCAACATGCTGCCGACCGCTGGTTTCTGCTTGATTCTAAGCCAGCAGGCCATCAAAATACGCCGGTGGCCACAACCGACAGGGGTACCGATCATGGAACAATGCGAAGTCTGCGAACGATCTGTTTCTGACGACCTGATCGCGAGGGATTTTGACACCGACGGCCAAAGGCTTTGCCTCGGATGTCATGGCACCAGCAGTCCGGACGACAGGATCGATTGCGAGACAAGGGCTACGGAGTGGATGCGATCCGTCCGATCGATGGACGAGGGTTCGATTGATCCAGAGAGCATCGAGGCATGTTTCGTCGCCCTCTATGGCCACGAACCGGAAGCCGAAGATTACGACGAGGGGCTTTGGCACTGCTGCTGCCAAGCGGTTGACGAACCGCCGCCGGAGAGTCACCTCTGATTCCATTGAGTTGATTTCGTGTTCGGCAAACTCCGGTCCAACCAGTGCCGGAGCCGGGCACAGAACTGACCCGAAGTTTCATCCTCGCTTCGTCGGCATTCGCCGAAAAGTTTGATTCGGCGGCGAAGCTCAATGCCCCGGCAACCTGATCTCGATGCCGTACCGGGGAGCGATCTCCATCATCTTTTCGATCTCTGCCTTCGTGGTCGGCGGGGCAGAGGTGGCTCCTTGGGCAACCGGAATCCCAACCTCGAAGAACATCTTCTCCAGTCCCGCTGGGGCGATCGAAATCAGGAGCTTGGCCGGTCGGCTCGATTCATTCTTGGACGAGTGCGGCGTTCCGACCGGCATGTTGGCGAACATTCCCGCCGTCGCCAGAACTCGCTTGTCGCCGATCTGAACTGCGATCTCGCCTTCGAGGATGTAGAAACCTTCTTCTTCCCGACTGTGGACGTGAGGGGGCGGGCCGCCGCCCGGAGGCACGATCGCTTCCCACATCGCGTACTTGCCGTTCGTGTCATCACCGGTCGCCAGGAAGCGGTAAACGTCGCCCACGACAGCGATTGTGCGGCCTTCGTCGGACGTTCTCAACGTTGGTGGACGGGGCATGTTCATTCCTTCGGTCGCTGGTTCTCAACCGACGCTTCGTAGACCGTCACGGCAGCCTTCGCCATTAGGTGCATCGTGCGGCGGTCTGGAAGAAGCGGCAGTCTATTGAGGCCCATCTTCACAATGATCTCCGCGATGGCTTCCGCCCTCGTCACTCTCGGATTACCCGTTGGGGTTCCGGCCAACCGGCGAAACTACAGCGGCGTGACGTTCTCGGCACACCGGCCTTTTGGGCTCTGGCCTTCCGTGTAGGAGACCTTTTGGCCTTCACGCAGGTCGTCGAAACTGACGCCCTGGACGCTCGACGAATGGAAGAAGAGGTCTTTGTCACCGCTCGACTTGATGAACCCGAAGCCCCTGTCGGTCAACTTCTTGATCGTGCCTTCGGCCATTGGTGCGTTTCCCGGAGTGAATGCTCGAATCGATGACGCCAAGCTTACGGTCGCAGCGTGGCCATCGGTTGATTGCCGGATTTTATCAGTCAATCGTGCGATCAGGCAAACGGCCTACTCAAGCATTCTTCGGGACAACAATTCTCCGTCCCCACGTCGCCCCCGTGCGGCGAGGACAACGGCAGCAGCCAAATTAGCTCATCCAGCACCCGCAGCAGCGAGCCCTCTTCGCGAAACCGATTTGGGCCTGAGACAACACTTCATCGACGAGATGCCCTCGTGCGGCTCTGAACTAATCGCTCGTCTGCTTCCGAGCACGGCGTTGCGATTTCGCCCTCGGAAAGTCCCGGTCCAACCAGTGCCGCAGCCGGGCACAGAACTGGCCCGCGGTTTCATCCTCGCGTCGTAGGCACTCGCCGAAGAATTTGGTTCGACGTCGAAGCTCGGCGGAACCGTCAGGCGTTCGTTCGAGATGGCTGATGAAAGTCAGCAATTGCTTCAGCTTGTCGGCGTTCAGCTCTTCTACTAGCCGGGTCTCTTGCGGGCTTTGGTATTGGAGCGTGATCTCGTCGGCTTCACGATTTGCTTTTCGGCTGGCGTCCATCCTGTTTGTCCCTTTGGCGTCCAAGTCCCGTTTGAATTCATCCGGGGCATTGTAGCGGATCGAACCCGTTGAATCGGCACGGACTCGACCATTCAGCCCGCGGCAAACGAAGTGGTGGATTTCCGTCGTAAGCCACCGAGGCTCCGGCTGCCCGGCTCTTCATGCTCAAATGTCTTTCGGCCCAAGAAGATCGTCCCACGTTCGTTCCTCGTCAAGAAGCTTCGTCACGTATTTCCATGCGTCGTCCAGCGAATCGAATATCGACTCTCGCTCGCATGCATCGTTTGTCGAATTCACTCCAAAACAAAGGGTTCCAATGGCCTGACGGCAATTGCTGCCCACGACCAAAGACGTTGGTTTATTGCGGCGGTCGCAGCCGATATCCATTACGCCTGCCATCTCGTCGCCCCACTCGTAGGTCAAAGCCGACAAGTCTGTGATGATGGCATCGGGGTTAAACGCATAGACCCCAGCGTTTCCAATCGCAACCATGAAGGCGGCGTCAGGATTGCCCTCGCTACCGATTCGGTACGTGCCTTCAAAGCGAATTACCAAGACATCTCTTGGATACTGCTTTCCTGGATGCTTCCCGATCCAAAACGAATAGCGAACGTCGCTCAAATCTTCGAGTCGAACTTGCTGTAGATCGGGTGCCATTTGCGATTGCCTCTGATGCCCACCCGGCAGACTGAATTCAGGTTTCCGTCGCCGCCTTGCAAACCAACGCCTTCGCCAGCATCGGAAACTGTCGTGAGGGCATCACCGGCAGCCGCTTCAGGCCCATTTTAACGACGGCCTCGGGGATGGCACCGAGGCACTCACCCCCCATATCGCCGTGCAAAAAACGATGCGGCGTTCTCCCGCTGAATCGAACACTCCAGTTCAGGAATCACAGTTTCGAATTTACGGCCCAGCTGTTCGTCAAGCGTGACCGAGAATTCGCCGAAGATCAGTTCGCCATTGTCGTCCCAATCCGCAATAACTCGAAGATACCACGAGCGGTCGGCGGCCCCAACACCGACGAAGACCCGATGATCGCCGGGCATGGCGTCCAGCAACGAACGAGGCGTGCCGACGATCTGAAAGAGACCGTGCAGGTCCAAGCTGCCTTTCTCGAAGTAGATGCCGTCGTGTTCCCACCAATCGTCCAATCGAATGCATTTGGCATACGGTTGATGCGTCTGAAGGAATGAAGCCACTTTGCAAAGATCACGGGAGATCGCAATTATTGGATCGTCATCCAACGTGTAGAACACAGTTCCGCTTGGCGGCATTAGTGGCCGCAGAATTGGCACATCGGATTGGTCCATGGCGTCAGTATATCGCGGATTTCGATCTCCCGCGATTTTCTTGCCGGGCGTAATTCGTTCCGCCCATTATCGACAAACAGATTGAATTGTACTGCCGAAACTCTCCGGATAGACTGCATCGGAGACACCATGACTTAAGCGTCCTCCGTTTTCGATCGGGCTGGTCCACTTCCGAACTTGGTTCGTGCAGGGGCCACGCCCTTTCCTAGTTCCACTTTCGCGGAAACGGAGCGAACAGCAGAGACCTCTCCAGATGAAGGTGCTGTACGACAAGAATGACCTACCGTATGCGAACACCTTGCCTGATGGCAGGTTTGAATGGCTTATCGGCCTTGGGGCTACCGAGCTATCGGAGTTGGGCGTTGATGAGGCGGGATTCTTGTTCGGATACGATCACGGCGACGAGCATTACCGCAAGTTGGTTGCAAAGAGGCCGAATCTTCTTGATCGGCCTGATGATCGACAAGAGCTTCTTCGGCTGGATGTCGTTCTTCAGCGACTCGACGAACGTGGCATCCAAATACGAACTCCGAAGACCTGGGTAATCGAGATCGACGACAGGCCTCCACCCGACTTGGAGTTTCCGGTCTTCGTGCGAACCGCCAAGTCATCCTGGAAGCGAGGCGGAACTCAATCTCGTGCAAATAATTTGCGACAACTCAATGACGAGATGGAGCTTTTACGTCGGAGGTTCGGATGGGACACGCCAATCCTTGTCCGCAAATGGATCGATGTCGCAGTGGCGGGCAAATGGATGTTCGGCGATGCCCCACAGGAGATTCGAGTTTGGATCGTCGACCAAGCCCCTGTGGCCTGGTCGTTTCACTACCTTCAAGTTGTCCAATCTCCATTGGGCTTTCCGCCAGCCAGAGACGATTTGCTGCTCCTGGCTGGCCTCGCCGCCGACATCGCTACTGCGTTCAAATCACGACTGATTGTTGCAGATTTTATTCGTGATCGTCGGGGTAATTGGTATTTCCTTGAGGCCGGACCCGGGGCTGTAGCGGGGACGGCTCATGAGCCGGTATTCAAGTACGTCGTCGAACGAGTTCGGGGGAACCCCTCTAGCCTCATCCCGGATGTCGTCGGCGGACTACTTTGACCGGTGACGTTTCTGACGAAGCTTTGCGAGCAGCCGGAGAATGCCAGCGGGAACCGGCCGGCTAGTTGGGAAGGATTGAATGCCGTGACGGAATCCGAATGGCTGAAGTGCGTTGATCCAGAGCACATGCGTCGTTTCTTGGAGGGGAACGTCCCCGAAAGAAAGTTGCGGCTCTTCGCGTCTGCCGGTTTTCAAGAGATCGCCCATCTGTTTCCCGAGGCATGTCAACAGCAAGCCATTGAAATGTTGGGACAACTCGCCGAGGGAATAGTCACGGCGGACGTGAGGTCGGCCATTGGAAGCAGCCTGCATCATGCCCTTCCGCCCTTCATCACTACGGAAAATGCTAGCCATGATCCATACGTGCTCGCCCTAATGCTTTACCGTGAATTCCGCTCATCGTCCATTGGGCATCATGCCGTCGCAGCGACGTGTGGCCGAGCAGACGGTGCCGCCGCTCGGCGAAAGCAGTGTTGTTACCTCCGTGACATCATCGGCAACCCGTTCCAGCCCGTCGCCTTCGATCCGTCCTGGCAAACGCTGAGCGTCGTGCGGCTTGCCCAAGGCATGTATGACGCACGTTCCTTCGATAAGATGCCAGACCTGTCCGATGCACTTGAGCGAGCCGGTTGTCGTAACGAAGCAATCCTCGGTCATTGCCGAAAACCGGGCGAGCACGTTCGAGGTTGCTGGGTGGTCGATTTGGCTTTGGGGAAGGAGGGTCTTACTGATGCGAGCAAGTGGGTTGACCACTCGTTCGATAAATACAAACGCCGCCAGCCCTGCCCTTCTTGCGCCAAGCTGCTGAGGACCGACAACGCGAAACAGTGCTTCGAGTGTGGCAGCGATTGGCATGATCCCAGCAATATCATCCGGCGAGGCAGCCAGATCCATTTACGAGGCTGATCGACCAATTCGTTGACCGGTTGCACGGTCTGGGTGAATTGCTTTCGCGTGAAAGGAATTCGCCTAACTGGACCTTAATTGGGGCATCGTCTTTGGTCAGACTCACGGCTACTGGCCCTCTTCGTGGAACCGCTTTGGCCCTGGGTCATCCCGGTCGCCAAGAAATGCGGCCAACCGTCCAACCGCTTTTGAGTCGCCATATCGGTCGGATCGAGCAAAACACCGGCTTTGGAGCCGAGTTCGAGAAATCTTTAGGAATTCTGTCGGGCTCCATCCCGGTTTGGTCATTCTCTAGCTATCAGGGTGTGCATTTCGCAAGCCCTGGGCCAAAAACTTACCTGGGGAGCGAATCATGCAACGCCTTTTGAACAACCTGTTGACGGTCGCGGTGATTGGTCTGGTTTCGACGAGTGCCTCGCTGGTGATGGCTCACGGCGGCGGCGGTGGCGGTGGCCATAGCAGCGGCGGACACAGTTCTTCGCATACGAGCAGCAGCCGCTCCTCGATCGCCCATGGTTCGCATCCGCGTGCGTTCCCGCCCAATCCGACTGGTGGCAAATCCACGAAAACGTCGTTTGCTCGAATTGGAAATTTCCCTGGCCATCCCCCAGGACACCTGTCCCCGCGTCACCCGTGGCACTATCACATGCACTACCCGGTCGGCTTCTGGTTCGGCGGAAACCTCGACGTGGTCGATACCGACGTGGTCGAGGGCGGAATCGATGTCGAATTCACCAAGATTCAGCAACTCGACGCTGGCGATCCGGCGAAGAGCCTGGCTCCGGCCTACCGAGTTTGGTTCCACAACAATAGCGATGTCGATATCGCCCAGCCGTTCGACGTGGCGATCCTGGCTTCCACCGACGGTCAACTTTCGCAAGGACTGCCGTACGCAAGCGTTCGGGTCGACAGCCTGGCTGCCGACGAGACCACCTCGGTCGACATCCGGATGCCGATCGCCGCGATGACGATGGGAACCGCCGATGGACAACCGGCCCCCTTCGCCTACGTCCACACGATCATCGACAGCCAGAAAGAGCTTGTTGAAACCAACAAGGCCAACAACCTGTCGGTCGACAGCCGCGACGACATTCCTGCTGCGGCTGAATAAGACCGCTACGAAACCCGGGCCCATCTGACGGCCGGCCGTTCTCCCCAGGGAACTGGCCGGTCGTTAGTGTTTTGCCTTGACCGAGACGCCGGGCAGCGAGCCGTTTTCGCATATTTGCATGGGCCCAGGCGTAGAGTATAGCCTAATAGCAAAGGCGAGCGTATTCGCCTGATTCCAAACCCAAGAGAGAAACGAGACATGGAAACGCGAATGAAGAAGCTGGAACGGTTGAACCGAGTTCTGTTTGCCGGTCTGGCTTTGGCCCTGTTGCCTTGGGTTGTCGCGGCGGGGAAGACGATTCCCGATTTGATCGAGGGAACCAGCGGCAAGTTTCAAGCGGTCGGGGCGTCAACGTTCGAATTAACGGACGCTGCCGGCAACAAGGTCGGGGGTCTGTTTGGAAGGAAGGACGCTTCCAACCTCACGATCAAGGACAGCAACGGCAAGGTCAGAATCTTCGTCGGCATCTTGAAAGGAAACCCAACCCTTTTGTTCGCCGACAAGGATGGCAATCAGGTGGCGAAGTACGCTGAGACGAACGGCTCGTTTGAAACCGTTGAATAAGCCCTGACCTTCCGTGCGATTGATGTATCGTTCCAGCCGGGGCTCAACGCCCCGTTAGAATGGTGCAGTGAAAAAAACAAGGTGTGACCGGCGGCGGACCATCCGGCGAAGGTCGCATTCCATGGCGAGGCGAGCATTGTTTGGCAAACAGCATCTTGAACCATTTTACGAGGTAACGACCATGATTCGGCAACGCATTCTTTCGCTCTTCATTTTCACGACGGCATCGCTGTTCCTCGTCGCGTTGATTTTCAATGATCGCCCGGCAAGCTTCGCAGCACAGGCGGCAGCCAATTCGGGCGGTGGCAACAATGTCGCGGCTGGGCCAATCCAGGAATTACAAAAACAGATCGCGGAACTGCAAGGCCAGGTGAAAGAACTGAAGTCGTTGCCTCGCATCATCGCCGCGGGCACCGTAACGATCCGACTCGGCCGGGAGCAAGACAACAAGACAAGCCTTCGAGTAAAACTCCCCGCCGATGTCGTCGCCCGCCTCGGCGGCAACTGCATCGTGCAGCTCACCAACCGATATCCGGCGGGCGACACCTTCTTTGTCCCTTACTCAAGGCTGGCGACCGATGGTTTTGATATCCTCCTGGCCGATCCGTCTCTCGAAGGCGTCCAGATTAACCCTAACCGAACCATACCCTACTACGTCGATTGGATCGTCGTTGAAAAGTGATCAGAAAGCGGCTCGCCCTTTCCGCTGCTGATAAGTAGTTCAACAGGCCGTGCCCCCGACAACAGCGGACCGGAGCGTCAGGACTTAGCGACGGCGTGATCTTATCGCCGAAGACTTGAAACCAAAAGCCTGCCTCGTTCGTCCAACACCAGGGCGTTCAATCTCCATTCCGACGGAGGGATCACGATGAAACGAAGAACCACTCTCCTTGTCGCAATCGCCTGCTTCACGGTGTGTTCTGCCGTGTATGCGGTCTATGATGTCAGCGATGAAGGAACGTGGCCGAAAAGCTGGCCGAAGGAATTGGAGCCGTTGCGGAAGCAATCTCGCACTTTAATAGGTCCGATGGCTCCCCAGGCGCATTATGAAATCCCTTTCACCAAACGGGCGGAATTTGAGTCTGCCTGGCCGTATTTGCTGAAGGTCAAAAGCAAAGGAGCCCCGATCATCCTAGTGCGGGGTCCGAAGACCGATTTTTTTGAGGTCAAGCCCGCCGGTGTTCTGATCCATTCTCCTCCTGCCGGGACCGACAAGCAGGCCAATCCAGAAGCCCCGATCCCTGGCCAATCTGACGCGAGATCAACGTGGGCGAACACAACCTACGTTGAGTTGGTCGTTGATGGCCAGATCGTTGATTTGAACCGCATTCCTCTCCCGGCCGACACCCCGATTATCGATGAGCGGTTCAAGGACGCGAAGAACAAGTAGCTCAGCCGGCCGAACCCGCTGATCACTCCACCATCTCGCCCCGCAGCACCGTGACCGCCTGCCCGACAAGGAAGACGCGGCCGTCGACTACTCGGACCTGAACACGCCGCCTCGGGCAGATGCTTGGAAGGCGGTGAAGTCGCTCTTGCCCAATCGCTGTTGCCAGTACGGCCCCAGGCAGCAATGGGCCGACCCAGTGACTGGGTCTTCATCGACGCCTGCCCGTGGAGCGAAGAAGCGGGAAACGAAATCGTATTGCGGCGTGACGGATCGGCTGGTGACGATCACGCCCCGCACTTCAAGGAGGGACAGACGAGCGAAGTCAGGGGCTAAACGACGGATTTCGGCTTCCGTCTCCGCCTCGACGAGAAAGTCGAACTGATTGCGGCCAACATACTTGGCTGTGGCTCCCAAGGCTTCCAGCAGCCCTTGTGGCGGCGAGATTTCGGTCGGCGGCGTGGCGGAGATCGTCGGGTAGTGGGTCAGTCTGAAATCAGGGATTTTCTTCCAAGCCCTCACCCCCTTCCTTGTCGACCTCGGTGAACATTTCATCTAGCGCCTCCCTCAGCCGGCGCAGATCGGCCAGATGTTGCTCGCTTTGTTTCATCAAGCTGTCGCATTCGGCAATCAGCCGCTAGGCGCATTGCTCGAAATGCGACGGCGTGAGGGCGTTCGGCTTGGGATGGTTATCGTCCATGCCCTCATCATACCCGACCGCACTTGCAGGTCCCACGGCCGGACAAATGAAGAACCTGACCACGCGAGGTCGAGCGACGGCGGTAGCGGGTAGTGGGGTAAATCTGCGTCGATGGATTTTGGCGAGAGTTGGGTGAGTCGTCTAGCCGCTACGAGCAATGCGAAATGTCCAAGCCCTTCACGTGTGCCAACCGTGCGCGTGGAGGGTTTTTTATCTGGCTGGTGCGCGAGAAAACCTATCCTCGCCGCGCCGGTCGTCCTCGGCATCCATCATGCCAAGCCGATATTCGATGGCGTCTTGATCCTCTAGCAGCACCATTTCTCGATCGTTGATCTCGTCGGGATCGGCGCGAGTCGCGGTTATCTCGGCGAGTTCGAGCGCTATTTGCTCCCGGTGGGCTTTAAGCGCCAATCTCGTGTCCTGGTTTGATTGCATGGCCTATACTCCATATCCACGAAAAGTAGGTACTGAATCGAATGGCACAAGGTTAAGACAGCAGTAAAATGAGACCGCGTGGCTTCCCCGGCTCTACGGTGTCGGGCTTCTCGGCCATGCTGGCTTGCTAGGGATGGTGAACCGCTAATTAGTCGCAGGTGGCCATCAGGAACGCGGCGAGAACGATCCACGCCAAGATCGTCCATCGGATCGAATACCACGGTCGACCGGGCGTATCGTCCATGCCGGCATTCTAGTAGACCGCGCATGAAAGACCCCGCCGGATGCGCCCTTTGACCCATGCAGCGACGGCCTACGCCGCATCGTTCCTCCGGCCCGATTGTCCTACGGTTCACTGGACATAGAGCCAGAAACACGAGGCTGAAGGCGGAGGCCCAACAGCGATGCCTTGACGCAGTTAACGTACCGCCGATAAAGACCTTAAGCTGCTTGAATCGCTGCCGGATCAAGGAAGCCAAGCATGCGGTTGAAGCGTTGGCTGCTCAAAAGGGAATTGTGCCGCCAAGGAGCGGCTGCTTTACCGTTCTTGCCTTGCTGCTCTGCGGGGTCCTGGTCACTTGGTTGTTTCGGCATTGAGGTCCGCCTTCGTCCCGCAAGAAAAAGCAACCCAGCCCGGCCATCACGCCGCCCCAGACGAAGTCCCCTGTCCAGGTATTCGCAAAGAAGTTTTTCGGTTGTTCGCGATTTTGCAAATTGATTCGGCCGATGACCGCCGCTACCTTGAAATCCGAGAGCGAGGCCATCGCCGAAGACCGCCAGACATGCCGACCGGCCTTTCGGCTGCGACTATCCGTTGAGACCACGGTGCTGCTCACCAAACCGGGCCGAGGAACCACATGACCAAGAATCTGCACGGCAAAGTCGCTTTGGTCACGGGTGCCTCGAAGGGGATTGGGGCTGCGATCGCCAGGCGGTTGGCCCAAGATGGGGCCGCGGTGGTGCTGAACTACTCGGCCTCTGTGGACCAGGCTCAGGCGATCGTCGATGATATCGGGAAGGCGGCCGGCCAGGCGTTTGCCGTTCGGGCGGACGTCAGTAAGGTCGATGAGATCGAGCGGCTCTTCGCTGCGACCCTCAGCCATTTCGGCAAGCTCGACATCTTGGTCAACAACGCCGGCATCCCGCTCCGCCGGCCGCTGGTCGAGATCACCGAGGAAGATTTCGATCACATCTTCGGCGTGAACGTCAAAGGCACGTTCTTCGCCTGCCAACAGGCAGCGAAGCTGATGACTGATGGCGGTCGTATCATCAATCTCTCGTCCTCCCTGACGGCGACGATGCTCGCCGACTATTCAGCCTACGTCGCCACCAAGGGAGCTGTGGAGCAATTGACTCGCAGCTTGGCCAAAGAGTTGGGCCCAAGGGGCATCACGGTCAATGCAGTCTCGCCGGGGCCGACCGACACCGAACTCTTTTCGGTCGGCAAGACCGAGCAGGAGAAGCAGCGGTTTGGCCAATTGGCAGCCCTGGGGCGATTGGGACTCCCGCAAGATATCGCCGCAGTGGTGGCGTTGCTGGCGAGCGACGACGCCCATTGGATCACCGGACAGAACATCCGGGCCAATGGGGGCACGGTTTGAGGGATGGATTGAGTGCTTGGGAAAGAATGAGGGAGAGCAGAAGCCCGCCAACGGCTACTTTGTCTCGACTCCATTTTTTCCGGGCGGCACTGCCGTCTTGTAGCGTTGCACTTCGTTGACATGGGCGGTGGCGTCGCCGAAGTGCAGGTCACGATCCACGTCAATTGCGTAGTAGAGAACGCCGTCCATGGCCTCTTCCTTGGTGACTTGCCCATTCTGCTTCCGGTCCTGGTAGGTCTTGTAGTCCGAACGCATGACCTGGGTGATCGCGGTCAAGGTGACGCCACCGACTTGGTGCTCACGATGCTCGGCGTCCGACAAGCCCAGGAAGTCCCGCGGCTCATTCTTCTGTGCCCATCGGATCGCAAAGCCGTACCGCTGGCTGAGACGCCACAGTGCGGCTCTCCGGGATGTGTCGCGGACCTCGAAGGTGATCGGCGTCTCCAGGGCTTTCGCATTCTCGACGGCGAAATCGGCGGGACCGAACTCGTCGGCCAGCACATCCTTCAATGGAACGCCGCCCCACGATACATCAATTCTCTCGTCGAGCCACTTGCTCCATGGTTTGGACTCGACCTTCAGGAAGTCATTGGGTGGGAGCGTGGCCGGAGCGGTGGCTTGATGTTGGTCAGGCGTCTGCGATACCGGTGCCGTCGGAGGCTGTTCGGCTCGCTGGTAGGCGATCGAACCGACGAGGAAAACCAGAACGAGACCAAATCGGAGGCATATCATCGGGCGATCCTTGCGGCGTCGCTGAAAATGATGGTCAGAGGCTGGCAAGGCGTTGGCGTGGCTATTCTAATGGGAGGCAATTGGGGCGGGCCAGGGGTACTTCGGGATGGTCTCGGTGGATGCAGGAAGTCGTTGCGAATGGCGCTGCGGAGAGGGAACACGGACCGAAGCTGCATGTCATCGAGGAAGAGATTGCAGGAATCTTACGAGAAGTGGTTATGGTTAAGGGCCT
>Ga0182024_10013609_pt1 | contig 15850 bp, 11 predicted proteins | sample P32metaG_FD_120480 | JGI IMG/M metagenome (GOLD analysis project Ga0182024, IMG submission 120480) | Permafrost microbial communities from Stordalen Mire, Sweden - P3-2 metaG (Illumina Assembly) | ecosystem: Environmental > Terrestrial > Soil > Wetlands > Permafrost | place: Sweden: Stordalen... | reverse complement strand
GGCACCGTCGCCATGAACATTCCCGTGCCCGCCGGTGATCCGACGTTCGATCCCACGGACCAGGGCGATTTGTCGATTGCGTTCGACCGTAGCCAAATAGCGACGGGGACCGGAAACAGCAGCAGCAATCCGGCACAGTTCGTCAATCAAGACACGTCGTATATCGACGGCTCGATGATCTATGGCTCGGACCCCGCGACTGCCGCCGCGTTGAGAACATTCAGCGGCGGTCAGCTCAAGACGAGCGCCGGCGACTTGCTTCCCTACAACACGATGGGCCTCGACATGGCCGACAACATCGGCGTTCCCCAGGACACCTTGTTCGCGGCCGGAGACGTGCGGGCGAACGAGAACGTCGAGTTGTCGAACCTTACGACGCTCTTCGTGCGCGAGCATAACTATCAGGCATCCTTGTTGGCCCAAGAGCATCCGACCTGGACCGACCAGCAGCTCTATGAGGGTGCCCGACAAATCGTGATCGGTGAGATCCAGTCGATCACCTACAACGAATGGTTGCCGGCCCTGATGGGCAATAATGCCTTGACGCCCTACACGGGCTACAATCCGACCGTCAATGCGTCGATCGACGACGAGTTCTCCAGTGCCGCGTTTCGGCTACATACGCTGCTCGACGACGACGTCCAGTTTTTGAACAACAACGGGAGTCCCGACACCAGCATCGAAGACGGCGATCTGCCTCTGGCTGACGACTTCTTTCAACCGGGAATCGTCGCCCTGCCCGGCGAAGTGGCCGCCAACCTGAAATATCTGGCGAGCGACAATGCACAGGAGGTCGACGAGCAAACGGTCGATGGGTTGCGCAACGCACTCTTCCCCGATGCGCCCGTTTTGGACAACGTCGAGGTCGGGGCCAGCGATCTGATTGCCGATGACATTCAGCGCGGCCGCGACGAAGGCGATCCGACCTACAACGCAATGCGGGTCGCCATGGGCGAAGCGCCTGTCACTTCGTTTGCGCAAATTACGTCGAACGTCCAGCTACAGGGCGAGCTGCAACAGATTTATGGAAACGTGAACAACGTCGAGTTGTTCGTCGGCCTGATGGGCGAGAATCACTTGCCTGGCTCTTCGCTTGGCGAAACCGAACAAGCGATCCTGGCCACGCAGTTCGAGGCGCTGCGCGACGGCGATCGCTACTTCTACGAGAACGCCGACCCGCAATCGCTGGTCAATCAGTTGAATGGGACGACGCTGGCGCAGATCATCGAGCGGAACACCGACATCACGAATCTGCAGCCGGACGTCTTCTTCTTCTACAACAACATCCAGGGGAAGGCGGAGGCCACCATCACGACGTTCAATCACAACCATGCTGAAACGTCGTTGGCGCCAATCGCCGACGCGACGGTTGAATTGATCCAAGCCGGCAGCATTGTCGCGACGACAACGACAAACGCTCAAGGAAACTACCAGTTCACCGAAACCGGTGCGGGCTTGTTTACGGTCAAAATCATTCCGCCCGCCCATTTCTCCGGCATCTTGTCGGCGACGACAAAGACCGTCGACATCACCAAAGGCCAGCAGCCCCACGATCCAGCGATCGCCGATTTCATCTTCGGACTCGATAGCAACAACCCTGGCCCCGGCGGCGGATCGCCGGGTTCCGGCGGTCCCGGACATTCTCAAGGGCCCGGCGGCGGTGGTTGGAATGTCGGTCCGAATTTCGGAGGTCGCAACGGCTGACGGATCATGGAGCGGTACGTGTCCCGATAGACGCCGGGCATCTGGTGGAGCGACTGGCGGCGCAAAGAGATCGGCGACGGAACAGCGCCGCGTCTCTTTCGCGCTCCACCGGATGCGCGGCAAAGTTGCCGTGCGTCTCAATGATATTTCGGGAAGTCCGGAGCGCTTCGCCGACACGTGCGAGTGCGACGCGCCTATGTTGGCGGTGCGGCGCTCCGATTGGAATGTGGACCTATTTGGGGCGATCGGCCAATCGATGTCGCGCCGCCGTCGGCGCATCCTCCGCAGTTTCGCCATCCGACACGATGCGGAACCTCTCACGCGAAAAAGAATGCTCTCCACCGAAAAAGGATCGGCGCCTTTTTTTGCGATCGGTTACTGCACGTGTTAGGGGCCGACTCCGATGCCGGTGACGCAGCAGCATGAGCGAGCACGGCGAGATATGACGTTGAAAGCTGCCCATGTTCCCGAAGCGTCGCCGGCGAGCAGCGTCGAATAGGTGGAACGTTCAAACAGAGAGGAAGTTTACAATGGCTACCAAACCACGCACAAAACTTGGAGCCGGATTTCGGCGCCTGGAAGAACTGGAACCGCGAGCCATGTTGGCGGGGCACGGTTTCGAGCCTTCCTTCGCCGATGCCGGCGGCGGCGCGTTTTTCGCCGCTCAGCACATACAGCAAGCCCCGGAGGTTGGTCAAATCAGCCCGGCCTTCGGCCGCGACGCGTCCTTTGCCGGCGGTTTCACGGCGTCCCGGGCCGACGACGGCGGCGGCTACGACGATTCGTCCTCAACCGAGTTCACCGCCTCGGTGAGCGACTCCAGCGGCGACACCGCGACCGTTACCTATCAGACTGGCAACTTGCTGGGAACTTCCGAAACGGTCGTCAACGTCACCGGCGATACGCTTGACGAAGGAACCAGCGTCGCCCTGTCGATCAACGGCGTTTCGGTTGGCACCGTGGCAATCAACAGCAGCGGCGCCGGCACTTTGATCGTGCCGACAGCGAGCGTTTCGACCACCGTTGCCGCCGGCAGCACGGTCATTTTGGGCACCATGAACGGCACGTTGGCAGCCTCCACGACCACTACGTCGGGCGGCTCCGGCTGTGGATCCTCGTCCGAATCAGGTTTCACGGCCGCGGTAAGCGATTCCGCCGGTGATACGGCCACCGTCACTTTCCAAACCGGCAAGTTGCTTGGCACGTCCGAATCGGTCATCAACATTACCGGCGATACGCTCGACGAAGGAACCAGTGTCGCGTTGTCGATCAACGGGACGTCGCTCGGGACGGTGGCGATCAATAGCAGCGGCGCCGGCACCTTGATCGTGCCCACATCCACATTGTCATCCACGGTTGCCGCCGGCAGCACGGTCGTCCTGGGTTCGCTGAGCGGTACGTTTGCGGCTTCGACGACGAGCGATTCCGGCTCCGGTGACTCCGGCCACTCTGGCGGCTGCGGTGACTCCGGATCGTCGTCTGGCACGAATCTCAGCGCGCCGGTTTCCGACTCGAGCGGCGATACGGCCACCGTCACTTATCAGACGGGCAAGCTGCTGGGAACGTCCGAATCGGTCATCGCCGTAACGGGCGACACGCTTGACGAAGGAACCAGCGTCGCCCTGTTGATCAACGGCGCGACCGTCGGCACCATCGCGATCGATAGCACCGGCGCCGGCACCTTGACGGTGCCGACGTCCAGTCTGACGACCACCGTCGCCTCCGGCAGTACGGTCACCCTGGGTACGATGAGCGGCACCTTTGCGAGCAGCACGTCGTCGGTGACCATCTCATCGTCGGCCAGCACCGCGTCGTCAAATCACACGGCGATCGGGACGCTGACATTCGGCGGACGGCATCACGGTCAAGGTTGAGCAGCGATGGCCGTCTGTCGATGTCGTCCTGAAACAGCGCGGGTGGCATCCAAGCTGGGTGCCATCCGGCCAGGGTCGGTCGAGTCCGCGATTCCTTGACCGCGTGTTCTCAACGATCAGGGATCGGTCCAATCGCGCCAAGCGGTTACTGATCCGCGCTGGTAGTCAGTGATCCAAGCAAAACGCCTGGTCAAAATGCCGCACGGTCAGACGCGACCGCTCACGCAATCAAGAACTGGCCGCGACCGCCGGCTGTTTCGGTTCCGAATGGAATCTGCTCTTCAGTGCGAGAAAATGCTTCTCGAACAAATTCCAACTGATGACGGCTCCCGCGGTGGTGATGGCAAACATCGCCACGATGTACGCCATCCGCCCGAGGAATGCCGAGCCCCACCGTTCAATCAACATTTCGGGATTCAGGATCGGCGCGAGAATCTCAATCAGCGGGAGCTGAAACACATACATCGCGTAGCTGTATTTTCCAAAGAATCGCAAGCCGCGCGATCCCCAGATCTTTCCCAGCCAGGTCGTCGAGCGGGACGAAACGGCCAGCACCAGCAGACCGCCAAAGAAGGCCGAGCAAATCGTAATCGGCAATCCCAAGAGTTGCCTGTCCGCCAGCGTGGAGATGTAGCCCATCGAAAGACCGGTCAGCAGCATTCCCACGAGTGCCCAAGGGATATACTGCCGAATTCCCCGCGGTCCCCGCGCGACGAGCGCCAAAAAAGAGCCGAGTGCCAATCCGTCGCATTGGAAGCACGTGAAGGCTTCGATCGCAACCTTGGGACCTCCGAGCGTCAACCAGGCGATGCGTCCGACGATTGCGAACGCGATTGTCAACAAGCACGCCACCAGGGCCTGTCGCCGGGAGCAAAAGAAAATGACCAGCGGCCAAAGGAGATAAAAATGCTCTTCAACGCACAGCGACCAGAAGTGCCGGAACGAGCCGAGGCACCACTCGTTGCGAATGCCCATCAGAAAATTCGCCACGTACAACCAAAGCGAGGCCTGATCCGCTCTGGCCTCGGCGAAGAGTTGGTATCGCGACCCCAGCAACAGAGGCATCGCCACCAAAGCCACAAATAGGACTCCGTAATACAGCGGATAAATCCTTAGCGCTCGACGGAAATAGAAATTGCGAAAATAGTGCGGACCCCCTTTGGCGTCGAACAGAATGCCCGTAATCAGAAATCCCGACAGCACAAAAAACAAATCGACTCCCAAATTGCCGACGGAAAACGCCTTGAACAACACGCGCCCGATGCGGCCATAATCAGCGTCCACCGGACCCAAATTGAATCGATAGGCCGTCACCATCAGAATCGCGAATCCACGAATTCCGTCGAGTGCGGGAACGTGCTTCGGCAAACCAAGCGGCTGCTGCACCCGAATTGGTTTTTCGGACTCGACGGGCCGGCTCGCTTTCGGAGTTAGAAGTTGCATCGGAAAAGCAACCAGGGTGAGGCTAGTTGTGCCTTGTGCACAGGGTGATCAACGCCAAACGCGGAATATCGAATCGTCGAACCGGATCGAACTTATTCCCACGATTCGGCGGCGGCAAAGACGCACCGCACACCGACGCAAAAAAATCTCGCCGTGATCGACAACTTATTTGGAACGGGATGCTCTGTCAACTATCGAGAAACGCATTCAAGAATCGGCGGGTTCCCACCTCGCGGCCGCTCGTACATCGACAAACAGGAATCTGAAACCCTAGCTCTTTTCCCAGCGTCGCGATTAGGTACCCGGAGTGTATGGAATGAAAAGGCAGCACCCTGTCTGGGGGCGCGCTAGGGGAGACGAAGTGCGGGACAACCTGCTCGACCCGAAGGCGAAACGGTGCACCATCAGCAGCTTCCCGGAGGGCGGCAGTTGCCGGACTGGCGGAAACGCGGTTCCGACCACCGGCGGTCGCCAAATTCAGCGGGAGTAGGGACAGGTGTTGCTCCGTAGCGGGCCCCCACACCTCCCCCACTTGGAATAATCCCGCCCGGCATTTCGAAGTACTACTCGTCGGTCGATGCCGCGCTCTGCGTCTTGTTGCTCGGCGCCCTGAATTATCGGGTGCTGCGCGCCGGACTAGCAGTTCGTGCTGCCACAGCAGGCTCGACCGGATGCGCTGGACGCCCGGCGCGCGCTCCCCTAGATCGACGTGGCGCGACAAATGCATTTCTAACGAGTCGTTCCGCATCGTGTCGGCTACATTGATTGAATGCGTACCGTTCGTTTGCGTTGTGCGCTTTTTGACGGCGGTCCTCGGCTGGCATTGCCGGCCCATCCCGCAGCCAGGTCTGTCAGGTCGTGAGGTAGCCTTTTAGAACCGAACGGGTTGGTCCGAGCCCCCTGGCCTGGCCCAACAGCACGCGCAGGTGAACGTTGTGGTCCAATTTTTGCTCAGTAATTCTTTTGGAAACCGGGCAAGTTATTCTAGAATACGGCAAAGTTCCCCTAGGAACTGACAAATTTTCAACAATGCTCAGACTGGGTTGATTGGGTTGCAGAAATGGCATAAAATGGGATACTAACGCCCCACGATAGAGGGGAGTTCGTTCCCCCCTCACGAGCATGAGGGTGCTCTGGCGGACGGTGCCTGCAGCTAAACTGCTGATGGAGGGCAACATATGTGTGCCACACAAGTCCGGGACAATGGAGTTGATAGCGAGGCTCTGGATACCCGGGCTCGCTTACCTGCGGAAAAGTTTGCGCAGAACTTGGGGAAATCCTCCGCCGCTATCGAACGGGCCGTGTCGATGCTGCGCGAGGCGGCGGTCTACGCTGAACAGTTTGGCCGCGATCATTGGGACTTTGCGGTCGACCTCAAGTCGTTCGTCACGGCCGGGTGTACTTTGAACGATTTGCGTTGGCTTCTCTGCGCCGGATTCGCTCTTCACGGCAGCGAGATTCGAGTCACCGGCGCTACGTCGCGGCAATTCAAGCTCAGTCAAAGCATGGCGTTCGGCCCGCGGTCATGTTTTGTGTTGGCGCAGACTTCGGTGGTGTCGTCGACGAACGGAACTCTGCCCCACGATGCAAATAGCAATTTCCAAGTTTTTCGCGGAGCAACGCCGACGCCGGTATGGGATCAAGAGCGTCGCGAATTGCGGATCAACGACGTCGTGGTGAAGTCGTTCAAGCTTCCATCGCCCAATCAAGAAGCGATCCTGACCGCGCTGGCGGAAGAGAATTGGCCGGTGCGGATCGACGATCCGCTGCCGCCGCACGTCGAGTTGGATCCGAAACGGCGCCTGCATGATACGATCAAGAGTCTCAACCGCAATCAAAAGAGCCGCTTGATTCGCTTCTCCGGTGACGGCACGGGCGAAGGCGTGTTGTGGAAGCTGATTCATCGAGTTTGATCCCACCGTCGCGCCGGCCTTAACTCGATCGTGGCGCCCGGCTTGACCCGATCGTGCCGGAAAGCTTCCCCATCCATCGCCCACAGGCTCCCCCATCGTGCCCCTCGCGGGGCTCATTTCCGATGGGTACTATGCCCACGTCTTGATGAGCGTTTTGTTTCGTGCCTGCCATCAGGCGCGGGCGATTGCCTCGATCGCATTTTGTCCACCCGCGCCTGGACAATCGCGCGTCCTACGAGACTTCTCTACAATTATTGAATCCAATGGGATTTCATTCGTGGGCGAATTCATTCCTCCAGGACTAGGATGGCTGCAGAGTCTGCCCGACGCGCGGGATCTTTCGCCTTCGAATCCTGAGGTACAAAAGACGCTTGCCGCCTTGGGAATGCCGCGGCGCCGCTCGCTTCCCGCTCGTGTTGATTTGTCGAGCTATTTCCCCGCGGTCAGCAATCAACAGCGCGTCAACGCGTCCACGGCCTTCGCCTGGTCGAGTATTCTCGAATACTTCGAACGGCGCACCAAGGGAACGATTGAACCCTTGTCTCCGCTGTTCTTATACAAAGTCACGCGGAATTTGCTGCTGCGCAATGGGGACTGCGGCGCGGATCTGCGTTCGACCATCAAGGCGGCGGCAACCTGTGGCGTGCCGCCCGAGCGTTACTGGCCCTACGAACCAGAGCGGTTCGACGAAGAACCCCCGGCGTTCGTCTACAAAGTGGCCGAGTCGTATGATTCGCAGCGGTTCATTCGACTTGATCCGCCTCCCCGCAATGGTGCCGCCACGCTCGATTGGGTGCGCGCTTTTTTGGCCGCTGGCTTTCCCCTCGCCTTTGGTTTCGTCGTTCCCGTATCGCTTTCGTCGGATCCGGACATTCCCTACCGTCCTCAGCTCGATTCCGTTCATGGCGGACATGCCGCCGTGGCGGTCGGATTCGACAACGATCGCATCAGCGGAGGCAAGGGAGCTCTGCTGATTCGCAGCTCTTGGGGCGATGCTTGGGGCAGTGGCGGCTATGGCTGGTTGCCTTATGCGTATGTACTTCACGAACTGGCTGTTGATTTCTGGACCGTTTACCGTCCGAACTGGCTGGCAAGTGGCGAATTCACCTGCCCGCGCGGAATCGTGTCCAAATGAACAACCGATAGCGGTAAGCCGACGCTTGTTCTCGTCCTGGAAAACTAAGTCCCACCAACGCTCCGTTCCCCACACTGCCCCTAAGGCTCCCGTAGGCAGCGACTCGCCGTCGTAATTAGCATGGCTCAAACATGCAGCGGCGGAACAGAGTCGAGGACGCGTAAGTTAATACCGCCCAAAGCGGTAGCCGCCAACTGCAGGGATATTGTATGAGTACGGAAATTCTCGATGTGAACGCCGCCACCAATGGCGTGCTGTCGGTTCCTTCCACTTTGGGCGTAAGCCCCTCGCCGCTGGCCGAGCGGCGGCCCTTCCATCCCGGGGCCTATGCGCTGCGACGCGCACTGGTCACCAGTTTGCCGCTGGCCGCGGCTGATATCGCGGCGCTGGCATTGGCCCTCGTGATTGGGGCGAGCGTCATCCGACTGGCAGGCTTTGGAGAGAACGGACATCTTGCGGCCTTATTGCTGCCGATCAGCAGTGCGCTCGTCATGTCGTTTGCAATCCTCGGTCTCTATCCGGGCGTTGGCCTGAATCCCATTGTCGAAATGCGCCAGACCTGCTGCGGCACCACCGTGGTGTTTTGCGTCCTGTTGGCAGCCGTCCAGCTCAATCATGTGGCGTTCGCATCGGCACAATGGCTATTGATCGCCGCCTGGCCCGTGGCACTCCTGGCCGTTCCGCTCGCGCGCGCCGCGGCGCGCCGACTTTGCTCGCGGGGCTCGTGGTGGGGTCATCGGGCGGTCGTGTTTGGCCATGGTCAGTCGGGTCTGGCCGCCTTCGCACATCTTCAATCGCGTCCCTGGTTGGGCCTGCGCCCGGTGGGCATCGTCGCGGACGAGTGCGACGACGACGCCACTGCGCCGAATGCCCCTTTTCATTTTGGAACGCCCGACATCGGATTGACGATCGCCGAACGTGAAGGGGCGTCCTGGGCGATTCTCGCCATGCCCGATCGACGGCGCGACGAGGTGTTGCGCGTGATCGATCAACACGCCGGCGCGTTTCCCCACATTCTGATCATGTCCGATATGGAGGGCCTGCCCAGCTTGTGGACCTGCGCACACGAGTGCGGCGGTATGCCGGGGTTGTGGATCAACGATCGCCTGCTGATGCCCGTGCCGCGAATCATCAAGCGGTTGATGGACCTGACGCTGATTCTGCTGGCCTCTCCGCTTGTGTTGCCACTGATGGCTTTCCTAGCAATGATGGTAAAAGTCAGTTCGCCCGGTCGGGTTTGTTATGCCCAACAACGCATCGGATTACGCGGTCGCCGATTCAGCGCCTTGAAATTCCGATCGATGGTCAACAACGCCGACGAGAAACTTAAGCTCTACCTGGCAAATAACGCCGATGCCCGCGCCGAGTGGGAGGCCGACCACAAATTGCGCAACGATCCACGCGTCACCCGGTTCGGCCGGTTTTTGCGCAAATCGAGTCTGGATGAGTTGCCACAGTTGTGGAATGTGTTGCGAGGTGAAATGAGCCTGGTGGGGCCGCGACCGATTGTCGAGGCCGAAATCAGCAAATACACGGATCGGTACGACTTGTACACGAAAGTCATGCCCGGGATTACCGGGCTCTGGCAGGTGTCGGGACGTAACGACACGACATACGACGAGCGCGTGGAACTCGATGCGTTCTACACGCGTAATTGGTCTCCCTGGCTTGATCTATTTATTCTCGCGCGCACCATCAAGGTCGTTTTGTTCCGCGAAGGAGCCTATTGATGAGGCGCAAGCGACATTCGTCGCCGACCGCCTTTTGTTGGACGTGTGGTTTCCGCGGAACGAGCGTCGCCGCGTCATTGATTCGGGCCACTCGTTTCCGGGCCCCACGCAGATTATTGGGAAAGGTTGGCTGCAACTGTGAATCCATTGCGACGGACGCAGAATGGTCAAAGGAATGACTCGATGATATCGATCGGTCGACACGTTTCGGTCGCGCAAGACACCGCCCTTCTACCCGCTCCCATGACTCTGGGGACGAATGGCGATTTGCTGAAAATATGGCACCTCGTGCGACGTTACTGGTCGTGGTGCTTGATCGGGGCCTGCGCGGGACTGGGATTGGCGGGGGCCTACTGGATGGTGAAGACCCCTTCGTACATCTGCCAGTCGCAAATCCTCGTGGTGAAAAAAGACAGCCGCATGCTCTCGCAGCGCGAGTCGTCACCCGATCAGACCAACATGTCCGAGGATTTGCTGTCGACGCACGTTCAGTTGATCAGCAGTCCAAGTGTCGTCGGCACTGCCTTGGCGACTTTGGATAAGCGCATTCTGCAAGACATCGACGTACTGAAAGGTTCCAAGGAAACGGCCATATCTTATGTCGTAAAGCAACTGCGTGCGAGCAAGGGGGGAGAAGGCCAGCAAAGAGACGCTCATATTATTTCGCTGGCCTTGGCTTATCCAGACGCCGCCGACGGAGCCACGATCGTGGCGTCCATTATCGCGAATTACCGGTTGTTCCTGCAGGGAACTTTCGAGGGCGTGAATAAGGAAGCCGTCAACCTGATTTCCTCGGCGAGCGACAAGCTTGGCCGGGATGTGACGGAACAAGAGATCGCTTATGAGCAGTTCCGGCGTAATTCTCCGCTGCTGTTCAGTAAAACCGAAAGCGCCAATGTGCATTACACGCACCTCCTGGAGTTGGAGAACGCGCTTTCGAAGGTGCGCATTCGCCGCGCCGAGGTGCAGGCCCGATTGCAGGTCATCGACGAGGCGCTAGCCAGCCCGGACTACCAAACCGCGACCGACCTCGAGCGGTTAGCGCTCCTGGACGAGGCGAACGCCAGCCGCTTGACCATTGTCGACGGAGTGCATAGCGGCAGTTCGAACTCGGAAGCTTTCCAAGCCTCCCAACCGGCACGGTCCGAAAGGGCCAGGGCCGAGTACGGGGAGTTGATGGCGTTGAAGGCAAGAAAGCAATCGCTGTCGTTCCGATTAGGACCCCAGCATCCCGAAATTCAACAAATCAACAAGAGCATTCGCTCGATCGAGCAGGCCTTGGCCGACGATTCCAGCGGCGGTCCGGTCGAAATGCGGAAGCAGGTCACTGCCACGGAAATGGTGAACGCGTTTGCCCGTTTGCTGAGGCACGATCTGCGTGACCTGAACAATCGCGAGCGAGATTTGATCGCGCTTTGCGAACCGGCGCGTCAGGCCGCGGCGGCTCTTGTTTCGTACGAGATGCAAGACGAGTCGATGCGTAACGCCTTGACTCGAAAGAAGGACTTATACCTGACGATCGTTGACCGAATCCGCGATCTTGACCTGATGGGTCTGTACGGCACCTACGTGGTGAAAGTCATATCGCCCCCCGAGCCCGGCAAAAAGCCCTCGCCCGCGTTGTTCATGACCTTGGCCGTCGGCGGACTCCTCGGTCTCGTTGTCGGCAGTGTTGGCGCCGCGGCGGCGTGCTTCTTCGACAGCACCTTTGACAGTCCCCAAGACGTCGAATCCGCGTTGTCGCTCCCCATTATCGCGCATCTACCCGAGTTGACTCCTCGATTGCCGGCCAGACGGAAGTTGATGTCGGCGCTTCTGTCGCGGCGGAAGTCCGAGGCTTTGTTGAGCCAGTCCCTGATCGTTCACGAGGCATTTCGTCGAGTGCGCAGCGCCATTTTCGCGGATGGTGGGAACGGCGTCGGTCGGATTGTGCAGATCACCGCCCCCTGTCCGGGACAGGGAACGACCACCTTGGCAGTCCACCTGGCGGAAGCGATCGCGCGCACCGGAAAGCGAGTCCTGTTGTTGGATTGTCAGTTTCGGCGTCCGTCCATCGAACGCCGATTGAATCTCGATAGCGGTCCCGGTTTGACCGGGGTGCTTGCCGGCGATTGTGAGTTGTCCGGCGCGGTCCGTGCCACGGCAATTGAAACGATGTGGACGCTGCCCCTGGGTCAAGCGCCGGACGATCCGCTGGCGGTTCTCACTTCCGATGCGTTTGGCGCATTGCTGGCCGACTTGCGATACGAATATGACCTCATCCTGGTCGACAGTCCCTCTTTGCTCGCGGTGACCGATCCGCTCGTGATTGCCCAACGCATGGATGCAATCCTGCTGACGATCGAGATCGGTCGCAATCGAAGCCCCGAAGCCATTCGGGCCGCGGCAATGATTTCCATTTTCGGACCTCGGGTGTTGGGAGTCGTGGTGAACTGTCATCAGATCGACAAGCATTACCACTTCACCGACTTTGACCTGATTCGTGAATATTCAGATGCCCGACACGGCGTTCCTGCGCTTGGCAACTCCTTGTTGACTCGAGCCATTGGCTAGGACGGTCACGATTTCTACCCTCGCCCGCACGACAGAGGAAACTGTCGCCCACCGACTGCCTGACGATTGGAACCGCCTATGATGCTCTTGATCCACGACTATGCCGGCCACCCGTTTCAGGTCCAGTTGAGTCGTTCTCTGGCACGGCGGGGTCATCGCGTCGTACATGCCTATTGCGGTTCGACGGTGACTCCCAGGGGAACGCTCGCCGCCACCGCGGCGGAAGAAGGGCGTCTCTCGATCGAGTCGTTGGACTTGGGCGAGAAGATAGCAAAGAACTCGTTGCTTCGCCGTCGGTCGCAGGAAGCGCGCTACGGGCAACTTTTTGAGCGGCTCATCGACCGGCTCTCGCCCGATCTGGTTGTGTCGGGCAACACGCCCAGCCAGCCGCAGCGCAAGGCCGCTCGGTTTTGTTCCCGGCGGAACATTCCGTTTGTCAGTTGGGTGCAAGATATCTATGGCGTGGCGGCGCAGAAGATTCTGCGAAAAAAACTCGGTCTGCCCGGGAAATTGATCGGAAACTATTTCATCCACCTGGACAAGCAATCGCTCCGCTTGAGCGATGCGGTCGTCGTCATTACCGAAGACTTCATTCCGACTCTTCGCGATTGGGGACTGCCGACCGAACGAGTCCGGTATGTGCCGAATTGGGCTCCCCTCGACGAGTGCGACATGCGGCCGAAGGACAATGCCTGGTCGCGCCAACATGGTTTGCAAGACAAACTCGTGTTTCTGTACAGCGGAACGTTGGGCATGAAGCACAATCCAGGGCTATTGTTGCAACTGGCGCAAAAGGTCCAAAGTCGCGCCGACACACGCGTCGTGGTCATTTCGGAAGGGGCCGCCAGCGACTGGCTGCGGCAAGAGAAGGAAAGGCTGGGACTCACGAACCTCGTGATGCTGAAGTTTCAGCCCTTCGAGGTTTTGCCCGACGTGTTTGGCTCCGCCGACGTGCTGTTGGCGATCCTCGAACGGGATGCCGGCGCCTTTTCGGTTCCGTCGAAGGTGCTGACCTACCTCTGCGCCGGTCGCCCGCTGCTGTTATCCGTTCCTCCGGAAAACCTGGCCGCGCGGATCGTGCAGGCCCAGGCCGCCGGACTCGTCGTAGCTCCGGAAGATGAAGAGCAATTCTCGGACGCGGCCGTCGCCTATCTCGACAACGCCAAGATGCGTGCCGAGTTTGGGGCCAACGCCCGAAGTTACGCCGAAGAGCATTTTGACATCGAAGCTATTACGGATCGTTTTGAGTCGGTCTTCGAGCTGGCCCGGTCTTCGCGGCGCCCCGTCGCGGACACTCGAGCCGAACTCGCCACGCTATCCACCTGATTTGTGTCTTTGTATTCCCTGAAAAACTTTGCCGGAGATTGACTCATGACTGCGGAACGCATCTTGGTAACTGGCGCCGGGGGCTTCATCGGCCACCACTTGACGAGCTATTTGAAGCAGCGGGGATACTGGGTACGAGGCGTCGACATCAAGCAGCCGGAATTCGGTACCACCGAGGCCGATGAGTTTGAGGTTCTGGACCTGGTGCGATGGGACAATTGCCTGCAAGCGACGCGCGACGTCAACCAGGTGTTCGCGCTCGCCGCGGATATGGGCGGCATGGGCTTTATCTCGGCGAATCATGCTCGAATTCTCTATCGCAACGCACTGATCAACTTTCATACCTTGGAAGCGGCACGTACGAACGGCGTCAAAAAGTATTTGTATACCTCCTCGGCCTGCATCTATCCCGAATACAAGCAAACCGACGCCAACGTCACGCCTTTGAAAGAGGAAGACGCATATCCGGCCATGCCGCAGGACGCCTACGGATGGGAAAAACTGATCACGGAGCAGTTGTGTTACCATTACAATAACGAGTTTCCCATCGACATTCGCACCGTCCGGTTTCACAACATCTTTGGTCCCGAGGGGACTTGGACGGGCGGTCGCGAAAAGGCGCCGGCCGCAATGTGCCGAAAAATCGCCGTCGCAAAACTGACCGGCCGCGATGAAATCGAAATCTGGGGAGATGGCGAACAAACTCGCTCCTTCTGCTACATCGACGACTGTGTCGAAGGAATCTATCGCCTGATGCAGTCGGACTTCGATCGGCCGCTCAATCTCGGTCAAGATCGAATGGTCACGATCAATCAACTGGCCGATATGGTCGCCGAAGTGGCGGGCGTGCAGATCGTGCGCAAGCACATCGACGGACCTCAGGGCGTGCGCGGACGCAACTCCGACAACACGTTGCTGCGCAAAGTCCTCGGCTGGGAGCCGCAGATTTCGCTCGAAGAAGGACTGCGAATCACCTATGAGTGGATCGAAGCCCAGGTCGCCGCGCAGTTGGAGCAGGCCGGCCAACTCATCAAGGTCGCTTGATTCCTCGAATGCGTTGTTTATCGAGTCGCATGCCGCGGCCGTGGTGAGCACTTCACCGCGGTTAGCGGGTGCACTCGATTTCTTTGGATTATTTGGGAGCCTGTTATCCGATGGCACGGGTGGTCGTCGTAGTCGCTGAGCCGATGCCGGATGTGCACACCGGATTTGCGATCTACACCTTTCACTTTTTGCGATATCTTGCCGAGCGCCATGACGTCCATCTGGTCGTCTTGCGCGGAGGTTCGGATTGCGCGGCAAACGTCGACGGCTCGTGGTCCGTGCATAACCTGTCGCACCGGGCTGTTGGCGCGAAACGATTGCGCCAGTTGCTGGCGGTCTGCAGTGCACGCACGATGCAGGAGATGCAGATCGATTTTCCGGGCTGCGTCGGTTCACTGACAAAGCTCGTTCAGCGTTTGCAACCCGACGTCGTATTCCTGAACCACGTCCGCGCAGCCTGGGTTGCACGAAATTGGGCTCGTCCCGCCTGCCCGGTTGTGTACATCGCGCACAATTGTGAAGCCGCTGCCTGCCATTCCTTGAGTCACATGGAGTTCGGTTATGCCACCCGCGCCGCACTGCGCTGGGACGCGATGAAACTGCGCTCGCTCGAGACGAAAATCCTGGGTGCCGTCGACGCGTGCGTCTGCCTTTCCGACGAAGACGTGGCACGTTTCCGGCAGTGGTCGGAGACGTCCCATTTTGCGGTCGTCCCCCCGACGGTTGCGCCGGTGAGGATGTCTGCCGAGTCAAACCAAAAGATTCCCAACAGCCTCTTGTTGCTTGGTAGCTTCGATTGGGCTCCGAAACGTAGAAACGCCGTCTGGGTGGCGACGCGCGTTTTTTCTCGCGTCCGCGCTCAGTACCCCGATGCCACGCTACGAATCGTGGGAAAGGGGGCGAACCGCTTGGCGGCCGATCTTGGCAACCTGCCGGGTGTCGAACTGCATTCCGACGTCGCCGCCGTGTTGCCGTTTTACGAGGCAGCTCAAATTGCGGTTGTCCCGGAACAGCAAGCCAGTGGCCTGAAGCTGAAGACGCTGGAGGCTGCAAATCACGGAGTGCCGATCGTCACCACCTTGAGTGGCTGTGAAGGCACGACGCTCGTCGACCGCACACATTGTCTGG
>Ga0182024_10013608_pt1 | contig 15851 bp, 15 predicted proteins | sample P32metaG_FD_120480 | JGI IMG/M metagenome (GOLD analysis project Ga0182024, IMG submission 120480) | Permafrost microbial communities from Stordalen Mire, Sweden - P3-2 metaG (Illumina Assembly) | ecosystem: Environmental > Terrestrial > Soil > Wetlands > Permafrost | place: Sweden: Stordalen... | reverse complement strand
GGCCGGATGAACCGGGCTTGAATGCGCATCTCAGGGGGATCGATTCCAATTATTTCAAGACGATGCAGATTCCTCTCGTGCGGGGCCGCTTATTTTCCGACGCGGATACGGCTCAGGCGCCTCCCGTGGTCATCATCGATCAATTTCTCGCCGAGCGTTGGTTCGCGAAACAGGATCCGATCGGCCGGCAAATCAAATTAACATATACCAATTCGCCGTGGTGCACCGTTGTGGGCGTTGTCGGAAGCGTAAGGACCACCACACTGGCCGATCCGATAACAAAGGAGACCTTGTATTTCCCCTTGGCCCAAGATCCATATGCGGCGCTCGCCCCGGCGCTGACTGTCGTCGTCAAAACAGATGGCGATCCGCAAATTTATGCGGCGCCACTCGAACGTGTGATCCACGAAATCGACCCCGAACTTCCGGTTTTCGATATACGCACCCTGGATCAGCGAGTGTCAGATTCCCTGGCCGACCATCGCTCACCCACGCTGTTGATCGGGATTTTTGGAATCACAGCGCTGCTGCTCGCTTCGCTGGGTCTATACGGAGTGCTGGCTTACTCCGTCAGCCAGCGCACCCGGGAAATCGGCATCCGTATCGCCCTTGGGGCCCAGGCCCAATCTATTGTATACTTGGTCGTCGGCCAGGGGCTGCGCCTGACGCTGCTCGGCCTCATCATCGGATTCGCAGCTTCCCTTGGCCTTAGCGGCTTGCTGCGGGCGCTCCTTTTTGGAGTCAGCACCAATGATCCCATAATTTACATAGTTATTCCGTGCCTGCTCCTCGCCGTGGCCCTTCTCGCCTGTTATCTTCCCGCCCGGAAGGCCACCAGAGTGGATCCGGTGATTGCGCTGAGAGCAGAATGAATCGCGGCCTTTCGAAATCCACATGCTCTCCGACCTAAAATACGCCCTCCGCCAATTCACGAAGAATCCCGGCTTCACCGCCGCGGTGGTGCTGATCCTTGCCCTCGGTATAGGCGCAAATACGGCAATTTTCACCGTAATCGATTCGGTCCTGCTCAGTACGCTGCCGGTCAAGGATCCTCAGCAGCTGGTGTTCCTTACCGATCCTAATTTTCACGGGGTTATCATGGGCGGCGGCACTGGCGCGCGGACCTCTTTGACTTATCCTGAATTCCAGACCCTGCGCGATCACAACCAGGTTTTTACTGGATTATTGGCTGCGAGTGCTTCGCTCACCCGATTAGATGCAACCATCGAGGGCACAGGCGCTCCAGCCTCGGGCGGTCGCGTGTTGGTCAGCATGGTGAGTGGCAACTATTTTTCGGTGTTGGGAGCCAAGGCCATAGTTGGAAATACATTCACCTCCGCCGTCGACCAGACGAGAGACTCAAATCCGGTTGCCGTGATCAGTTACGCCTACTGGAAAAACCAACTCGGCGGCGACCCTGACGTTCTTACCCGACGGATTCGCCTAAACACTACCTCGTTCAGCGTAATCGGTGTGGCCCCTCCTGGTTTTTTTGGCGAAACTTTCGGATCCGCTCCCTCTCTTTGGGTGCCGCTGACAATGCAGCCCGAAATCCAGCTGGGCTTGGACTACCTTTCGGTCGAGCAATCGCCAAGCAATAAAACCTTTTGGCTGCAGGTCATAGGCCGACTAAAGCCGGGAGTCGGCGAGGTCCAGGCCCGGTCCAATATCGAGACCGGTTTCCGGCGATACCTTGCGAGCCAGCTCGCGCAGGTACCCCAGCAGGCTCACGACAGATTCCTGGATCAGCATATCTCCCTTACGAATGGAAGTCACGGCGCGTCAAACTCCCGGCAATCTATAGAAGCGCCTTTGATATTTTTAATGATTCTGGTCTCGCTTCTGCTGCTCATCGCTTGCGCAAACGTGGCAAACCTGAATCTCGCTCGGACAACGTTTAGGCAGCGGGAAATTGGAATTCGGATCGCCTTGGGAGCGAAGCCTAGTCGGATCGTGCGGCAACTGTTGACCGAAAGCGTTCTGCTGTCCGCCCTAGGCGGGTCTCTCGGACTTCTGCTTGCCCGATGGGGTGATGCGATCTTGGCGCAGATGGTCGGAGGCGCTGCGGGTACACTCAACCTACGTTTGGACACTCGAATCCTGCTGTTCACCCTAGGCGTTTCCATGGTAGTCGGGATCCTATTCGGTCTGGTCCCCGCCCTAGGCGCCGCCCGGACGAATCTTACGGCGATGCTCAGTGCCACCGGCGCAGCCGCGAAGTCCGGCCGGTGGTCTCTTGGGCGGCTATTGGTCGTCACCCAGATTGCCTTTTCATTGCTCCTGCTCATCGTGGCCGGCCTCTTTGTTCACAGCTTCCAGAAGCTGGCAGCCGTTGAGTTAGGGTACGATCGCGAGCATCTCCTGGCCTTCGACGTGCCCGCGACGGCGGCGGGATTCAAGGGCGCGGAGACCCGCCAACTCTATGACATGCTTCTTGTACGCCTGAAGGTCACGCCAGGGGTGCGCGGGGTGACGTATTCGATGCTTGGCCTGCTTGGCGGCGGCGAAGTAAATTTGTCAATATCGATCGACGGTATCGCCGGGTCGAATCGAGAGATGTCGGCAAATAGCGACTCGATCGGCCCGAATTATTTCACGACGATCGGCATTCCGATTATTCTCGGCCGTGAAATCGGCCCGCAGGATGAAGGCAACGGCCAGCGGGTTGGCGTAATCAACCGAACCATGGCGCAGTATTATTTTGGAGATTCCAACCCAATTGGCCGGCGGATCAGCCTCCCCAACGACTCCGGGTCAGCCCCCCAGGATCTGATCATTGTCGGCGTGGTGGCTGACGCCAAATATCACGCGGCCAAGGAAACACCGGTTCGGCGCTTTTACACGCCCTTTTTTGGTGCTCTATCCACTGCAAATGACGCCGCGTTCGAGATACGGTCGACTGGCGATCCCGCGGCGATCGCGGATACGATCCGCGCCACAGTAAAGAAGGTTGCTCCATCCCTGCCGACGGTCGGCGTCAGGATCATCAACCAAGTTGCAGATCGGCAGCTTCAGCCGGATTTGAATCTAGCGAAGCTTTCCGGATTCTTCAGCATTCTGGCGATGGTTCTGGCAAGCACCGGCATTTACAGTCTCATGTCCTATCTGGTGGCGCGGCGCACGCGCGAGGTTGGAATTCGCATGGCCCTGGGCGCGCAGCGCGGCGACGTTCTACGGCTGGTCATGAGCGACACGATCCTGCTGGCGATGATCGGGGTTCTGATTGGGATAGCCGCCGCGATCGGGACCAGCAAACTAATCTCCAGCCTTCTCTTTGGTCTGGGATTTGCCGATCTGCCGGTGATGGCGGGAGCGGCTTTGCTTATGCTTGTCGTCGCCGCCCTGGCGGGCTACCTGCCAGCCCGTCGCGCCACTAATGTCGATCCGACGATTGCACTTCGGACGGAGTGACGCCGCCTGAGCCCGATTCCCTGAACGGAATGCCATTCCAAATGAACCCCGGAACGTCTGACTCGATTAAATCGATGGCGATCAGGATCGCCGCCGGCTCAATCGGGGATTTGCGGCACTCGGTGCGCGTGCTCAGGAAGAGTCGCGGGTTCACCATGATCACTCTGCTCACGCTAGCGCTCTGCATTGGCGCCAACACCGCGATTTTCTCGATGGTTTATGCGTTGCTGCTAAAGCCGCTGCCATTCCCGCAGCCGGAGCGCATCGTCGAGATTTACAACACTTTTCCCAAGGCCGGCCTCGATAAGATGCCGAGCAATCTCGTCCAATACAACGACTACAAGACCAACACGGCGTCCTATGATGCCGTCGGCCTGTGGGCCTTTTCAACCTCAATGGTCGGGGAGGAGGGATCGGCCGAACGAACCCAATACGCCCGTTGTACCGCGGAAATGTTCGATGTCCTCGGCTTGAAACCTGTCATTGGTCAGTTCTTCACGCTGAAGAACAGCCAGCCGGGCGCGGACAACGTAATCGTGCTGACGCAGTCCTATTGGGAGTCAGATTTCCATGAGGATCCCGGGGTCCTCGACCGGACCGTACGCATCGATGGTAAGACCGTCCACGTGATCGGTGTTGCGCCCCGCGCGCTCGAGGCCTTCGACGCCCGGGTGAAGTTTGTCGCACCAATTGCGTGGACGCCGGATCGGATCAACCCGCAGGCCCGATTTGCGCTGGGCATCCCGCTCTACGCGCGCCTCAAGCCGGGGGTACCTGTCGGTCAGGCCTTAGCTGAAGCCGTTGCGGTCGAAAAGCGCTACTACGATACCGCCCCGCCGCAAATGAAGGCCTTCATCGATCGCGCGGGCCACAAGATCGCGGTGAAACCCGTGCAGTTTGAGCGCGTGCAGCCGGTTCGGTCTTCGCTTTATCTTCTGCAGGGCGGAGTCATTTTCGTGCTTTTGATCGGTTGCATCAATGTCGCCAATCTGCTGCTCACGCGGGCCAACGGCCGCCAGGGGGAGCTCGCGATTCGGTTTGCCCTTGGAGCCAGCCGCGGAGCCATCGCCCGGCAGCTGCTTATTGAAGGCCTTCTGCTCACCCTAACGGGCGCTGCCTTGGGTATTGCCCTGGCATGGGGGGCGATCCGCATCATCAACCGCTTTAGCGCCAAGATGCTGCCCAATATGCTCCCATTCGCAATCGACGGACGCGTGCTCGGCTTTACGGTTATTCTGTCGATCGCCGTTGGTCTCATGATCGGGATGCTCCCCGTGGCGCATATCCTGCGGGCAAATCTGATGGAGCTGATTCATCGCAGTTCGCGCAGCGCCTCCGGCGGCCGAGGCGTGCGGGCGCTCAGCAGCGCCCTCGTCACCGGACAGGTGGCCGTGGCCCTCGTGTTGCTGACGGGGGCAGGGCTGCTGATTCACAGCTTCGTGAATGCTTTGGCGGTCAATCCCGGTTTCGATCCGCGAGGATTGGTAACCGGCCGGGTAGCCTTGCCGGCCGCGTACCAGGTGGCGGCTCGTGCGGCCACGTTTCAGCAAGAACTGCTGCAAGCGCTGAAAGATATCCCCGGGGTGAGCGATGCCGCGCTCGCCAGCGGCGTTCCGTTTGAGGGTGGGTTGCCGATCAACGCACTAACGCTGAAGGACAGCACGTTGCCGCCAAACTCCCCGCAGCCGGGGGCATTCCAGGTGGGGGCCTCCGTCGGCTATTTCGAGGCGCTCCATATCCCGCTCGTCACGGGGCGGTTTTTCACGGCGGTGGACGCGACCGCGAGCCAGAGGGCGTACGTCGTGGACGAACATTTTGCGCAACGCTACTTCCCCGGACGGTCCGCAGTGGGCGGGCATTTCACATTTGGCGGGGTGCCAACGAAGGATTCGGACTGGTCCGTGATCGTCGGCGTCGTCCGCAACGTGCCGCACAACGGAGTGGAGGACAAAAGCAATATTCCGTTTGTGTATTATCCGATCCTCTCGTCCCGGCCGGGTGGCTTGAGCGTCCTCGTGCGTTCCGAGCGCCCGTTGGGCGACTTGGTCGGCTTGCTCCGCGCGAAGCTGCGCGCGATCGACCCGGCGATCGCGCTCTTTGAGACCGGCACTGTGCAGTCGGCCATGGATGAATCATTCGACAATCGCCGGGCGGTGATGCTACTCCTCGGCGGCTTTGCGGCGCTGGCGCTATTTCTAGCAGCGCTGGGTATTTACGGGGTCCTTGCTTACGATGTGTCGCAGCGCACCCGGGAGATCGGGATCCGGGGCGCTCTAGGGGCCACGCGTTCACAGATCGTTGGACTAATCATGCGGCAGGCGAGTTGGAAAGTCGGCATAGGGCTGGCAGTCGGACTCCCAAGTGCCTTTCTGCTGAGCAGCTATATGGAGAGCCTGCTCTTCGAGTTGAAGCCGACCGACCCGTGGGCCTATGTGGTCGTTTCCTTTCTTCTCGCGGCTGTGGCCGCGCTTGCGAGTTACCTGCCCGCCCGCCACGCCGCGAGAATCGATCCAATCGAGGCTCTGCGCGTCGAATAACAGCTCGAGCGTTCCGTTCGATCATGATGGGCCAGTCCGACAAAAGCGCCCGGCAAAACTCTATACGCTGGCAAAAAAGGTCGCAAACAACTTCAAATTGAATTTCACACTTGGAATCGCATGGCTCTTGCGATTGCGGATGTGTTGAAAAATGCATAAATGCCATGGAACGGTCTCGTCAATTGGCGGCGTGGAGTAGTTGGGTGTGGCTGGAGCAATCCGCAAAAGACTTGCGTCACGGAGTGCGGCAGCTTCGAAAATCTCCGGTCTTCACGACCGTCGCTGTGCTCTCACTTGCGCTCGGCATCGGGGGAAACACGGCCGTTTTCAGCACGATCGAAACAATGTTTATTCGCGGTTTGCCGCAATGTTGAACTCAAATTATTAGATCCAAGTGCGCACTACGGGGGAACCATTGCCGTTAGCCGCCAACATCCGGGCGGTGATTCACCGGGTCGACCCCAGCATAAATGTAAACAGCATCAACTCCGGGGAAGATATTATGTATGCTCAGACCACGCGCGAGCGCACGATCGCACAAGTCTCAAGCGGTTTCAGCCTATTTGCGCTCACGCTCGCCTGCCTCGGACTTTATGGCGTGCTTGCCTACAATGTGACACTTCGCACCCGCGAGATCGGAGTGCGCATGGCTCTGGGGGCCCAGACGGGCGACATCACATCGCTCATTGTCAATCAGGGCGTCACTCTCGCTGTGATCGGATGCGCTTTGGGTGTCGCTGCTGCCATTGCGCTTTCGCGATTCGTCGTCAGTTTCCTTTACGGCGTCTCAGCAATCGATCCACTCACGTTGGCCGTCGCTGTAGTGATCCTGACCCTGGTTGCATTTCTCGCCTCCTGGCTGCCGGCTCGTCGTGCGACTCGGATTGATCCGATGATTGCGCTGCGATACGAATAAGATTCAGATGGAGCCGAGTGGGCCGCTCGCTAAACTTAAAGTCCGAGCAATTCGCGTATCGCCGCTTTTACGGCTTCGTAATGTTCCTGGCTCAAAGTTCCGAGTTTCCGGGCGAGCAGATGATGGTCTAGGCTTGCCAGCCCTTGCACGTTGACTGCCGATGGCTTCGGCAGCCAACGCGGTTTGCCGAGGTCGACCTCGCCCCGCCCGCCTCGAATTTGCGACGTCAGCGGCGCTACCACCGTCAACGCCCGAGCATCGTTATCCTGTGGAAACGCAAGAACGAGGACCGGGCGGCTTTTCTCGACCATCCCCAGTTCTGCGAACCAGACCTCACCGGGACGCGGCTCAGTATTCACCCAGGGTCTTTGTCCACTCCGCCCCCTGCTCCTGCGAGGTAAGCAAGGACTCGCGCCGTGCGGTGAGCGAGAATGGAACGCACTCCCTTAACTCGATCTGCGCAAGAAGCATGTTGAACGCGTCGCCCGGTTTGAGGCCAAGTCGAGAAAGCACCTTTTCAGCGTGCTTGAGCCGCTCTCTTGGCACGCGGGCTCGGAAAAGTACGGTGGTTTCAGCCATGCTCAAAAGTGCTCGAAAGAGCTCGTTATGTCAAGAGCCAGTCTACGCTATCTCACGCTCAAGTTAGCGATAAACTTGTCCGTCAGGTCCCTCGCCGTTTTCGCATCCTCAGCCGGCTTCGGCGGACTCCATTTTGCAAACGATGGGACAGCGTGTTCGAACGGCTCGTGGTAAGGAATTCGCCAGACAATGTCATCGTGGCCGGTCTCCGACGGCGAGCCGCGAGTAACGCGATACAAAAGCAGATTCGGGTTGCCGGTCCATATCTTGTACATCTCAAACGAGGCGATGGTTTGGTGAAGCTTCATGCCGGCACCATCGCCCAACTCATATCCCCATCCGCCGTCCGAACTTTCAAGAACGACTTGCGAACCGGGGGCTAGAGATTGATCCCCACCGCTTCCAGGATTCGCCGCTGTGAATGTGATGGTGCTTCTGCTTTTGAAAAGGCCGCGTTCGATCACTAGTTGATAATCGAATGTTTCACCATGCGGCGGCTTGCGCTGAAAGAACTGTGTCAGCTCCAACGGCTGCATTCCCACCACGACCCTGCCGTTGACCGCGACGATAACATCGCCTGCCTTCAGGCCAGCCTTGTCCGCTATGGACCCGGGTCCGACCTCCGAAACCGTTTCGAGGCGAATGGTGTGCGTTTCCGGGTCAATCGAGGGCAGGGTGATCGTGAATCCAAGAAACGGCAAAAGGCGATCCGGAGGCTTATGAATACTCGATTCTTGAGCGCACCCGATATGAGGCATAATCCCGGCTACGATTAACACGGTCAGCCGAATCTGCTTCCGGGAGTTCATGGAATCCCTCCCGCCGTCGGTTCGATTAGCAGCGCCTTGATTGCCGGTTCATCGCGCCACGGCGCCATGCGCGGATCGAGCCGCAGGCAGACCCGAAGCCAATCTCGGCGCTCAGGTGTCGAAACGGCTTCGCGCATCAGCTGCATCGCGGTGTCGTGTTCGCCCAACAGTAAACTGGCCGGAATTGCAGTAAACCACCAAAGCGACAATGGAAACGGCCGATACGGGCGTTCGATCGTTTCCAAGTTAGTGCGGTTGTGCGTCTGCGCATCTTCGATTCGGCCGAGTCCGCGAAGAATCCAAACCTCGTCGTTATCGGCGCGGAAATCGGCCGGATTGTCCGCCAGGTGCCGTTGCACTTCGGTCAGAGCTGCCTCGTATTCCAACCGCGCGAGTTCAGGTTTGCCTTCGAGAGATATTAATTCTGCCGCCAGTAGAGCCGTCGGCCCCGTATAGTTGTTCGAATCGAGAAACCACGGTTCTGTAAAACTCCTGACTGCGATCAAGCCTTCGTCGAAATTCCCGCTGGTCGCCGCGTAGACAAAGCGCGTCATAACGGTGCGCTCTTCGGAGCGGCTTTTGGAGGGGACGCGATCGATCCACGTTTTCATTTCCGCGAGGTTCCCATGCATAAATGCAAGACGCGCCTTCCAGTCGAAAGCGTTGGAGACCGGGGCCAATCGAATGGTGGCATCGAGTTCTCGCTCGGTATCGGACAATCGATCGGCATCCCGGTATAGTATGGAGAGATCATAATGGGTGAGGGCGTCGTTCGGAAATCGGACAACATTCTGTTCCTCTAGGGCCATCCCTTCGGCCGGTCGCTCACGGGTGACAACTGTGGCCAGTTCTCTCCAGTAGCTGGGCTGCTTTGGATCGAGTTCGCAAGCGCGGTGGAGCAGGGCTTCCGCTTGCGGCAAGTCGCTCTCTTGCCGACCCATAAAAATCGCTTGAGCGTAGAGCGCCTCCGGCTCATCGGGCGCTAGATGCAACGCTCGGTCGGCATAGCGTTTGGCGAGGGATAGGCGCTCGGGGCGTTTATCGAAAGAGCGAAGCAAATACTGATTTTCCACGCGGGCTAAAACTGTGACGGCCTCGGGATCCGAGGGCGATTTGTCTACCGCACGCTGTGCGATTTCCTCGGCAAAATCGAAGTCCTCTCGAGTGCTGTCGAGCGCGTCGATCATCTGAATAGCCCGTTTCAAATCCGGGTCATGCGGCCAGTCGCGCTGCGACCAAGCTGGAATGGCATCCGGTGGCTTGCTGGTCGAGAGCCCCGCGACATCTCCGGTTTTGGTCGAATCACCTGCCACATGCTGCCGTAAGATCAAAGCAAGCACTAGCCCGGCGCCAATCAACAGAGATCCGACCAGCCAAGGCAGACGATTCCGATGGGTTGCGGCTTTCGGGGAGGAAGTCCCCCTTTTAGTAAGCTGTCCATTTTCAGGAGGATCCGCTTCGGCCGCCGATTTTTGTCCGAGCAGTCTTGCGATCCGTTTGGCGAAGATTTGCGGCGTCTCACGGACGTCGAGGCGGGTCCACTGCACTTCGCGGAATCGGTCCGGCACGCGGGCAGCCACCTCGGGAATTTCATCGATGACAACCGGGAAGAGAAAGCGAGCGTCGTCCGCCATGAGGCGCGACCGCTCCACGGCGAGAAGCCATTCGAGGCGGAAGTAACCCTCTTCGCGCGCTTGGGTGTTGGCTGAGATGACCGGCAAAAACAGCGCGCACTCCTTGATTTGGCGGCGGATCTTCTTGTCCCACACGTCGCCGCCGACGAGTTCGCTTTGGTCAAACCACACTTCGACGCCGGCATTCCTCAGCGCTTCGCAAATGCGCTTGGCTGCCTCCGCATCCTGAGAGGCGTAGGAGAGAAATACAGCGCCGGACATGAGACAAGAACGTGCCAAGCTCACTCCAAACCAGCGAGCACAAATCGGTCAACACCGCCCCAAGTTGGGAAAACTTGGGAATGGCGCCTCAAGGCGAATCTATGAGGAAGCACGCCGAGACGGGCCCGATCTTGGCGTTATGATATTGCCAAACGGCCCGCTTGTCAGGGGTGACCTCAAACACGTCGGGCAGGCCCATGAAATTGCTCACGACGGTATTCCCGTTCGGCAGGCGCTGGGCGGTGCCCAGGTAGTGAAGTTTGAAATTCGCGGGGAGATCGGACGCCTTCAACGTCCAGACGATGTGGGCGGTGGAATCAAATTCATACACTTCCATACCGTATCCGCCGGTGATCAGCGTATTGCCGTTGGCCAGTCTGAAGGCGCCGTTGACGCCGCGATTCCTGATGGGGGGGAGCACAAAGGTTTGGAGCGTGTTGCCGTCGGCATCCAACTCCCGGACGACGGCATCGGAACCGTACGCGACGAGGTAGGTTCCAGCGTCGGTTTTTCGCGCCAGACGGAATTGGTGGTGCGTTTGCTGGGTGGATACGAGCTTGATCTCGTGGGCGATCGTGAGGTCGCGGTTGACCTCGATAAGGCGCTTGGAACCGCACTCGCAAATGAGGACGCGATTATCTGGCAGGGGTTGGCAGGAGTGAACCTCCACGTCCGGGCCGGCCTTGTATTCCCAAGTGATGGCGCCGGTGGTGGTATCGATCTCGCGCACGCCGGTACCGTAACTAGCCAGCAAACGGCCATTGGGTAGCAACCAGCTGTCTTCGCCCTTGGGACCGGTCGTGTATTCGCCTACAATGTCGCCATTGGCGGCGACTCGGTAATCCTTTCCCTGCTCGGGAGAATGGGCAATGAACGCATGGGTGATACCGGAATCCGACACCACCCCGGTGGGAAATTCCTGCGGCGCAGCCGCCGGCGCAGCGGTTTGGGCCAGAGCGGGCCGAACGGCCGCCAGCGAGAGAAGCGCGACGAGGGAAAAGGAAATCCGGGGGGTATGATTGGTCATCAGGAGCATATACTTAGAATCGCAGTGGAGGATGCACCTGGCAACGAAATCAAGCCAAGAACACGTTTGCTGGCAAATCCTTGGCAATGGCCGATATCCTGAGCCCGACCTACATCGCCTTCGCGCGCACCGGCGATCCCAACAATTCGAAGATTCCGAATTGGCCGCCCTATGACCTTGCTCGGCGAGCCACCATGGCCTTCGATCTGAAAACGACAGTCATCGACGACCCGCGCGGCGAAGAGCGCAGGATGTTCGAGACGGTTCCTTATGAGAATCCCGGTACGTGACTTCGGGAGAGCGGGCTCGTCTTATGCTTTGCGGTCTTTTGCGCTAACCTTGCGGCTCGTGGACTTTGTGTTTTGTCGCAGGCAGTCCGCGAAGTGCTTCTGATCCAGATTGCCAGCCGCAAGAGCAAGCATCACTTCAATAGCTTTTGGCTCGGTTAGGGTAAGCTCGACACCGTTAAGTCCTAGAAACACATAGGCGCTGATGAACGCAGCGCGCTTGTTGCCGTCGTTGAACGGATGGTTTTTGGCGATTCCGTGAGCGTAGGCGGCGGCGAGGGCAGGTAGGTCGCCATTTTCGTAATGAAATAGGTTCGGCGGTCGAGCGAGTGCTCCTTCCAACGCATTTTCATCGCGGATACCTGCCAGCCCGCCGTGCTCGCGGAGTTGCTCCTCGTGAAAGGCCATGACCTCTTCACGGGTGAGCCAGATCGGCTCTTTCACTTCGATAGCTCCCGAAGGGTATTTCGATACTTGCTGGCTCCCCGACGGTAGATATCCATTGCTTTTGCGAAGTTCGGATCGTGAGCCACGACGCGATAGCCATCTTGGCCTTGGGCCAGGAAAACGGTGTCGCCCTCTTTCACGTTGAGACTTCCGAGAACCTCCTTGGGAATGATGACTCCAACGGAGCTTCCAAACGGACGAAGTTTAAGTGCGTGGGTCATTGTTGATTATTACTGAAGTTATAATTAGATTAAGGAAAATCAAGCCGGATTTATATCCGCAAAAATCGCTTGTTGGGAGGGTATGGGCTAATCGGATCGCCATCTGTCCTATCATGCAATGAAGCAACTCGCTGAGGCGGCCGCGCAAGCTACGCTGCGTGACCCCTTAGATTTGACCCGAAGGCCGCTTGCATCCAGTTTCAGGCCCATGATCTCCTGGCGCAAAACCCTCCTCGCCGCGCTCCTGCCTGTCGCGGCCAGTGTCGTGTCGGCTCAAATCGTCAACAAACCCTCTGTCGGCCTCGAATTGGCGAAAAAAATCGCTGCCCGCGCGGAAGCCGAGGCCGCGAAAAACCAGTGGACCATGTTCATCGTGGTCGTCGACGATGGAGGCAATTTGGTCTTCCTGGAGCGGATGGACGGCGCCCAACTCGGCAGCCTCGATGTGGCGCTGGGTAAGGCCAAAACCGCCCTCAGGTTTAAGCGCCCGACCAAAGTCTTTCAGGACCGCATAAACGGCGGGGGCAACGACTCAACCCTCACTGTTCCCGGCATCGTCGCGATCGACGGCGGCCTGCCTTTGATGGCGAATGGCGTACTCGTCGGCGCGCTCGGCGTCAGCGGCATGCAGCCGGCGCAGGACGCGGTCGTGGCTCAGGCGGGCGCCTCGGTCGTGGCGCAGCCCTGAGCGCGAAGGATACGGGCGAACTTTGACCAAGGATGTTCAACCGAGACCGCCGCCCTCAGCGCACCTCGCTCATAAGCCCGATTATATTATCCTCGGGATCGCGCACGGCCGCTAGCCATAGCTCGTAATCGGGCATTTTCGCAATCATCCGGGGCCCGCTCTCGCTCTTCGCGCCCCGCGCGACAATAGCGGCATACTCAGATTCAATATTAGGCGTCTTGAAATAGATAATCGAGTTCTTGCCGACCTCTCCGGCGCCCTGCGGTGTCGTGAGCATGAGCCGAATGGAGCCCACGGCCAGAAACGTCAGGTTGGGGCCGGCAGCAAAAAGAAACTTCAATCCGAGCACATCGCGGTAAAAAACCGTGGCTTTGGCGACATCACCCACCACGACGGCAATCTGGGCAATTTCCGAGAGCCCTGAAGGTGAATCAGTAGAATTCATTTTGAGGCATCCCGTGTAGACTTACAGCGTTGCCAAGACGCGCTCGGCTTCGTCCAAAGTCTCTACTGTTACTGTCTTTATCGCTCCGCGGTAGTGAACAATCGAGAGCAGGTTGATACCGATGTCGATTGCTGGCTCCGGCAGAATCCGGACGACCATACCCATGCTGTGTGCGCGAAGAATGTCCATGATCTCCGTGAGATATGGAACACAATCGAGATCCATCGATGTTACGGCCCTAAAATTACCGAATAGGGTGAAATTTGGTTTTAATTTCTGCACAATCGATTCAACCTCTTCGGCGGCGGCTCTCATTTCGACGGCCGTCAACTTGCCGCTAAATCGCGTGCGGACAAGGTTCCGAGCAGTATCGATCGTGGTGTAGAACGCTGGAATCTTCTGGAGTGTGCTCATATGACCGGGAAACCGTTAACTTGTGGCGACGGTGAGTCAATTTTGATGGTGCCTCGGGGGATTATAGCCGCCCAGGGGAGGGGCTCCGCTCCCGCTGGGAGCTTCGGCGGACAGCCTTTCGCATTGCGAAAGGCTGGCGCCCTCAAAGGGCTCCCGCAGAAGATTTCACGGGAAGCGGCGTTCGCCGCGCTTGTGATCGCCGCCATTCCCATCGTCGAGGCGGCGAAAGCCTATTGCCCCGTCGAAACCGGCTCACTGAGGCAATCGCTCGGGTCCGTGATTCGAAAATACCAGCGCGGAATGCTTTTTATTCAGCTTGTCGGCGCCCGCCGGGGTTTCGGTGTGAAAGGCCGCGAGCCGGCGAACTACGCCCACCTGGTCGAGAACGGTCACAACATCAGTCGCCAGACCGCGCGCTCCCAAGCAGAAACGCCGCCGCGAGGCGGACCGTTGCCTTGGCGTTCATCGGGTGCGCGGGTTCAGTTCTCGACGATGCCCGCGACCGGGTAGTTCCATTGGTCGGAACGGAACGGCGCGGCCGGGAGGCCGGCGGCGTTGTACAGGTTGCAGCCCCAACCCTCGGGATAATCGGTAAAGGCGTAGCGCACGGCGACGGGAGCGGGCACCTGGGCGCTGCTGACCACAACAGTGTCGCCGTCAATCCGGGCGTCGGCATCGACGAATTTCTGGTCCGCGCCGGCTACCTGGAAGCCCTTCAGTGGACCGCCCTTGGCGACGAGGCCGCCGCCGAGGTGGTTGAAGGTTACGCGGACCGCATCCTTCGCTACCTTCATCGAGCCGTACATCGGGCCGTAGGTCTCGAGCTTGCGCCCGTAGGCGTTCGCGAGGGCGATCCTGGTCAGGCGCTCGCCGAGCGGCTCCTTGTTGTGCGGGTGCACGTTCTTGGCCTCGCCGATGTCGATGGTGACGGCCATGCCGGTGTTGGGCAGCGAGAGCACGGCCATCTGTTCCTCACGAATGCGCGGGTTGTTGCTGATATTCTCCTGGCCGGGAAGCTGGACGATGTAGAAGGGGAAATTTCCCTCGCCCCAGCGCTTGCGCCAATCGGTGATCAGGGCCTTCTGCACGTAGCCGTAGAGATTGAGGCCGGGCGTGCCGCCGATGATGGATTCGCCCTGGTACCAGATGACGCCCTTGATGGCGTAGGGGATGATCGGGTTGATCATGCCGTTGAACAGCACGGTGGGAAAGTGCTGGTCCTGCACTGGATCGCGCAGACTGGTGACCGGGCCGGCGGCGCGCGGCTTGTTGATCGGGGTCGGCCGGATGGGGGCGCTGGCCGCAGGGCCCTGCGGCTTCTGGCGGAAATAGGCTACGGAGGCATCGAGCGAATCGAGCATCCACTTGAGCTTGGGGTCGGTCATGGCCTCGCGGGAGATCCACGCCTCGGCGCAGCTGGCGCCGGCCGCGGAGGTGATGATGCCGACGGGGACGTTCAATTCCTTCTGGAGATCGCGGGCGAAAAGGTAACCGACGGCGGAGAAGCCGGGGACGGTCGTGGGGCTGCAGACCAGCCACTGGCCGGTGACCTCGGTCTGCGGTTCATAGGTCTTCAGTCCCTTGACCGTGAACATGCGGATCTGCGGGAAATTTGCCGCGGCGATTTCCTGCTCCTCATTGAGCAGGCCCGCAAAGGCGGCCTTCGCCTTCGACACCGTGAACTCCATGTTGGACTGGCCGGAGCCCACCCAGACCTCGCCGACGAGGACGTCCGTGATCACGAGCGGTGCCGGCGTCTGGTCGCCGGAGATGCTGAGTTCGAGCGGGCCGCCGGACTTGAGCGCGTTCAACTTTGCCTGCCAGCGGCCATCGGCCCCGGTGACAGCGGAGGCCTGCTGGCCGCCGACGGCCACGGTGATTTTTTCACCAGGGGCGGCGGTTCCCCAGACGGGGACGGATATGCCCGACTGCAACACCATGTGGTCGCTGAACAGAGCGTTGGGCTTGACGGTGGCGAGGAGCGGGCCCGCGGCAAAACCAAGCGCGGTCAGCGAGGACAGCAAGGGGCGGAATTTTTTCATGACACTTGAAAGCTGGGGTAGAGGTAGCGCAGGCCGGAAAAAACGGCCTGTGACCGCATGACGACGGGGGCGGAAAAAGGATGCCCCGCCGTCCTTGAAATATCGAGCCCTGTCTACGTCCGTAAAGCGGACG
>Ga0182024_10013607_pt1 | contig 15851 bp, 13 predicted proteins | sample P32metaG_FD_120480 | JGI IMG/M metagenome (GOLD analysis project Ga0182024, IMG submission 120480) | Permafrost microbial communities from Stordalen Mire, Sweden - P3-2 metaG (Illumina Assembly) | ecosystem: Environmental > Terrestrial > Soil > Wetlands > Permafrost | place: Sweden: Stordalen... | reverse complement strand
TCTTGCCCATGAGCGTCTCCGTCGTTTGGCGCGACGGCTCACCTCTGCTTGCGCTTTGTGTGTTTTTGTTTGTGCTGTCGTTCCCATTGATTCGTTTCGGCGCATTGACTGCGGTGCTCCTGACGCTGCGGCTGGGACGGCGGCTTGCATGGCAGAGGCAGGCTTTCAGAATCTGTAATGCGCTCCACGTTTGGGCGATGCTCGACGTGTTCCTCTTGGGCCTGATGGTCGCGTATTTCCGACTACGGTCTTCGCTCGAGGTGACGCTCGGCGCCGGCGCAATCTGCTTCATTATCGCGGGTCTTTTGTCATTGGTGGCGCGCGCGACGCTCGACAAGGGACAGGTCTGGCGTTTGATAAGTCCCGACCGCCGCTTGATTCGGGGGCCGAGCATGGTGTGCTTGAGCTGCGAACTGGTGATGCCGCGAGCGGATGGAGGGACCATGTGCCCGCGCTGTCACGCAGTCGTGAGCGCACGCAAGAAAAATCCCTACTCGCGCTCTATGGCCCTTCTGTTGGCCGCGGGCCTGTTGTATTTTCCCGCGAATATCTATCCCATCGCCATCATCCCGATCGACCTTAGGCCCACCTCTTATACGGTTCTCGGCGGCGTCATTGATCTGGTCCGGTCGCATCTGCTCGGTTTGGCGGCCCTGGTATTCACCGCGAGTTTCACCATTCCTTTGCTTAAGATGCTCGGATTGGCATGGTGCGCTTCTTCAGCCATGTGCGGCTCGTGTCGATTTCTGGTGGGGAAAACCCGTGTCTATCGCGTCGTGGAGGAAATCGGGCGATGGTCCATGGTGGATCCTCTGACCATTGCCTGCTTCGTGCCCGTTTTGCAGTTCAACGCGCTCATTGATGGCCACGCCGAACCGGCGGTGATTCCGTTCTCCGCAGTCGTCATCTTGACGACACTGGCTGTGCAGCTGTTCGATCCGCGCAGGATGTGGGACGCGGCGGAGAAGAATCGATGAGTACTCCCGAAGACCAGACCAACGCCCGGGGGAGCGCTCCGGAAACGGGCCGCCGTCGCACGATCTGGCCCAATCTGGTGTGGGGAATTCCGCTCGCCGCCTTGGTCATTGTGGGATACCTCGGCGTGAGAGCCTTGCTCAATCGTGGCGAGGTGGTCACGGTCACTTTCACGAGAGCCGCCGGCGCCAAGGCGGGTGTGACCAAGGTTCTTTATCAGGGCGTCGAAGCGGGCCAATTGACCAAGATCGAGCCAAACGCGGACGGTCGGCGGTTGGACTTCCATCTGCGGCTGGTACCGGCGGCAAAAAGTGGTCTGAATACTAATGCCCGTTTCTGGCTGATCGGGGCCAATCCCAACTTTTCTGATCTGAGTTCGCTCAAGGCTGTGGTCTCCGGAGTCGCCATCGGCTATGCGCCCGGTGAGGGAGGCGAGCCCGAGGACCGATTTGAGGGACTGGATCAGGCGCCTTTGATTTTGCCAGGCGATAAGGGTACCCGTTACTCGTTAGGCGCCCATTCCCTCAATTCCATTCACGAAGGCAGCATCGTGCTCTTCCACGGGCAAGCCATCGGCAAAGTCATCGCGATCCAATTCAATGGCGATAAGGCGTTTCGCTTACATGCGTTCATCAATCAGCCTTACGACTCGCTCATCCGCCGGGGCGCTCGCTTTTGGAAAATAAGTCCGTTGCGCCTCTCTTTTGCGGGTGGTGGCATTACCGCAAACTTGGCCCCCTTGAGCACTCTCCTCGCGGGTGGTATCGACTTAGAGGTCGACACCACCGATGCTAGCGCTCCGCAAAGCCCGGCAGATACGGAGTTTCCGTTGTACTCGTCCCATAACGCCGCGCGCCAAGGATTATCGGGACCCACGGTACGCTACGAATTTGCGTTTGACGGCGATGCAGGTGTACTGGACGAGACTTCCGCGGTGACGCTGCTGGGATATCAAATCGGCGAAGTCGAGTCCACTCGATTGGCCTATAACGAGCGCACCGGCGCTCCCTACGGGATCGCCACCGCGGTGCTCTACCCACAGCAATTGCATGTCAACCCCGGCGCAGACGCACAAAGCACGCCTGACAATTGGCGTGCTCCGACCGACGCCGCCCTGACACGCCTCGTTCATCTTGGCTTTCGTGCCAGACTGCAGCAGTCCCCGCCGGTACTCGGCGATCAATCAATTGCGCTGGTGCGTACAGCGGGCGCATCGCCGGCGCAGCTCCTCACCGACGGTGACATTCCCCGTTTCCCCAGCGCACCGGGCTCAAGCAACCTCGACGATATAACCGCAAAGGCAGATATATTTCTCGACAAGCTGGATGCCGTTCCGCTCGAAGACATCGGCGCGAACCTCAAGAGAATCACTGGCAATCTCGACAGGATCATGTCCTCCCCGGAGCTGAAGGACAGCCTGACGCACCTGCACTCGACCTTGACGTCGATCGATAAGCTGCTGCACGACGTGCAGCCGCAAATCGGTCCGCTCATCGGCAAACTCAACGACGCAGCAGCTGAGCTGTCGGGCACCGCGAGCGCCTTGCGTCAGGTCGCGGAAAGTGGCGGTCCCAACGAGGACGCAAGCCTGCCCGAAGCCATCCGGCAGATTACTGAGGCGGCACGATCTATAAAGACACTTACCGATTATCTCGATCGGCACCCTGAGGCATTGATTCGCGGCAAGAGACCAGAAAAATGAACAACGTCCGAACAGCCTGGTGGGTGGCCGGATGTGCCGTCGCAGTGGCATTGGGGGGGTGCCGCAGCGCCCCAACGCGCATCTACACCCTCGGACCAGCCGCGCCCGCGTCGCACATAGACGTCTATCACGCGCCCGCGCTTCGCATAGACACGCTGAGCGTGCCCGCCAGTTGGGATCGCATCGAAATCCTAAAGCTGTCGGCGGCTGGGACACTTCAGATCAGCGACTTCGATCATTGGGCTGCGCCGCTGGCCCAAATGGCGAGGCAGGCCTTATCCGACGATCTGGATCAACAGCTGCCGTCGGGCAGCGTCATTTACCCGCGATTGCCCAAGCCAAGCGGTGCGTTGGGCGTCAACGTCGATATCCTGGAATTCAACATCATCGCCTCGCAAGCCTCGATGCGAGCGAGTTGGATTATTGTTCCCTCTGGGGACGCCTCGGGCGTGAAACGCAACACCGCAGAATTGCGCAGCTCTATGAGTTCCGAAGACCCTGCGGCAGTTGCCCGCGCCTGGAGTGACCTGATTGGGCAGTTGGCCGATCGTATCGCCGCCGCCGCCATCTCATTCAACATGCGTTGACTAGTTCAAGGAGATGGCTCATCCAGCTTGGGCGCGCCACCGCACACGTCGGCGGTAGCCGCGAGCGCGTTATCGGTCAGCGCCGCTGAGCCCCGCGTCATCAAACGTGGATCGCGGAGTACTTACCCGCGCGCAATCGCCGCTTACTGTGTAAGGCCCACGCGACTCAGCAGTCCTCGGAACCGAATGTCGGCTCGCAGCGGATCTAGTGCCGGCTCGATACCGATTTCCGCCATTGCGGGGTGGCGCTCCGTGTAGGCTTGTTCCAGCGACTCGAGAGCCTTGTCGTTGTCCCCAAGTCGGGCATAGAGGATCGCAATACCGTAGCTCGAGGTGTAAGCTTCCGGTGCATTGCCGCCCGATTGTGAGAACTCCAGCACTTTCTCCCAATAGCCGCGCTGACCGCGAGCGGCAAGCGTCGAGCGCAGAGCATCCTCCTGTTTGATCGCGTCACGGACGTCCTGCCCGGACAGCAAACGCGCTTTTGTTTCCTCGGCGATGGCGTCGTTGAACCGATCAATATACGTATAAAGATGCGCGAGCCGCATGTGGGTGAGCGCGAAGTTCGGAAAGCGCTGCACCGACTTCTGGAGATGCGCGAGAGCATCATTGTACCGCCGTGCCCATAGGTAAGTCCGACCAAGGAAGGAATCGACCGGCGCCGACAGCGGATCGAGCCGAATGGCGATCTTCATCTCGGCGATGGCTTCGTCATGTCGTCCCAAGGGTGATAACAGGCTGTTGGAGTAGAAGAGGTGACCGTAAGCCTCGCTGGGATTGAGCTGGATGGCGCGACGAAACTCTCTTTCAGCGCCCGCCCAGTCGAAATCGAAGTGTGCGTGGATGAAGCCCATGGTCGTATGGGCTGCGGCGATGGAATCGTCGATCTCGAGCGCCTTGGTGGCAGCAGTGCGCGCCTTGCTCATCATGTCGGAGGGGATGCCCAGTCCCACTACCGTGCCGAGACTGTAGGTGCGTGCGAGCTCGGCATAGGCGAGCGCATAGCGAGGGTCGAGCGCAATGGCACGATTGAACGCCGCCACAGCCCGCTCAAATGCCGGCTTCGTGCGCAGATTCTCCGCCTCCAATCCTTCTAGATAAGCTTCGTGCGCTTGCGGATCTACGCTCAGCGCCTGCGTCAGTCGGGCAGTCGTTTGTGGGGACAGTGTCAGCTGGATCTTGTCGGCAATTGCACGAGCGACCTCACTCTGCAATTTCAAGATGTCGCTCGATTCGCGGTCGAAGCTTTGCGCCCAAATATGGGTCTGATCCTTGGTGACGATGAGCTGGGCGGTGACGCGAACCCGGTCGCTCGAGCCACGCACGCTGCCTTCGAGGAGATAGTTCACGCCGAGTTCTTTGCCGATCTGCGCAACGTCCTTGTGCGCTCCTTTGTATTGCATGGCGGAGGTGCGCGCGATCACGCCGAGGCGATCTGGGTCGAGGCTGCCAAGCTGGGTAATCAGCTCTTCGGTCATTCCGTCCGAAAAGTAATCGCGTCCCGCGTCGCCGCTGAGGTTTTCAAATGGCAGCACGACGAGCATGAGTTTGTGCGGTGCGAAGATACCGACGCTCGAGTAGGCGAGTGCGAGTGCAAGCCCGATCGATGCCGCAAGTCCAAACCACCGGAAGCGTGACCGGCGGGTGTCCGTTGCGGGGAGTTGAGGCGGGGGCGAGGACTCTCCGAGCATCGTTGAGGAATTCGGGGCGGCGACGGGGTGCGAATCCACCCAAGGTGCTACGGGTGCGATGAGACGGTAACCGCGCCGTAGAATATTCGCGATGTAGGTAGGGTCCTTTGTCTTGTCGCCGAGGACCCGTCGCAGTGCCGCCACCGCGTGGTAAACCGAATTGGGCGTGACGACGACGTCTTTCCAGACCTCGTCCAACAGCTGCTCGACGCTGACGACCTGTCCCGCGTGTTCGGCAAGACAGACCAGGAGGCGCATCGTCCTGGGCTCGAGTTTAACGGCGGTTCCGTCCTTAGAGACCTCGTCAAGCGCCGGGTCGACGCGCCAAGCGCCGATCTGGAGTACGAGGCTGTCTGGCGCTTTCATCGACGGCGACCTGCCATAAGGGCTTGATCAGCAAGGCATTGGAGCCTCACGAAACCTGGATTGAGGCGGATCATAGTATACGCAGGGCGCCCCAATCGCGTAATGCCGGCACCGACGCGATTCCGCTCCCTGGCACCCCCGAAAGCTGCTTTTCCACGCGTCCTCAGGCCGTCATCAGGCCGTCCTCATTACTTCTAGACCTCGCTTGGACCACTCTCACGGCCCGGTCGATGAACGATCGGGTTCCCAGACCATCACTCGCTGGAGAAGACATGAGCACCCACTTCCCTGTTTTGCTGAGCGTCGAATGAGATGAAAACATTCACGGTGCTGTGTCTGATCGTTTGCATGATCGGCGGTTGCACAACGTTGCATCCGATCGCGAATGCGCCGAGTGACCTATCCCAACACTTCGGCGACGGTGGCGTTCTGCAACCGGGAGATCGCGTGATCATTACGACGGTGGCGGGCGCCAGGCATCATTTGCGCATTCGTTCGGTGCGCGATGGAGTGATTTACGGGGATCACGACTCGGTGCCATTTTCCGAGATTGTCTCAATCGACCGACGAGATTTCAGCGCAACGAAGACGACCATTTTGGTGGTCGTGATCTTAGGCGTCGTGGGGGCGATTGCGGCTGGGGCTCATTCGGCCGAGCATCCCAACGTTGGCCTGTGATGTAAGGTCGTTGGTGACAATTGATTGTGGCATATCAGAGCATCGCGTGCCGGCCACTTAAGGGAGCTGCTTGATGAGGGTTTTTTTGCCCACGCCTTGCGCATATCCGTTCGGGAACGTGAAATTGATGAGCTCTCGCTTTTTTGTTCGAGCCAACAAATCTTGACTTAGGAGGGATTATGAAACTATCACGTGTTCTTTCCACGGCGTCGCTGGTAACTGCTGTCTGCCTCGGAGGCACCGCCGCGGCGTGGGACTCGGATGAGCATTATGATAAGGCACTCGTGCTCGGCGACAGCGTCGCCTTCGGATACATCGCCGCGGTGGACTCGGTCGGCTTTTTCTACACTCACCCGGAAAACTTCATCGGCTTTGCCAACGACCTCGGCGAGAGGTTCCATCTGGACGCGGTGAATGTGAGCTGTCCCGGCGCAACCACCGGCAGCTTCCTGTCATCGACCGCGCCGGACAATGGCTGCAAGGGCTACCGCGAACTGTACCGCTTGCATGTCGACTACCAGGGCACGCAACTCGAGTTCGCCACTCGCTACTTGAGGCGCCATCCCGAAGTGCGGCTGGTGACCCTCACGCTGGGGGCGAACGACGGATTATTGCTCGAGATATCCTGCGCTGAGATTCCTAACCCCACCCCTGCCGCTGTCGAAGCCTGCATCGAGGCGGGTGCACCGGCGGTGTTTACCAAGGTCGCAGAGAACATCGGAACGATCCTCGCCAGCCTGCGCGCCACCGGATATGGCGGCGCGATCATCTTGACGAACTATTACTCGACCGACTATTCCGATTCCACTCAGCCAGGAATTACTGAATTGACGGCCGCCCTGAATGCCGCGATCGCTGCCCCCGCTCAAGCGTACGGGGCGGTCGTCGCTGATGTCTTCACGGTCTTCCAGACTGTGGCCTCCGATCCAGCATTTGGCGGCCAAACTTGTAAGACCGGGTTGCTGAATCCGGACGTCTACACCCCAAACGCGTGCAATGAACATCCGGCTCTCGCGGGGCACCGGCTCATCGCCAGAACGATTGCTCACGCCTTTATCCACTAAACACCCGAGCACGCCGATTTCTGCGAATTGCAAAGGGGTGATTGCCATGGCAGACGATCTTTTAATTGCAATGATCATCGCCGGATTCGGACTTTCGGGCGCTTACTTCAGAGCGGTTTTTGTCTCGTGGCGGAGAAACCAGGCCGCGGAACAGAAAAGAGAAATCAGCCTGCGAGAATTGCACGCCCATAGTTTGTTCCGTGACGAAAATGAGGTCACCGGATCAAGCACGGTCCAGATCGAGAAGCGCATCGATCGCGCACCCAAGGTGTAGCCAGAGCAATGGAAGGAGGATGTATGACAGGTAATACTTTGTGGAGTGGCGCACGGCAGCCTCCATGTTCTGCTGGGCGCGCTAATCACCGTGCTTATATTGACAGGCTGCCATGGGCGAGGAAATGGCTGCTTCTGCTTGCCGCCGACATACGGCATCGGTGGTACCGTGAACGGACTCGTGGGGTCCAGGCTCTCTTTACAGAACAATGGCGTCACCCTCACTGGTATTGGATATGCGGCGATCGGGGCCTATCCCGCGTTTGACTATTACTTACCGGGTACTGCATACAACATAACGGTCGGGACGCAGCCGACGAATCCGTCGCAGACCTGTGTCGTTGCGAACGGGATGGGAACGCTCGGTAATTCGAACGTCACCAATATCATGGTCACCTGCACCACCCATCCCGCTCGTTTTGTCTACGTTCGGGTTAGTAAAATCCGAACCCGCAGTTATGCAAAATGCAATTCATTAACCGCGATGCCTCGCCGCAGTAGCCCCGTACATTCCCGGCCGGGTAGGGGTTTGCTGAAATAGTAGCCTTGGCCAATTCGGCAGTCGCGGTCTTGAAGGAAGGCGAGTTGGTCGCGTGTTTCTATACCCTCCGCAACTACTCGCATGTGCAGATTCTTCCCCATGCCAATCACCGCGCACACGATGCTCGCATCGTCTGAATTAGACGTAACGGTGCGTATGAACGACTGATCGATCTTCAGCGTATCTATCGGAAAGCGTTTCAAGTGGCTCAGACTCGAATAGCCCGTGCCGAAATCATCGAGCGCGAGATTTAGTCCAAGTCGTTTAAGATCCCGCAGTACTACCAATGTGGCTGTCGAATCCTGGACCAGAAAGGTTTCGGTAAGCTCAAGCTCCAAGAAGCGCGGCTCCAAACCTGTCTCATCGAGGATCACCCCAACTCCCTTCGCGTAATCCTTAGCTCGAAGCTCACTCGCAGAAACGTTCACCGCCATGCGAATCGGCGCGAGACCGATATCCTGCCAAGCTTGGGCTTGATGGCAGGCTTGGCCCAATACCCACTGTCCTATCGGCACTATGAGGCCACACGCTTCTGCAACCGGAATGAACTCTGCAGGAGGCACGATTCCAAGATCCGGATGCCGCCATCGGACGAGGGCCTCTACCCCTACAATGTCCCCGGTTTGCAAATCAAGCTTAGGCTGATAGTGCAGCAACAACTCCCCCCGCTCCAAGGCGCGGCGTAGGCCGCTCTCCATGGAGCGTCGCTGGAGCGCCCTGAGGTTTAGATCGCGCTTGAAGTACTGACGGTTATCGCGTCCACTTTCTTTCGCGTGATACATCGCCAAATCCGCATGCTTCATTAACGCCTTAACGTCCGAGCCGTCGTCCGGATAGCAGACAATGCCGATGCTAGCGGTGACGTGCAGATCGTGCTGATCGATGCGGTGTGGAGAACGCACAATTTCGAGGATCTTATCTGCGCACACCGTCGCGTCCTCGGCACGGGCCACCTCGGAGAGCAAGATCACGAATTCATCGCCACCTAGACGACTCACTGTATCCGAGGCGCGCACGCAGCTGAGTAACCGCTGCGCGATGGACTGCAGCAGTCGATCACCGATCTCATGGCCCAAGGTATCGTTGATGTCCTTAAAGCGATCCACATCAAAGAACAGCAACGCGAGCCGACGCTGGTTGCGATGGGCGAGTGCCATCGCTTCGATCAGTCTGTCGTTTAACAGCAGCCGGTTGGGCAATCCGGTTAAACTGTCGTGCTGTGCTAATTGAGAAGCCCTGATTATCGCTGCCCGCGCCGCAGTGACATCGTGAAAGACCATTACCGCACCGGTGACCCGTCCCTGGCGGTCATGGATGGGCGCCGAGGAGTCCTCGATCGGATACTCCGCCCCGTCACGGCAGATCAACGTGCAGTTCGGTGGAAGACTCACGGACTTGTTCTCGTGAATTGCGGATGCCATGGGGTTACGCGCCGGTCGCCGGCTAGATGCGTCAACTATGCGGCACACTTCCTCGATTGCGTGGCCTGTCGCCTCCTGTCGCGGCCACCCCGTCAAACGCTCTGCAACAAGATTGAGATAGGTGACGTGACCACCGACATCGATACTGACAACAGCATCGCCGATGGAGTCAAGCGTGACTTGCGCGCGCTCCTTCTCTTGGAACAGGTTTTCGTTTTTCGCTGCATTTTCGATGATTCGGCGGATCACTTCCGGCAATAGGTACGTGTCCAGGCGATCCTTAAGAAGGTATTCTTGGGCTCCGCGGTGCACCGCCAATTTTGCGACGTCCTCATCCTGCGCGCTCGAAAGAATGAGGATTGGAATGTGTGGGGCTGCCTGAATGAGCCGGTCAAAGGTCTCAATCCCGTTGCTATCGGGCAGCGAGAGATCCACTAAGGTCGCGGCGATCGTGTCTTCGTCGCCAATTTTCATGGCAACCTGCTTTGCCAGAATTTTGACGGCGGCGGCGCAGTGCCGCACCCACTCGACTCGAAACCCCTCGTTACACGAGTTGGTCAGCGCATCTCTGACGGCGGTAGAGTCGATGGCGCTATTTTGGATCAGAAGTATATTTCGCAATGCTCAATCCTGCACGTCCCATTCCATGGCATTCGATCTTTAACAAGATTTTGCGCGGCAGTCCGTGCGGTAGCGAACAGTTGCGTTTTTTCGCCAAAGGCGCTTAAGGGATACCCTTAAGACTGTAGTGGCGCGCTGGTGATACATGACTTCTCGGGATGCGCTGCCCCGTCGCTTCAGTCGGACGCATTTCGAACGCAATCGCCATCGAGATCAAAATGCGCTGACTCTGTGAGTTGGTTTCCCGCCACTTAAGCATCGAAGGCGAATGCCGGGATTCCGCTTACCAGACCCTCACACGCGAACAGGCTGCCCGCAAGCGGCGCTTCGCGCTGAGATCGAGTACGCGTGACGAACCGAGATTGCGCTGATATATCGAGCGCCGCCGGCAATTCAGGTGAATGGTCAAATGGTCTGCGCCGTGTGAAGGGGAACCGATAATTCTAGCGTCCTCTTTTGATTGCTCCACGAAGTGGTTGACAGCCCCGACAAAATCTCTATTCTTCGCCGCGGGCCATCCGCTCCCAACGGCGGACGCTCATCTGTAAGGATGGGAGGAAATTCGATGTCACCATTGCCAATGCCGGGCGTTCGCCCGGTCGATCCCCGATTTTCATCGGGTCCTGCGAAGAAGCGTCCAGGCTGGAACGTTCAGGCGCTGCAAGGCGCGCTCCTCGGCCGTTCGCATCGCTCCAAACCGGGGAAGGCCAAGCTCAAAGAAGCGATCGATCGCACGCGCACGCTTTTAGGCGTCCCCGCCGATTTTAAGATCGCCATCGTGCCTGCGTCGGACACCGGTGCGGTGGAGATGGCACTCTGGTCGCTCTTGGGCGCGCGGCCGGTCGATATATTTGCCTGGGAGAGCTTCGGTGAAGAATGGGTCACCGATGCCGTGGAGCAGCTAAACCTCACCGATTGCCGGATCCATGTCGGCCGACCCTACGGGTCGCTGCCCGACTTGTCGCTGGCGCGCGCGGAAGCCGATATCGTCTTCACGCAGAACGGTACAACCTCCGGTGCGCGGATTCCGCATTTTAATTGGATCCCCCCAAATCGCCAAGGACTCACCATCAACGACGCGACCAGCGCCGCCTTTGCGCAGCCGATCGATTGGTCGAAGTGCGATGTGGTGACCTTCTCCTGGCAGAAGGTGCTCGGCGGCGAGGCCGCCCACGGTATGCTCGTGCTCTCGCCCCGGGCGGTCGATCGCTTGGAAAGCTATATCCCGCCTCGACCGCTGCCCAAGATTTTCAGGATGACCAAGAAGGGCAAGCTCGATGAGGAACTCTTCGAGGGCGCCACCATCAACACGCCCTCACTCCTCGCCACCGAGGACTATTTGGATGCGCTTCGCTGGGCTGAGCGCATCGGCGGCCTTGAAGCACTCCACGCGCGAGCGAACGCCAACACGCAGGCGCTCTCTGAATGGGTCACACGCACGCCGTGGGTGGATTTTCTGGTGAGCGACACGACCCTTCGTAGCAATACCAGCGTTTGCCTGAGGGTGGTCGACTCTCGAGTGACCGCCCTTCAGCCCGGCGCCCAGGCCGATTTTGCCAAGAACCTGTCCTTGATACTGGAGAAAGAGGGCGTCGCGCTTGATGCGGCCTCCTATCGGTCCGCTCCCCCGGGCCTTCGCCTCTGGTGCGGCGCTACGGTCGAACAATCGGACCTCGAGCGCCTCACCCCATGGCTCGACTGGGCGTTTGAGAGCTGTCTCGCGCGGCTCGCCATCCATGGCGTGTCTTATGGCACCTAAGGTGCTGATAGCCGACGAATTGAGCCCGAAGGCACTCGAGATCTTTCGGAGCCGCGGCATCGACGTGGACGTTCACGTGGACCTCAAGAAGCCCGAACTCCTCAAGATCATCGGCGTCTATGACGGCCTTGCGGTTCGCTCCGCCACCAAGGCCGATAAGGACGTGATCGCCGCCGGCAAAAAGCTCCAGGTCATAGGCCGCGCCGGCATCGGCGTCGACAACATCGACATTCCCGCAGCCACCGCCCGCGGTATTGTGGTCATGAACACCCCGTTCGGGAACTCCATCACCACGGCCGAGCATGCCATCGCCTTGCTGTTTGCCGCTGCGCGACAGATCGCCGCGGCCGATGCGTCCACCCAAGCGGGCAAGTGGGAGAAGAACCGCTTCATGGGCGTCGAACTCTACGCAAAGACCTTAGGTCTCATCGGGTGCGGCAACATCGGCGCACTTGTTGCCGAACGTGCGCTGGCTCTCAAGATGAAGGTGATCGCTTATGATCCCTTCCTCTCGCCTGAGCGTGCGGTCACGTTGGGGGTGGAGAAGGTCGAGATCGACGATCTCCTGACGCGCGCCGACTTGATCTCCCTGCATACGCCGCTCACCGAAAAGACCAAGAACATCCTCTCGAAGGACGCCCTTGCTAAGACCAAACGGGGCGTCATTATCGTGAACGCCGCGCGAGGCGGCCTCGTCGACGAGGCCGCTCTGCGCCAGGCACTGGAAAGCGGTCATGTCGCGGCCGCTGCCTTCGACGTGTTCGTCACGGAACCCGCGAAGGAAAGCGCTCTGTTCGGAGCCCCTAATTTCGTCGCGACACCGCATTTGGGTGCAAGCACCAGTGAGGCCCAGGAAAACGTCGCCCTCCAGATCGCGGAGCAGATCTCCGACTATTTGCTGGGCGGAGCCGTCACCAATGCTCTCAATATGGCCACCGTCAGTGCCGAAGAAGCCTCCCGCCTAAAGCCCTTCATGGGTTTGGTTGAGAAACTCGGCAGTTTCGCTGGTCAGATCGCTGACGATGGAATCGAAGCTGTCGATATTGAGTACGAGGGGGACGTCGCCCGACTGAACACTCATCCCCTGACCGCAGTGGCGCTTGCGGCATTGATGCGACCCTTAATGCCCGACGTAAATATGGTCTCCGCGCAGGCGGTGCTCAAACAGAAAGGTGCACCTCTCACCGAGTCCAAGCGGGAGACATCGCCGATTTATGGATCATTGATCCGAATCAAAGTCTTGACCGGCAAACGCTGGCGCACACTTGCTGGAGCGGTCAACTCAGGAACGGCCAAGATCGTGGAAGTCAAAGATATGCCCTTGGAGGCAGATTTCCATCCGGTGATGTTGCTCATCAACAATCGTGACAAACCGGGATTTATCGGGGCGCTGGGCACGATGCTAGGCGACGCGAATATCAACATTGCAACGTTTCACCTCGGTCGCCAGGCGGCAGAACAAGACGCGATTGCAATTGTAGGGGTTGATCAGATGGTACCGGATGCAATCCAGCGTAAGCTTCGCGAATTACCTCATGTAAGGTATGTCAAGGTCCTAAGATTTTGAGTCGCACATCGACTAAACAGCGCTACTGGAATAGGACAGTTTTATCCGCGGCAGTTCCGCCTTCAAGTAGGTCCTGTTACCTGTTCGAGAACGCCCAGGCGAACGCCCCTCGTCTCCGGAGCCCAGCGCAGACAAATGAGCGCGCCGAGCGCAAGCACACCGACACACGCGGCCAACGAGGTGCGGACACCATAATCTGCGACGATGATGGGCAGCAAAAACGTGCTCACCGCAGATCCGGTGCGACTTGCGGCGACCGCAAGCCCGATGCCGGAAGCCCGCAGGTCCGTCGGAAAAAGCTCCGGCAAGTACACGTAAACCAGGTTCGATGCCGCTGATAGAACACTCGCGAAGATGGCGAACAGCAGGATCAGCGCCCATGCCGGAACATGAGACCACAGGGTCAAGATCAGCATAGTGCCCGCGGCGACGCTGAAACTGCCGATCAGGAAGCTTCTTCGCGACAGCCGATCGACGACGATCAACCCCCCAATCGCGCCGCCGAGCAGCGCAAGGTTATAAATGACACCCCCGAGATGCCCGTTCTCGAGCCTCATCGCGGACATCACCTGCGACACGAACGTGCCCAAAGCGAAGTAGGGAATGACCTGGCAAGTGAAGAATGCGCAGGCGACCAAAGTACGGCGGCGCCAAGACGGTGAGAACAGCTGCCGCCAGCGGCCTCGACCGGCCGGCGCCGGCGCCAGAATGACGGGCGGGGCCACATCGGCGCCGAGCGCATTGCGCACGACGCGCGCGGCGGCTGCGCCCCGGCCGTGAGTCACGAGCCACAAGGGCGACTCGGGCATGGTGAGCCGCAGCGGCAGCACCAGGAGGCACGGGATTGCGCTCGCGAGCAGCATCCAGCGCCAGCTCTCAGCGTGCGCGCCGGCGAGTGCGAAGGCCACGACGTAGGCGCACGCATAACCGGCAGCCCACGCGATGGAAAGAGATCCGAGCACGCGACCCCGCCATCGGCGGGGAATGAACTCCGTCAGCAGCGTCTTGCTGACGACATAATCGGTGCCGAGTAGGAAACCGATGGCGAGGCGCAGCATCAGGAGCTCGGCAGCTGTGTGAATGAAGCCCTGCAGCAGAGAGAGCGCACCAAGCAGTGCCATGTTATAGGCGTATATCGGCCGTCTTCCGAACCGATCCGCCGCGGGTCCCGTGAGCAGTGCGCCGGCGAACAAGCCGAGCAATGACGCTCCACCGAGCAGTCCCATCCAGACGGGATTCAACGCCAATTGGGACGATGCGTAGCCCAACGAAATGCCGATGATACCGAGCCCGAACCCGTCGCTGAACACACCGCCCACGCTGGCGAAAGCAATCCGCACATGAAACGAACGAAGCGGCGATTCGTCATAGTCGATCATCGGCGCCTCTACGTTTTTTTGCTTGTTAATGCAGTTATTGCCTCGCCAGGAAGCCGATCATAGTGCCAGCTACCGCGTTCAGAAGCGGACCGTGCTTTCGAATTGTCGCAAGTCTTCTGCGTAGAGGACCGGCTGCTCCCACGCCGGGAAGTGTCCGCCCTTCGCAAAGACCGTATAGCGCTGCACGTTGTAAAGGCGGGCGGCGAGTTCGCGTGGCGCCAGAGCGATGTCTTTCGGCCACATCGCCACCGCTGTGGGCGCGCGAACGAAGTCACCAGCCTGAATTTTCGGTCGCAGGTGGGTGGCCTCATAGTAATACCGGACCGAGGAGCCGATGGTGTTGGAAATCCAATAGATCATTAGGTTGTCGATCAAGATCTCCGGTGGGAAAACGGAGAAGACATCACCATCGCAATCGGACCAATTACGAAACTTCTCCACGATCCAGCTGGCCAGGCCGGCAGGAGAGTCGGCCAAGGCAAACGCCAAGGTCTGCGGCTTGGAGCTTTGGATCGATTGGTATCCGCCCTCGTCTCGATCCCAGATTGCTGCGCGCGCCTCGTAGTCGATTTCCGCGGCCGATGGCGGCGAAGCGTCCGGCGCTCTGGGTTTGGCGGCGACGGCCGCCACATGCGCCGCAATGACTCGGTTCGGATGGTGCAGAGCGATCCGTGTCGCCACGCCCGAACCGATGTCGGTGCCCGAGACCATGAACCGGTCGTGGCCGAGTGCGCTCATCAGCTTGGGATAGAGCTCCGACGGCTCGACCTGATAGGGCCGGGTCTGACGATCGGAAAAGCCAAAGCCGGGCAGCGTCGGAACGACCACCTCGAATGAAGGCTCGCCCTGCGACAACAGGACGGCCAATTGCTGGTATTCGACGAAGCTCGAAGGCCAGCCGTTCATCAGGAGCAGAGGTATGGCGCCCGGATCGCGCCCGCGATAATGCAGAAAGCCCCGCGATAATGCAGAAAGTGCAACCCATATCCATCGATGGTCGCACGGAAGTGGGGCATCCGGTTCAGGGCCGAACGGCGCTCAGCCCAATCATATTCGTCTCGCCAATAACCGATGAGCTGTTGCAGAACCTTGCGCTCCATCCCGTAGGACCAATCGGATACCACGGCATCGTTCCATCGCGTCGCTGAGAGCCGGCGCTTCAAATCTGCGAGACCCTTAGGATCCCAGGGAATTTGGAACGGGACAATCATCATCGTCTCCCCTATG
>Ga0182024_10013606_pt1 | contig 15852 bp, 15 predicted proteins | sample P32metaG_FD_120480 | JGI IMG/M metagenome (GOLD analysis project Ga0182024, IMG submission 120480) | Permafrost microbial communities from Stordalen Mire, Sweden - P3-2 metaG (Illumina Assembly) | ecosystem: Environmental > Terrestrial > Soil > Wetlands > Permafrost | place: Sweden: Stordalen... | reverse complement strand
GCCGGTAGATGGCCAAAGCCCTTGAAAACTCTGGTTTCTCTGCGTGTCGTGACTCCTCTGGCCTTTGTGACACACCCCTTTCGTAAGATTGCAGCATGCTCGTCGAGACGCCGTTTTCTGATGTTGCGGCTGCGGCGGATGCGCCGGCGGCGGCGGTGCCAGACGCGCTGGCGACGGACGCATCGATCGCCGGCGGCGGAACGGCCGGCGGCGCCGACGATCCGTTCGCGCACCTGAGTGACGACGATCTGGCCAACTCGATCAGCGTCGTGTCGGCCGAGATAGAAGAACTGACGGCGCTCCGTCTCGGCCTCGTCGCGTCGTACGATCGGCGTGGCGCCTACCTCCAGGATGGTGCACCGGACATGTCCGCCTGGCTGACGGAGCGTCTGATCATGTCGGCCGCGCAGGCGCGGGACATCGCCAAGGTGGCGAGGCGGCTCGATGAGCTGCCGGAGCTACGCGGTGCCCACGAGGACGGCCGGCTCTCCTTCGACCAGCTGAAGGTTCTCGTCAAGATGGCAGGACCCGACAACGACACTGAGCTGGCCAGGCACGCTCCGGGATGGTCGGTCGCCCAGTGCGAGGAGGTCGCCCGGCGGCACGGCGTGACCCGCCGGCGTCAGGCACGTCGCAGGAGGGAGGCCGAGTTCCTCCGACTGTTCTTCGAAGAGGGCAACCTGCGCCTCATGGGCGAGCTCGCCGACGACAACGGCGTTGCGGTCTTCAACGTGCTGAACGCCATGGCCGAGTCGTACGAGCCCGACGAGAGAGGCAAGTACGCGCCGATCTCGGAACGCCTCGCACGTGCCCTCGTCGAGCTCGCTTCGAAAGACCTCGCCGGACAGGTCGAGGGCCACCGGGCGACGGTCATCTGCCACATCGATGCCGACACCCTGGCGGGTCTCGAGGGAGAGGCGACCCTCGAGGGTGGTCCGGACGTCTCCGCTGAGACCGTCCGCCGGCTCCTGTGTGACGGTCGCTTCCAGTTCGTGAAGGAGAACGCCAACGGCGAGCCCATCGCGATCGGGAGGACGTCCCGCTTCGCAACCTGGGCACAGCGCCGTGCGATGTTGCGCCGGGACCTCGGCTGCCGCTTTCCTGGTTGCGGTCGTACAAGGTGGTTGAATGCCCACCACATCACGTACTGGGAGCTCGGCGGTGAGACCGACCTCTACAACCTGATCACCACCTGCGTCTTCCACCATCACCTGGTCCACGAAGGCGGTTGGCAGATCTCCGGTGACCCGAACGGCGAGGCCGTCTTCACCTCCCCGTACGGAAGGGCCCTGGCCTCCAGGCCGATGCCTGGCTTCGGTGATCCGCCGGCTCCGGTCGCAATGCCAGAATCCCGACGACGACACCGACGCCGGCCAAGCGTGGAGTTACTGGGAACCTGACCTCGACGACCGGGATCCGGTCGACGAAGACACCTGGACTTGGCGAGAACCCGCGCGTGATCCCGACGAGATCGACGACGACTGGGTACCTCTGCGCGAGCCGGCGCCGAACGACGCCGCACCGCCGGGCGCGGCGGCCGGTGGTGCCGGCACCCCAGCCTGATCTGGATACGTGCCGGGCTGGTGCGCGTACCGCCTGACCTCAGTCGATCCAGATCGTCTTGGTGACGGCGAATTCTTTGATCCCCGGGTCGGCGAGCTCGCGGCCGTAGCCCGATCGTTTCACGCCGCCGAAGGGGAGGTCGTAGTAGGAGGTGGTCATCCAGTTGACGAACACCATGCCGGCTTCCAGCTCCTCGGCGAAACGCTGCTGCTCGGCGGCGTCCTCGGTCCAGGCGTTCGATCCCAGCCCGAAGTCACTGTCGTTGGCGAGAGCGATCGCCTCGTCGATCGAGGCGACGGTGAACATCGACGCCACCGGCCCGAAGACCTCCTCGCGGTACATCCGCATGTCCGGCGTGAGATCGGCGACGACAGTCGGCGGGTAGAACCAGCCCGGGCCTTCGATGCGCTCGCCCCCGCACAGCACGCGAGCGCCCTTCGATGTGGCGTCTTCCACCTGTGCGGCGACCTCGTCCCGGCCCCCGGGCGTCGCCAGCGGACCGACGTCGGTCGCCGGGTCGAGCGGGTCGCCGATGACGAGCTTGGTCATGGCATCCGAGTAGCGCTGCTCATATTCCTCGGCGATCTCCTCATGCAGGATGAAGCGCTTGGCCGCGATGCAGGACTGCCCATTGTTCTGCACCCGAGCCTTGACGCCGATCTCGACGGCACGGGCGAGGTCGGCAGACGGCATCACGATGAACGGGTCCGACCCACCGAGCTCGAGCACGCTCTTCTTGATCTCGCTGGCGGCGATCGATGCGACCGAGCGCCCGGCAGCCTCGCTGCCGGTGAGGGTTGCGGCCTTCACCCGCGGGTCACGCAGCACGCCTTCGACTTTGTCCGAGCCGATGAGGAGCGTCTGGAAAACTCCCTTCGGCATCCCCGCCCGCAGGCAGGCTTCCTCGAGGTACAGCGCCGTCTGCGGCACGTTCGAAGCGTGCTTGAGCAGCCCGACGTTGCCGAGCATGAGGGCCGGCGCTGCGAACCGCCCGACCTGCCAGAGCGGGAAGTTCCAGGGCATGACCGCCAGCACGGGACCGAGCGGTTGGTAGATGACGTACGCGCGCTTCTTGGCGGCGGTGCCGGTGACCTCCTCGTCCTGGAGCAGTCCTTCGGCATGCTCGGCGTAGTACCGAAACCCCCCAGCACATTTCGTCACCTCGCCACGCGCCTGGGCTATCGGCTTGCCCATCTCGATGGTCATCGTCCGTGCGAGATCCTCGATGTCGGCTTCGAGCACGTCGGCCAAGGCGTTGAGGAGGTCGGCTCGTTCCTTGAAGCTCGTCGCCCGCCATGTCCGAAACGTCTGGGCGGCGAGGGCGAGCTTCTCTTCGATCTCGGCGTCGCCGTGTGCCTCGAAGGTCTTCACTGTCTCGCCGCTGGCGGGGTTGATGGTTGCGATCGTCACGCCCACCGTTCTAGTGCGGATCACGGGCGTGGGACACCGGCTCGGGTTTCTGCCTGGATGCACAACGGCCGCTCCCCCCGGTTTGCAGGAGGAGCGGCCGTTGTTGGCACTACACACCCGCGGCGCCTCGGCGCCTGCGAGCTGGATCACACGAGTGGGCTAGCTGGCGCTCTTCCACACGTCGTTGAATGCCGTCCCGCTTGAGAGGAGAGCTCCAGGCAGGGCCTTGATCTTCGCCACATTCTTCTGGCTCACCATGGTGATCTTGTTCACGGTTGGCCCGCCGGAGATCTTCCCCGCGGTCCCGTTATAGGTCCTGGACGCACTGGTCAGCTTCCACGTCCCGAACTTGGCGAGGTTGTAGACGAGAGTCCCAGCCTTGTTCTTGCAGCACGGCGCCTCGGCGATCCACTCGGCGCTCGAGTTGACGCATGCCGGCGAGGAACCGCAAGCCTGCGCAGTCGTGAAGCTGGATGCCGGGTTGGTGCTGTCCGTGACGGTCAGCGTGTAGGTGCCACCGCTGAACGAGACGGACGATTTGATGGCGTCCCCCGGACTGACCGCTGCCACGACCTGCACAGCGTTCGTCGGGTACATCTCCCACCAGTCGAAGTACGAGGCAACTCCGGCGATGCACTCGATGATCGTGCCGTCCTGCTCCACCGTCGAGCTGCTGAAGCCGTCAATGCCGGTCCAGAACGCTGCAAGGGCGATCCCGCTCGCCGGGCACTTGGCGGTCGGCTCCTTCCAGGAACCCTTCACAGCCGTGTAGGTGCTGCCGCCACTCGTCGGAGGCGTATCGGCGTAGCCGGACCAGTTGTAGCTCTTGAAATTCGGGCCGACGGCAGACATCCGGCCGGCTGGCTGACCGATCCTGAGATGGCTGAGGAAGTTGCGAGCGATCTGCTCATGCGAGAGCGACTTGCTTGCTCGCACGCTGGCGTTCGCAGCAGTTGTCCCGGCGATAATCGGCAACGTCATGGCGCCGACGATGGCCACGGCCGATGTGTAGGCGACGAGGCGTCGCAGCTTCTGGTTCATGAGATCCCCTCTTTTCGTTGGGGCGCCCGCGCGCTTCCCAATGTCCGCAAGCTAGGCCCTATCGACAAGACGAGTCAAGATGAGCACTGCTCGAGCGGTCGCGGCAAGTGTCACCAGCGCCTTTCCGGTTCCGGTGGCGGCAATGTCACTGCAGCGCCTTCCGGCGCCGTCGATGCGCCGCTACCCTCGGGTGTCGTGGGCGATGAGACACGCCGGCTGGCTGCCGAGCTGCAGGAGGTCGAGGAGAAGCTTGGGGACATCGACTCGGCGCTGAACCGGCTCGACGAGGGTACCTACGGGACCTGCCAAGCCTGCGGACGGGTAATTGCTGACGCCCGGTTGGAGGTCGACCCCACCATTCGCTGGTGCGGGGAGTGCCAGTCCACCCCCGATAGGTCTGCCCAACCGGGTGCCGGCGTCGAGCAGGCCGGCGCTGCTCCACCCCTCGGTGCCGGACCGGCTGGTGCCGCAAGCGAACAGGGCGGCGGGTGAATGGCGCATGTGCGGTTCTTCGCGCAGGCGCGCGACGCGGCAGGGTGTCGAGAGGCGGAGATCGACGGAGCGACGGTCGGCGCGGTCTTGAGCGCCGCCATCGAGCGCTTCGGCCCCGCCCTGGGTGACGTGATCGCCGCGAGTGCCGTATGGGTGAACGGAGAGCAGGCGGACACGGTCCAGGCGATCCGCCAGGCCGACGAGCTCGCCGTGCTCCCGCCCGTCTCCGGAGGCTGAGCTCGGGCTCGTCGCGCCCGTGTGCGGCCGGTCTCATCCAAGACTGGCCGCGAGGGCCTCACCGGAGCTCCAGCCACGAGCGGCCGGCGAGCGATCAGGCCTTCTTCGTCTCCCAAAAGATCTGGTCGATCTCCCCGATGTTCGTCAGCAGGCCCTCCGCGACGGAGACGTCGTTCGTCCTCTTGGCATCGCCGGCGGCCTTCGTGGCCTTCCAGAACAGGTCATGCAGCTGCGGGTGCTTCTCGAGGTGCACCGGCTTGAAGTAGTCGGTCCACAGCACCCAGAGGTGGTGCTTGACCAGGTCAGCCCGCTCTTCCTTGATGAATGTGGCACGCTCCTTGAACACCGGGTCGTCGGATCCGTTGAACTTCTCCATGCACGCCTTCACCGAGTCGGCTTCAATCCGGGCCTGCGCCGGGTCGTAGACACCGCAGGGCAGGTCGCAGTGCGCTCGCGCGATCAGAGGCGGAGCGAGGCGGTCGAGAGAGATGAGCAGCCGAGAGAGGGTGCTGCTTGGGCTGAGGTGCATGCCACGACTCCTTGTCGAGATCGATGATGGGTCGAGGCCTCACCTTATCCCGCGGCGGCGCGGTGCCTCCCTTGCGTGGCAGCCTGTCTGGGTGATCGCGAGCTGGAATTCGAAGTGGGCGCGGTGGCGCCAGGTTCTCGCCGAGATCGATCGCGACCGCTTGGCAACGCTGGTGCGGATCGGCACGGCCGCCACGGCGATCCTGGGGCTCGCCGTGGCGGCGGTGGTGGCGAAGCGACGCCTGGTGCGGCTCGAGGTCGAGGGCGTGAGCATGGTGCCTGTGCTGGCGCCCGGCGACCGGATCCTGGTGCTGCGGACGGACCAGATCGCCGTCGGCGACATCATCGCCTGCAATGATCCCGACGGCAGTGAGAGCATCCTCGTCAAGCGGGTGTCCGGTGTCGACAGGAACTCTGTCCGGGTCGAAGGCGACAACTTCGGCGCCAGTCGGGACAGTCGGCATTTCGGGCCTGTTCCCCGCCCGGCGATCATCGGGCGGGTGCTCTGGTGCTACTGGTCGCCCTACCATCCCTCGCAGCCCGGCCGCTGAGCCGCCTGCCGCGGGCAGGCACTACGCTTCGAAACGGTGACGAGAAGGCTCGTTCCGGAGGCCAATGGCCTCTCGGGATTGCAGCACACCAGTATGCGGGCCACCGCAGGAGAGGGCCGGGAACATGAGTCCGAAGAGCCTCCGGAGAGAAGACGTCGACAGGCTGCTCGCCCCGGAATTCGTCGAAGGTCTCGTGGGTGCCTCCGTTGACGAGATTCGAGCCAAGAGGACGCAATGCCGCCGGGTGGAGTATCTCGTGTCGTACCTCCGTCGCTTCGTTCAAGGGCAGATCGATCTCGTCACTGCGGAGCTCGACTTGCGCGAACACGGGGAGCCAGATCACCGGCACAGCCGCGTGGAGGATCTGCCGGGCATTCTCGCGGGCTCGCGGACGGCCGGCGGTGCCCGATCCCAGACCGAGGCGGGACAGGCCGCCGGCGAGGGCCGGCAGTCCACGTCCGTGATCGCCATGCCGGCTGTGTCCGAAGTGTTCGCCGAGGAGGAGGAGGACCTTGCCCCGGACGAGGTTGCCGCGGTCATCTCACCGGCACTCCACGAGATGGCCTTCAGCGGTGGCAGGCTGCCGGGCGCGAATCTCGCGAATTTCACCGACGCCGAGGTGGAGGAGCTGCTCGGGGGTCTACGGCGGCACGAGTCGTCACTGTCCGCCGAGCGCCGGGTCCTGCATGAGCGGATCGGACAGCTCCAGGCGATGCTCGTCGAGTGCTACAAGATGGGCGTTGCCAGCGCTGACACCCTGCTCGTGGGTCGCGACCGCGACTCTGAGCCCCTTCCCGACCCGCACCCGGACACAGGGGACGACGCGCCCTGAAAGACATCCCCGACCGCTGGGCCGATCTCGGCGAGTTCATCCGCACCCAGCGTGAGATGGCGCGACTGTCGCTCCGGCGGATGTCGGAGATCGCCGGAATCTCGAACCCGTACCTGAGCCAGATCGAGCGCGGGCTGCGGAAGCCGTCGGCCGAGATCCTCCAACAGATCGCCAAGGCTCTGCGCATCTCAGCTGAGACGCTGTACATCCGCGCGGGCATCCTCGACGACAACCGGGATCTCAACGGCGACCTCGTCGGGCAGATCCTCAGTGCGTCGGATATCGACGACAGCCAAAAACAAGTCCTCATCGCCGTCTACCTCTCGTTCCGGGGACAGGCTGACGAAGCGCTCGATGCGAGTTCTGCTGCCGCCGCTGACGACCCCGAGCGAGGGGCCGAGCTGTCCTGAGGCCTCACTAGGCTCTCTCCCGATGCGCAGGCTCGCAGTGCTCTCCCTGCACACCTCACCCCTCGCCCAGCCGGGCACGGGCGACGGCGGGGGGATGAACGTCTATGTCCGGGAGCTCTCGTCGGCGCTCGCACGCGCAGGCGTGGCTTGCGACGTGTACACCCGTCGCGATCGTGAGGACATGCCGGACACGGTGTTCGTTGAGCCGGGTTTCGAGGTGCATTACGTAACGGCCGGGCCGACAGCTTCGGTCCCGAAAGAACGTCTCCACGAGCACGTGGAGGAGTTCACCGAAGGCGTGCTCGCCCACATGACGGGCGAGGTGTCCCGACCTCGGGCGCCTGGATCCGGCAGCTTCGGAGCACTGGAGGACGGGGCGAGCGCTGTTCATGCCAATTACTGGTTGTCGGGTCTCGCCGGCCACGTCATCAAGCACCGCCTCGACGTTCCGCTCGTCTCCACGTTCCACACGCTCGACCGAGTGAAAGCCGTTTTCAGTCCCGAAGAGGAGGAAGCGGCGGCGGGAACTCGGCGGGCCGAGGCGGAAGCGACGATCATAGGTTGCTCCGACGCCCTGCTCGCTTCCTGCGAAGTCGAGCTCGAACAGCTCGTCGAGCTGTACGGTGCCGACTCCGAGCGGATCGAGATCGTGCCGCTCGGCGTGGACCATGCGTTCTTCTCTCCTGGCGACCGGCGCATGGCTCAGCGCGCCATCGGTCTCGACGACCGGAGTGGGCCGTTGCTGCTTTTCGTCGGCCGGATCCAGCCTTTGAAGGGCGCCGACGTCGCCGTGCGGGCGCTGGCGGCGTTGCCGGCGGGGGGAGTCGCGGACGCCCGCCTCGTCATCGTCGGAGGTCCGAGCGGACCGCACGGCGAGGAAGAGATGGCAGCCCTGCACGATCTCGTCAGCACGCTCGGCCTCGAGGCGCGTGTGACGTTCTCACCTCCGCAACCCCACGAGCTGCTCTCGACCTACTACCGGGCGGCGGACTGCTGCGTCGTGCCTTCGAGATCGGAATCCTTCGGTCTTGTCGCGCTCGAAGGTTCCGCCTGCGGCGTCCCGGTGGTGGCGGCGGCCGTGGGTGGCTTGACAACACTTGTCCAGGATGGCCGCAACGGGTACCTCGTCGAGTCCGGTGACGTGGACGCCTTTGCCAAACGGGTGGCCGAGATCGTGTCCGATCCCATCCTCCAGGCTGAGCTCGGGGCTGGCGGTGCGGCGATGGCGAGGGGGTACACGTGGGCCACAGCTGCGACGCGCCTCCGGTCGCTCTACACCGATCTCACATGTCGCCAGCTCGTGGAGTGCTGAGGTGATGCGCCTCGTCGTCGTCGGTGGGGGCCGCATGGGCAACGCCCTGATCGGCGGCCTCCTGCGTTCGGGCTGGGTCGCGGCCAGCGAGATCGCCGTCGCCGAGCGGCTGGCCTCCACTCGCGAGGAGATCGCCAACAGATTCCCGGGCGTCGTCGTCACGACAGAGCCGGTAGCCGCCAAATCGGCGGTGCTCGCAGTCAAGCCCCCAGACGCCGAAGAGGCCGCCCGCTCCGTCGGAGCCGCTGGTGTGCCCAGGATCCTCTCGATCATGGCGGGCATCACCCTCGCCCAGCTCGAGTCCTGGCTCCCGCCTTCGACCGTTGTGCTCCGGGCGATGCCGAACATGCCGGCGATCCTGGGCGCTGCAGCCTCCGCCGTGTCAGGGAACAGCTCGACGTGCGAGGACGACTTCGCCTGGGCAGAGGCGGTGCTCTCCTCGTTCGGCGTCGTCGCCCGCGTGCCTGAGAAGCTGTTGAATTCCGTTACCGGGCTTTCGGGCTCCGGTCCTGCGTACGTGTTCCTCCTGGCCGAAGCGATGATCGAAGCCGGCGTGGGTGAGGGGATCGATCGCGACGTCAGCCGCCTGCTCGTCACGCAAACCCTCCTCGGCTCAGCCCGTCTCCTCGCCGAGACGGGTGAATCGCCCGAGGTGCTCCGAGCTGCCGTCACGTCCCCCGGGGGCACGACGGCGGCGGGGCTGAGGGTCCTCGAGCGTCACTGCCTCCGGTCGGCGGTCATAGAGGCGGTGGCGGCGGCCTCGGCGCGAGCTCGCGAGCTCGGGGGCGGATGAGGCTCCTTCCGCGGTGAACGCCGAACGAGCAAGCGTGGCTTGCAGGCTGCAAGACCAGACTTGGGGGTCGCCAGGACGTATCGCGGATCCGACCACTAGTCACGCTTTCCACTTCAGCCACATTGGCGTACAGTCGTATCGGCGGAGAGGGGTGATCCATCTGACGAGCATCGACTATTCCAATGCCAAGTTCTACACAGTCGCGGAAGTCGCCCGGGTACTTCGGGTCTCGAGCATGACCGTGTACCGGCTCATCAACTCAGGTCAGCTTCCTGCGGTCCGCGTCGGGAAGTCGTACCGGCTGAGAGACGAGGACGTGAACCGGTATCTTTCGGAGCGCTTCACGGAAGCAGGCTGAGCAAACCCAGTCGAGGGGGTGCTGCACGACCCGCGTCCCGCGAACCCTCGCTGTGCAGTGGCGCCCCTGGAGGGGTCTGTCTCCTGATCGTTCCGATCGCCTGACTCGATCCGGCACCGCGTCCCGATCACATTATGGTTGCGGCTCGGCGGCGGTCGCCGAGGGAGGCCGCCCAACGAATGAGACGACTGGCGAAGCCGCGTGTCAGGCGGAGGAGCAGCTGCAACCGTGAACCTGGCCTCGATCATCGAGCCCCACCCGACGGAAGCCGTCGCCCTTTGCCATGAGGGACGCAGCGTCACCTACGGCGAGCTTCGAACCCGGTGCGCCTCCGTTCGGGCCGAGCTCCGTCGCTACGACGTCCAGCCTGGCGATCGAGTGGCCCTCGTGCTCCCGACGACACCGGCGTTCGCCGTTGGGTATTTCGGTGTCCTCGGCTGCGGTGGCGTGGCCGTTCCGCTCAACCCCGAAAGTCCCATCGCCGAGCTGGCGAAGGAGCTCGGGACGGTTCGTGCGAACACCGTGCTGCTCGGCGGCCCGCGGGGAGCGAGCCTGCGGGGGCCGATCTCGGAGCTGGGGTACGTCGTGGTCGAGCTCACCGATGACGGGGTTGCTGAGCCCACCGATGCCGGCGAGGCCGGCGCCGGCGCTGTGGTGGGCAATGCCGGTCCCGGCGCTGGCGTCCCGAGCAACGCTGCTGGGGCCGACACCGGCGAGGCGGGCGCCGGTCCGATCGTTGATCGCCGGCCCGAGGACACAGCCGTGCTGTTGTTCACCTCGGGCACCGCCGGCGCCCCAAAGGCAGCCATGCTCACGCACGGCAACTTGCTCGCCAACATCGATCAGATGGCGTGCGCCGTCGGCCTCGCCGTCACGGCCGAGGACGTGGGCCTCCTCGTCGTGCCCACGTTCCACATCTACGGCCTGAATGCGGTGCTCGCGGTCCACCTGGTCGTCGGGGGGCGGCTCGTGATGTTGGAGCGCTTCGACCCCGCGACTCTGCTCGAGGCCGTGGCGCGAGAAGGTGTCACCGTTCTTCCCGGGGTTCCCCAGTTGTTCGCGGCGTTGGCCGCCTACTCTCCGGCGACAGGGGACGAGCTCGCCTCTGTCCGGCTCGCCTGCTCCGGTGCCGCCCCTCTGCCTATGGAGGTGGCCGAACACTTCGAGTCGCGCTTCGGCATACCGATCTGGCAGGCGTACGGACTGACCGAAGCATCGCCCACCGTGACGTTCCCGGACCTCAACGGTGTCCGCCATCCCTGGGCGGTCGGGGTGCCTCTTCCAGGGATCGAGGTGCAGATCGTCGATTCGGACGGACAGGCGGTCGAGCACGGCGATCCGGGTGAGATCCTCGTGCGCGGGCCGAACGTCTTCGCCGGATACTTCGAGGACACCGTTGCCACAAAGGCGGCCCTTGACCGCTCCGGATGGCTGCACACAGGCGATGTCGGTGTCATGGACGACGAGGGATCGTTGACGATCGTGGACCGCAACAAGGACTTGGTAATCGTCTCGGGTTTCAACGTGTTCCCGGCGGAGGTCGAGCGCGTGCTCGAGGAGCATCCCGGCGTCGCCCGGGCCGTCGTCCTGGGGGTGCCGGATCCTGTTCTGGGGGAGTCCGTACGCGCCTTCGTCGTCCCCGTGAGCGAAACCTGGCCGGAGGACGCCAGGGCGCCCGAGGGTATGACCGAAGCCGATCTGATCGACTGGTGCGCTCGCAGTCTCGCCCGCTACAAGTGCCCGGGCTCGGTCACATTCGTTCGCGAGCTGCCGGTCGGTATGCAGGGCAAGGTCCTGAGAAGGGCTCTCGCCTGACCGCAGCACGGCGCTGGGCGGCGGTTTTGTGACGGCGAGGCGCCCCGTCGTACCATCCCCTCATGACCGAGCGCCTCGGACGACGGGTACCGGAGCCGTCGATCGTCCGCCTCCCTGTATACCAGCGCGTGCTGCAGGAGCTCGCTCGCAAGTCCGTGGCCACTGTCTCGTCGGCAGAGCTCGCCGACGCCTGTGGTGTGAACGCCGCCAAGGTCCGCAAGGATCTGTCCCACTTCGGCACGTACGGCACGCGAGGAACCGGCTACGACGTCGATTACCTGCTGTGTCAAATCCAACGTGAGCTCGGCCTCGACCAGGAACGTGCGGTCGTCATGGCCGGCATGGGCCATCTCGGGCATGCGTTGGCACGCTCGGCGGGTTTCGTCGCCAGCGGCTTCCGGATAGCGGGCTTGTTCGACGTCGAGACGAGCACGATCGGAGAGGTCGTCTCGGGCGTCCGTGTGTCGCATGTCTCGGAGCTCGACTCGGTCTGCCGTGAGCAGGCCGTGTCCATCGGAGTCATCACGACGCCGGCGGTCGTTGCGCAGGACGTGTGCGACCGCATGGCCGGCGCAGGCGTCGGGGCCATCTTGAACTTCGCTCCGACCGTGCTCACCGTGCCTCCGACGGTGCATGTGCGGCATGTGGACTTCTCCGCCGAGCTCCAGGTGTTGGCGTTCTATCAGGCTCACCCGGAGGCGGTGGTCGGCCGGCTGGAGGCGGTCGCGAGACTCGGTTCGTGAGCGTCCGAGTACGCTCGCTGCGGGTGCCCGGTCGTGTGCCCCTGGTGAGTGCGCCCGACACAGGCGCCGGGAACCTGGAAGCGCCCCGGCGGTATGCCGGAGGGAGAGGTAGCCGCCTGTGGCGGTCGTAGTTGTCGGAATGCACGAACGGGATGCGTCCCTGGAGGTCTTCGAGCGCGTCGCCGTCGGTGAACAAGATGTGCGCAAGGCGCTGGCGGAGCTCGTCGCGAGCCCGAACGTCTCCGAAGCGGTGCTCCTCTCGACCTGCTTGCGGACGGAGGTATATGCCTCCGTTGATCGCTTCCATGACGGAGTGGCAGACATCGAGGCGTTCTTCCGGGCGCGTATGAGCTCCGAGCCAGTGGTCGCGGTTGCTCGGGCTGATGACAAGGGTGAGCATCCCGGCGGCGTCGATGCGCCCGAGGGGGCGGCCGGCATCCTGCTCCAAACCGAGGGCGAACGGCGGTCCGAAGCCGGCGGCGAACGGCGGTCCGAAGCCGGCGGCGAACGGCGGCCCGAAGCCGGGGGCGGGGTGCTCGACCTCGGTGCGTCGCTCATGTGCCGGTACGACGAGTCCGCCGTCGCCTATCTCTTCGAGGTCGCCGCCGGCATCGATTCGCCCGTGCTCGGCGAGGGCGAGATCCTGCGCCAGGTCCGCGATGCGGCCGATTCGGCCCGGCACGAGAACGCCCTTGGCACCGTGCTCGGGCCGTTGTTCCGTCATGCGGTAGAGGCAGGAAAACGTGCCCGCACCGACACAGCCATCCAGCGCGGCACGACGTCGCTCGCGCACGCGGCTGTGGAGCTGGCAGCCGACCGGTCGCATGGTTTCGACACCAAGCGCTTGCTGGTGATCGGAGCCGGGGAGATGGGCACCGGCATCGCCCGCGCCCTCTCCGGCAGGGCTGATCTGACTGGCGAGGTGGTGGTTGCCAACCGCGGTACAGAGCGTGCGGCCGAGTTGGCCGACATGCTGGCTGCCCGGGTGGTCGCTTTGGCAGATGTCGCTGCCGAGCTCGAGGTCGCCGATGTCGTGCTCACTTCGACGGCGGCCGAGCACGCAGTGATGGGCGCGGAGATGTTCGAGGCCGCATTGGCGGCACGGGCGGCACGGTCCGCTCCTGTCCATGACCTCCGGCCGCTCGTCGTGGTCGACCTCGCAGTGCCGCGGGACGTCGATCCGGCCGTCGACGCCCTTGCCGGCGTCGTCCGGCTCGACGTCGAGGACGTGCGCCGTTATGCCGAGGAGCAGATGGCAGGGCGCGAAGGCGAGGTGCCGGCGGTGAGGGCAATCCTGGCAGACGAGCTCGAGCGTTACAGGTTGTCCGCGGCGGGTCGTCTCGCCGCTCCGGTGGTAGCGGCGTTGCGGCAGCGGGGCGAGCAGCTGCGCGCAGGCGAACTGGAGCGGTACCGGTCCCGGCTCGAGACCATGTCCGGAGAAGATCGCGAGCTCGTCGACATCGTGACTCGGCGGGTCGTCGCCAAGCTGCTGCACGATCCGACCATCCGCGTCAAGCAAGCGGCCGGCTCACCGAGGGGTGAGCGTCTGGCGGAGGCGTTGCGGACCCTCTTCGACTTGTAAGGAACGCTCGCGTGCCGCCCCGACCGACCAGCCCGTCCGGACCGACCAGCCCGTCCCGACCAACCTCACTGTCCCGACCAACCTCACTGGCTCGACCGACCTCACTGGCCCGGCCGTTGCGCCTGGCCACGAGAGAGAGCGAGTTGGCGCGCCGTCAGGTCGACCTCGTGGCCGCTGCCCTCGCGGGAGGTCGTGCAGCCGCGGCGGTGCCCGTCCGAACCTCCGGCGACGTGCGCTCCGACGTTCCCATTCACTTGGTCGGCGGCCGCGGTGTGTTCGTGAAGGAAGTCGACGATGCGGTCCTCGAGGACCGCGCGGACGCGTCGGTTCATTCCGCCAAGGATGTGCCCTCGGTATTGCGCGAGGGTCTCGTCATCGGTGCGTACCTGCCCCGCGCCGATGCCCGGGACGCCCTTGTCGGCACGCCCCTGTCCGAGATGGTCCCTGGCGCGGTCGTGGCGACCGGATCGGTGCGACGGCGGGCACAGCTCGCCTGGCTCCGGCCGGATCTGCGCTTCGCAGAGCTGAGGGGCAACATCGCAACCCGCCTCGGCAAGGTTCCGCCCGGCGGCGCTGTCGTCGTCGCCATGGCGGCGCTGGTACGTCTCGGCATGACCGATCGGGCCGCGCACGTGTTCTCGACGACCGAGATGCTGCCGCAGATCGGACAGGGCGCCATCGCCGTGTGCTGCCGCTGCGAGGACGCCGAGGTCATTGCCATCCTCGGTGAGATGGACGACGTCACGACTCGAGCCGAGGTCGAGTGCGAACGAGCATGGTTGCGTTCAGTCGGAGGAGGCTGTGACGCCCCGGTGGGTGCCCACGCCCGTCGCATGCCTGACGGTGGGCTCCGGCTCGACGCCGTCATCGCCTCGCTCGACGGCCATGTGCTCGTTCGCGAGGCAATGACCGGTTCCGACCCCGAGACCTTGGGTCGGGCACTCGCCGCCGACATCCTCGATCGCTGTGGCGGACGGGCGGTTCTCGAGGAGACAGACCGGACCCTGGCGTTTTCCGGCGGCGAGACGCCTCAGCCTGAGGGCGCCGAGCGAGCCGGTTTCGTGCCGTGACGGTCTACCTGGTGGGCGCCGGGCCGGGCGACGCCAGCCTGATCACGGTGCGGGGGGCGGAGCTGCTCAGACGGGCGGATGCGGTGGTGTTCGACCGGTTGGTCCACCCGAGCCTCCTCGAGCTGGTGCCGGCAGGCGCCGAGCGGCATGACGTCGGCAAGCGCCCCGGTGGCCGGACGAGCCAGGAGCTCATCAACGACCTGCTGGTCGACCTCGGGCGCCGCTACTCCGTCGTGGTTCGCCTGAAGGGTGGTGACCCGTTCATCTTCGGCCGCGGCGGCGAGGAAGCCCTCGCGCTTTCCTCTTCCAACCTCGGATTCGAGGTCGTCCCCGGCGTGTCCGCCGTGAACGGCGTTCTGGCCTACGCCGGGATCCCCCTCACGCATCGTGGGGTGTCGACGGCGTTCACCGTCGTGACCGGTCACGGAGCCGACGGCACGGCCACCGGCGGCCCGGTACCGGTGGATTGGGACGCGCTCGCCAAGATCGGTGGGACGATCGTCATCCTCATGGGCGTCGAGCACCGGGCGGAGATCTCCGAACGGCTCGTCGCAGGCGGGCGCAAGCCGTCGGTTCCCGTCGCAGTCATCGAGCACGGGACGCTGCCGACGCAACGAACCATCCGCACGACGCTCGGCGCCCTCGGCGACGTGGAAGCCGGCGCACCGGCAACCATCGTGGTCGGAGACGTGGCTGGGCTCGACCTCGCCTGGTACGCCTCCCGGCCGTTGCTCGGCTGGCGCGTCGCCGTCACCCGCACCCGCCAGCAGGCATCGGACCTCTCGACGGCTCTCGGCAACGCCGGCGCGGCTGCGATCGAGGTACCGACGATCGCGATCGTGGACCCAGCCGACGGCGGTGTGCAGCTGCGGGCTGCTGCCGGCCGGCTCGCTTCGTACTCCTGGGTGGTGTTCACCTCGACGAACGCCGTCGCCCGACTGTTCGCTGAGATAGCTGATGCCCGAGCCTTCGGAGGCGCGAAAGTGGCAGCGATCGGCGACGCCACCGCACGGGCGCTCCGCGAGCGAGGGATCCTCGCCGATCTCGTGCCCGGGCAGTTTGTGTCCGAAGCTCTGGCCGAGGCGCTCCCGCGCGCGACGGGCGGCACCGCCGGC
>Ga0182024_10013605_pt1 | contig 15854 bp, 10 predicted proteins | sample P32metaG_FD_120480 | JGI IMG/M metagenome (GOLD analysis project Ga0182024, IMG submission 120480) | Permafrost microbial communities from Stordalen Mire, Sweden - P3-2 metaG (Illumina Assembly) | ecosystem: Environmental > Terrestrial > Soil > Wetlands > Permafrost | place: Sweden: Stordalen... | reverse complement strand
GGTCGAGGTCGAGGTCGATGGGGATTCTTCGCCCGCGCCCGAGAACGATAAGTGGCTCTCCCTGAGCGACCCCGATGGCCACGCGCTGGTGTTGCGCTCGCTAACGTCGCACTAGCTCATGTCGCGCCAGGCCAGCTCACGTTACGCCAGCTCACGTTGCGCTACTAATCCATCGTCAGTGGGCCCTCGGCGGACCCGCTGAGGAACTGGCGCACAAATGCGTTCTCCGAGGAGAACATCCGCTCGGCGTCGCCCGCCTCGACGATCCGCCCCCTCCACAGCAGCGCGATGTACTCGCCGATCTGACGCGCCGAGGCGATGTTGTGGGTCACGACGATGTATGTCCCACCGTGGAGCGAGTGCATCTCCTGGATCAGGTCACACAGCAGCGCCGTGCGCACCGGATCGAGGCCCGAGTCGGGCTCGTCGAAGATCACGATCTCGGGCTCCATCACCAACGCCCGGGCGAACCCGGCGCGCTTGCGCATCCCTCCGGACAGCTGGTTGGGAAAATCGTCCAGCGCGTCGGCCAGCCCGACATCCGTCAGGCGCTCCCTGACGATCTGTGAGATCTTCGCCTCAGAGAAATCCGTGTGCTGGCGCAGCGGGAAAGCGACGTTGTCGAACACGTTCATCGACCCGAACAGGGCGCCATCCTGGAACAGCACCCCGACTTTGCGACGCAGGGCCAGCAGCTTGGGCATCGTCAGGCTCGGAACGGACTGCCCCTTGACGATGATTTCGCCCGAGTCAGGGAACATCAGCCCGATCAGATGCTTGATCAACACGCTCTTCCCAGTGCCCGAGGGACCCAGCACGACGGTGATCATCTCGTCGGGTATCGCCACGTTCAGCCCATTCAGGACAGGGATCCCGCCCAGACGCTTGTGAACATCCAGGCAGCGGATCGACCAGTCGTGATCGGCCGAGTCTCCGGTGAGGTCGATCTCGCTCGAGTGATACTCGAACTCGTTCGTCATCAGCTTCCCCCGTCCATCAGTTTCCCGGCGTGGGTCATTCTTTGCCTCCGTACACCACTTGCGGGAACTGGCTGCTCTTGCCGTTGAACGTGAACGGACTCTGCTGCAGGCATGGTGGCGCCGGAACGGAGTTGGCGCTTTCCGGCGCGTTGGCGACGTGCAGTTCGATCAGCTGTTCGATGATCCCCTGCGTCACGGTCGCGTTGGGCGAGCCGCCCACCGACGGCGCCGAGTTCGCGCACGGAGTGCTGCTGAACACCTGCAGCCCGCTGCCTAGAGCGCTGAAGGCGCCAGGCTTGAAGTATGGGTTCGCCCGGTCGGTGCCGATCCGCTGGGAGTAGACCGCCAGGCCCTGCGGACTAATCGCCTGCATATTGCGCAGGTAGTGCTGCTCGACCCCCGCCGTTGAATCGTCGGAGTTGGTGTCGTGGGCCTCGCTGGCGGCGGTGATGTTGGCGAACAGCGCCTGCACCTCAGGCACGTATTCGCCCGTGTACTTCAGGAACGGGTCGAAGTTGTGCAGGACCGGGCTGAGGTTTTCGAGCAGCGGCACGGTCAGGTTGAGCTCCTTGGCGACATCCGGCAGTCCTCGCTTCGCCGCTTTCGTCAGCGGCCCGAGCGAGGTCAGGAAGCCGTTGAATGCGGGCGTGAAGGGTTTCGCCGCCGCGACCAACGAGGAGAGCTGGCGCTCGGCGGGACGGAACTCGTCGTAGTACGGATTGATGTCGGCGGCGAAACGATCGAGTTCTTTCAGCGCCACACGCGAGCTGCTCTCAAACCTCGGCAGCGCACGGAAGGCTTCGGCGAACGCCTGGCTACCTTCGGCGGCCGCATGGAAAGTGCGATTGCCGCTCGACTCCAGGCCTTCGAGCTGGTGGTCGCGCCCCGCGAGCGCGGTGAAGACCACCCCAGTGTTGTGGATCAGCGCGGTCACGGCCCCTTCCTGGGAGGCGAGCACGCTGACCAGGTTGTTGGCGCTCTGGACGAACGGATTGAGCGTGGCGAAGTCGTTGTTGATCGCTTCCCCGCGCCCGTTGATCCCTGCTTCCACCGACTGCTGCCACACCTGGAAGGCGGCGCGCGTCTTCGTGTTGAGCGAGGCCAGGATATCGTCGAGCGTGACCGACGGTTCGACCTGCGCGTCCGCGAGCTGGCCGTTGTCGGGCAGGAACGGACCCGAATGCCCTCCGTGCTGCGGGATCAGCTGCACGTAGGTCTCCCCCAGCAGCGTCTTCTGGCGCACGATCGCGTGCATGTCGGAGCGCAGCGGCGCGTACTGGCTGTTGATTTCGAGCGTCGCGTGGCTGCGACCGTCCTTGCCGATCTTCAGCGAGACGACGTGACCGATGTCGACGCCTGAGATACGCACTTCTGACTCGTTGGTGAGCGCGAGCACCCGCGTGAAGGCCACCGTGAAGCGATAGCCCTTCGGCTTCAGCGGCAGCGCTCCACCGAAGGACTCCCAGAGGAACAGCAGCAGCCCGAAGCAGCTCAACGCGAACATGATGATCACCAAGATGTTGCCCAGCGTGGGGGCGCGCTTCTGCATCGCTCAGCCCCCTGCCTTGCTCGCGGCCGCCGGCGAGCGGCGCGTGGAGGTGTGCCGGCCCTGGCCGAAGGCGCTACCGGTGAGCCCGGTGAACAGGCCCGCCGAGCTCGCGGAGTCACCCCGCGCGCTGGCCGCTTTCACGGTCGCGCCCGCGGAACACGACGCCCCGCTCGGCGCGTTGAGCAGGCCGAGCAGCAGCCTGACCGTGGGATTGACTTCCCCCGCCCCTTTCAGGATCGGCACGACGTTGCAGTTGAAGTACGGCAGGACGTTGCCGAGCGCTCCATGCGCGTCCGCCGCGCTGACGGCGCTGTTGAAGTCGTGATTGCCCCAAGCTAGGTAGAACAGGAAGCCGCCCTTGTTGGTCCCAGGGTTGTAGGCGAACTCGTTGAAGAGTTCGTTGAGCACCGAGAAGCTGCTCGCCAGCTTCGGGAACGCCGCGCTCAATTCCTTGGTGGCGGGCCCGATCTGATTGACGACGGGCAGGATCTGGCGCGCGAACGGACGGATCTGGCTCTTGATGATCGGAGTGGTCTCGAGGAACTCCTTCTGCGAGGCCACCTCGCCGGGGCCGAATGCCTTGGCGAACGGCTGCAGCTCCTTCAGCGTGGGGCCGAGCACGCGCGCCGCCGTGGCGAGCTTGCCGAGGCCGCGCTGCGCCTTGCCGAGCGTGGCGGGCAGCAGGTGCAGCGTGCTCTGGACGTTCTGTTCCTCTTCGGCAAAGGTCTTGAACACCCTGTTGGCGGACACGACCAGTTCGCTCAGCTGCTGGTCCTTACCGCCCAGCGCTTCGATCAGCAGCCGGAAGTTGTGAATCGCGTGCGCGGTGCTCGCATGACGGGCATCGAGCTCAGAGCCGATCTCCTGCAGATCGCGCGCCGTCGGATCGAAGCGCTTGAGCGCGGCCGACAGCGCTTTACCGTTGCCCTTCAACCCTTCGCCGGCGCCAGCCAGCAGCTCCTGCAGATAGGCGCGCGATTCGGTGTCCAGCCCCGCGAGGAATTCGTCGAAGTCGATGTTCGGGGCGGTCTGCGACAGCGGGAGCGTCGCGCCGCTGGACAGCGCCCCGCTGGTGGGCGTGCCCGGGCTGACCTCGACCGTCAGATCCTGAAGCGCCGTCTTGGGACGCAGCAGCAGCGTCGCGTCGTGGTAGATCCGATTGCGGGCGTATTTCGGGGTCAGGTGCATGGTGATCACGCCAACGCCCTGGTGCAGGTCGACGCTCGCGATTTCCCCGATCTTCGCGCCCGCGATCGTCACCGCCTGGCCCTGGCCGGGTGTCACCGCCTGGGCGGTTTGGATATCGGCCTTCAACGTGAAATAGCTTGTTCCCAGGACGGGCACCCAACCGGGCAGCTTGAGATTCTCGTGCGCCAGGATGTAGCCGCCGACAAACGCGGCGATCACGACCATCGAGACCACCGCGATGAACGCCGTGCGGTAGCGGCGGATCTGGTCGGCGACACTGAGACCGCCCTCGTGGGAGTCGGTCGGGTTCATCCCCCGCTCCCATCCGCGGGACCCTGCGAGAGCGGGCCATTGAAGTTCGGCACCGCCTGGGTGTAGCAGGGCACCAGCGGCTTATAGGCCGGCTCTTCGGAGGGGAACGCGGGGCGAGTGCCTTCCGGGGTCAGCGGCGCGCGGGAAACCAGCGGCAGGCCCCTTGTGCTGCTGCCCTCGATCCCGACCGGCGCCGAGTGGAACGTGGGGCCGCCACCACCGACCAGGAAGCGGTCCATCACGCCGTTGCCGTCGAAGCTCTGGCCGAGGCTCGCCAGACCCGCCACCGTGTAGAAGAATTCTTTGTACGCTTCGACGCCGGAGGTGTTCGGCCCGTCCTGCAGCTTGGTGTTTCCGGCCGGGTAGAACACTTTCGTCAGGCACTTGCTGAACGCTTCGGTCTGCTTGAAGAACGCGGGCTGTTCGGTGAACAAGCGGGCGAGCGCCGGTGTGGCCGTGACCAGTCCCTTGGCGACGCCGCCGAGCTCGCTGGGCGCCAGCGAGGCCTTGACCTGTTCGATCCACGGCAGTGCCGTGCTGATCGTCGCGGGTGTCTGCTTGACCCCCGGGATGATGTCGAGGGCAAACGTCCGCGTCGGCGGGAGAGCCGCGGCGAGCGAGCTGAAGCCCTGATCGATGCTGGTGAGCGCGCCCGGCAGCGCCGTGACGGTGGCGCTGAGGCTCGGCGCCTGGGACGCAAAGATGTGAAAGAACGTGTTGAAGTTAGGAATCAATTCGCTCAGATCCTGCTCGTGAACGTTCAGCGCCGCGGTCACTTTGCCAACGCTCGCGATCAGTTTGGAGATGTCGTGTTCTTCAGTGCCGGTCACCGCCTGGGCGTCGATCGCCGAGCTCTTCAGAGCCGAAGGCCCGCGGTGGGTGGACTTGTTCAGCGCCTGCGCGGCATTCAGGCCGCTCACGTCGGGATCCTGTTCGGCGTTTTCGGCGGGCGTCGGCTTGCGCGTCAGCGCGTCGCCATAACCGATGAGGAAGTTCTGCAGGTTGGCGCGCGTGTCGGTGTTCAGCGCGTCCAGGACCTGGTCGAGCTGGACCGGATCCGAGGTCTGCGTGATCGGGAGCGTTGCGCCCGAGGAGAGCGTCTTAGCCGTTGGACTGCCCGGCTGCAGTTCGACGAAGTAGTTGCCTTCCAGGAACAGCCGCGGGCGGATCTTCAGCGTGGCGTCGGCGTGGATCGGCAGGCCGCCCGATTCGATTTCCATGCTGACCAGGCCGACCTGGCCCTCGCGGCGGATCGAGCTGACGGTGCCGACGTTGACTCCGGCAATCCGCACCGGCGACTTGGAGTGGATATCGACAGCCGTCGCGAACACCGCTTTCAGGCGATAGCCGTGCTTGAACGGGATGTGCTTGGTAAAGGCGAAGAACAGCGCGATCACGAGGATCACGACGAACGCGATCCCGAAGCGCAGCGGGTTGTACCGCTGCATCTCGAGGACCGACAGTTCGTCGCGGCGACGGCGTGGGCGCAAACGTAGGCGGCTCACTTGCCCTTCCCCTTTTTCTTCTTCTTCTTCTTCGCCTTTGCCTTCGCCTTAGCCGCTTCTTCCTTAGCCGCTTTTTCTTTCGCGCCTTCCACTCCCAGATCCTTGAGCGTGGCGCTCGAGTACGGCTGTCCATACAGGTTCAGTTCGCGCGTGGTCGCTTCGTGGGTGATGCCGGCATTACCGGGCGCATGGCCGATCACGGTCTGACCCACGGCGTAGGTCTCGTTGCCCGCTTCGCACTCCTGCGGCTGACCGGGTCCAGCGACGTTCGGATAGGGGTTGTAGTGCAGATGGTTGTCGTTGATCACGGGACCGATCTTGCCTCCCGCCTCTGCTTCTCGATCGATCGAGGGACCGCTGGCCGGCCCCGAGGAGGGGAAGCCCTCGGCGTTGACCCCGTCCGGGGAGAGAACCGGCAGCACGCGTGCGAGTGTGCCGACACCGATGTTCTCGGAGAACAGGCTCGCGACGTTGCGGAACGCCAGCGTCAGGTAGTTGCAGGTCGCCTGCTCGGGCGCGAGCCCCGCGACGAGCGGATTACCAAGGGTCGTCGTCTGGGTCAGGTCTTCCAGACCGAGCGTGACAACGGGATTCTGCGCAAAGGCCTGGAACGCTTGTGCGGCTTCGGCGAGCTCGGAGTTCAGCGCGGTGGCCGCGCTGAAGTTGACGGCGCCTTCGGCGAACGCGTGACCGAGCGGTTTGGCAATCGTGCGCAGCCCGCTCGCGGTCGGGCGCAGCAGGCGCATGAACTCGGCGCTCTTTTCCATGAACGGCGCCTCGTGTGGGAGCGAGTAGGTGGCCTGCTCGAGCGAGGGCGGCCCGCCTTCGATCGCTCGTTCGAGCGAGGGAGCCACGCCCGCCCAAGCCTTGAAGAACGTGTCGAGGTTGGTCCAGAATTCCGCATTGTCCTGGGCCACCGCGGCGGTCTGTTCGGCGGGCCGGTCGAGCGCGTACCACAGCTCGCGAAACCCGGTCCGCGGCGCGACGACGTTGCGCAGCACCGGGATCGCGTTGATGACGAGCGGGCGCAGTGTCGCAATCGTTTCATTCAACCCCAAGCCGCGGCCGGCGAGACCATCGCCGAAGTTGATCGTGTTTTTCTGAATCGCGGTCCTCGTCTTCGTGCTGAACATGTCGAAGAACTGGTTGAGGTCCACCGGTTCACGCGTCTGGCTGACCGGGATCGTCGCGCCCTGCTCGAGCGTCTTTTGCGATGTGCCTCTTTCGAGTTCCAGGTACTTCGTGCCGATCGACGATGTCGACTGCACGACCGCCTTCGTGTCGGCCGGCAGCGGCTCGACGCCCTTTTCGAGCTTCAGGTCGGCGATCGCGGTTACGCGCCCGGTGGCCGGGTTCTGATGTGGGGTCAACGAGCTGATCAGGCCGACGCGCGTGCCCGCGATACGCACCTGATTGTTCGGCTGCAGTTCGGAGGTCTCCGGCAGCACGATTTTCAGGTTGTACGTGGGAACGAACGGCAGACCGTTGTTGGCGCTGTAGGACAGGAACACGGCCACCACCACGATCAGCGTCGTGACCGCGCCGATCAGCAGCGGGCTGCCCGCCAAGGAGCTGCGCTTGCGCGGGCTCATCAGGGAACCTCCGACGGGTCGCAACCGAGCAGCGCGTTGTCGATGAAGGGCGAGGACCCGTCGGCCGCGGGCTGGGTCGCCGCGCCCGGGCAGCGGCGCAGCTGGCCAGTTTTCAGGCCCGCCAGCCCCTGTTGCGGGGTGACCGGCGTGAGGGTGTTGTTCGCGCCGAGCGCGAAGTCATCGAACACGGGGGCCGCACGCGCGTAGTGGCCGTTGGCGTCGTAGTAGCCGGCGGCCTCGCCGAAGTCGCGAATGAAGCCCTGAATATCGGGGCTGTAAGGGCCGAACGGGGCGGTGATCGGAACCGATTCCTTCTCCGCCGTGACGCCGCTCGGGGAGCTGGTGGACAGCGCCTGCGCGAGCGCCGGCAGGGCGCGGATCGCATCGGTGAAATCGTTGTTCGCCCCGGGCCGGCTGAACGCCAAGCCGAAGTCGCTCACGACCGGTGTCGCCGGTTCCACCAGCGAGCGTAAGCGCGAGAAGAACAGGGGAAGTCGTTTCTGGTCGGGCTTGGATACGTTCACGAGGTCTGTCAGCGCGCCGAGCGTGGCCGGCAGCTCGGCGAACGTGCGGTTGCCGGCGCGCAGGGCCAGCGGCAGCTGATGCAGAGCGCGGGCGAGGCTCGCCTGTCGCGAGCCGACCGCCTGGAAAGTCGTGTCGGTGTTTCCGATCAGATCGGTGAGCTGTTCTGAGCGAGCGCCGATCGTACTGACCGCCTTGGCCGATTCCACGAGGAAGCTCGTGAGCGTCCCCTGTTCGCGGTCGAGCTCGGAGAAGAGGTGGTTGGCGGAGGACAGCGACGGGCCGAAGTACCTGACGGCCAGGCTGAAGTCCTTGCCGGCTCCGACGTACTGTTCGGCCGAGCCCTGGAGAAACTCCTGCAACCCCTTGCGGGTCTGCGGATTGAAGGTGTTGAACAGCTGGTCGAGATCGACCACGCCGTGGGTGGCGGTGGTCGGCAGCGTCGCGCCGGCCGCGAGCGCCGGCTCGTTGTTGGGGCCCGGCGTCAGCGCGATGTAACGGTTCGCGATGCTCGTCAGCGACGGCACCCGCACGGCGGCCGTGGTGCCATCGTGCAGCGGCGTAAGCGAAGAGTCGACATGGACCGTGATCAGCGCCTTGAAGTCGGACGTCAGGGTGATGTTCTTGATGCTCCCGACCGGCACGCCGCCGACCTGCACCTGATCGCCCTTGACGAGCTGGTCGGCTTCGGCGAACAAGATCTTGTAGGTGGCCCCTCCCCCACCCGCGAAGAGCAGATAGGCGACGACCAGCACAACCAACCCGAGCGCGCTGACAGCGAGCAACCGTCCGATGCCCGGTGAGGAAGAGCGCGGGCGGGCGGGCGGCGGCGAGGAAGCGCGCCCCGGGGGCGGCGAGTCCTCAGGGGGGGTAGGAGGACTAGGAGGGCTAGCCATTGCTACCGGTTTCCTTGTCTTCGGAGGGTGCGCCGGTTGAAGACGAGCCCGTGGATGAGCCTGTAGACGAGCCCGTGGACGAGCTTGTCGAGGGTGCGCTCGTGGCGGGAGCGGGCGGGGATGCCGTAGAGGACGAACCGGGGTGGTCGGGGATCGAGGCCGCCGACGGGCCGCTGCCCACCTTCGGGTCGGGGATCTCGCCCAACCGCGCGATCAACTGGATCCACTGTCCCGGCGTGATCGCCGCGCTGAAGGCGCTCGCGGACCGGGCCTCGCCGGCCGTCGGTGCCGCGCCCGACAGCGGCGCGAACTCGACATGGATACCCTCGCCGTGGCCGGGCACCGCGAGCGTGTTGTCGGTGCCCGGGTAGCTCATCAGGCTGATGATCTGGCGCGGCTTCATCGTGCCCTGCAGCGTCAGCAGCTTGCGGATCGTGATGTCAGCGATCGAGCCCGGGCGGGTGGGGTCGGATCCGCCGGCGATCGCGATGCCGTTGACAGCCACGATCTCGACCGCGTCACCAGCGGATGTCTCGGCCGCGTTGGCGGCGCTGGCCGCGGGCACGTGACTGCACTGCAGCGAAGACACGGTCGGGCGCAACCCCGAGACGGACAGGAACTCGAGCGTCGCCAGCACCCGCCGGTCGACCTGTCCGGTCTGGACGTCCTGGCGCCCACACGCGGGGAGGTGGATCCCGGGATCGCTCAGCACCTGCTGCTCGAGCTGCTCCTTGGACTCCAACAGCACCTGTCCGACCGTGGGCGAGTTACCCAGGAAGGGGTTCTGACCCTTGGCTCGGAAGATCGAGGTGTTTTCGAGCTGTACCCAGCCATCGAGGATCGGCTTGGGGTCGATCAGCGGCGCACCCGCACCGGCCGGCCGGATCTGGAACAGCATGTGCGGTTCGCTCGTGCCGGACCCGACGCTCGCGCCGGATCCGATGTGACCGAGGACGGTTCCCGCGAGGACCTGAACTCCGACACTCAGCGGGTGCAAGTAGACGTCCTCAGAACCCGCGCGAAACACGCGCGGCGTGCTCGCCGACGAGGACGGCGCAGGTGGCGCTGAGGTGACCGGGGGGGGGATTGGAACCCCGCCCGCCCCCGCCGCGGGCGCTTCCAGGCCGGCCGCCGCGCCGAGCGCGAGAGCGGATTCGGCGGCTCCTTCAGACAACGGAGAGCGGGACTGCGCGCCCGCGCTGGCCGGGCCGCTCGGCGCCGGTTCCCCCGAGGGGCTCGACTGCGCGATACGCGGGCTCACGGCAGTGTTCTCGAGCGGCTCAAGCACTGGATAGAGCGTCGCCACGCCGCCGAGCTCGGCATAGGTGTAGGTATTGCCGTAGGCGTCGCGCAACGAGACGTAGCGCCCCAGCGAGGGCGTTTCGCCGAGTCCGACGATTTCCCCATCTTGCACCGCGATCACGGGCGCGCCCACCGACGCGTAAATCGTCGTTCCCACGAGCGTCTGAGACGGGTGGGTGGGTTCGGTTCCACTCGCGGCGACGGTTGCGAAGCCATCGCTGAAATGCGACTGCGCGTGCACCGGGAAGCGTGCCTCGGTCAACCCGGTGACAGCGCCAAGCAGTTCGGGCGGGGTACCGCCCAGCAACTGCGCGCGCAGCATCACCGAGTCAACATACGCCTGGGAATGGTTGTATGAGTAGACCGCGCCGCGGATGTCGGTGTCGCCCCCGGCCGCCTTCAGGTATCTGGCGGCGGTGAAGATCGCGTCGGCCGGGTTGTATGGGTCCTTGAAGCCATCGCCATTGGCATCCACCCCATACTGCGCCCACTCCGCGGGCAGGAATTGCATCCAGCCCTCGGCGCCGGCGCTGGAGACGCTCAGGTCGCGACCGTAATCGGTCTCGACCTCGTTGATCGCCGCTAGCACCTGCCACGGGATTCCATAGGCGGTACCCGCGGCCTGGTAGATCGGGAGCAGGAACGGCGGGACGCTAAAGCTTTCGATGAAGAAGCTCGACACGCCCGAGATCGGCCCGCCCAGCGTGAGCGGCAGTGGCGGTGTCAGCGCCGATGGCGCGGGCGCGCGGTGCTTCGCCCCAACCACCGGAGAGGCATTTTCGCTCGCCTGTTCTTGTTCTTCGCCTTCGCCGCCGGTTGGATTGTGCGATTTCTTGTGCGCGTGCGAGGCATGCACGGACCCGCCTGGCGTGCTGCCCTGCGCGTGCTGGGTGCGCACCCGCGGCGTCGTCGTTTCGACCGGCGCACCCTTACCCGGCGAGGAGGGGACGGGCTCGGTCGTCGTCGCGGGTGGCGTCGCGACGGGGGCTTCGGGAGCGGGCGTGGAGGTAGTAGTCGTGTCAGTCGATGTGGTCGGGCCAGTCGATGTCGTCGCTTCGGCCGACGTGCTCGTACCGGTCGAGGACGGCTGCGAGGAGACCGGTTCGGTGGCGCTCGCCACCGCCGGCGCCAGCGCCAGCGCGCCCAGGGCGGGGAGCAGCAGACGGGTCGCGCGACGGATGAGCCCAATGAGCGGTTGGATCGTGGAGCGGATGAGCGGTTGTGTGGTCATCGTCTGTCGATCAGTTGCCAAGCAGGTAGTTGAGGAGCAGCCCGCTCGCGCCAGAGCTTTCTTCAGCGGAGGGTGTGTAGTAGGTCGTGCCCCCGCTCGCGCCGCCCACCGGCGCGACGGTCGAGGAGGCACCGCCCGCGGAGCCCGAGCTCGAGAACGCGCCAAGGCTTTCGGAAAGCGTCGGCACCGGGCCCGGGTACTTTGCGATCGCCTGCGCCGGGGTGGCGCCATTGAGAACCGCGAGCGTGCGATCCATCACGAGGCTCGTGGGACTGCTGGCGGCACTTGCGGCGGAGCCTTCCGCCCCCTTGACGAAGTTCGCGCTGCAACCGCCCTGGGGGGCGACCTTGTAGCCCACGCAGTTCTTGCCGAGGACCTCGGCGCGCACGAAGTGGCCGAGCGAGTCGTAGCCGTTGAGGCCACCGCCGCCCAGGAAGATCAGGTCGAGCAGTCGCTCCAGACCGCCCGTGGAGCGCAGGCTGGAAAGCAGTTCGGAGAGGTTGCCGGCGAACGGCTTGGCGGCGGTACCGAGCTTCTGTGCGCGTTCGAGCAGCGGTGCTGTGGCCGCGATCGCCGGGCCGGAGACCTTCGCGGTCTTACCGAGACTCTGGAAGAACTTCGTAGAGCTGTTCGCGAACGGCGCCAGGTGAGTGAAGGCTTCGTTGATCCCGGGCGCGGCAACTTTGAGGTTGGTGAAGGTCGCGGTCGTTTCGTCGGCGAACTTGCCGATCCGTTCCAACGCCGGTCCGAACTGCTTCAAGAAGGCCGGGAAGTCCGCGAAGTTGCGCGCGAGCGCGCTCGTGTGCCTGGCGGTCGCGGTCGCGACCGTGTTCTGCTGCACGAGCGAGTCGGCAAATTGCTCGCGCACGGCGGCGAACGGAGCCAGCGCCCGATCGGAGTCCAGCGAGAGTTTGGCGAGCTCCTTGTTCTCGCCGGCGAGAATGCCGAGAACCTTGTCGAATTCCCGCAGCGCCGGGTCGGCGCGTTTGATGACCGTGTTGAGGTCGCTGCCACGCCCAGCGAGGCCGGCGCCGAGTTCGTTGATGATGATCGTGAAGCGCTCACGCACGGGCAGCCTGTTGATGTCGTTGAGCAGGTCGACGTCGACCGGGCTGGACGTGTTCGTCACCGGCATCAGGAACTCGCCGGCGCCTTCCTGGCCGTGCGGGATCTTGCGCAACGGCGGCGGCAGCGGCGTGCCTTCGGCGCGGGGCTGAGTCGGCAGGCAGTTGACGAACTTCTCGCCGAGCAGCGCCTCGGGTTCGATCGCGCAGCTAGCGTCGGCGCGAAAGTTCTGAAAGCCGGGGTTTTGGATCTTCAGCACGACCGCCGCCTGCGCCCGCGGCGTGGGCGCGACCGAACCCACAGACCCAACCGTGACGCCGTCGATCTTCACCTGCTCGCCGGGGATGATGTTGCCGGCGTCATCGAAGATCGCGCGGATCGTGTAGGAGCCGCTCGAGCCGCCCGCCGAGGTAGCGAGCAGCACAACCGCCACGAGCACGGCCATGCCAACGACGCCGCCGATTCCGGCCGCGCCTCTCCTCCACCCGACAGTCTGCGTCCTCAACCCGATCCTTCCTTGCGGTTCAACTACGCGAAGGGCGGCCCCATCCTATCGATGGGACCGCCCGTCTCGCTTGCGCTTCGGTCGAGCTCACGTCCCCCAGGACTCGAGCTCGCCGCTATCGACTACTTCTTGGGGCACGGAGCCTTGTACGAGGCTTCGGCCTTTTCGCCCGGTTCCTTGGGGTTGTTGACGTTTCCGAATTCCATCACCGACTTCAGCGGGAAGCCACCCTTCGGGCACTTCTTCGGCACGGTGATGTAGTAGGTCGTCTTCTTGCCCTTCTTGTACGCGGCGCCGACCTGCACGTCGATCTGTTTCACCGACGCGTCGAGCGCCCCAGGCACCGATTCGACCAGCGGCACTTCAGCGAGGACCGTCGGGCCGAACGGCGGCGAGGAGTTGACGACTTTGCCCGTCGAAATAACTTCGATCGAGACCGGCGAAACGCCCTTCGCAAAGAACTCCAGGTTGCCGCCGGGGGCGAAGAACGGTTCCACCGTCACAGTCTCGCCCACGCGTTCGGTACCGAAGCTGACGACACCGCTTGCCGAGCCCACCGGGCCAGCTTTCGAGGACCTGGGACATGGTCCGGTTCCGCTCGTTTCAATCACGCTCTGCGCGCAGGTGCCAAAACCCTGCGGGTGCAGTTTCGCGCTGGCCGGCCCGTAGAATTTGACCCCGATCAGCGGCGCCGGAAAGCCTCCGTATTCGGTCCCCGAGATCGTGTATTCGGCCTTCAGCGCGGCGCCCGCGCCGAGGATGTTGCCGGTGCCGGGGAAGCCCGGGATCGGCACGGCCTTTGCTTTGAGTGTGACCGTCGGCGCCGCCGATGCCGTGGCCGACAGGCCAAGGACGGCAAGGCCGAGCACGGCCAGACAGGTGGTTACTCTGCGCATCATCTCTCTCCTCCTATTTGATGGACAGATCCCCTCGATCCGGGTAGCTCCGGAACCATGCCGGTCCGGCGACTCGAGATCTCCGACCTACTTTGGCCAGAGAACAATGGCGATCTCTAGGACAACCATATCCGTCATGGCCGGTCGCTTCAAGCCCGAACCGCCACGCGGGCAAAGGCATGCAGCGTGCTCGCTCCTTCCGCCTGGCTGTTCAGCCAGGCGAGCACTGGCGATTACGCTCTGAAGACACTCGTCTCGGGTATCTCACGCTCGAGTAGAGGGTCAGGCAGTTCGAGGGAGTCAGGCTATGAGAGCTCCAGCTCCTCACTGGCGAAACGCACACCGACAGGCTCGAGGATCACCTGCCGCGGCCCCTCCTCGACGCGCCCGGCGATCAGCGCGCCCAGGCCGAGCCGCTGCGCGATCGCCACGACCGCCTCTCCCGCCCCGGCCCCGCAGTACAGGGCATAGCCAGAGCCCATGTTGAACGTCGAATACGCCGCGCGTGCATCCAGTCCCGCCTGCTCCACGAGGAAGCCCAGCACGTTCGGCACCTCAGGCAGCCTGGTGATCCGATATGTGAGCGGTCGCGGCGGGCGCATCAGCTTGAGCAGGCCATGCCCAGTGATGTGGCTGATGTAGCTGAGCGGCACGTCCTCGTCCAGGAGCGCGGCCACCAGCGGGACATACATAACCGAAGGCTCCAGTAGCGCCTCGCCCAGCGTCGTGGTAGCCGATCCTCGATCGGCAGGAAGCTCGGTCGCGTAGCCATCCAGCAATCGCCCCGCCAGCAGTCGCGCCAGCGAGGCCCCATTGGCATGCAGCCCGCTGGAGGGGACCAGCACGATTTCGTCCCCAGGCGCCAGCCCCTCACCCAAGATCGCCTGCCGTCCCTCCGGCACCACTCCCACGGCGGCGCCCGCCAGCTCAATCTCGCGCTCGTCCAGCAGTCCCGGCAACGACGGCGACTCTCCGCCCCCCCACGTGCAGCCCGCGTCCACGCACGCCGTGCGCCAGCCCTCGATCAGCGCCGCGGCGCGCTCACCCTCGCGATACCACTCCGAAGCCCCCGTGGCGAAATACGCGTTCACGACCAGCGGCAGCGCGCCGACGCAGCACAGGTCGTTGCAGATCGCCGCGACCGTGTCGTAGGCAACGTCGCCGAAGCGGTTGACCCCCTGCCGTTCGAACACGTGACGCGCGATCATCGACTTCGTGCCCAGACCCTCGACCACGAACGCAAACGCGCGAGAGTCGAGCTCGAACACGAACGCGGGCTCTCCTCGCGATGAGTCGAGTGCCTGCCCGCCGCGGGCGGGGAGCAGCGATGAGGTGGAGAGCGCCCCGGCGATCGCCAACCGCTTGCCGGCGTCAAGCGTCTCGTAGTCCACGCCCGCCGCGCGGTAGCTGGCGGCGCCCGGCGGCTCGGAAGAGGTCATAGCCCGGGAGCCTAGCGGCCGCCTCGCCGGCCACCGTAGCCTCCTCTGCTAACTCGGAGATGACCAGCGCGCCTACTTCTTCTTCTGGTGCCCTTTCAGCGATCTCTTGGGGCATGGGACTTTGAGTTCGGTGGTGATGGTTTGGCCGCCTTCGAGTGTTACTTCGCCCTTGCCGGGGAACCCGCCTTTGGGGCATTTGCTGGGGACGCGGCCGTAGTAGTAGGTCTTGCCGTTCTTGCGGATCGCGGCGCCGGCCCTCTCTTTGATCGAGGTCCCGGACACCGGCAGCGCCCCCGGGACCGAGTCGACCAGCGGGATGTTGAACGTGAGCTTCGGCCCGTAGGGCGGGGGCGCCGTTTCCCACTGTGCGGGGATGATGATCTGCGCGGAGATCGGCGCTACCGCGTTAGCGTATGCCACGACCCCGTTGCCCGGGGTGATGAAGACTTCCAGGGCTCCTTCCTCACGCGTCGCTTCACCCGACCCGATCTGATCCGCCACGCCCACCGTGCCATCGGCGATCCGTGACTGCTTGGGGCAGCCTTCCGGGCCTACCTCTTCGAGCTTGACGACCGTGCACGTCGGGAAACCCTGAGGGTCGATCCTCGTGCCCGCGGGGAAATACAACACCAGCCGCCGTGTCTGCAACGGCAACCCACCCGGCAGTTCGTTGCCTTCGAGGCGGCCTTCGATTTCGACATCAGCACCAGCACCAAGAATGTCACCCGTTTCCGGGAACCCCGGGATCGGCACAATCGCCGCCCTCACACCCGTAACCGTCGCCGCCGAAGCGACGGCGGGCAGGCCGAGAATCACCAGCCCGGCCAGGACCACGTACATGCATGCTCTGCGCATCAGCTTCACTCTCCCCT
>Ga0182024_10013603_pt1 | contig 15855 bp, 12 predicted proteins | sample P32metaG_FD_120480 | JGI IMG/M metagenome (GOLD analysis project Ga0182024, IMG submission 120480) | Permafrost microbial communities from Stordalen Mire, Sweden - P3-2 metaG (Illumina Assembly) | ecosystem: Environmental > Terrestrial > Soil > Wetlands > Permafrost | place: Sweden: Stordalen... | reverse complement strand
GCGGGACACGACACCGAAGCGGCAACGAGTGGATGTGGCAATGCGCCTTCAGGCACTACGTCTACAGCGGAAACGCCGGTGGCTGGCGCCGGCGGCAGCGGTGGAGTCACCCGGGCGCCGGCCGACACCGCCGCGCCGGCCAAGCCGTGAGTGGGACGGCACGCAGAACGAACGATTCCGGGAAGAGCATCAGGCGCGGCGGTGCGGACTCCATGTCCGTACCGCCGCGTCTCACTTCGGTGCGAGCCCGGAACCCAACGGAAATGCGGTTTGTCCGGCGTCAGGGCGCGCTGGTGGTGGTCGCTCCTCCGCGTCCCATCTCGAGGTAGCCGACCGCGAGATGCGCCAGGATGCGCATTCCAGTCGGGAACGCACGCTCATCGGCGTAGAACTTCGGCGAGTGGTTCGGCGCGGCAGTCTTCCAGTTCGAATCCGGCGGCGTCACACCCAGATGGACGTACAGCGCAGGCGCGCGCTTGCCGTAAAATGAGAAATCCTCCGAGCCCGTCACGAGCGGGCTCTCGACGACGCCTGTGTCACCGACGACCCGTCGCAGGACGGGCAGCATCTTGGCCGTGAGGGCCGGATCGTTGACCGTCACCGGGTAGCGGAGCTCGACGTTGACGTCCGCCGTGGCGCCCGCGCTTTGCGCGATCATCTGGGCGGTGCGAATGACGCGGTCGCGGATGTCGCGTCGCGCTGTCGAGTCGAACGTCCGGATCGTGCCCAGCATGACGACGCTGTCCGGGATGATATTCCCGCGCACGCCGCCCTGGATGCTGCCGATCGTAACCACTGCTGGTCCGGCGGTGAGATCCGTCTGGCGGCTGACGATGGTCTGGAGCCCGGTGATGATCTGCGCCGCGACGGTGATCGGATCGACACCTCTCCAGGGCAGCGCGCCGTGTGTCTGGCGTCCATGCACGACGATGGTGATCGGATCGCTGCTCGCCATGAACGGGCCGGACCGATAGAGGACGTGGCCGAGCAGGAATGGGACGACGTGCAGGCCAAACACCGCGTCCGGCTTCGGATTGTCGAGCGCGCCTTCCCGAACCATAAGCTCCGCTCCGCCATCTTCGCCGGCCGGCGCCATCTCTTCTGCGGGCTGGAAGAGGAAGATCACGGTACCGGGGAGGTTGTGCCGGACGCTCGCGAGCACCTCCGCGACGCCCATGAGCATTGCGGTGTGCGTATCGTGCCCGCAGGCGTGCATGACGCCGACCTCCTGGCCGTTGTAGGTGGCTCGCGCGGTGGACGCGAATGCCAGGCCTGCGGGCTCGGTGACGGGCAGCGCGTCCATGTCGGCACGGAGCGCGACCACAGGGCCGGGGCGATCGCCGCGCAAGATGCCGACGACCCCGGTGTGTGCGACGCCGGTGCGGACCGTCATCCCGAGTGCCGTCAGGTGGTCGGCGACCAGCTTCGACGTCCGGAACTCGCGGTTGCCGAGCTCGGGGTGCTGATGGATATCACGCCGCCAGGCGACGACCTTGTCCGAGACGGCGGCGACGGCGCGGTCAATCGCAGCATTGAGGGCGGCGGCCGAGGAAGCGGATTGCGCGGTCAGGGGGAGCGGCGCCGCGCCCAGCATCATGGCGGCGAGCAGAATCCGGCCGGTACGACCGGCCTCGCGAACACGGCGGGCATTGACCGCGGGGCGATAATTGCTCACAATCTGGGACATCTGAATTCCTCGGCCGTTCGTGGAAACGAATGGATCTTCGCAGGCGGGGCGTGTGAGAGGTCCAATTATACAGTGCGCCCCGCCAAGCCGGGAGCGAATTGTGATTGCCGACAGTGTGGCACCGAACAAAGCCGGCGCCTACGCGCACGGTGCTGCCGGCCGGCCGGTTCCGCCGATCCTGGTCTATCACAAGGTCGATTGCCGGAGCGAGATCGGGGTGACGCGCTTGTCGCCGCGCCGCTTCGCGAGGCAAATCGAATCCCTCGCCGCCGGCGGCTGGCGAACGCTGACCCTGAACGAGCTGGCGGCATCATTGGCGGGGACGCGACCGGCGGGACCCCGTGAGTTCGCGATCACGTTCGATGATGCCTACCGCGGACTCAGGGACTACGCATTTCCGGCGCTGGCGGATGCCGGTTTCACGGCAGCGTGCGCCGTGATCACCGAGTACGCGGGCCGGCTCAACCGGTGGGACGTGGCGATCGGCGGCCGGCGATTCGCGCATCTCGCGTGGCGCGACATCGCGCGATGGCACGGGCGCGGCATCGAGTTCATCTCGCATACCGCGACACACCCGCGCCTGTCGTGGCTCGAGGCGGATCAGGCTGCGTCGGAGCTCACGCGGTCGCGCACGATGCTGGAGATGGTACTCGGTGCGCCGGTCCTGGCGGTCGCGTATCCCTATGGTGCGGCAGGACCCCGAGAGCGCGAGCTGGCGCGCGCGGCAGGTTACAGGCTCGGATTCGCGGTACTCTCGCGGTGGCGGGGCGATGTGCTGGCGGTGCCGCGCACGCCGGTCTACCCGTGGTCCGGGGCGCCACCGGTGGCCGGACGCTGGGGTGTCCTCGAACGGTCCGCGGCGCAGATTGTGACTCGCGGATCGTTCGTTGGTGCCATGTGGCGTCATACGCATGCTGCGGGCACGCGTGCCTGATCGGACTTCTCACTTTCACACCATCAGATCGATGTCCGTCCTCATGCGACGCTTCGGCGGTGTCGTCATCGCGGCCGGTTGCGTCGCGATCGGGGCTGCCAAGGCACAGACACCCGGGTCCACACCGTCTACGAATGCGGGTGCGCGCAGGCCACTGCGTGCCGAGGATCTCTACCGGTTGGAGGCCGTCCGTGATCCCGAGCGGTCGCCGGACGGCCAGTGGGTCGCGTACAGCGTGAGCAAGCCTGACTCCGCGCGCGACGAGCGTCACACCCAGATCTGGATGACCAGTTGGGATGGCAACAATACGATCCAGCTCACGACGGACACCTCCAACGAATCGCGTCCACGCTGGAGCCCGGATGGCCGCTACATCAGCTTCCTGTCCGCGCGCGACAACGCGAACGAGACGTCGCAACTGTGGTTGATGAGCCGCCAAGGTGGTGAAGGGATCCGGATCACCAACTTCACGGGTGACGTCAACGATTACGCGTGGTCGCCCGACGCCACACACATCGTGCTGGTGGTGGAAGATGACCCCGATGCAGCGGCGGACGATTCGGCCCACAAGGACTCGTCCGCGCAGACGGCGCACGGCGATCACAAGAAGCCGAAGCCGATCGTGATCGACCGCTATGAGTTCAAAGAGGACATCACCGGCTACCTCGGCAAATCACGCGACCATCTCTACCTGCTCGACGTGGGCACACACGCCACTCGGATTCTTACGCCTGACGCGTTCGACGAAAAGCAGCCGGCGTGGTCGCCCGATGGGCGGCGGATCGCGTTCGTGAGCAAGCGGTCTCCGGCGGATGTGGATCGCGCGAACAACTGGGACGTCTTCGCCGTGGACACCCAGCCCGGCGCCGCGGCGGCGCAGCTCACTACATGGTCCGGTCCCGACAATCCGCCCGAGGCGGGGCGGCTCGCGTGGAGCCCGGACGGCAGCTCGATCGCCTACGTGCGCGGCTCCGCCGACCCGCGGCTGTTCGCCTACGACGAATTGCAACTGGCGGTCGTGAGCGCATCGGGCGGCGAGCCGAGGGTGCTCACGGCGGCGCTGGATCGTGCCGTGTCGCAACCGCAGTGGTCGGCCGACGGGCACAGCATCACAGTGCTCGTCGAGGATGACCGGTCCGTATATCCGGCACGCGTCGATGTCGCGAGCGGCTCCGTGACGCGGACGCTCCCTGGCGCATTTGTGATCTCCGGCATGTCCCTCGGCCACGATGGTGCCCTGACGGCTCTGATCGCGACCGATAGCACGCCGCCCGAAGTGTGTGTGATCGACCATGGCGAAGTCCGGCGGCTCACCCATCGCAACGATGCGTGGCTCACCGGCATTCAGCTTGGCACGACCGAGGACTTCGCGTCGCGGAGCAAAGACGGAACCGATGTCCACGGCGTTCTCGTCAAGCCCGCAGGGGCGGCGTCCGGACACCGCTACCCCACGCTGCTGCGGATTCATGGCGGCCCGAACGGCCAGGACGCACACGACTTCAATTTCGAGCGCCAGCTTTTCGCGGCCAACGGATACGTCGTCGTGTCGCCGAACTATCGCGGCAGCGCGGGCCGGGGGGCCGCGTACCAGAAGGCAATTCTCGCCGACTGGGGGCACAAGGAAGTCGCCGACTTGCTCGGCGCCATGGATCACGTCGTGGCGGCCGGGATCGCGGACCCTGACAAACTCGGGATCGGCGGCTGGAGTTACGGCGGCATACTCACCGACTACAGCATTGCGACCGACCCCCGGTTCAAGGCTGCGACGAGCGGGGCGGGGAGCGCCCTGCAACTCTCAATGTACGGCGTCGATGAATACATCCAGCAATACGTCGCGGAGCTGGGCCAGCCGTGGGAGCATCCCGAGCTCTGGATCAAACTCTCCTATCCATTCTTTCACGTCACCCGCATCTCTACGCCAACTCTGTTTCTCGGTGGTGACAAAGACTTCAACGTGCCGGTGATCGGTGGCGAGCAGATGTACCAGGCGCTCCGCGTGCTGAACGTACCCACGGAACTCGTGATCTATCCGGACCAGTTCCACGGGCTCACGAGGCCGAGCTTCGAGGTGGACCGGCTGCGGCGGTATCTGGATTGGTACGCCAAGTACATCCCAGGAGGGGCGGCGACGGCGCGCAAATAAGAGAAAGGCGAAAGGGGGACGGGAAAGGAGAAAGGGGAAAGGAGAAAGGGGACAAAAAGCCCTAGGAACCAGGCCCTGCGGGGCGCACCGGGCTGAGGGTGCGGGATGGCGTGACCCACGGAGTTCGCCGTGCGTCAGGCAGTGTGCACTGTCTCGTAGTGAATTCGAGAGCGCCCGTTCGGGTAGCGCTAGTCATTGCGCTTGGCGTCGCGGCCCTGATTTCGCAGCCCGGCGTGGCCACGTCACAGCCAGCGGAACTCACCGGCGTCTCATCGCGCGTGACTGACATGCGCGAGATGGCCATGTTCCACAACTCGAATGCGTACGTGTGGATCCGTGCGACCGATGCAGGCACGGTGCTGGTGTACGCGTCCGTGAATTTTCGGAACGCGTTTGCGCAGCCGGTGGCGTTGACCGTGGACGAAGCCGACACGTGGGCGGCATTGGCAGAGCCCCTGACGGCCGACAGCCTGCGTATCATGGCGAGGCGCCGCGACCGCCCCGATACGACATCGACCCGCGCCGATCTCGCGCTCGGCAACTTCGTCCTGCTATCGCGCCCTGGAACCGATCCACCGTCGCTCACAGTGAAGATCGGCGCCCTCGACGCCGGCGGCGTGACGACGACGTTCCTCGCACCAACCCTCGGCTCACTGGCGCAAGCCATCCGCGAGGCCGCTCAGGCGGCGCGCGAGATGGCGGCCAACCGGGCCGCCGACAGCACGGCGAGAGCAGCATCACTCGCTGCAGCCAGCATGCCGGTGCAGCCGCCGCCGCCGTTGGCGGTCGCGGAGCCCGCGCCGTCGCCCGCGGATTCTTCGTCGCCCGCACCTCTTATACCGGTGGTGGCCGCCGTGGACCCGAGTGCGCTCGTGAGCCTCGCCGCACCCGTCGCGCCCGCGCCGGCCGCGAACCTCGCCCAGCGTCCATTGCCCGCGCCGGCCAAAGTGCGCGTCAGGGCATACGCGGCATCGGCATCGCATGCGGCGCCGCCAAGCGCGCCCACGACCATGGTGAGCGTTCGTTCGGCGCCGCAGCCTGCGACAGTCGCAATCGTCGCGACGACGACACCCGTCATTCCGTCCGCGCCAGCGGCACCCGCGATCGCAACACCGGCACTGGCGACAGTCCCGGCGGCAGTCCCGGCGGCAGTCCCGGCGCCGGTGGCTACGGCACCCGCGGCGCCAGCTCTGGCGGCGCCGGTTGCACCGAAGACGGTGGCGGCCGCCCCGGCTGCACCGCCCGCGCGTGCGCTATCTGATCCCGGAGCGCTGTCGGATGGCGGATTGTCGGACGATGAGTTCACGACGGAAGTGCATCGCCGCGAGTCATCGATGACGGCATGTTATGCCCAGTATGGGCTCAGCGCCGATCCGGCGCTGCGTGGCCGCGTCACTGTCCGCATCTCGCTCAGCGACTCGGGCGAGGTGATGCGTGCGACGGTAGTCGACCGGAGTTGGAGCGCGGCGGTCCCGACCGAGGTGGAATCATGCATCGTCCATCGCGTGTTCGTCTGGCACTTCCCGATCGCCCGGCGAAGCAGCATCCACGACTACACGGTGGTCTTCGGCCACTGAGGTGGTACCTGCGTGCGGACCCGTCGTGGGTGCCGCATGAGGATCACTGATTCGTCGAAGTCACCGCGGCGGCAAACAGATGCGCGTACTCGCTATATCCGTCCGCGGCCAGCTGGCTCGCCGGGATAAAGCGCATGGCCGCCGAGTTCATACAATACCGCAGCCCGGTCGGCTCGGGCCCATCATCGAAGACGTGGCCGAGGTGTGAGTCCGCGTGCGCCGATCGAACCTCGGTGCGATCCATGCCGATCGAATTGTCGGCACGGGTCACGACATTGGCCTGCACAAGTGGCTTCGTGAAGCTCGGCCATCCGGTGCCCGATTCGAATTTGTCGAGAGAGCTGAAGAGTGGCTCGCCGGATACGACATCGACATAGATCCCGGCCTCGTGGTTGTCCCAGTACGGATTGCGGTACGGCAGCTCCGTGTCGTCGTGCTGTGTGACCGAGTATTGGACCGGCGTAAGCCGCTGCTTGAGATCTGCATCACTGGGCTTGTGCCAGGCGGAGAGGTCACCAGGATGGCCCGAAACGGCCGCGCCGCCAACGTGCTCTCGTCCGGCTTCATCGAGAAGCGCCGAGACGACCTGCTCCTCCTGATCGTAGGCTCCTTCGCCGAAGTAGTGATACCGGATTCGCCCGTGCGCATCGATGATGTAGATGGCGGGCCAGTATTCATTGTTGAAGGCGTTCCAGATCCGGTTGTCGCCGTCGATGGCGACCGGATAGACGATGCCAAGCTTGCGGACGGCTTCGCGCAGGTTCGACTCGACGCGTTCGTTGGACAACTCGGGAGTGTGCACGCCGACGACTACGAAGCCGCGGTCGCGGAACTTTGCTTCGAGCGACTTGACGTGCGGCAGTGCAGCGAGGCAATTGCTGCACGAAAACGCCCAAAAATCGACGACCACGACGTGGCCGCGCAGCCCGGCGGCGGTGAGCGGCGGCGAGTTGATCCAGCCGGTGTTGCCATCGAAACCGGCGAAGGGGCCCTCGTCCTTGAGTGGCGCTACCGTGCGCGCGCCCAAGTGCGCCGAGCTCGTCGCCGGATGCGGGCGATTGGCGAAGAGCGCGAATCCACCGCCGACGGTCAGCGCGGCAGCCGCGAGCAGTGAAACGATGCGGATCATGGAACACTCCTGTTAGGCGGCTCGGACGAGCTACCGCTAGGCTTCACCGGCGAGGCACCGGCGCCTGCCAATCCCAATATGCCCGGGAGGTGGCCCCGGTTCCCGGAGCCGATCATGTGGTGAAGGTGTAACCGGCACCGTGCCGGGGCAAGTTGACGGCGTGCGTCCCGCCGCGTTATGTCATCCGACCACAATGACCGCCGATTCTGTTGCATCCCCCGGCCAGGACTTCGAGGCGCTACTGGCTCCAGTGCTCAGCCAGGCGTACGGCTATGCGCTCAGCCTCACCCGCAATCAGTCGGACGCCGAGGACCTCGTGCAGGACGCGACGCTCCAGGCGTGGAAGGGGTTTCGGACCTTTCAGCCCGGAGCGCCATTCAAACCGTGGTTCTTCCGGGTTCTGACCAACTGCCACCGCATGACGTGGCGGGCTCGCGCACGACGGCTCGTCACCGTGAGCATGGGTGATGCACCCGACCTTTTTCTCTACAACACGTTCAAGGTCGCGGATCTGCCGGTGGCGGGAGACGATCCCGCCGGCCGTCTCATGAGCAACTTGTCGCGCGAGGCGGTGCAGGCCGCGGTCCGCAAGCTGCCGGAAGAGTATCAGGTCGTGGCGGCGCTCTACTTCATTGAAGATCTCTCGTATGAGGCGATCGCTGCAGTGCTCGACGTGCCGCCCGGGACGGTGCGGAGCCGGTTGCACCGGGCCCGCAAGCTGCTGCAGCAGCGATTGTGGCGTGTGGCGGAGGACGAAGGAATCGTCAGCCGCGTGCGCGTGGCGATCCCGAAGCGCGGACTCGACCGTGCCGGGTGCGAAGTCGCGTTCCGTCGTCTCGACGACTATGTCGACCGCGAGCTGGCAGACGCCGAGATGAAACTCGTCCGGGAGCATCTCGAGGTGTGCGCGCTGTGCTCCGCGGAGTTCGCGTTCGAGGCGAGTGTGATCCGCGACGTGCGCGTGAAGCTCCAGCGGATCGACGTGCCGCAGGATTTTCGTTCGCGGGTGGCGAGACGGCTCGCCGCGCGAGCGGGGCAACCGCATTAGGCAGCCACGCAAACGGTCGTTCACCCCTCGGGCGTGGTCATCCGCCCCAGGCCCCACGCGGGACAGACGCGGCCGTCCTAGGGTTCGGGAGGGGCCGGCATCGTTTGCCGGTCCGTTACCTGAACGGAGCGTACATCAGGTGTTCACACACCCATTCCACCGGTCTCGTGGCCGGTTGTTTCATCAGCCGCTTCACCGTTTGCTTCGCGGGACGCCGCAGCGGCGCGCCCTGGCCTACGCGAGCGCCTGTGTCCTGATATTGGCGGGTTCGCCAGCCGCCGCACAGAGCGAAGCGCAGAAGCCGGCACCCGCCGTGGCCGATACCGCTCACGCGATGACGGCCGGAATGCCGGGCGCGGGTTCGTCTACATATACGTTGGCCCCGGATTCGAGCGACGATATCAAGGCGGCGATCAACGAGACGGTTTCGCCGATGAACTTCATCGTTCGGGGCATCGCCAGGGGGCGCCTCACCAAGGTCAACCCGCTGCCGCACAGCCTTCGGTTGCGGCTGGCGGCGGACACCGTCAGCGTGGCGTTCGACGACGGCGACCCCGTGGTGACGCCGTCGGACGGGGCGACCGTGCCCTGGTACAACGCCCTCGCCAAGGAGACCGACAAGGCGCACGTCGCGATCGATGGTGACACGCTGCGCCAGACGATCTCCGCATCCGACGGGGACCGGGAGAACGCGATCTCGTTCGGCGATGGTGGCGCTCGCCTGCACCTGCGAGTGACCGTGACGAGCCACAGGCTCCCCAAGCCGCTGGTCTACCAGCTCCTCTTCCGCCGGGACTCCGCCGGGTAGCCCGGCAGCGTCGTCGCTCGGCCCCGACGGGCAACCGCGACCGGTACCGCCATAGCCACGGTTGGGACCGTCCGCCGGGCCGGGCGATTTGTGCGGTGGCCCTGACTTCGTGAGATTACCCGGCGGCCGTCCGGACGCGTCTGAACCGAACCGGCGCGCCGGGGATTGGTTGGCCGACACCGGACTGGACTCATGGACCTCGGACTCACGAAGAAAGTGGCGCTGGTCACCGGCGCTTCCTCGGGGCTCGGACTCGCCATTGCACGGGAGCTGGCGGCCGAAGGTGCGGCGGTCGCGCTGGTCGCGCGGCGGGCCGCCGATCTCGAGCAACACGCGCGCGAGATCGTTGCGGCGGGCGGCCGCGCGCTGGCCATTGCCGGAGATGTGACGGTTGCCGGTGCCGCCGAGGAGTTTGTACGGACCACCGAAGCCGCCCTCGGGCCGGTCGACATCCTCGTCGCGAATGCTGGCGGACCGCCGTCGACTGTATTCGAGACCACGACCGACGCCCAGTACCGCGCTGCGTTCGAGCTCAATCTCCTGTCGTCGATCCACCTGGCGCAGGCGTGCGTCCCCGGGATGCGGGCACGTCACTGGGGACGAGTCATTTTCCTCACGTCCATGGCCGCGAAGCAGCCCGTACATGGTCTGATCCTGTCGAACACGGCACGCAGCGGACTCCTCGGCTTCGCCAAGACGTTGTCGAACGAAGTGGCCAAGGACGGCGTGCTGGTCAACACGGTGCTGCCGGGCCATTTCGACACGGCGCGAGCGACAGAGCTGGCATCGATGCGGGCCGCGCGCGAGAAGCGGCCCGTCGGCGACATCCTTCAGCAGCGCGCCGGCGGCATTCCCCTCGGCCGCGCCGGCGATCCACGGGAGATGGCGGCCGTCGTCGCGTTCCTGGCGTCTGACCGGGCGAGCTTCGTGACCGGAACCGCGATCCAGGTCGACGGCGGTTCGATCCAGAGTCTGGTGTAGGCATCACTATGGAACACCACTTCGTGATCGCCGACGTCTTCACCGCGAGTCCGTTTGGCGGCAACCAGCTCGCGGTCTTTCCGGACGCGCGCGGGATGTCGGATCGCGCGATGCAGGCGCTGACGCGGGAGTTCAACTTCGCCGAGAGCACGTTCGTGCTGCCGCCGAAGAATCCCGCGCACGCGCGGCGGGTGCGCATCTTCACGCCGGGCGCGGAGGTCCCGTTCGCCGGACATCCCACCGTTGGAACAGCGGCGGTGCTGGCCCGCCTCGGAATGGTCGAGACGCCGGGCGGGAAGGCCACCATCGTGCTGGAAGAAGGCATCGGACCAGTGCCAGTCGAAGTGCAGCTCGACGGCAAGGCGGTGATGACGCGCTTCTCTCTCGAGCGTGCCGTGGAGCGTGCCGCGTCGGCGCCGCGTCCCGCCGATGCCGCTGCGGCGCTCTCCCTTCCGCCCACGGCCGTGACCGACACGTGGTTCGCGAGCTATGGACTGCCGTTCTGTTTCATCAGGCTAACCGACAAAGTGATGGTCGATCGCAGCGTGCTCGATCGGACCGCCTGGAGCGCCGCGTTCGGCCGCGCGTGGGCGTCAAACCTCTTTCTGTTCGCAAGTGACGGACCGGGCGGCGAGAACGTGTATGCACGCATGTTCGCGCCGTCGCTGGGCGTACCCGAGGATGCGGCCACGGGGTCTGCGGCGGCTGCGCTGGCCGGGAGTCTGGCCGAGACATCGCCGCAGCGGACGGGCGAGTTCGCGTGGCGGATCGAGCAGGGCGTCGCGATGGGGCGACCGAGCCTGATACTGGCATCGGCGGAAAAACGCGACGGCACAGTGTTGCGCGTACGGGTCGGTGGTACGACGGTGATCGTCGGCGATGGGCACATGACCACCCCTGACAACTACTGATCGCCGTCCCTGCATTGCGGTCCTAGGTCGCGGGGACGCCGCCCCCGAGAATGGCCGCCAGCTTGGCCATGTCGATGTTGGCGCCGGACACCACACATACGATGGACCGGCCGGTGACGCTGCCCGACATCGCAGCCGCGACCGATGCTGCCCCCGCACCCTCGGCGACGATGTGGGCCCGCTCGGCCAATACACGAACCGCGGCGGCAATCTGTGCGACGCTGCTCACGACGCTGCCGCTCAGCAGCGTGCTGGCGAGCGGCCACATCTCGGCCAGCACACTGCGACCGCCGATTCCGTCGACGAAGCTCGGCTGGTAGTCGATCTGGCACGCGTGGCCCGCGCGCAGCGATGCGGCGAGCGGCGCGGCCGTCTCGACCTCGCACGCGATCACGCGCGCGGCCGATCCACGGGCCTTGAGACCCATGGCGATCCCGCAGGACAGGCCGCCGCCGCCGAAGGGAACGAGCACGGTATCGACGTCCGGTATGTCCTCGAGGATCTCGAGCGCCACCGTCGCATTGCCGGTGATGACGGCGGGATCGGACACGGGATGCACGAACAGGCCATCGAGCCCCGGGTAGGAGTGCTCGACGAGCACCTGCCACCACCGGTCGAATGGCACACGGATGACCGTGGCTCCAAGGCGCTCGACCGCGGCGACCTTTGTATCGGGCGCGTGCTCAGGTACGATCACCGTGCAGGGTACGTGCAGCGCCCGGGCGCACCACGCCACTCCCTGCGCCATATTGCCGGCGCTGGCGGTGTACACACCGTGGGCGAGCAGCTCCGGCGACGCAGCGGTCATTGCCGCGCCAGCCCCGCGGATCTTGAAGGACCCGATGGGCTGGAGGGTCTCGAGCTTGAGCCCGACCTCCACATCGCTGCCGGGCAGCGTGAGCCGCACGAGCGGCGTGCGGAGCGCGATCCCGCGCAGCCGGCGGCGGGCGTCCTCTATATCAGTGAGCGAAATCATACGAGACATCGCCGAGCAGGCCGGTTACGAAGATCCCAGGAAGCGCTCGACGGCGGGCCAGACGATCTTCGGTTGTTCGACGTAGGCGAAGTGGCCCGCGCCGGGTACGCGCAGGAGCTGGGCGTGCGGCAGTGACGTCGTCCACTCCTCGACCAGATCCATGGGGATCGCATCCTGTTCGCCGTGCACGACGAGAACCGGCACGGCGAGGTCCCGCAACCGCGAGCGCAGGTCCCAGTCGCCGTACGACGCCATGACGACGCGGTTCGTGATGGTCATTCCGTACCGGATGCCGGCCGGATCAGAGGCACAGAGGTCTGAGCGGATGAGCGAGAGCGTGCGATCCGGCTCGGCGAGGCGCGGCCGAAGCGCGATCGCCCACAGATCGCGGCACGCCTGGCGCGCATCAGCCGACGAGTCGGCGAGCCGGCGGTTCGCGGCGGCGAGATCCGACTGCTGCGTGCTATCAAGCCGCGAGGCCATCGTCTTGCCGACCCGAGTCCAGAAGTCGCCGCGCCGGGGAGGAACCGGGCCAAAGAAGACCATGCGGCGCACGGCGCTGGGATGGGCGAGGGCATACGTCGCGGCGAGCAGCGGACCGTATGAATGCGCGACCAGTGTCACGCGAACCAGTCCGAAGTGCCGGCGCACGGCATCTAGGTCCGCGATCTGCTGGTCTGCGCCAAGCCGCGTGGTGTCGGCGGGCAGTGTCGAGCGTCCCGTCCCGCGCTGGTCGTAGAAGATGACCACGTGATGCTCGGCCAGCGGCACAAAGTCGCCGGCAATGCTTTCGAGATCGACGCCCGGTCCACCGTGGATGGCGATCAGGGTATCGTGCCCCTGGCCGATCACCCGGTAGTACAGGCGCGTGGAGTCGGGGGTGGTGATCCATCCGTCGTGCGTGCGGGGGTCTGCCGAAGTAGACGCCGCGAACGCCAGCGCGATGGCGCACGCGGCCGAGATGCGCACGGGCGTCCTCCCTCGAGCCCGCAGCCGGCCGCTCATTCGATCGGAATGCGCTTGGCGTTCACGGCGAGCCACTGAGCCAGAGTCTGCAGCGACGGATTGAGCGACCGGGCGAGGGCGATGTCGCGTGTCTCCGCGAAGTGCGACTCGAACTCGGCGTAGAACTGGAACATGTTGCCGAGGTCCGCGGCGCCCGGGAATCCGAAGCCGCGGAACATGGCCGGCGTCACGGGATTGTAGCGCACCTCGCGTCCCAGGGCCGCCGAGAGAGCGGCCGCGATCTGCGTGCCCGTGAGCAGCTCGCCGGCGATACCGATCGTCTTGCCGATGAACTCCGGTCCTCTCTTGAAGACGCCGAACGCGCATCGCCCGATGTCTTCCGCGACGATGCCCGCGAGCTTCTTGTCACCCATCGGGAGCGTGAACACGAGCGTGCCGTCCGGGCCCTTCTTCGGCGCCATGCCGATCAGATTGTCCCAGTAGAACGTCGTCAGCAGGTTGGTGACGGGGAGCCCGTTGAAGTACTGATCGGATTCTCCCTTCGCGTCGAAGTGCGGCACCTTGTACCGCCCCATGAGCGTCGGCATGCGGGTGTCACTCGCGGGAACCCAGCGCCGGGTGTCTTCGAGAGTCGACCAGATCACATGCTGGACACCCGCCTTCCTCGCGGCTCCGGCCATCGCCTTGGCATGCGCGTTTTCCTTTTCGGGAGAGAAGTGATCCCAGAAGAACGTCACGGCGAACGCGCCGAATGCGCCGTGGAACGCGTCTTTCAGGCTCTCCCGGTCATCGAGATTGGCGGCGACGACTTCCGCACCCATCTCTTCGAGCGCCTTGGCCTTGGGGGAATTGATATCTCGTGTCAGCGCTCGCACGCCGTACTCGCCACCCTTGTCCTTCAGAATCGCACGCACCAGTCCGCCGCCTTGGGCGCCCGTCGCGCCGGTGACCGCAATGATCTTCTTCTCAGGCATCGTCACTCCGGTTGTGCGTTCGCCGTTCGTGTGGGGATCGTGAATTATACGCCGGACGGCGGCGCGGGCAGCGCGGCACTCCCGGCCCGGCATGGGCGATGGTCATCTTTCTCAGATTGCCCGTCTCCAAACCGTATCCTCATAATCCCGCTTCCATGACAAGCGTACTCGGCATCCATCACGTTACGGCAATCGCCGGGGATCCACAGCGGAACCTCGATTTCTACGCCGGGCTGCTTGGCCTGCGCCTCGTGAAGCGCACGGTGAACTTCGACGACCCGCAAACCTATCACTTCTACTTCGGCGACGAGACGGGCACGCCGGGTAGCGTGTTGACTTTTTTCCCGTGGCCTGGGGCGCATCGCGGGCGCCAGAGCACTGGGCAGGTGGCAGTGACATCGTTTGCGGTCCTGCCCCCGGCGCTCGGATTCTGGGTTGGCCGGCTCGTCCGCCACAACATCCCGTTCGACGGGCCAACGAAGCGCGGCGCAGGGGCGGCGGCGGAGCAGGTGATCGCGTTTCGCGACCAGGACGGCATGATGCTCGAACTCGTCGCGCACCCCACCGCGGAGGCTCGGGCCGCATGGGCGGGTGCACCGGGCATCGGCGCGGATCAGGCGATCCGGGGATTTCACAGCGTCACGCTCTGGGAGGAGAAGCACGACCCGACGGAGAAGCTGCTCGTCGAGACGCTGGGATTCCGGCCGGTGGGCGAGGAGGAGACAACGCGGCGGTACGCGGCCGGGGATGGCGGCGCGGGCACCGTGGTCAACGTGCGGGCCATCGGCGGATTCCCGAGTGGGGCGGGCGGTGCGGGAATCGTGCATCACGTAGCATTCCGGGCCGCTGACGATGCGGCGCAACTCACGATCCGCGAGCAAGTGGTCGCCGCCGGGCCCACGCCCACCCCGGTCATCGATCGAACGTATTTCCATTCGGTGTACTTTCACGAGCCGGGCGGCGTGCTGTTCGAGATCGCCACGGACGGCCCGGGCTTCGCGATCGACGAGCCGGCCGAGCATCTCGGGGAGCGGCTGATGCTGCCGCCGCAATACGAGTCGTACCGGTCGCAGATCGAGGCCGTACTGCCACCGATTCATCTTGCGGTGCCTGGCGCGGGCTTCCCCATCAGCAATACCGTCGGAGGGCCCGAGGAGGTGAGCGGCGAGGCACTCGGCTTCGTGCACCGCTACGTCCCGCCGGCGCCTGGTTCGGAGTACGCCGGCGGCACCACGCTGCTATTGCTGCATGGCACCGGTGGCAATGAGGAGGACCTCATCCCGCTGGGCCGCGCATTGGTGCTCGGCGCAGGGCTGCTGAGCCCACGAGGGCAGGTACTCGAGCGCGGGATGCCACGATTTTTCCGGCGGATCGCGGAAGGTGTATTTGACCAGGAGGATCTCGCGCGCCGCACCACGGAGCTCGCCGAGTTCGTCACGTCGGCGGCGACGACCTATGGCATCGACCGCGATGGGATCATGGCAGTCGGATTCTCAAATGGAGCGAACATTGCCGCCAGCCTGCTATTGCGACGGCCCGGCATCCTGCGTGCTGCCGTTCTGTTGAGCCCAATGGTGCCGTTCGAGCCGGACCCGCTGCCGGATCTCGCGGGGGTGCCGGTGTTCATCGGCGCCGGCCGCGCTGATCCGATCGCACCACCGGCCGAGTCCGAGCGGCTGGCGGCATTGTTGCGGCGCGCGGGCGCCGTGGTGACGCTGCAT
>Ga0182024_10013602_pt1 | contig 15855 bp, 11 predicted proteins | sample P32metaG_FD_120480 | JGI IMG/M metagenome (GOLD analysis project Ga0182024, IMG submission 120480) | Permafrost microbial communities from Stordalen Mire, Sweden - P3-2 metaG (Illumina Assembly) | ecosystem: Environmental > Terrestrial > Soil > Wetlands > Permafrost | place: Sweden: Stordalen... | reverse complement strand
ACTACAGCTCTACGAGCTGAGTCGTTCGAGCGACGCCCGGGGATGTCGGACGGTGGGAGAGATGGCGTGGGCGCTGCGCGGAGTTCCCGGCTCCGATCAACTCGTTGAATACGAGGCGTCTATCAACACGCTCGTCGACACGATCCCACTCAACGTTCTCTGCCAGTACGACACCGAGCAGTTCGATGGCGAGACGATCTTCGAGATTCTCTGTGTCCATCCCTTGATGGTCATTCGGGGTCAGATCATGCGCAATCCCTACTTCTTGCCGTCCGAAGAGGTCGTGGGCGGTGCTCACCACGTTCGACGCTCGCGCGAGAGCGTGTCCCAGGACAACGTTCTCGGTCGACTCCTCTTGGTTCAACTGATACTCGCCGAACTACCCGATGAACTTCGTATCGCCGAGTTCACTCGCGGGGCTCTCCTGCAAGTTCCCGGCGTACGCGACGTGCACGTGTGCATGACCGGCTGCGTCATCCCTTCCGGAGAGCAGTGGGAGTCGGTGCGTCAGCGCTGCGTGCAAGCGAAGACCGATCCCAACTCCCTCGACGTGTCGGCGATCGAGCGAGAAACGGGAACGTCCGTCCTTCTCGTGCGAACGACCGCACGCCTTTTCGGCGTGGTACTGGTCGACGTCGACGACCCCGCGTTGTTCTCCCCCTATCAGGATTTTCTCGTCAACATCGCCAACGCCATCGCCATGGCGCTCGAAGCGAAGCGGGGTCAGGTCGAGTTACGAGCGTGGCCCGAGCGGGTGGCGAATCTCGAGCGACGACTCTGGCGCATCGCGCGTGAGTTCGAGGGCACCGGCGTGCTCGCAGGCGCCACCACGCCCGATCCCTACGACTTGCCCGGCGTCGCCGAACTGTCGCCACGGCAATGGGAGGTCCTTACGAGGCTGTTACAAGGTGAACGGGTGCCGCGCATCGCCGAGGGCTTGTTCCTCAGTCAAAGTACGATCCGTAACCACCTCGCCGACATCTTCAAGAAACTTGGCGTGCACTCCCAGGAAGAGCTTCTCGACTTGTTCCGTGGTGCCAGAGGCGAATAGCGGTACTACTCGGTCGCCTCGACGGCGACGTGGGGAACCAATCGATCCAACCAGCGTGGCATCCACCAGTTCGCCTTGCCGATGTAGTGCATCAGCGCTGGTACGAGAACGGTTCGGATCACGAAGGCGTCAATCAAGACCGCACCCCCGAGGCCAATGCCGAACTCGGCGATGACCCGTTGTCCTCCGATGGCGAAGGAGAGAAAGACACAGATCATGACGAGCGCCGCCGCGGAGATGACGCGACCGGTGTTGGCCTGACCACGGATGATGGCCTCTTCGTTGTCCTTGGTGTTCAACCACTCCTCGTGCATTCGTGAGACCAAGAAGACCTGGTAGTCCATCGACAATCCAAAGAGGATCGCGATCATGATGATCGGTAAGAAGGACTCCACGGGCCCGGTGCCCGCGCCAAGCAGCGAGCTTCCCCAACCCCACTGAAAGACCGCGACGACGAGACCAAACGACGCGCCGACCGCGAGCAGGTTCATGAACGCCGCCACGACGGGCACGAGGACGCTTCGAAAGGCGACCATGAGGAGGAGACAGCCCAAGAGCACGATGACGCCGACGAAGAGGGGGAGCTTGCTCGTCAAGACCGCGGCGAAGTCCACGAAGATGGCCGTGATACCGCCGACGAAGATCGCGGTGTGCGACGTCGTCGTTGCTGCCGGGATGTACTTCGTTCGTATCGTCGAGATGAGGGCGGCGGTCTTCGCGTCTTGGGGGCTGGTCGTCGGGATGACGTTGATGATGCCGACGGTGCCCTTCGGATTCGTGATGAGGGGCTCGACGGCGGCGATGCCGGGCTTACTCTTCAATGAGGCGTCGAGGTTCTCCATCGCCGTCTTGTCGTTGGCGTTGGTGATAGCGCCCACGATGGTGAGGGGACCGTTGAAGCCCGGTCCGAATCCCTGCGCCAAGAGGTCGTAGGCCTGGCGTGTGGTCGAGTTCGCGGGGTCCGATCCCTGGTCGGAACTGCCGAGGTGGAGCGAGAAGAAGGGGATGATGAAAGTGATGATGATCGCGAGCGCCGCCACCGTAAGCACCCGTGGGTGACGCGAGACGAACTGCGACCATCGCTGCCACGGACCACTGACGACGATCGGTCCCGGACCGTTTTGGTCGAGGGACCTCCGTTCCTTTCGACTGAGGACGCGCTTCTTCTGAAAGGCCAAGAGCGACGGCAAGAGCGACACCGAAGCGAGCATGGTGATCAAGACAGTCAGCGACGCCGAGACCGCGACACCGTTCAAGAACGACAGACCGAGGATCAACATACCGAGGAGGGCAATGCAGACGGTCGAGCCCGCGAACAGTACGGCGCGGCCTGAAGTGTTGAGCGCCGTCGTCACCGCCTCTTCGACGCTGGCGCCACGTTTCAGTTCCTGGCGCGAGCGCGTGACGATGAAGAGCGCGTAGTCGATCCCGACGCCGAGGCCAATGAGCGAGCCCAGGATCGGGGCGAACTGCGCGATGGCCAGGACGTGACTGAGCAGGATGCCCCCCGCGAGCGCGATGCCGAGGGCGAAGAGGGCCACGCCGAGAGGTAGGAGCATGGCGAAGAACGACCCGAAGGCCAAGACCAACACGATGGCCGTCGCGATGAGACCGAAGGCCTCGAAGGGGCTGCCCTTGGTCGAGTTCAGATCACCGAATGCGTTGCCGCCGAATTGCACGTTGAGCGACCCCGATCGAATCGTTGAGGCTACCGTTTGCACAGCCTTGATCTGAGGGCTCGTCAGATGATTCGCGGACTTCGTGAAGTGCACGACCGCGTACGCGATAGTGCCGTCCTTCGAGACTTGGACCGATCCCAGACACGTGCCGCTGGGCAGCGTCTCGCTCGCGGCGAACGTGCCGGTACAAAACGGCGAGGTGACGGTGCCGACTTCGTGAAGTTTCTCGACTTTCTTCAACATCGCCTGGATGGTCGACTGGTGTGACGAGACCGAGCCGCCCTTTGACTGAAAGACGATCTGGTCGGCGTCACCGGACTGGGTAGGGAAGCCTTTTGTTAGGAGCGATTCGGCGTGGGTGGAGTTGGTGCCGGGAAGGCTGAAGGCGTTCGAGTACGCCGAACCGAGCGACTGGGAGACGACGTTGATGACGATGAAAAGTGCGATCCACGCGAAAAGGACGTACCAGCGATGGCGAACACAGAAGCGAGCAAGGGATTTCAAGGGGGAGTTCTCCAGGGGGAGTCGGGGGTCGTTTGTTACTTTTAGTACGTCAAACGCACCATAAGTGTAGAGGAAGAACGATGACGCCTAATGGCGAACGACCCGAGCGATTCGTTGGTCATCATTTCCCTCAAATCATCCCCGATCCCGACGACGTCGCGCCCGGTGCTCTCGCGCCCTGGTCGTCACTTCCCGCGACGGGCCGATCCGGCTTCACGTTGCGTCTCGTGCAAGCGAGTCTCGAGCGCGAGCATCGCCTGTTAGCGACCGACCCATTTCCGGACGAACCCGAGGAACTCTCCTTCGTCGCCGACGCGACACCGGCGCCGACAACGAGTCGTTCGGCGGTGCTGGTGGCGCTCTTCGAAGAAGAAGGCGAGACGTCGCTCGTTCTCACCCGACGCGCACTCTCCATGCGACATCACGGTGGTGAGATCGCCCTACCTGGGGGTCGAAGTGAAGACGCGGAGACTCCCGTCGAGACCGCGCTTCGAGAGGCAAGAGAGGAGATCGGACTCGATCCCCAGACGATTACACCCCTCGCCTGGCTGAGCCCGATCGTCAGCTTCGCGTCGCGTTCGTCGATCTGGCCGGTGGTCGGACTCTTGGAAGGGCGTCCCGAGTTCACGATCGACCCGGCCGAGGTCGATCGCGCCTTCACCGTGACGCTGGCAGAACTGGTCGCGGACGACGCCTTCGTTGAAGAGCGCTGGCGCCGAACCCTCCTTCGCCCCGGTGCCGACGCCGATGGCTACTTCCCGATCCACTTTTACAAGGTGCCCGGTGACGTCGTCTGGGGAGCGACGGCGCGCGTCTTGAGCGAACTGCTCAGTCTCGTCACCGGGGTCCCCTGGTCGGCGTAACGGGGACTGAGGTGACGAGCGTCCTAGTAGATTGGTAGAAACGCTCACTCAATTTGGGGTGTTTTCTATCGGAGGACTTCATGGCGGAAGTTGAGATCGGCATCTTCAAATCGGCGCGTCAGGCTTACGGCTTTGACGACATCGCGATCGTGCCCTCGCGGCGCACCCGCGACCCCGAAGACGTCGACATCTCGTGGCAGATCGACGCGTACAAGTTCGAACTTCCCGTGCTTGGTTCCGCGATGGACGGTGCCATCTCACCACTCACCGCCGTCGAGCTCGGACGCCTCGGTGGACTAGGTGTCTTGAACCTCGAGGGTCTGTGGACCCGTTACGAGGACCCGATGCCGCTCTTTGAAGAGATCCGTGAACTCGACGACGATAAGGCCACCGCTCGTATGCAGCAGATGTACTTAGAGCCCATCAAGCTCGAACTCGTCGCCGAGCGCATCAAGCAGATGAAGGATGCCGGCATCACGACGTCGGCGTCGGTGACGCCCGCGCGAACGTCGTGGATGTCCAAGACCATCGTCGACTCCGGACTCGACATCCTCGTCATCCAGGGCACCGTCGTCTCGGCCGAGCACGTCTCGAAGACGGCGGAACCTCTCAACTTGAAGAAGTTCATTCGTGACTTCGAAGTGCCCGTCATCGTGGGCGGCTGCGCGAGCTACCAAGCGGCGCTGCACCTCATGCGCACCGGAGCCGCCGGCGTCCTCGTCGGCGTCGGACCCGGCAACGCCTGCACGTCGCGAGCCGTACTCGGTATTGGCGTACCCCAGGCGACGGCTATCGCTGACGTCGCGGGCGCGCGAATGCGTCACCTCGACGAGACCGGCGTCTACGTCCACGTCATCGCCGACGGCGGCATGAGCAAGGGCGGCGATATCGCCAAGGCCATCGCGTGCGGCGCCGACGCCGTCATGGTCGGATCGCCACTCACCAGCGCGGTCGAAGCGCCGGCGCGTGGTTTCCACTGGGGCATGGCGACCTTTCACCCCACGTTGCCGCGTGGCACGCGCGTGCGCACCCAGGTGCGCGGCACGCTGAAGGAGATCCTCCTCGGACCAGCGCACGAGAACGACGGACGACTGAACCTTTTCGGTGCCCTTCGCACGTCGATGGCGACGTGTGGGTACGAGACCTTGAAAGAGTTCCAAAAGGCCGAAATCATGTTGGCGCCCTCACTCCAGACCGAAGGTAAGCAGATGCAGCGCTCCCAGGGCGTGGGCATGGGACATTGAACGACACCGTTCTCGTCGTCGACTTTGGCGCGCAGTACGCCCAACTGATTGCCCGCCGGGTCCGCGAGGCGCACGTTTTCTCCGAGATCGTGCCGAGCACGATCAGCGCCGCCGAGGTTCGAAAGAAGTCGCCGGGCGCCATCATTCTCTCCGGTGGTCCGAAGTCGGTCTACGCCGTGCCGGCGCCGACACTCGACCCCGCAATCTACGACCTCGGGATTCCGATCCTGGGCATCTGTTACGGCGCGCAACTCATGGCCCAACAGCTCGGCGGCGACGTCGCCAACACGGGCGTGGGTGAGTACGGTCGCACGACCCTGACTCGACACGGACCCACCGTGCTGATGACGAGTTGGCCCGAAACGACGACGACGTGGATGAGCCACGGTGACGCCATCGCGAGAGCACCCGAGGGCTTCGTCGTCACGGGCTCGACGCCCGAGGCGCCCGTGGCCGTGATGGAGGACGTGGTGCGTCGACTGCACGCCGTGCAGTTCCATCCCGAAGTCGCGCACACCGAGCACGGACAGGACCTGCTGGTGAACTTCTTGCACCACGTGGCGGTGATCCCTCCGACATGGACGAACTCGTCGATCATCGAAGATCAGGTCGCGGCGATCCGACGACAGGTCGGGTCGGAGAAAGTACTCTGCGCACTTTCTGGCGGCGTCGACTCGGCCGTCGCCGCGGCGCTCGTCACCAAGGCTGTGGGCGCGCAGTTGACCTGTGTGTTCGTCGACACCGGGCTCATGCGAAAGAACGAGGGAGACCAGATCGAAGAGACGTTCACTCGTCAGTTCGGCGTCGATCTCGTCCACGTCAAGGCTCAGGACCGGTTCTTCAGTGCGCTCGCGGGCGTGACCGACCCCGAGACCAAGCGCAAGATCATCGGCGAACTCTTCATCCGAGAGTTCGAGGAGGTCGCGCGCGACCTCGCCAAGGACGGTGACGGTCCTCGGTTTCTCGTCCAGGGAACGCTCTATCCCGACGTCATCGAATCGGGCTCGGGACACGCCGCGAACATCAAGAGCCATCACAACGTCGGCGGCCTTCCGGAGGATCTCTCCTTCGAACTCGTCGAACCCCTTCGTACCCTCTTCAAGGATGAAGTGCGCCGTGTCGGTGAGGAGTTGGGACTGCCGAGCGAGATCGTCTGGCGTCAACCGTTTCCCGGTCCCGGACTGGGCGTGCGCATCATCGGTGAAGTGACGCGCGAGCGCGCGGAGATTCTACGAAACGCTGACCACGTGGTCGTTGACGAGATCAAAAAGGCCGGTCTCTATCGCGAACTCTGGCAGAGTTTCGCGGTGTTACCCGCCGTGCGTACTGTGGGCGTTATGGGAGATGGACGAACGTACGCGTACCCCATCATCATCCGTGCGGTCACGAGCGACGACGCCATGACCGCCGATTGGGCCCGGCTGCCCTACGAGGTGATTGAGTCGATCGCGAACCGCTTGATCCGTGAGGTCGAGGGCGTCAATCGCGTCGCGCTCGACGTCACGAGCAAGCCACCAGGCACCATTGAGTGGGAGTGACGCGCGGCTCGTTCTCTGACGAGTCGCTGTGGGACAACGTTGCCGCCGATTCGCTGACTCGGCTCGACCCCGCGTCGCTACTCGAAGGTCTCACGTTGCCCCAAAGCGAAGCGGTGACGCAACGCGGCGGCCCACTCCTCGTCATCGCCGGCGCCGGTTCGGGTAAGACGCGCGTTCTGACCCGGCGAATCGCACACCTGCTCGCCACCGGCGACGCGCGGCCCTTCGAGATCATGGCCATCACGTTCACCAACAAGGCCGCCGACGAAATGCGTCGTCGCGTTGTCGACCTCGTTGGTGGCGAAGCCGATCGAATGTGGGTCTCGACGTTTCACTCGGCCTGTCTACGGATGCTTCGAGCGCACGCCGAAGTGCTCGGTTACGAGCGGGGCTTCACTATCTACGACGCCGGAGACGCCGAGACGGCCGTCGAGCGCATCATGAAGGAACTCAACCTCGACACCAAGCGTCTTCCTCCGCGCAGCGTCTCGGCCGCGATCTCGGCGGCGAAGAATGAGATGCTCTCGCCCGACGCCTACTTCGACACCTACGGCGACGACCCTCAGCGTCGACGCATCGCCGAGATCTACCAGCTCTACGCGAAGCGACTTCGCGTCGCCAACGCCATGGACTTCGACGACCTCTTGGTGAACGCGGTGCTAATGATGAAGACGGACCAGCACGTCCTTCGCTCGTACCAAGAGCGCTTCAAGTACCTCTTGGTGGACGAGTTTCAAGACACCAACGGGGTGCAGAACGAACTGGTCATGATGCTCGCCGCCGAGCATCGAAACCTCTGCGTGGTGGGCGACTCGGATCAGTCGATTTACCGCTTTCGCGCGGCTGACGTTCGCAACATCTTGCAGTTCGAGCTTCGCTTTCCCGACGCGCGGGTCATCCTGCTCGAACAGAACTTTCGCTCCACGCAGACGATCCTCGACGCCGCGAACGCCGTCATCGCTAGGAACGCGAGCCGGCACGCGAAGAACCTGTTCACCGACGGTGACGAGGGCGAGAAGATCCTCCTCTACCGGGCGGGCGACGAGTACGACGAGGGCCGCTGGGTGGCGAGCGAACTTCGCCGACTGCGTAGTGAACACGGTCTGGGTTGGAACGATCTGGCGGTCTTCTATCGAACCAACGCGCAGAGTCGGGTCTTGGAAGAGGAGATGCTCCGCGCGAACGTGCCGTATCGCGTTGTCTCGGGCATGCGCTTCTACGATCGCAAGGAGATCAAGAACGCACTCGCCTACGCGAGGCTTCTCGTCAATCCCAGAGACGAGGCCTCCGCCCGACGAGTGATCAACGAGCCCAAGCGCGGGGTGGGCGAAGCGGCGCAGGCCAAACTCGGCGCCTACGCCGCCGAGCACGGACTCTCGTTCGCCGAAGCGGCGCATTACGGCGCGGCCGCGGGCCTGAGCGGGCGAGCGCTCGCGGGCACGGCGAAGTTCTCCTTCATGCTCGACGAACTGAGGGCTCTGTCGAACGATCTCAGTCCGAGGGAGTTGATCGACGCGATCGTCCGTGAGTCGGGCATGGGCGACGCGCTGCGCGCCGAGGACACCGACGAGGCGTACTCGAGACTGGAGAACCTCGGTGAACTCGCGTCAGCCGCGGCGCAGTACGACACGTTGCTCGACTTCGTCGAACGCATGGCGCTCGTCGCGGACTCCGATCAACTCGGCAGCGGAGAGGGGGCCATCTCACTGATGACCTTGCACGTCGCGAAGGGTCTCGAGTTTCCCGGCGTCGTAGTCACTGGTCTCGAAGAGACGGTCTTTCCCCATCGTCGCGCGCTCTCCGACGACGCCGAACTCGAAGAGGAACGTCGACTCTTCTACGTCGGGGTCACGCGCGCCATGCGTTACTTGATCTTGACCCACGCCTGGAGTCGCACGATGTGGGGCCAACGTCTCGAAGCCATTGCCAGTCGGTTCCTCCAGGAGATACCGTCGGAACTCGTGACCGATCTCTCCTCCACGTTGCCCACGCGGCGCTCGAGTTTCTCCCTCGAGGACGACGGTTTCGTCGGTCGCAGCACCGACTTCACCCAGGGGCGGGCCTTCGGCACGGGCGCCGCGCCACCGGTTCGCTCCACGGGCGCCGAAAAGTTGGGCTTGGTGGTGGGCGAGCGCGTCGTGCACGACCGTTTTGGGCCGGGAGTGGTGGTTCGCGTCGAAGGCGAAGGCTCGCACGCGCGCGCCGCGGTGAACTTCGATGAGCACGGTACGAAACACCTCGTGCTCGCTATGACACCATTGCATCGTGCCTAAATCGTTCGTAAGAATATATTGGCCCCCCGAATGACTCCGTCACCCTTGGTGCGAGAATGGGAGACCATGAACTCACCGAGGCACGCGTATCGCCCACCGGTCGCGCCCAAGAATCGCCGCTACTCCGCCTTCGTCTACTGGCGACGTCGCTTCATGGTGGCCCTTCTGGTCGCGACGGTCGTCATCGTCGGGTACCTCGGGATAACTCTCGGCTTCGCCCTCGTGAACCCCTCCTACGGCGTCTCGATGCAGGCCCGTTTTGCGGAGTGGGGTCGTCAACACGGGCTCGGCCCCGAAGTGACCTGGGTCGAGACCGAGTACTACAAGTTGCATCCGGCCAAAGTGGGCGGCGCGCCACCGCTGACCGCCTTCGGTTCGGGCGCCACCGCCGTCAAGGTTGCCGCCGGGGGTCACCTCGCAGCACCCAAGACCATCCCGTCGCCCGCGGCCAAGCCACTGCCGGGCGAGGGCGTGTGGCACGTCGCGGGGCGCGAGACCGCCTCGGGCGTGCCAACGATGTACGAAGCGTTCGTGCGACCCGACGCCGTGCACACGAGTTACGTCGTTGGTGTCGTGTGGATGGACCCCACGTTGTTGCAAGCACAGCTCTACTCGGGCTCGTCCATTCCCGGCGGCGGACCCTACCCCTACACCGCGCCGATCACGGCCAAGAGTTCTGAGAATCTGGTCGCCGCTTTCAACGCGGGCTTCCTCATGCCCGACGCGAACGGGGGGTACTACACCGACGGCCGCACCATCCTCCCGCTGCGTAAGGGTGCGGCGTCGGTCGTCGTCTTCAAGGACGGGACCATGACCGTGGCGAAGTGGGGGACTGACGTGTCGATGTCGAGTCAGGTGGCGTCGGTGCGACAAAATCTCGACCTCATCGTGCAAAACGCCAAGCCCGTGCCGGGCCTCACCAACGCCAACGTCATGCACTGGGGCAAGACCCTCGGGGGCGGCTTCAACGTCTGGCGATCGGGTCTAGGCGTCACCAAGGACGGAGCCCTGATCTACGTCGGCGGACCGAGCCTGTCGATCTCGGACCTCGCGAACGTCCTGGTCCGTGCCGGCGCGGTGCGGGCCATGGAACTCGACATCAACACCGACTGGGTCCAGTTCTCCTCCTTCGCGGGTCCCCTCAACACGCCCATCAACGGAGGTAACGGCACCAGCCTCGAGATTGCCATGGCCGGCACGCCGTCGCGCTACTTCGCTACGTGGTGGACGCGCGACTTCTACACGATGACGTTGCGCGCGAAAGCGACGACGTCGTCCGCTGGTTGAAGGCGAAACTAGCGGTTGGTCACCTTGCGCCACAGGGGCGCCGGGAGGTGACGCAGGACGAAGAAGACGTAGCGCAGAAGTGGCGGACTCCAGATCACGTCGTCGTTGCTCGCCAGGCCGCGCATCACGTTCTCCGCCACCTCGTTCGCGCCAGTGGTGAAGGGTGGTTCGTCGGCCCCGACGGTCATCTTGGTACGCACGACGGCAGGTCGAAGGAGCTGCAACTTGACGCCCGTGCCCTCGAGGGACTGAGCGAGGCCGCTACAGATCCGGTCTAATCCGGCCTTGGCGCCGGAGTAGAGGTAGGTGCTCTCACGGACTCGGACCGCGGCGGCCGAACTCATCACGAGAATCCGGCCACTGCCTTGGGCGACGAGACGCTGGCGAATCTCGGCGAGCGCGGCCACCGGCCAGGTGACGTTCACCGTTATCATCTCGGCCGACTTGGCGGCGCTCTCCTGGTCCTCGGCTTGAACCCCGAGCAGTCCCACCGCGATGATCACCAGATCGACCTGATCGGCGACCTTGTCGAAGGCCTCTGACACGGTGCGTTCGGCGTTCGAGGGGTCGTTCGCGTCGAAGAGCACGGTGTCGGTCTTGGTGGCGCCGTTCTCCTGGGCCTCGAGCGCCGCGGCGTTGAGGAGTTCTTGGTTCCTTCCCGCGAATATCACGGTGTGCGCGCGTGCCGCGCAAAGTTTCTTCGTGATGGCGCGCGCGATGTCCGAGCTGCCACCGAAGATGACGACGTTCTGCGGTTGACCAAAGGCGTTTTCCATACTTACTTTCCTACTAGGTCGAGACGACGCGCGAGATCGCTCGTCAGTTGGTCGTTCGGATCGACGCGCGACTTCACCTTTCGAAACTCCTCGAGGCGGGGGTACATCGCGCGAACCTGGTCGGGCTTCAGTCGCGCGTCCTTGGCGAAGTAGACGCGCCCGGTCGCCGCGACGACCAACGAGTCGAGGTCGTCGAGTACTCCGGGAAGGGTGTCGCCGCCCACCGGCAGGTCGAGGGCCAACGTCCAACCCGAGAGCGGGAAGGACAGGGGCGAAGGGTTCCCCGGTCCGAAGCGCTTTAGGACCGCGAGAAAACTCGCGACGCGTGACTCCGAGAGCCGTTTGATCACGTCGACGACGGTGTCGCCCATGGCGTCGGGCACACAGAACTGATACTGCACGAAGCCCCGCTTGCCGTAGAGGAGGTTCCAGTTCGCGACGCCGTCGAGGGGGTAGAAGAAGGACGAGAGCGACTGGGTCTCATCGAGCTCGTGTCGAGGCGCGGAACGGAACCAGGCCTCGTTGAAGGCACGTACTGACCAACGGTTCAAGAGACCGCGCGGCGCCTCGAAGGGGATCGTCACTTTGGGCTTGCGCGGACCCTTCAGCGCGACTTTCTTCACGGCCTCAATCGTGGCGTGGTCACCGCGCGTCAAGATGGCGCGCCCCATGTGGGCACCACGGGTCATGCAGTCAACCCAGGCAACTGAGTAGCGGTAGTCGGCGTCACCGGTCGCCATGGCGCTCATGACGCTCTCGAGATCGCCGTGTCGAGTGGTGTCGACGAGCATCTGGTTCGTTTCAATCGCCAGCATTTGGAGCGTCAGCGAGGTAACCACCCCGGTGAGGCCCATCGCGCCCATCGTGGCCCAGAAGAGTTCGGTGTCCTCGGTGCGCGACAGCGTGAAGGCGCCCTCGGGAGTGACCAGTCGCATCGAGAGGACGTGATTGGCTAGTGAACCGTCGACGTGATGGTTCTTGCCGTGCACGTCGGCGGCGAGCGCGCCGCCCATGGTGACCTGACGCGTACCGGGCGTGACGGGGACGAACCAGCCCTGGGGGATTGCGACCGCGAGCAGTTCGTCGAACGAGACGCCAGCCCCGAGCGTGACGACGCCATCGTCGCTGATGGGCGAGATCGCGTCGAGTGCTCGATTGTCGAGCACGACGCCACCGCTGAGCTGCGCCGCGTCACCGTAGCTTCGTCCGAGCCCTCGCGCGATGAGTTGCTCGCCTGAGGCGAACTCGTTCAAGATCTCCTCTTCGTTACGGGGCGTTCGTAGGGTCACCACCGACGCGTTGGTGCGTCCCCAGCCCGACAGTGACGTCGGACTCACGAGTAGACCCCGAAGACCATCAGCGTCGCCCATATGACGATGAGCACTTGCACCGTGCGGTCTTGGATGACCAGGTCCTCGGGGGCGGCCCCGTTACCCGCTTCAACGGAGCGCAAGATGAACAGCACCGCGAAGACGACGGGCACCACACTCAAGCGAACTGGTAAGACGGCGTCCCGATTTGACGAGAGACCCGCGTGCGACGTGTCAAAGGCCCAGAGGCAGTAACCCGTGACGACCACCGTCGCGCACAGGGTCAGGGCCGAGTCGAGGAAACTGCTCGTGTACTCGGCGAGGACCTTGCGCGTCGTGCCCGCGCCGATCACCTTCAACTCGCTGTCGCGTTTACCCACGACGAGAAAGAGCGCGCCGAAGGAGATCACGACGAGAAACCAGGTGGAGACGAAGATGTGCGACGCCGCCGCGCCCGCGTAGGCCCGCAGAAAGTACCCGCTTGCGACGGCGCCCAGTTCGATGATCGCGAGAGTCTTCAGCCAGAAAATATAGGAAAGCGAGATCACCACGTACAGCCCGAGGACCACGTAAAGGTCCCCGGGACGCGAGATCGTCAGGGGCAGTAGGAAGCCGGCGACCAAGAGAACGACCGCCGACCAGGCGACGACGACGGCGCCAAGTTGGCCCGCCGCGATGGCCCGGAAACGCTTCGTCGGGTGCTCGCGGTCGGCCTCGACGTCACGAAGGTCGTTCAACAGGTAGAGACCCGACGCCACCAAGCAGAACGCGACAAAGGCCACGCCGGTCTGGAGAGCGACGTCGTGGTGCGCCAAGGTGCCGGCGGCGGCTGGCGCGATGATGATCAGACCGTTCTTCACCCACTGTCGCGGTCGCATCGCCGAGAACAACGCGCGCAGCGGACCTCGCTCTTTGGCAGCGTTGGTCGTCACGACTGACAACGCTAGTCGGGGGTTTTGTCTCGTTCGAGAGTCACGGACGTCCATTATTTGAGTGAGTGGTGGGGCCTCTATGCTGAACTACTGATGGAGCGCACGTACCGAGTCGTAGTCGCCAAACCCGGTCTCGACGGACACGATCGTGGCGCGAAGGTCATCGCGCGAACGCTGCGTGACGCGGGCTTCGAGGTCGTCTACACCGGACTGCACCAGACGCCCGAGCAGATCGTCCAGGCCGTTATCCAAGAAGACGCCGACGCGCTCGGACTCTCGCTCCTGTCGGGCGCCCACCTCGTGCTCGTCCCACGCGTGGTGGACCTTTTGAAGAGTCAAGGTCGTGAGGACGTCCTACTGGTCGTGGGTGGGATCATCCCCGACGACGACATTCCGGCCCTGGAAGCGGCTGGCGTGTCGAGGGTCTTCACCCCGGGCGCGTCGCTCGACGAGATCGGTTCGTGGCTCGAGACCACGTTGGACGCTCGCGAGCTGCAACACGGTTAAATAGTCGTTCGTCACCAGAAATCAAACGAAAGTAGAAGTGAATGGATCTCTTTGAGTATCAAGGCAAGCGGTACTTCGCGCGCCACGGCATCGCCGTTTCGCCCGGCGACGTGGCCGACACCGTCGACGAGGCCGTCGCCGTCGCCGAGCGTGTGGGCTACCCGGTCGTCGTGAAGGCACAAGTGAAGGTCGGTGGTCGCGGCAAAGCCGGGGGCGTGAAGCTCGCTAACAACGTCGACGAGGTTCGAGAGCACGCGGGCAACATCCTGGGTCTCGACATCAAGGGTCACGTCGTAAAGCGACTCTGGGTCGAGCGTTCGAGTGACATCGCGAAGGAGTACTACGCGTCGTTCACGCTGGACCGTCCCAACAAAACGCACCTCGGGATGCTGAGCGCCCAGGGTGGCGTCGAGATCGAAGTCGTCGCCGAGGAGAACCCCGAGGCCATTGCGTTCCTCTCGATTGATCCAGTGGAGGGTCTCACCCTCGCGACGGCTCGTCGCTGGGTCGCGGAAGCCGAACTCGACGACGTCGCGCGTGAGCAGTCGGCCGAACTACTCGTCAAGTTGTACGAGTGCTACACCCAGGGCGACTGTGACTTGGCGGAGATCAATCCGCTGATCCTCACGCCCGATAACAAGGTGCACGCGCTCGACGCCAAGGTGACTCTGGACGAGAACGCGTCGTACCGCCATCCCGAGTGGGAAGAGTTCCGCGGTGACGAGTTCGAGGACCCCAGAGAGAAGATGGCCAAGGAGAAGGGTCTTAACTACATCGGCCTCGACGGCACGGTGGGCATCATCGCCAACGGCGCGGGACTCGCCATGTCGACTCTCGACGTCGTCAACCAAGTCGGGGGCACCGCGGCGAACTTCTTGGACATAGGTGGTGGCGCGAACGCTGACGTCATGGCCGCCGCGCTCGAGGTCATCAACGCCGATCCCAAGGTGAAGTCGATCTTCGTCAATATCTTTGGCGGGATCACCCGCGTCGACGAAGTAGCCAAGGGCGTTCTCGAAGCGCTGAAGCGCGTCTCGATCAACTCGCCCATCGTGCTTCGACTCGACGGCACGAACGCCCTAGAGGGCCGCGCCCTGCTGGCACCGCACCTCAACGAAAACCTGATTACCGAACCAACCATGCTGGACGCCGCGCGACGCGCGGTGGCGCTGGCGAACTGAGGAAGAACGATGAGCATCTTTGTCGATGAGAACACCAAGGTCATTGTCCAGGGCCTCACCGGAAGTCAAGGGCGTTTCCACGGTCTGCGCAACCGTGACTACGGAACGAAGGTCGTGGGCGGCGTCACCCCCGGCAAGGGCGGCAGTGACGTTGACGGTATCCCGGTCTTTAACAGCGTCAAGGAAGCGGTTGACGCGACGGGCGCCACGGCGTCGTTCGTCGTAGTACCGCCGAAGTTCGCCTCCGACGCCATCATCGAAGCCGCGCAGGGTGGCATCACGTTCATCGTGTGTATCACCGAGGGCATTCCCGCGCACGACGAAGCATTGACCTATAACCGCCTCGTCGAGGAGTTTCCGGGCGTGCGACTGCTCGGACCGAACTGTCCGGGCATCATCAGCCCCGGCAAGTGCAACATCGGCATCACGTCGGGCGACATCGCGCTGGCCGGTGGGCCGGTGGGCATCGTGTCGCGTTCGGGCACGTTGACCTATCAAGCCCTGCACGAACTGAGCATGCAGGGAATTGGTCAGACGACGTGCGTGGGCATCGGGGGCGACCCGGTGCCGGGAACGAACTTCATTGACTGCCTCGCCGAGTTCGAGAAGGATCCCGAGACGAAGGCCGTGATGATGATCGGCGAGATCGGTGGCTCGGAAGAGGAGCGCGCCGCGGAGTGGATCAAGCTCAACATGACCAAGCCCGTCGT